>Ga0182743_1002725_pt1 | contig 14965 bp, 12 predicted proteins | sample eDN3rd30CKraftOP_FD_128522 | JGI IMG/M metagenome (GOLD analysis project Ga0182743, IMG submission 128522) | Enriched Organic Plus compost microbial communities from Emeryville, California, USA - eDNA 3rd pass 30_C Kraft OP (version 2) (version 2) ... | reverse complement strand
GATCTGGCCTGCGGTCCGCAGATGCTCGGTCCACCATCCGGCGGCGATGGTCAGGAAGTCGCGGATCAGGCTCCAGCTCTCGTCGTGCTCGTTGGGCACGAGGCCGATCAGCTCGGTCCAGGGGACGTTCTCGGTCTCGAAGCTGTCGATGAGCTGCGCCAGCTTCATCGCCAAAGCCGCCGCGTCGGCGGGCGAGGAGGGGATCAGCAGCGGCTCGCCCGGCGCGCGCGGAACGCTGGTTTCACCAACCTGCCGCGCCCAGGCGCGGATCAGCTCGGTCAGGATCAGCCGCCGCTCCGTCTCGTCGGCTGCCTCGGGCAGGGGCACGCCGAGCTCGTCCTGGCGGAAGGCGAAGTCGTCGTCGCTTTCGGGATCGCCGAGCGGGGCGATGCGCGGCAGCAGCGTGGCGCCGCCGAGCCGGCGCATCAGGATGGCCTCGAAACCCTGCGCGGCGCGCTGGGTCGGCAGGAAGACCGTGGTGTCGGCCAAGAGCAGCGGGTCGCGCCCCGGCGCCACGCCCTCGATCAGGCCGCCGTCGAGAAGCGCCTCCACCAGCGTGTCGAGGAAGGGCACGCCGGGCGGGATGGACAGCACATTGGGGCGGCGCACCGGGGGCGGCTCAGGCCGCGCTGCGCACATAGCAGGCCTCGGCCTCGGCAATCGCCTCGGGCGTGCCGACATGCATCCACAGCCCTTCCAGGCGGATGCCGAACAGGCGCTCCGCGTTCGCGGCCCTGTCGAAGATGCGGTTCAGCGAGAAGGCGCCCTCGGGCGCGTCCGCAAAGAGTTCGGGCTTCAGCACGCAGGCGCCGGCATAGACGAAGGGCGCCGTCTCGCGCTCGGGGCGGCGGGTCAGCTTGCCGGTCGGGTCGAGCAGGAAATCGCCCATGCCGTTGTAGCCGACGCTGCTGGCGGTCGCGGCCAGCAGCAGCAGCGCGTCCATGCGCTCGGGGTCGAACTGCTCGCCGAGCCGCCGCAGATTGGGGCGAATGCCCTCGATCCAGATCGTGTCGGCGTTGACGACGAAGAACGGGTCCGGCCCCAGCTCCGGCAGAGCCTTGCGCACGCCGCCGCCGGAATCGAGCAGCGCGTCGCGCTCGTCGGAAATGACGATGCGGGGCGTGTTGCGTGCGCCGAGATGCCTTTCCAGCATGTCGGCGTGGTGGTGCACGTTGACCACGACCTCGCCGACGCCGGCCTCGGCGAGGCGGCCGAGCACGTGGTCGATCAGCGGGGCGCCGCACACCTCGACCAGCGCCTTGGGCCTGGCCTCGGTCAGCGGGCGCATTCTCGTGCCCAGCCCGGCGGCCAGGATCATCGCCGAGTGCGGCGCCATCAGCGCGCCTCCTGCAACTCGGGCATGGTCTCGTCGTACCAGGCCTTGAGCTCGGCAAGCGCGGGGTGGAGGAGGTTGCGGCGCAGATAATGCCGCAGGCGGGGAAGATGCTTCATGTAGCCGTTCTTGCCGTCGCGCGATGACAACCGCACGAAGATGCCGAGAATCTTGGTGGCGCGCTGCGCCCCCAGGACGGCATAGGCCCGTGCGAAGGCGGCGGGGTCGAAATCCGGCCGCACGGCCCGCCTGGCTCCGACATAATGCGTCAGCGTACCCAGTTCCAGTTCCTGGGCTATGTCCACCCGCGCATCCTGCAGCAGCGAAACGACGTCATAGGCCGGGTGACCCATCACGGCGTCCTGGAAGTCGAGCACGCCGACCCGGCGCACGCCGTCGCGCTCGGGCAGCCACATCAGGTTGGGCGAGTGGTAGTCGCGCAAGGTCCAGGTGCGCTCACCGGTGGTGATGGGGATCAGCACCTTGCTCCACAGCGCCCGGAAATCCTCGCGCGCCTTGGCGTCGGCCTTGCGGCCGTGGTGGGGCAGGTACCAGTCGAGCAGCAGTTCCGTCTCGATCAGGAGCGCGGAGAGGTCGTAGTCCGGGATGTGGTGGACATGGCGGTCGAAATGCAGCGTGTCGGGCCGGTGCAGCAGGTGGAGGTGCAGCAGGGCGTCGGCCGCGGCGGTGATGCGCTCGGCCGTGTAGGCGCCGTCCACCAGGAGCGGCGTGGTGCCGAAATCCTCGATCAGCAGCAGCCCGCGGTCGAGGTCGGAGGCGATGATGGCGGGCGCGGAAAGCCCGGCCTCGATCAGCGCCTCGGCCATGGCCGCGAAGGGCAGGACGTCCTCGGCCAGATGCGCGATCTGGCTGTAGGGCTTGCCGTCGCGCACCGGCGGGCCGTCGGGGCGGCGCGGCGCGTCCATCAGCACGGCGGTGCGGTCTTCCAGCACGAGCCGCTCATAGCGCCGCGTCGAGGCGTCGCCCTGGATGTGCTGGCGCTCGGCCCGCACCCAGCCGGCCGTCATGGTGAAGGCGCCGATGTCGATAAGGCGCTTGAGCCGCGCGGCCCAGGAGCCGTGGCCCTCCAGCACCGCCTGCCGCGACTGGCCGCTGTTCGCGATCTTCAGCTCCAGCGCCAGGCGGTCGTGGGACAGTTCCTCGCCGGCGCGCTCGGGCCATTCCACCAGCACGATCGGCTCGCCGCCGATCTCGTCCCAGCCGATCTCGGCCAGCTCGCTCGGATCGCCCAGCCGGTAGAGGTCGGCGTGGACGACGTGGCCGCGCGGGGTCTCGTAGTTCTGCACGAGCGTGAAGGTCGGGCTCGGCACCTCAAGCTCGGCATTGCCCGAAAGCGTGCGGATGAGATGGCGGGCAAAGGTCGTCTTGCCGGAGCCGAGATCGCCCTGCAGCGTGACGAGGTCGCCGGGGCGCAGCGCGCCGGAGACGGATTCCGCAAGGCTGTTGGTGGCGGCTTCGTCCGCGAGATCGAGAACCGCCTGAAAGGGTGAGTTGTGCACGGGAGCCGCCGTCACTCCGCGGCCACCCGGGCCGCATGTCCTTCGAGCGGAAACAGGCAGGACACCCGGGTTCCGCCTTCTTCGGGTGTCTCAAGAACCACCTTGCCGCCGTGCAGTTCGACGAAGGAGCGCACGATGGAAAGCCCAAGCCCGACCCCGCGCTGGCCGCTGACATCGGTGCCGCTCTCGAAGCGCTCGAAGGCGCGCGCGGCGTCTTCCTCGGGGATGCCCGGGCCCTGGTCCTGGACGTGGAAGGCCACGCAATCGGCCCGCCGCTCCGCCGAGATGCGCACGAGCCCGCCCTGCGGGCTGAAGCGGATGGCGTTGGAGAGCAGGTTGAACAGAACCTGGCGCACGCGCTTCTCGTCGGCGACGAAGCTGCCGATGCGCGGCGGCACCGAGATGTCGAGCGTCAGGCGCGCTTCGGCCAGGCGGTCGCGGACCCCCTCCGCCGAGGCGCGGATGGTGGTGCGGATGTCCACGGTGCCGAGGTCCAGCTCCATGGCGCCGGCGTCGATGGTGGCGAGGTCGAGGATGTCGTTGACGATGGCGTAGAGCGCCGCCGAGGAATCCTCGATGTGGCGCAGATATTCGTGCTGGCGCTCGGACAGGCCGCCGCTGGAATCGTCGCCGAGCAGCTGCGAGAAGCCGATGATGTGGGTCAGCGGCGAGCGCAGCTCGTAGGAGACGTGCTTGACGAAGTCGCTCTTGATCTGGGCCGCGGCTTCCAGCGCCTCGTTGTGCTCGGTCAGCGTGCGCTCCATGGCGACGCTCGCGGTGACGTCGGAGAAGCTCACCAGCGTGGCGCCGTCGGGCAGGGGCGCGGTGGCGATGTCGATCACCGGGCCATCGCTGCGCTCGACGCGGCAGGCGACCGGCATCCGACCCTCGGGGATGGCGGTGACGACGGTGCGCAGCGCGTCCCAGGGCTCGTCGTGGTCATGCAGGGTGCGGGCATGGGCGAAGATCTGCTCGGCGTGCGGGTTCTCGCCGAGCATTTCGGGCGCGAACTTCCACATCCTCTGGAAGGCCGGGTTGTGCAGCTTCAGCCGCCCGTCCGAGCCGAACACGGCGACGCCGTCGCGCAGATTGTCGAGGGTTTCGCGCTGGACGCGGTTGAGCGCGTTATAGCTGGATTCCAGCGCCACGCGCTCGGAGACGTCGTCGAACAGATAGGTCACGCCGCCTTCGGGATTGGGCGCCTGCACCACGCGCACGGTGCGCCCGTCGGGCAGGTACCACCAGCGCTCGCGTGGCTCGACCATGCGGTAGGCCTCGTGGAGCTGCGCCTTCCAGGTGCGGAAATCGGCTTCCTCGGGCAGTTCGCGGGCGGCACGCAGCTTGTCGAGGATGTCGCTGTCGCTCGGCTCGGAATCGAGGAAGGCCTCGGGCAGGTTCCACAGCGCGCGATAGGCCTGGTTGTGGAAGACGAGGCGGCCATTGGCGCCGAAGATGGCGACCGCGGTGGCCAGTTCGTCGAGCGTCTTGCGGTGGGCCTCCATGCGGCGCTCGAGATCGCTGCGCATGTTCTCGAGGTCGGAAATGTCGGTGGCCATGCCGGCGCTGCCGCCGGTGCAGGCGACGTCGACCACGTCGAAGGCGTGGCGCTGGCCGGCGACGATGGCCGGGATGTTGCGGCGGAACGGCGCGCCATCCTCGGAGCGCGTGCGGGCGATCTCGTCGCGCACCGAGCGGTCGAGCAGCTCCATGCCGCCGGCAACCGCGATCTCGCCGCTCTTGGCCTCGACGGCCGAGGCGAAGGCGTCGTTGACCCAGACCAGCCGCCCGGCCTCGTCGCGCAGCCAGACCGGCTGGGGCAGGGCCTGCAGCAGGGCGCGGATGCGGCTGAACTCGTGCTCGGCCTGGGCCAGCTTCTCGCGGGTCTGGCTCAGGGCCAGCTTGTCGCCGGAGACGTCGCGCAGGCGCAGCACGGCGCGGCCGCCGACCGCGCGACCCTCGACGGTGATGAATTCGCCGTGGCGGGTGCGGACTTCGAGGTCGAAGGCCTCGCCGCTCTGGCGCAGGCGCTCGATCTTTTCCTCGACCTGCCAGACCCGGTTGGGCACCACCCAGCTGCCGAGCGCCAGGACGCGGCGGCCCGAGGGCAGGCTGGTGGTGGCGGAAAGGTCGCCGGTGATGTCGGGCTCCTCGCCATCGGCGCCGAACACGACGACGACCTGCGGTTCGGCGGTGAGCAGCGCCTCCGAGCGGTCAAGCCGGGCGCGCAGATCGGCGATCTCGCCACGCAGCGCGGCTTCGTTGCGGCTGGAACGGCCACGGGCCAGAGCGAACAGGGAGCCGGTGACGACGGTGACGCAGAGCAGGCCGACCGAGATCGCCATCACGCCGATATTGGTGTGGTCGCTGCGGGCCAGCGCGTCCATGCCGAAGGGCGCCGCCTGAGCGGTGGTTGCGAAAAGAGCTGCGCCCGCGGGTGCTACCCCCAGCGGCAGAGTCCTCCCGACGCGACCGGCCTTTTTCCGCATACCGGCGTGCCCTCGTTTGCATCCGGGAGCCGCATTGCCGGCGCGGCTCCTCCCCCCGAATCACTTCACAATAACCCCAACGGGACTCAGCCCCAACCGTCCATTGAGTCCGCGAGTCAACAAAAAGAATCGGGACCCCAAAGGGTCCCGATAGTGTGGTTAACGAGTCACATCTGTCCGCGCCGGGCGGCGCGGCCGGAGGCGCCGCTCAGTAGCGGTAGTGCTCGGGCTTGAAGGGGCCTTCCGCCGGCACGTTGATGTATTTCGACTGCTTGTCGGAGAGCACGGTCAGCTTGGCGCCGACCTTGTCGAGATGCAGCGCCGCGACCTTCTCGTCGAGGTGCTTGGGCAGCGTGTAGACGGCGCGCTCGTACTTGCCGGGATTGGTGAAGATCTCGATCTGCGCCAAAGTCTGGTTGGTGAAGGAGGCCGACATCACGAAGCTCGGATGGCCCGTGGCGTTGCCGAGATTCACCAGGCGGCCCTCGGAGAGCAGGATGATGCGGTGGCCGTCGGCGAACTCGATCTCGTCCACCTGCGGCTTCACATTGTGCCATTTCAGGTTCTTCAGGCCGGCGACCTGGATCTCCGAGTCGAAGTGGCCGATGTTGCAGACGATGGCGCGGTCCTTCATGGCGCGCATGTGCTCGACGGTGATGACGTCGAGATTGCCCGTCGCGGTGACGAAGATGTCGGCGCGCGGGGCGGCGTCTTCCATCGTCACGACCTCATAGCCCTCCATCGCCGCCTGCAGGGCGCAGATCGGGTCGATCTCGGAGACCATGACGCGGCAGCCGGCATTGCGCAGCGAGGCGGCCGAGCCCTTGCCGACATCGCCGAAGCCCGCGACCATGGCCACCTTGCCGGCCATCATGACGTCGGTGCCGCGGCGGATGCCGTCCACCAGCGATTCACGGCAGCCGTAGAGGTTGTCGAACTTCGACTTGGTCACGCTGTCGTTGACGTTGATCGCCGGCCACAGCAGTTCGCCACGCTTCTGCATCTCGTAGAGACGGTGCACGCCCGTGGTCGTCTCCTCGGTGACGCCGCGGATGGCCTCGGCACACTTGGTGTAGAAGCCGGGCTTGTCCTTGAGACGCTTCTTGATGGCGGCGAAGAGGACTTCCTCCTCCTCGTTGGTGGCGCCGTCGAGGAAGGCGGTGTCGCCGCCCTCCGCGCGCTTGCCGAGGTGGATCAGCAGCGTGGCGTCGCCGCCGTCATCGAGGATCATGTTCGGCGTGCCGCCGTCAGCCCATTCGAAGATGCGGTGGGTGTATTCCCAATAGTCCTCGAGGCTCTCGCCCTTGATGGCGAAGACCGGCGTGCCGCTGGCGGCGATGGCCGCGGCGGCGTGGTCCTGCGTCGAATAGATGTTGCACGAGGCCCAGCGGATGTCGGCGCCGAGCGCCTTCAGGGTCTCGATCAGCACGGCCGTCTGGATGGTCATGTGCAGGGAGCCGGCGATGCGCGCGCCCTTGAGCGGCTGGGCCTTGCCGTATTCCTGGCGAACCGCCATCAGGCCCGGCATCTCGGTCTCGGCGATGTCGAGTTCCTTGCGGCCCCAGTCGGCCAGCGCCAGATCCTTGACGACGAAATCGGTAAAGCCGGCTTGCGCCGATGCCTGGACGTTCATGCAGATGCTCCTTGGATATTGGCCGCGCTTCTAGCACAGCCACGCCCCATGCGGCAACACGCACATAAAGAAGTCTTTATGTATGGGGAGGGTCGGGCGCGCACCTCAGGCGCCGTCATTGCCGGGCTTGACCCGGCAATCCAGACGAAGGTGCGGCAGGTTCCGTGCGTGTGGCCCTGGATGACCGGGGCGAGCCCTGGCACGACGAGGAAGGAGCGGAGGCAGGAGGGCGCGCGCCTACTCTTCCTCGCCGAACTTGTCTTCGATGAGCTGCTGCAGGGCAATCAGCACGTCCTCGGCCTCGTGGCCGGTGGCGGCGACGCGGATGCTGGTGCCGGGGGCGGCGGAGAGCATCATCAGGCCCATGATCGAGGTGCCGTTCACCGTCTCGCCGGCGCGGCTGACATAGACCTGCGCCTCATAGGTCTCGACGCACTGCACGAACTTTGCGGAGGCCCGGGCGTGCAGACCGCGCTTGTTGATGACGGGGAAGACGCGGATCAGCGCCTCATCGGGCAGGTCATCGGGGAAGCCCTCTCCGTCGTCGAGGCTCATTTGCCGGCGAGCACCCGGCTGGCGACGTTGATGTATTTGCGGCCGGCGTCCTGCGCCTGCGCCACGGCCTCGGAGATGGCCAGCTCATGGCGCACGCTGGCCAGCTTGATGAGCATGGGCAGGTTGATGCCCGCCACGACCTCGATCTTCCGGCAGTTCATGCAGGAGATTGCGAGGTTCGAGGGCGTGCCGCCGAACATGTCGGTGAGGACCACCACGCCGTCGCCCGAATCGACCCGGTTCACGGCGTCCATGATGTCCTGGCGCCGGTTCTCCATGTCGTCTTCGGGTCCGATGGTGATCGTTTCGACCTGTTCCTGGGGACCTACTACGTGTTCCAAGGCGGAGCGGAACTCACACGCTAGCCGCCCATGCGTAACCAGAACGATGCCGATCATTCGTTCCTCTACCGCGCGTAGGGCGCGGCTACCTGTTCGCTCCAAGCGGGGGAGCGTTACTGTCATGTCGCTATGCCCCATCCCGATGCAAGAGGCTTATTCTAATTCTCGCCATAAATGTTCAACAAGCGTTGATATTGCGTCCGCACCGCTTTCGGGGCTGATCGCCGCCAGACGCGGCAAAGTGACGCCCTCGATGATCGCATGATCCTCGCCCGGCAGCGGCAGGCGCGGCACTTCCTCCACCGGCAGCAGGTCGACCACCAGCCCGACCGCGATCTTCTCGCGGTGCGGCAGCCGCACGATGCCGAGCCCGCGAATCTCCAGCAGCCCGGCCAGCGGTTCCGCCGGCCGCGCTTCGAGCACGCCGGCGACATTTTCGAGATGCACGCGGTCGTCCGCCACCAGCGTGCAGGGCGTTGCGCCGTGGCGTCCGCGCACGATGAGGATGTGGGCCAGGCGCGATTTTCCCGCGCCCGAGCCGCCGCGGATCAGCACGCCGGTCTCGCCGAGCGCGACGCAGGAGGCGTGCACGGTCGGGCTCATGCCTTGCGCGCCGCCGGCAGGCGCACCACGAAGCGCGCCCCGACGGGCAGCGCGATGCCGTGCTCGTCGAGCACGCCGGCGCGGGTGCGGTTCTCCGCCCAGATGCGCCCGCCATGGGCCTCGACGATCTGCTTGGAGATCGACAGGCCAAGCCCCGAATTCTGGCCGAAGCCCTGCTCGGGCCGGTCGGTGTAGAAGCGCTCGAAGATGCGCTCCAGGGCGTCGTGGCTGATGCCGGGGCCGTCGTCCTCGACCGCGATCTCGACCTCGCCCCGGATGCGCCGCGCGATCACGCGCACCTCGCCCTCGGGCGGCGAGAAGGAGCGGGCGTTGTCGATCAGGTTGGTGACCACCTGGCCGAGGCGGGTGTCTCGGCCGAAGATCGTGAGCTGGCCCTTGCTGCGGGCGCTGTCGGTGATCATCAGGCGCACCGAGACGCCCTCGTCGTGGCGGATCTCGTTCTGCAGATTGACCACCGCCTCCAGCATCTGGACCACGTCCATCTCCTCCAGATCCTGGCGCTGCAGCTCGGCGTCGAGGCGCGAGGCGTCGGAAATGTCGCTGATCAGGCGGTCGAGGCGGCGGACATCATGCTGGATGACGTCGAGGAGCCGTTTGCGCGAGTCGTCGGTGCGCGCCAGCGGCAGCGTCTCCACCGCGGAGCGCAGCGCGGTCAGGGGGTTCTTGAGTTCGTGCGCCACGTCGGCGGCGAAGCGCTCGATGGCTTCCATGCGGTTGTAGAGAGCGTCCGTCATCTCGCGGAAGGCCTGCGAGAGGTGGCCGATCTCGTCGGAGCGGTCGGAGAAGTCGGGCAGTTCGGTGCGGCTGTTGATGCGGTGGCGTACGCGCTCGGCGCCGTTGGCGAGCCGTCGCACCGGGCCGGCGATGGTACCGGCCAGCAGCACCGAGAGGATCATCATCACCACGGCCGCGACGAGGAAGACGCGCAGAATGCCCATGCGCTCGGCCTCGACCACCTCGTCGATGTCGCCGCCCTGCGTGGACAGCAGCAGCGCGCCGACCACCGCGCGGAAGCGCTGGATCGGCACCGCCACGGAGACGATGATCTCGCCCTTGGAATTGGTGCGCACCATGGTCGAGGGCGAACCGTTCAGCGCGCCGACCACTTCGGGGTAGGAGCGGCCGCTGGAGAACTCCTCGACCGGAGGTGCGTCGGTGCGGCGCAGCCAGCTCTTGGCGGTGTCCAGCATCCGCTCCATGAAGCCGCGGCTGTCGGTCGGCTGCGGCGGCGGCAGGTCGTATTGCAGGATGTCGCCGCGGTTGTAGAGGCTCTGGCTGTCGAGCATCAGCTGTCCGTCGCGGTCGAAGATGCGCGCGCGGGTGCGGGTCGGCGTCACCAGGCGGCGCAGCACCGGCGCCACCTTTTCCGGATTGATCGGGAATTCGAGCGATTGCGGGCTCGACTCCTCGGGCGACAGGCTCTCGCCGGCATCCAGCGAGAGCAGCTTGTCCGGGTCGATCCACAGCGAATTGGTCTCGACGGTGGCCGAGGCGGCGACCGCCGCGGCGATGATCTCGCCCTGGATCAGCAGGCTCTGCACCCGCGCCTCGATGAGGCCGGCGCGGAACTGGTTGAGCACGAGGATGCCCGACAGCAGCGCCACCAGCCCCGCCAGGTTGAGCACCACGATGCGCCGGGTGAGGCTGGAAAAGCCCAAGCTCCCGAGGAAGCGCAATTTGCGCAGGAAGCGCCGCCGCCGGCGGGCCGGCGCTTGTCCGGCGCCGCTTTCAAGCCCGGCTATATTGGTGCGGTCCAGCTCCGCGCTCATGGGACAACAGGTCCGGAAACACTCGAGGGGTGGGAATCAGACTTCCTTGAAGCGGTAGCCCACACCATAGAGCGTTTCGATCATCTCGAAGCCATCGTCGGCAACCTTGAACTTCTTGCGCAGCCGCTTGATGTGGCTGTCGATGGTGCGGTCGTCGACATAGACCTGGTCGTCATAGGCGGCGTCCATCAGGGCGTTGCGGCTCTTTACCACGCCGGGACGCTGCGCGAGCGCCTGCAGGATCAGGAATTCGGTCACCGTCAGCGTCACCGCCTCGCCGTTCCAGGTGCAGGTGTGCCGCTCCGGGTCCATCATCAGCGCGCCGCGCTCGATGACCTTGCCGGTCTCGGCGGTCTTGGTGGCGCTCGTCTCGCGCGAGGCCGCGCGCCGCAGGACGGCCTTCACCCGCTCCACCAGGAGGCGCTGGGAGAAGGGTTTGCGGATGAAATCGTCGGCGCCCATCTTGAGCCCGAAGAGTTCGTCGATCTCCTCGTCCTTGGAGGTGAGGAAGATCACCGGAAGCTCGGACTTCTGGCGCAGGCGGCGCAGAAGCTCCATGCCGTCCATGCGCGGCATCTTGATGTCGAAGATGGCCAGGTCCGGCGGATTGGCCTTCAGACCCTCGAGGGCCGCGACTCCGTCCGTATAGGTGGAGATGCGGTAGCCTTCCGTTTCGAGTGCGATCGAAACGGAGGTCAGGATATTGCGGTCATCATCGACCAAAGCGATGGTGGGCATCGTCGATTCTGCCTTGCTTCGTTTTTGCTACAAAGGCCTTGAACGCGGCCCGCATGGCTGAAATGTGGCCATCTATTTTCTGAAATCGAGGGACTCCGCGGTAGAAAGTCACGCCGGAGCCTCCAAGTCTCCTTCTTTTTAAAGGAGAAATCGCGCCGGAGAAAGCCTTGAAGAGCAATCCGAATTCATCCTTCGTTCCTCTTGCCACGGCCCGTGAACTTCTGCGGATCGCCCGAAAGGGCGTGCTGGCGACTTTGGAGGCGCAAGGTCAGGCGCCGTTCGCCTCGCTGGTCGCGGTGGCCAGCGACGCCGACGGCTCGCCGCTGCTTCTGCTGTCCGATCTGGCGCGCCACACCCGCAACATTGCCGCCGACAGCCGGGTTTCACTGCTTCTTGAAGACGCCGCGGCGGTCGATCCGCTGGCCGAACCGCGCCTGTCGGTCAGCGGCCGTATCCATGCACTCGAAGACGACACCCTTGCGCGAAACCGTTTCCTCGCCCGGCTGCCCCAGGCTGCGCTCTATGCCGGCTTTCCCGATTTCCGCCTCTACCGCATCGAGGTCGAGCAGGGCCACCAGGTCGCCGGTTTCGGCCGCATCCACGATCTCGCCGGCGCCGACCTGATCGACCGCGACATCCCCGCCGAGCTGATGGCAGGGGAGGAAGGCGCCGTCGCGCATATGAACGAGGACCATGCCGAGGCCTGCGCGCTTTACGCCACGCGCCTGCTCGGTGCCCCCGAAGGCGTCTGGCGCTTCGATGGCTTCGACCCCCGCGGGTGCGAACTCTCCTGCGAGGGCGATGTGCATTACCTGCCGTTTCCGGACCGCGTCACCGACGCGCCGGGCCTGCGCAAGACGCTGGTCGCGCTGGCGGAGCAGGCGCGGGCGGGCTGACCCTTGCCTCTCCGCCGTCATGCCCGGACTTGATCCGGGCATCCAAGGCCGCACGCACGGGACTCGCCGCTCCTGGATTGCCGGGTCAAGCCCGGCAATGACGGGAAAGGGGCCTACCCCCAGTAGAACAGCAACGTCGCCAGTGCGAAGCACGGCACAAGGAAGGCGTAGGACCACAGCATGTAGCCGAAGAAGGTCGGCATCTTCACGCCGCGGTTCTTCGCGATCGACAGCACCATGAAATTGGGCGCGTTGCCGATATAGGTCAGCGCGCCCATGAACACCGCGCCAGCCGAAATCGCCGAAAGCACATGGGCGCCTTCGGTCATCAGGTTCTGGGCGTCGCCGCCGGCGAGGTTGAAGAAGACGAGATAGGTCGGCGCGTTGTCGAGCACGCTCGAGAGCATTCCCGTGATCCAGAAATAGGCGGCCGGGATCGGCTCGCCGGTGCTGTCGGTGACGAGCCGCACCAGCCCCGCCCCCGCGCCGGCCTCGCCCGCGCGCAGGATGGCGATGACCGGGATGATGGTCAGGAAGATGCCGGCGAACAGCTTGGCCACTTCGATGATCGGCTCCCATTCGAAGCCGTTGCGCTCGCGCAGCGCGCGCGGGGTGAGCGCGATCGAGACCAGCGCCAGGACCAGAATGATGATGTCGCGCAGCGCGGCTTCCAGCGCCACGTCGGTGCCGAAGACGTGGAGATTGATCCCCGACTGCCAGATGCCGCTCATCAGGATGGCCGCCACCACACCGACGAGGAGCGGCAGGTTGACGAGCCCGATCAGCGCCACGCGGCTGGTGTCGGGCGTCGGGTCGGGGAGGGGCGGCATGTTCTCGTCGCGGGCGTAGAGCGCGCTGTCGAGCAGGAAGAACGCACCGAGCAGGACGACCGAGATCAGCAGCGTCTCGGGGCTGATGTGCACGGTCGTCCAGAAGAAATCGACGCCCTGCAGAAAGCCGAGGAACAGCGGCGGATCGCCGAGCGGCGACATCGAGCCGCCGATGTTCGACACCAGGAAGATGAAGAAGACGACGGTGTGGACGCGGTGGCGGCGGTCGTCGTTGGCGCGCAGCAACGGCCGGATCAGCACCATGGAGGCGCCGGTGGTGCCGATCACGCTGGCCAGAAGCGTGCCGATGGCCAACAGCCCCGTGTTCATCTTCGGGCTGCCGTGGATATTGCCGGTGACGACCAGCCCGCCCGAAATGGTGAACAGCCCAAACAGCAGGATGATGAAGGGGATGTATTCCTTCAACGCGGTGTGGACGAGGTCCGACGCGGCGACGCCGACGCCGAACGTGGTGGCGTAGGGAACAAGGAAAACCAGCGCCCAGAAGGCCGTGACCTTGCCGTAATGGTGGTGCCAGAAATGCGGCAGGAGGAGCGGGAAGAGGGCGATCGACAGCAGCATTCCGACGAAGGGAATGCCCCAGGCGAGGCCAAGCTGCGCGCCGTTCACGCCGTGGGCTTCTTCCGCGGCCAGCGCCGCGTCCGGCGCAGCCATGACCAGTGCGGCGGCCGCCATCACGAGCAGCGCCACCAGCTTCCATCCCAACCGCATGATCCCTCCCGGCCCTCGATTTGCGCGGCAGGATAAACGGGCTTGGAGAGCTTCGCCTAGCCGGTGTGCCTTTAACGATCCGTTTACCACACACGCCGGATGGTGAGGGCGGAGGGCTTTTCCCTCCCGGATGTTCGCGCCGATGTGTCGCTGGGTCGCCTATCGCGGCAAGCCGATCTTCCTGTCGCAGGTCGTCACCGAGCCGTGCCGCTCGCTGATCCAGCAGAGCCTGCACGCCCGCGAGGCCCACACCAACACGCACGGCGACGGCTTCGGCATGGGCTGGTACGGCGAATGGGCCGAGCCGGGGCTCTACCGCGAATTGCTGCCCGCCTGGGGCGACGAAAATCTGCGCCATCTGGCGCGGCAGATACGCTCGCCGCTGTTCTTCGCCCATGTCCGCGCCGCCACCGGCACCGCGATCGCGCGGGCGAACTGCCACCCCTTCGCGCACGGCCCGATGCTGTTCATGCACAACGGCCAGATCGGCAATTACGGGGCGGTGCGTCGCGCGGTCGAGGCGCTCATCCCCGACGAGCTTTACGCCCAACGCGGCGGCACCACGGATTCGGAGGCGCTTTTCCTGGCCATGCTGGCGCGCGGCGCGGCGAGCGATACCGTCGCCGCCACCTCGTCGGTGCTGGCCGAGGTGGCCGCCATCCTGGCCCGCGAGGGCGCCACCGAGCCGCTGCGTTTCACCGCCGCGCTGACGGATGGCCGCGATCTCTTCTGCTTCCGCTTCGCCAGCGACGACGCTCCGCCCAGCCTCTATTTCCGCGAGACGGCGGATGGCCTTCTCGTCGTTTCCGAGCCGCTCGACGACGATATTGCGGGCTGGCGCGAGGTGCCGGCGGGCCATGTGCTGGAGGCCAGCGGGGACCGGACGCCGCATCTGCGGCCCTTTTCCGCAGGGCTGGCGCTGGCGGCCTGACGGCAAAGCACCCGCGGCCTCCATTTCCCTGTTTCAAAAGCGTGACATTCGCGCCCCGGGCCTGCTAGGCAGAGCCTGGGCGGCGCGGGCATGCAAATTTGTGCTCTCTCACGCGTGTCCCGTCGCCAGCCACGTCTCCCGGTGGACCCGCCATGACCCAGAACTCGCCTGCGACTTCCCATTCCGATCTCGTGGAGGAGCTCGTCGCTCTGACCGAGCGAATGAGGGAACGCGCGGACGAGGATCCGTTCGGCAATCCGGTCCTGTCCGCCGCGCTGGCGATCTCGCGCCGCATCCGCGAGGGCGAGCTCGACGAGGAGGCCATCGCCGGCATCATCCGCACGCTGCGCGACCGCGCCTTCGACGAGCGCGCCACGCGGCTGGCCGCCTATGTCGGCGGCACCGAGCCGCACGCCTCGGCCGAGGCCTTTGCGGCTTTGGCCCGGCGGCTCGTCGGCACCGAGGTGAAGCCCGGCGGCCTCGGGCGCAACCGCGCCATGTTCGAGCGCACGCGCTTTGCCGCGGTGTTCACCGCGCATCCGACCTTCTCGGCGCCGGCGCCGGTTCTCGCCGCGCT
>Ga0182743_1002723_pt1 | contig 14966 bp, 12 predicted proteins | sample eDN3rd30CKraftOP_FD_128522 | JGI IMG/M metagenome (GOLD analysis project Ga0182743, IMG submission 128522) | Enriched Organic Plus compost microbial communities from Emeryville, California, USA - eDNA 3rd pass 30_C Kraft OP (version 2) (version 2) ... | reverse complement strand
GGTGATGCGCGAACGGGTGATGCGCGAGTGGCTCATCGTGCCGCAGTCCCAGGCGGATGCGTGGCCCGGCATCGTCGCCGAGGCGTTCGCGTTCGTGGACGAGCTCACGCCGTGACCGGCCGGACGGGATAATGGGCGGGTGAGCAACGAGATCCTCCCGGGCTGGCGGCACGTCTACTCCGGCAAGGTCCGCGACCTGTACGTGCCGGCAGACACCCCGGAGGACGGCTCGGCCGAGCGGATGCTGGTGGTCGCCAGCGACCGGGTCAGCGCCTTCGACCATGTGCTCGAGCCCGGCATCGAGGGCAAGGGTGCGATCCTCACCGCGCTCAGCCTGTGGTGGTTCGACCGGCTCGTCGGTGCCGACGGCGGCCGCCGCATCCCGAACCACCTCGCCGCCGACCACGTGCTGGACGCCGACGGTGAGCCTGTCTCCCTCGTGCCGGATGCGGTCGCCGGCCGTGCCATGGTCGTGAAGGCGCTCGACATGCTGCCGATCGAGTGCGTCGTGCGCGGCTATCTCACCGGCTCCGGTTGGGCCGAGTACCGGGCGTCCGGGACGGTCTGCGGCATCCCGCTGCCCGCCGGGCTCCAGGACGGCGACCGGCTGCCCGAGCCGCTGTTCACCCCCGCGTACAAGGCGCCGCTCGGCGAGCATGACGAGAACATCTCCTATGAGCGCGCCGTCGAACTCGTGGGTGCCGAGCATGCGGCCGCCCTCCGCGACCTGTCGCTGGAGATCTACCGCCGCGCCGCCGCCACCGCGGAGGCGCGCGGCCTCATCCTGGCCGACACGAAGTTCGAGTTCGGTCTCGACGCCGAGGGCGTGCTCACGCTCGCGGACGAGGTGCTGACCCCGGACTCGTCCCGGTACTGGGATGCGGAGGCCTGGCGCACCGGTGCCACCCCCGCCGAGCGCATGGCGAGCTTCGACAAGCAGATCGTCCGCGACTGGCTCGCCGCCAACTGGGACAAACAGGGCGAGCCGCCCGCGCTCCCGGACGAGATCGTGGCTCGCACCGTCGCGCGCTACCGCGAGCTGCTGGACCGCCTCGCGCACTGACCCGCGTGCCCGGACGCACCCTCGCGCCCGGATCGCGAGACCCGAGTAACACCACTGAGGAGAGCACCATGCCCATCTGGAAGCTGCACGGCGACGGGCGCACCGTCGAACCCGGCAACGTCGTCGCGCCCGACGAACGCCTGAACTGGCCCGCGACGATCGCCATCGGCATCCAGCACGTGGTCGCCATGTTCGGCGCGACGTTCCTGGTTCCGGTGCTCACCGGCTTCCCCGTGCCCACGACCCTGCTGTTCTCGGGTGTGGGCACGCTGCTGTTCCTCATCGTCACGAAGAACAAGCTCCCCAGCTACCTCGGGTCCTCGTTCGCGTTCATCGCGCCGATCACCGCCGCCACGGCGACCGCGGGTATGGGCACCGCCCTCGCGGGCATCGTGGCCGTCGGCATCCTGGTGATCATCGTCGGCGTCATCGCCCAGTTCGCGGGCACCGGCTGGATCGACAAGCTCATGCCGCCGGTGGTCGCCGGTGCGATCGTCGCACTCATCGGCTTCAACCTCGCCCCCACCGCGTGGATGAACTTCCAGGCGCAGCCGCTCGTGGCATCCATCACGCTGGTCGCCGTCATCCTGTTCAGCGTGCTGTTCCGGGGCTTCCTCGGCCGCGTCTCGATCTTCCTCGGCGTCATCGTCGGCTACGTCGCGGCGGCGATCGGCGGTGTGCTCGATTTCAGCGCGGTCGAGGAGGCCGCCTGGATCGGCCTGCCGGAGTTCCACCTCGCCGACGTCACCCAGCCCGGCACGTGGGCCGCGATCGCCATGTTCCTGCCGGTCGTGCTCGTGCTCCTGGCCGAGAACATCGGCCACGTGCGCGGCGTCGCCACCATGACGGACCCGTCGGTGAACAAGCAGACCGGCCGTGCGCTCATCGCCGACGGCGTCAGCACCACCATCGCCGGCATGTTCGGCGGTTCGGGCACCACCACCTACGGCGAGAACATCGGCGTCATGGCCGCGACCCGCGTGTACTCGACTGCGGCGTACTGGGTGGCCGGTGTCGCGGCGATCCTGCTGAGCCTCTCGCCCAAGGTCGGCGCCGTGTTCAACAGCATCCCGGCCGGTGTGCTCGGCGGTGCCACCACCGCGCTGTACGGCCTCATCGGCATCATCGGCATCAAGATCTGGGTCGACAACCGCGTGGACTTCTCGCGCCCGGTGAACCAGTACACCGCCGCCGTGTCGCTGGTGATCGCGATCGCCGGCTTCACCATGCAGTGGGGGGACTTCCAGCTCGGCGCCATCGTCGTCGGCTCGCTCGCAGCCCTCGTCATCTACCACCTCGGCAACTTCATCGCCCGCCTGCGCAAGACCGGCGCGGACGACGGCGGCCCGATCCCCGCGGTCGGCCCGCTCGGCGGCGACCCGGAGTGACCCCGGGGTTCACCTGTCGCGCGGCGCGCCTCCGGGCCGCACTTCGCGACAGGTGAACCGGGGCTCATCCGCTGAAGCCATGCGAACCGCCGCATCCCGGAAGGGGTGCGGCGGTTCCGCGTCGCCGACTCAGGCGGATTCGCGGACGATGAGCTCGGTCGGCAGGATCGTGGCGTGCTCGGGGGCGGCGCCGGCGAGCCGGTCGATGAGCACCCGCGCCATCGTCTGCCCCTGCCGGAAGGAGGGCTGACGCATCGTCGTGAGGGTCGGGGTGCCGTTCGTGGCGAGCGCGGAGTCGTCGAACCCCATGACCGCGATCTCCTCCGGCACCCGCACCCGCGCGGCCTGCAGCACGCTGAGCGCCCCGCGGGCCATGAGGTCGCTCGCGGCGAAGACGGCGTCCGGGCGGCCCGAGCCCTCCAGGATGCGGCGCATCGCCGCCGCGCCGCCCTCGGCGGTGAAGTCGCCGTCCTCGATCGCGACGGCCTCGAGCCCCGCCGCCCGCATCGCCTGCCGGTATCCCTCGAGCCGGTCGACGCCCGCCGCCATGCTCGTCGGCCCCGTGATCGTGGCGATGCGGGTGCGGCCCTGACCGATGAGGTACTCGACCGCATCCCGCGCGCCGGCCGTGTTGTCCACGTCGACGTAGTAGTCGCCGGGGCGCACCGCGAGCGGCCGGCCCGCGTAGACCACCGGCACCGCCGAGGCGATCGCCTGGACGAAGGTGTCGCTGGTGTGGTGCGAGACGACGATGGCGCCGTCGATCGAGCCGCTGCGCGCGTAGCCGACCATCTTGTCGCCCGGGTCGGTGCTGGCGATGAGGAGGTTCAGCACGTAGGGCGAGGATGCGACGGTCGCGTTGATCCCCGAGACGATCGCGGCGAAGAACGGGTCGCCGAAGAACCGGTGCGTGTCCTCGGGGATGATGACCCCGATGGCCATGGTGCGGCTGCTGGCGAGCGAGCGGGCGGCCCGGTTGGGCACGTAGTTGAGGCTCTCGATGGCCGCCTTGACGGATGCGACGGCCTCGGGACTGACCGATTCGGAGCCGTTCACGACCCGTGACACGGTCGACCTGGAGACCCCCGCGAGCCGGGCGACCTCTTCGATCGTCGCCGTGGTCCGTGGCTGGTCCGTCATGCTGGTCCTTCCCGCCTCACTCCCTGATGGCGCGTGCGGCGATGATGCGACTGTACCTGTGCGCGCTCTCCTTCGGCGTGCGCTCGAGGGTGTCGTAGTCGACCCGCACGATGCCGAACCGCTTCTCATACCCCCAGGCCCATTCGAAGTTGTCCAGCAGGGACCAGTAGAAGTAGCCGCCGACGTCGACGCCGGACTCGATCGCGTCGAGGATCGCGGCGAGGTGGCCGGCCAGGAAGTCGGCGCGCTCGGTGTCGCGGACGACCGTGACGCCGTCCTCGACGATCGGCCGGTCGTCGTAGGCGGCACCGTTCTCGGTGACGAACAGGCGCGTGCCGGCGGCGTCCGAGTACTCGGTGGCGACGCGGGTGAGCAGGCGCGTGAGCGTGGCCGGGTCGACCTCCCAGTGCATCGCCGTGCGCGGCAGGCCGCGGTCGTGCCAGTGGATGTCCTGCCCGACCGGCCAGGGCGAACCGGCGCGACGGTCGGTGGGCGCGTCGCCGGCGGCCGGCGGGTTCGCGGGCACCTCGGCGCCGACGAACTCGCCGTGGTAGTAGTTCACGCCGAGCGCGTCGATGGGGGTGGAGATGATCTTCAGGTCGCCCGGGCGGAGCACCGCCTCGAGGGATGCGGCCGCCTCGGGGGTGCGCTGTCGCATGTCCTCGACGATGTCGGCCGGGTAGGAGCTGCGGAACACCGGGTCGAGGAACCAGCGGTTGAACTGGCCGTCGATGCGCCGTGCGGCGTCCACGTCGGCCGGGTTCTGCGGGTCGACCGGGTCGGCGACGGTGAGGTTCAGGGTGATGCCGAGGTTCAGCGACGCGTCGCGCTCGCGCAGGGCGCGGATGGTCTGGCCGTGACCGAGGAGCAGATGGTGCGCGGCGGCGACGCCCTCGGCGGCGGAGTAGTGACCCGGGGCGTGGATGCCGGCGGTGTAGCTGAGGAAGGAGGAGCACCACGGCTCGTTCAGCGTGGTCCACACCGAGACCCGGTCGCCGAGCGCGTCGTGCATGTCGAGGGCGTACTCGGTGAACCGGTCCGCGGTGTCACGATTGGTCCAGCCGCCCTGCTCCTGCAGCGCCTGCGGCAGGTCCCAGTGGTAGAGGGTGAGCCAGGGCAGGATGCCGGCCTCGAGCAGTTCGTCGACCAGGCGCTGGTAGAAGTCGATGCCGGCGGGGTTCACCGGGCCGCCGTCGGGGCGCACCCGCGACCACGAGGTGGAGAAGCGGTAGGTCTGCAGGCCGAGCCGCTGCATGAGGGCGACGTCGTCGCGGTAGCGGTGGTAGTGGTCGGTGGCGACCTCGCCGTCGTCGCCGTTGATCACGGCGCCCGGGACGCGGCAGAACGCATCCCAGATGGAATCGCGGCGGCCGTCCTCATGCGCGGCGCCCTCGATCTGGAAGGCCGCGGTCGCGGCACCGAACAGGAAGTCGTCCGGGAAGGTGCGGTCGGTGGTGCTCATCGGGGGTTTCCTCACTGTGGCTCGCACGCCTCGCGGCGGCGCGCGATGGTCATGGTGCGGTGGACGGGGTGACCGCCTGCGCCCACCGGTCCCAGGCCGCGGCCGGGGTGTCGGTGCCGTCGGCGACGCGGGCCAGCGCGATCGCCATGAGGCGGTCGATCTCGGGGGTTTCGGGACCGCGGAAGCGCATCGCGGGGATCGCCGCCGCGCGCTCACGCAGCAGCGCCGCCAGCGGGGCGCCGAACGGTCCGGTCTCGGCGACCGGGGTCGCGGTCGGGGACGGTTCGTCCGCGGCCGGGGTCTCGGGATCACCGGGGCTGTCGGGGGTCGCCTCGGCATCGGGCGTGGCGGATGCGGCGGGGTCCGCATCCGTCCCGTCGTCGCCCGCGGTCTCGAACGCGAGTGTCGGGAACGCGCCGACGGCGGCGAACACCGCCAGTTGCTGCTCGGGCGCGGTGAGCCAGTCAGCGACCTCGCGCGCCAGATCGATGTGGGCGCCCGAGCCGGGGATCGCGAACGCGCTGAGCGCCGATGTCGCGCCTCCGCCCGGGAACGCGCCCGCGACCTCCCAGCCCGCGTCGCGCAGGGCGGCCAGGGTGCCGCTGCCTGCGGCGACCTCGTCCGGGACGGGCGCGGGCTCGGCATCCGCCTCGCGGTCTTCGGCGTCGGCGTCCGGCGCCGCGGGTTCGGGTGCGCCCACCGCGTGCTCGAGCGTGCCGGCCGCGCAGAGGCTGGCCGCGAACGCGCCGGACTCGGCACCCGCGTACCATGCCGCGGTGCCCGGTTCCAGGCGCGCGAACACGGCGGGGTCCGCCGTCACCCGGTCGAAGGCCGCGCGCACCCTCGGGTTGGTCGTGGCGACCACCTCTCCGGTCGCACGCTTCTCGTACGGCGCGGGGACCGGGTCGATCATCACGTCGTAGGTGGCGGTCATGGAGTCGAGGAAGGGGGCGCCGGTGGCCGCGGTGTACGTGCTCGCGGTGCGCAGCAGGGTGGCCCAGTCCTTCGCCAGCGCGCCGAACTCCTCGGGGTCGGCGGGGAGCCCGGCGGCCTCGACGAGGTCGGTGCGGTAGCAGAGCGCCCGCGGTGCGGTCGTCGCCGGATAGGCGTAGACGCGGCCGGCCGTGTCGGTGACGGTGCGCACCGCCCACTCCGGCCAGCGCGGCTCGTCCTCCCCACCGAGGGTCGCGCGCGGCATCGAGGCGAACTGATCGGAGTAGAGCATGAGCTCGGGCAGCCAGGAGGCGTCGATCGTGACGATGTCGGCGAGGCCGATCCGGCCGATGCGTTCCAGGATCATCCCGCGGGCTTCGTCGGCCGGCAGCTCCCGGACGACGATGCGCAGGTCGCGGCGCTGGCGGTCGAGTTCGCCGAGGAGTGCGCGGTAGGCCGCACCGCTGGCGTCGTCGGCCACCTGGACGGTCAGCACGGTCGGTCCGGCGGTGGACGCGGTCGTGCCGCACCCGGTGGCGATCGCCGCCACCGCGACCGTCAGCGCGAGCGCTCCCGTGCGTCGATGCACCGCGCCCCTCCTCACCGTCTTCCCCCGGGTGTTCTCCTCGTCCCGCAATCATGGCACGATCTGCGCGGGAGCGCTCCCATGGGTGCTGTTCCCAGGGTCTCCGCCTAGACTGGTCGGGCACATCCGCCGCGCACCCCGGGAGCTTCTCGAATGCCCACCATCGTCGTCGACGTCATGCCCAAAGCCGAACTCCTCGACCCGCAGGGCAAGGCCGTCGCCGGCGCACTGCACCGCATGGGCGTCGAGGGTTTCAGCGGCGTCCGCATCGGCAAGCGGTTCGAGCTCACGGTCGACGGCGAGGTCGACGACGCTGTGCTCGAGACCGTCCGCACCCTCGCCGACGAGGTCCTCTCCAACGCCGTGATCGAGGACGTGGTCGGCATCGAGGTGGTCGAATGAGCGTCCGCATCGGGGTCGTCACCTTCCCCGGGTCGCTCGACGACCGCGACGCCCAGCGCGCCATCCGCCTCGCCGGCGCCGAGCCGGTCGCCCTGTGGCACGGCTCGCACGATCTCGAGGGGGTCGACGCGCTCGTGCTGCCCGGCGGCTTCAGCTACGGCGACTACCTGCGCGCCGGCGCGATCGCCGCGCTCGCGCCGATCATGGCCGAGGTGAAGGACGCCGCGAACGCCGGCATGCCCGTGCTCGGCATCTGCAACGGCTTCCAGATGCTCGTCGAGGCGCACCTGCTGCCGGGCGGGCTCATCCGCAACGCGCACCAGCAGTTCATCCGTCGGGACCAGCGCCTGCGCGTCGAGAACGCGTCGACCGCGTGGACGAGCGACTTCGCGCAGGGCCAGGAGATCACGATCCCGCTGAAGAACGCGGACGGCGGCTACATCTGCTCCGCCGAGACGCTCGAGCGCATCGAGGGCGAGGGCCTGGTCGCCTTCCGCTATCTCGGGGTGAACCCGAACGGTTCGCTCGACGACATCGCCGGGCTCACGAACGAGCGCGGCAACGTCGTGGGACTCATGCCGCATCCGGAGCACGCGGTCGAGCCCGGCTTCGGTCCCGACACGCCCGCCGCGATGCGCTCCGGCACCGACGGGCTGTCGTTCTTCAGCTCGGCGGTCTCCGCCGTCGTCGCCGCCGCGGCCTGACGCCCGGCCCGTACCACCCCTCAGCGGTGGTCGACGTCGGCGCCCGACCACAGGTCGTCGCACGCGATGCGCGTCGCGCCGTGCGCGCGCAGGTACGGCCCCGCGCCGCGGTCGCCGGCCAGCTCCACCGCGAGCGGTGCCCAGTGATCACGGCCGAGGAGCACCGGGTGCCCCGGCCTGCCCCCGTACTCGGCCTGGACGAGCGCGCCCGGCGCGGCGAGGGCACGGATGCGGGCGACCGCAGCTGCCGGGAGGTCGGGGGTGTCGACCGTGACGACGGCGAGCGCGTTCGCGTCCGTGTGCGCGGCGGCGGCGAGCCCGGCGCGGACGGATGCGGCGAGTCCCTCGGCCCAGTCGGCGACGCGCACGACGACCGCATCCGCCGGGAGGAGCGCGGCGACCTCATCACCCGCGGCGCCGACCGTCACCATGACGGGGTGACAGCCGCCGGCACGCAGCGCCGCCACGGCGAGCGCCGCCCACGGCCGGCCCTCGGGGGTGCGGGCGAGACCCTTCGGACCGCCGAACCGGGTGCCGGCACCCGCGGCCAGCACGAGTCCTGCGGTCGATCGGTCCATGATCGGGTCAGCGTAGCGTGCCCGAAACACATGCGGACTACCGTGGCGACATGCTCGAATTGGCCGCCGACCTCCTCCCCCTGCTCCGTGCGGGCGAGCGGGTCGCGGTCGTCACCGTCGCGCGCGTGGCCCGCAGTGCGCCCCGCGGCGCGGGCGCCGCGATGGCGGTGACGCGTGACGCGCGCGTCATCGGGTCGATCTCCGGCGGCTGCGTCGAGTCGGATGCGGTCACCCTCGCCCTGGCCGCCCTCGCACGCGACCGCGGCACCTCCGGACGGCTCGGCTTCAGCGACGAGCAGGCGTTCGCCGCCGGGCTCGCCTGCGGTGGCTCGATCGACGCTGTGATCAGCGTGCTGCATCCGGACGACGTCGCCCTCATCCACGCGCTCGAAGGGGCCGCGGCCGGGCGCCGGGCGGCGATCGCCGTCGTCGCGGGCGGTACGCACACCGGTGATGTGCTCGATCCCGCCGTGCTGGACGACGTCCCGGCCGGGTCGGAGACGCGCCTGCTCACCGCGGCATACGACGGGGCCGACGTGCTGCTCGTGCGCGCTGCGCCCCCGCCGCGGCTCATCCTCCTCGGCGCCGGCGAGCATGCCGCGGCGATCTGCCGGGTCGCGTCCGCCGCCGGTTCCGCCGTCACGGTGTGCGACGTGTGGGACCTGCTCACCACGCGCGAACGCTTCCCGGACGCGGCCGAGCTCGTCACGGCCGTTCCCGCCGAGTACCTCGCCTCGCTCACGGCGGACGACGTGGACGAGCGCACCGCGATCTGCGTGCTCACGCACGATGTGCGGCTCGACATCCCTGCACTTCGGACCGCGCTGCGGATGCCGGTCGGCTTCGTCGGCGCGATGGGCGCCCGTTCGACGGTGGCCCGCCGGGCGGAGCTGCTGCGCGCCGAGGGCGTCACCGACGCGGAGCTCACGCGCCTGCACTCCCCGCTCGGCCTCGACCTCGGGGGCACGAGCCCCGAGCACACCGCCATCGCCGTCCTGGCCGAGATCGTCGCCGTCCGCCATGAGCGCAGTGGTCGCCCGCTCCGTGAAGGCAGCGGCCCGCTGCACGACCGGGTCTCCGCTGCCCCCGACGCCCCCGCATCCGTCGGCACCCTCGTCTGCGCCACCGCCTGACCCTGCCCGCGCGGCCGCGGTGCAAGCCGCCGTCCACCCCGCGAGTGCGTGCCCGTTTCGCGAGCGCGTACCGGATCGCGTACTCGTTCACGGAACGGGGACGCACTCGGCGCGCGCGTGCTCGGAGAGGCTTCGGCATTTCCCGACACGTCGTCGGAAAACAGGCGTATGCTGACCGTTCGTGACAGCAGACACCGACCGCTATACCCGCCTGCGCTGGTGGGGCCTCGCCGCGATCTCACTCGCGGTGGCGCTCATCATCATGGACGCGACCATCGTCTCGGTCGCGACCCCCGCCATCATCGAGTCGCTCGACATGTCCACCACCCAGGTGCAGTGGGTGCAGGAGGTCTACACGCTCGTCTTCGCCGCCCTCCTCATGGTGTGGGGCACGATGAGCGACCGGATCGGACGACGCCGGCTCCTGGTCATCGGCCTCATCGTCTTCGTCGGTGCCAGCATCCTGTGCGCCTTCGCGCCGACCGGCATGTTCCTCATCGTCGCCCGCGCAATCCAAGGCATCGGCGGCTCCATGATCCTGCCGACCACGCTCGCACTGCTCAACGCCACGTTCCGCGGCAAGGAGCGCGGCATCGCCTTCGCCGTCTGGGGCGCCACGATCGGCGGCATGGCCGCGGTCGGCCCGGTCCTCGGCGGCTGGCTGACCTCCGCCTTCTCGTGGCACTGGGCGTTCTGGATCAACCTGCCCTTCGGCCTGCTCGCCATCGTCGTCGTCCTCATCTGCGTCGCGGAGTCGCGCCAGCAGGACGCGCGCCGCTTCACCGACTGGATCGGCGCCGCCGCATCCGTGCTCGGCTTCGGCCTGCTCGTGTTCGCCCTCATCGAGGGTCGTGCCTTCGGCTGGTGGGAGGCCACCGACGACGCCGCCGTGAGCCTCGGCGGGTTCAGCATCATCCCGGTGATGTTCGTGCTCGCACTCATCGTGCTCACCCTGCTCGTGCTGCGCGAGCGCCGCCGTGTCACCGCGGGCAAGTCGGTGCTGCTCGATGTCACCCTCTTCCGCATCCCCACGTTCGCGAACGGGAACATCACCGCGCTGACCGTCTCGCTCGGCGAGTTCGGCCTCATCCTGTCGCTGCCGCTGTGGTTCCAGTTCGTCGCCGGCATGGACGCCCTGCAGGCAGGTCTCGCGCTGCTGCCGCTGGCGGTCGGCTCGTTCCTCGCGAGCGGTTCCATCTCGGGGATGTCCAAGCGGATGAGCCCGCTGCAGATGGTGCGCCTCGGCATCATCATGGAGATCCTGTCGCTCGCCGTACTGGCCCTGCTCATCCGCCCCGACTCGAACCTCTGGGTCACCGGCGTGCCGCTGTTCTTCTACGGCATGGGCGTCGGCTTCGCGACCGCGCAGCTCACCCAGCTCATCCTCATCGATGTGCCGGTGGACAAGTCCGGCCAGGCCTCGTCCACGCAGTCGACCGCCCGCCAGGTGGGTTCCGCGCTCGGCATCGCCGTGCTCGGCACCGCCCTGTTCAGCACGCTGCGCATCGGCACCGAGTCGCGCCTCAGCGACCAGATCGCCGCCGACCCGCAGGTGGGCGACCTCGCGAAGGCCGTGTCCGACTCCGGTGGCGCGCTCATCGCGCAGCTCGGCGAGAACCCGGGCACCGCGGCCGTGGCCGATGCGGCCCGCGAGGCCCTCACGCAGGGTGTCTCGGTGGCCGCATGGGTCGGCATCGCCGCGCTCGTCATCGGCCTGCTGACCACCATCCCCCTCGGCCGGTCGCGTTCCGCCGCCACCCCCGAGACGGCACCCGCCACCCCCGCCGCCTGACCCGTCGGTGCGGGTCCGCATCCGCATCCGGCCGTCGAGACCACATCCACCCGCCGAGACCACATCCAACTGGGTGTGATCTCGCGCGGTGGATGTGGTCTCGCGCGTTCACACGGGTGTTCGCGGGGTCGTGTACCCTCACCAGCGCGTGTCCTATCACCATGGGCCTCCACCCAGGGCGGGGACTGCGACGACGCATCGTCCCAGCACCCACCGAGGAGGTACCACCATGTCCAGCCCCGTCGACAAGTCCCAGGTCGGTCGCGACGCCCGCCAGTTCCACATCGGCGTCGCACCCGGCGAGGTCTCGACCGTCGCACTCCTGCCCGGCGACCCGTTCCGCGTGCCGTTCGTGGCCGAGTTCCTCACCGACGTGAAGGACGTCGCCCACAACCGCGAGCACCGCACCATGACCGGCTGGTACAAGGGCCGGCTCATCACCGCCACCTCGACCGGCATGGGCTGCCCCTCCACCGCGATCGCCGTCGAGGAGTTGCACCGGGTCGGGGTCACCTCCGTCATCCGCGTCGGCAGCTCGGGCGCGCTGCAGCCGGGTATCGCCCCCGGCGACCTCATCGTGAGCGAGGGCAGCTTCCGCAACGACGGCACGACCGACGCGTACCTGCCCAAGGGCTTCCCCGCCGTGCCCGACCTCGAACTCACCGCGGCGCTCGACCGCAATTCCCGCCGCATCGCCGAGGCCGTCGGCACGAAGTCCGTGCGCGGCATCACCGTCAGCGACGACGCCTTCTACGCCGAGACGCCGGAATGGATCGACCAGCTCAACCGGATGGGCATCGTCGGCGTCGAGATGGAGGCGTCCGCGATGTACATCGTCGCCCGCCTGCGCGGCATGCGCGCCGGCATGGTCTGCGCCGCATCCAGCAACCTCGTCGACGGCACCTCGCTCTACGACGACGCCCACCACGACATCAAGGACGGGTGGATGCGGTCGATCGAGGCCGCGCTCGAGACCGCCGTCGAACTGGAGCTCTGACCCGCGGCATCCGTTCGCCCGCACCGCCGTCCGCCCGTGCCGAGCATGGTGCGGGCGGATGCGGGTGCGGAGCGTGTGCGGCACCGGTAACACCCGCGAAACCTCGGCCTGATTGACTCCAAGTGTTCGTGTCGTCAACATTTTCCGGAGGTCTCGTGGACATCACCACCGTCACGAGCTACCGGGTCGCCCGCTCCCGCGACGACCTCGCATTGACGCCGGGCGAGGTCGTCCTCGCCGGCGGCACCTGGCTCATGAGCGAGCCGCAGCCCGACACCACCGGGTTCGTCGACGTCACCATGCTCGGCTGGCCCGACCTCGAGGTCACCGACGCGGGCCTGCGCATCGGCGCGACCTGCACGATCGCGCGCCTCGTCGCCTGGGCAGAGGGCCGCGACAAGACGGCGCCGCCGGCGGACTGGACCGCCGTGCCGATGATCCCGGATGCGGCCAACGCACTCCTCGCCTCGTTCAAGATCTGGAACACCGCCACCGTCGGCGGCAACGTCTGCCGCTCGTTCGCCGCGGGCGCCATGGTCTCCCTCGCCGCCGGGCTCGACGGCGTCGCCGAGATCTGGACCCCCGACGGGGGTGAGCGCTTCCAGCCGGTCGCCGAGTTCGTCACCGGCAACGGCACGAACACGCTCGCACCCGGCGAGGTGCTGCGCGCCGTGTTCCTGCCCGCATCCGCCCTGCGCTCGCGCGCACTGCTGCGCAAGATCGCCCTCGCCGAACTCGGTCGCTCCGGCGCGGTCGTCACCGGCCGGGTCGACGAGGACGGCACCGCCGTGTTCGTCATCACCGCCGCCACCCTCACCCCCACGGTGCTGCGATACGACCGGCTGCCGCAGGCGACGGCACTGGCGGACGCGGTCGCAGCCGCATCCGGGTACTACACCGATCCGCTCGGCACCGCGGACTGGCGGCGCGGGGTGAGCGGGGTGCTGGCGGAGCGGATCCGCACGGAGCTGGAGGCACAGGCGTGAGGTTCGAGGTCAACGGTGAGGCCGTCGAGGCGGAGCCCGCCGCAGGGCAGTGCCTGCGGACGCTGCTGCGCGAGCACGGCCACACCGAGGTGAAGAAGGGCTGCGACGCCGGCGACTGCGGCGCATGCAGCGTGCTCATCGACGGCGAGCCGGTCCACTCCTGCATCATCCCCGCCGTGCGCGTGGCGGGCCGCGCGGTCACGACCGCCGCCGGCCTCGCCCCGGGCGACGAGCTGCACCCGGTGCAGGAGGCGCTCGTCGAGAAGTTCGGCTTCCAGTGCGGGTTCTGCACGCCCGGCATGAGCGTCACCGCATCCACACTGACCGAATCCGACCTGGACGACCTCGACCGGCGCATGAAGGGCAACCTGTGCCGGTGCACCGGCTACCGGCCGATCCGGGAGGCCATCCGCGAGTCCGTGCTCGGCCCGGTGCGTGGGACCGGATGCGGCGGCGCGACCTCGTGCGAAGCCGACGGCTGCGGAGCGTCGCATGGTGTCGGCCGGTCCGTGCGCCCGGAGCCGGGTCGGCGGGTCGTGCAGGGCGTCGAACCGTTCACCTTCGACGCGGTCGGCGCCCCCGACCAGCCGTGGCAGGGGACCGCGCTCACCCTCCGAGTGGTGGCGAGCCCGCACGCGCACGCCCGCATCCGTTCGATCGACACCGCGGAGGCGCTGCGGGTGCCCGGGGTCGTCGCCGTGCTCACCCACGAGGACGCCCCCGCCACCCGGTTCTCCAGCGCCCGCCACGAGCACCGCGAGGACGACCCGGACGACATGCGCGTCCTCGACAACACCGTCCGCTTCATCGGGCAGCGGGTCGCGGCGGTCGTCGCCGAGACCCCCGAGGCCGCCGACGCCGCATGCCGCCTGGTGCACGTCGACTACGAGGTGCTGCCGGCCGTGTTCGACCCGGAGGAGGCCCGCAGCGGGACCGCCCCGGTCATCCACCCCGGCCGCACGCCCGAGGACCGCGTCGACGACGCATCCCGCAACGTCGTGCTCTCGTTCCAGGAGGTGCACGGCGACGACGTCGAGGCCGCCCTCGCCGCAAGCGCCGTCACCGTCGAGGGCACGTGGCAGACCTCTCGCGTCACCCATGCGCAGCTCGAGACGCACGGTGCGATCGGCTGGCTCGACGAGGACGGGCGCATCGTCATCCGTTCCTCCACGCAGGTGCCCTTCCTCACCCGTGACGAGCTCTGCCGGGTGTTCGACCTCGGCCGCGACCGGCTCCGTGTCTACGCGGCGCGGGTGGGCGGCGGGTTCGGCGGCAAGCAGGAGATCTTCACCGAGGACCTCGTCACCCTCGCGGTGCTGCGCACCGGCCGCCCGGTCGCGTACGAGTTCAGCCGCACCGACCAGTTCCACCGCGCCGCGCTGCGCCACCCGATGCGGGTGAAGGTGCGTCTCGCCGCCGATGAGGACGGCCGTCTGAACGCCATGGCCGTCGACGTGCTCAGCGACGCCGGCGCCTACGGCAACCACTCCCGCGGCGTGCTCTTCCACGCCGTCTCGGAGTCCACGCACATCTACCACGTGCCCAACCGCCGCATCGATGCGGCGGCGGTCTACACGAACAACGTGCCCTCCGGCGCGTTCCGCGGCTACGGCCTCGGGCAGGTCATGCTCGGCGTGGAATCCGCGATGGACATGCTCTCGCAGAAGCTCGGCGTCGACCCGTTCGAGTTGCGCAAGCGCAACGCCGCCCGCCCCGAGCACGGCGACCTCGGCAACGGCCTCGTCTGGGGCAGCCAGGGCCTCGACGAGTGCCTCGACCTCGCCCGAGACGCGCTCGCCCGC
>Ga0182743_1002720_pt1 | contig 14980 bp, 14 predicted proteins | sample eDN3rd30CKraftOP_FD_128522 | JGI IMG/M metagenome (GOLD analysis project Ga0182743, IMG submission 128522) | Enriched Organic Plus compost microbial communities from Emeryville, California, USA - eDNA 3rd pass 30_C Kraft OP (version 2) (version 2) ... | reverse complement strand
GTGGGCGAACTCCTCGGACGCTATTCCGCCGTGTCGGCTTCATCGTCGGCGACCGCGGTGGGTTCTTCTGCCGCATCGGGCGTCGGCGGAGTCTCTGCCTCGTCCTGACTCTCGGTTGCCTGGAGCTGGTTATCCGGCGGCAAGGTTGAAGGCCCTTCGGCCAGCGGCGCCACATACACCAGCGGGACCGGCTTCGGCGCAGACGCCAGCACAGGGGGCAGCGGATTGGCGGTCGGGGCAACCTTCACCGTGATCGTGTCCGGCGACCAGGACGCAGTCGCCGACGCCACTTCGGCTTGCGCCGCTGCAGTCGGCGGAACCATCGGCGGCGGTTCGATTGGCGACGGCGGCGGCCCAAAGCAGACCGGCGGTGGATATGGCCCTGTGACGTAGCCCGGCGCGGGAACGACGGCAGCCGAATAGATCGGCGCTGGACCACAATTCGGACAGACCGGCGGCGCATAGGCGACCGGGTTTACCCCAACGCCGACCGAACTGTCGGCCAACAATTGACCTCCCACCAGCAAGAGCAGCATTGCCCCGCAAAGCACCGGCAGCGGCCCGGTGCAAAGGCCGGTCACTGCCCAGCCTTGCCCCACGAGGGATCCGTCCCGCCGGGCGATCTTCACGAGGGCGACCATCCCCAGCACCACCGCCGCCGTGCCGGCCACGCAGGCTGCCAGGGGCGTCAGACAGAACAGGACCGCGGGGAGCGGCCCGTCGATGTCGAGCGCCGACGACAGTTCGGCCATCGCAACATAAGCAAGCGGCATTCCGACCAGCAGCAACACGACCGAGGCAATGCCCAACACCGCCGCCGCGAATGCCGCCACCGACCGCTTCGGTCGGCTGAAGCCTCCCCGAACGCCCCGCACACTCGCCAGGCTAACTGGATCTGTGAGTCCAAGATCGGCGGCTGGGTTCTCCGTCAGCCGTTTCCGAACGGCGGCCTCCAGACGAGCGACAAATTCCAACCGCTCGCCGCGCGGGAGCATGCCGAGCAGCAGCCGGTCGACTGCGTCGAGCCGCTGATCGATCGCCTCTTGCGATACCGTTTCCGGGGTGGGGCTATCCGTCGCCATACAAAACACTCCTTTGAAATGCCGGACCTGCGGCCTTCCCGCCGCGTCTGCTCGTGTTCCGGCTGACGCAGCTTAATCGGAGCCCGCCCCAGCGAGCCAGAGCGAATCGCCCGGCGGCTGCCGGCCGCCAGCAATCGCTGCCGCAAAGCCAGCAGCTAGCCGCCCGAGCGGCCGCCTGTAGCTGCCCCCCTCCCCAGCCTGTGGAGGGGCAGCGCCGGCAAAGAATGGGCGAAGAAAATTCTTGTAACGCCCACCCCCCGGATGCTCATATATCCAGGTCGGACGGCATCTTAGGAAACCCAGTGGACGAATCGACAATGCTTGTACGCGTGGACGAAACCGCTCCGCCGGCGAAGCCGCATGAAACTTCCATTCGCAGCACGGTGGGCGCGCACGCGGCGGCGACGACCGCCGACAATGCCCTCCTCTCCCCATCGATCCAGCGGGCCCTCGGCGAGCGAGTGCCAGCCTTCGAGCTGAAACTCGTCCTCCCTGAGCCACTGGCCCAGCAGCTCGAAGCGTGGGCGGAGCGGCAGATGCTGCCCGACCAGTTCGGCGACCCAGCCGACGGTGGGGCGTATCAAACCACGACGCTCTACCTCGACACGCCGCAACTCGACGTCTTTCATCGCTCCCCCGGCTTTCGGCGGCGGAAGTATCGCCTGCGGCGCTACGGCACGGAGTCGCGCATCTACTTCGAACAAAAAAGCCGCCGCGGCGATCGCGTGCGCAAACGGCGTAGCGAAGCGCGACTCGACGATCTTGCGCGACTGATCGACGAGCGGCTAACTAGCGCAGACGCGGACGACTGGTCGGGCGCGTGGTTTCGCGAGCAAATTTTGCATCACGCCTTCACGCCGGCGTGCCGGGTGACCTATCGCCGGACCGCGTTCGTGCAGTCGACGAGCCAGGGGCCCGTTCGGTTGACGTTCGACCGGCAGATTCGGGGCGTCGCCGACGGCGCTTGGGATCTGACGCCGGTCGAACGGGGCGATTGCCTGCTCGACGACGCCGTCGTCTGCGAATTCAAGTTTCGCGAAGCGCTCCCTGTCCTCTTCAAGCAAGTGATCGTCGATTTGCAATTGCAGTCGGGGAGCATGTCAAAATACCGCCGGCTGATGGCGCGTCAGGGGTTCGGTCAGACGCAAGGCGGATAGCATGTCGAACGAGTGGGAGACGCTCGGAGTCGCGGGAGCGGTCGATTGGCAGTCGCTACTGCTGCGCCTGGCGCTGAGCGCGGTCGCGGGGCTGGTCGTGGCGCTCGTCTATCGCGGCACGCAGCGGCGAGCCGGCGGAGCTTCGGTGTCGTTGCTGGCGACCCTGGTGCTCCTGACGATTCTGGTGGCGATGACGACGATCGTGATCGGCGACAACGTGGCGCGGGCCTTCGGCCTCGTCGGCGCGCTGTCGATCGTTCGCTTTCGCACGGTGGTCGACGACACGCGCGACACGTCGTTTGTCATCTTTGCCGTGGTGGTTGGCATGGCGATCGGGGCCGGGCGAGTCGACGTTTGCCTCGTCGGAATTCCGGTCGTATCGCTCGCTGCGTTTGCGATGGCCCGGATGCGCGACAACGCGCCAGCGGGGCTGCTGCAGCGCCGGCTGGAAGTGCGCATTGGCGCGGGGCACGATCCGGAACTGCTGTTGCGCCCTCTGTTTGCCGAGCAATTAGCGAGTTGGAGTCTCGAGTCGATCGTTTCGGTGCGGCAGGGAACGGCTTTCGACCTGGTCTACCAGGTTCGCCTTCGCGATTCGAGCGACATGCTCCCACTGGTGAAGTCGATTCACCTGGTCGAGGGCGTGCAGAACGTGGAACTGAAGGAGAATTGAGCATGCGACGGGAATCTCAAGCTGGATTGTTCGCGCTGTGCGCCGCTTGGACGCTCGTCGTCTTGGTCGGCTGCGGTCGTCAGGCGTCGGAACCGCCAGTAGTGGCCGCCCCGGTCGCCCATCACGGCGCGGCGCCCGCCGTTGCCGCAGCCGTCGCGCAGGCTGTCGTGGCGCAAACGCCCGACGAGAGCAAGGCGTTCTTCGAGAAAGGGGAAATCCCTCAGCTCAAGATTGTCCTGAACATGGTGGAGGAGCAAAAGCTGCGGGCCGACCCCAAGCGGTACGCCGATTGCGCGCTGATCGAGAACGGAAAGACGACCTATCGCAAGGTGGCCGTGAAGCTCAAAGGGGCGGCTGGCAGCTTTCGGCATCTCGACGACCGCCCGGCGTTTACGCTCAAGCTGAAGAAAAAGGGGGAGCGCTTTCACGGGCTCGACAAGTTCCACCTGAACAACTCGGTGCAGGATGAATCGTACATGTGCGAGATGCTCGGCTCGCAATTGTTCCGTGAAGCGGGCTATCCAGCCGCCCGGGTGACCCACGCGCGCGTCTGGCTCAACGATCGCGACCTGGGCGTCTATGTGCTCAAAGAAGGGCTCGACGACCTCTTTCTCGAACGCAATTTCAACGACAAGAAAGGGAACCTCTACGACGGCGGCTTCTGCGTCGACATCGATAACAACCTCGAGAAGGACGAGGGAGAAGGTCCCGAGGACTTCAGCGACCTGAAAGCGCTCGTCGCCGCCTGCCGCGAACCAGACGACGCAAAACGGAACCAGATGATCGCCGAGCGGCTCGACGTTGACGCGTTTCTGAAGTTCATGGCGCTCGAACGGCTCGTCTGCCACTGGGACGGCTACGTGCAGAACAGGAACAACTATCGGATCTACTTCCGCAACAATCAGAAGGCGATGTTCTTGCCGCACGGCATGGATCAATTGTTCCAAGACCCGAACTTTGGAGTGTTCGACGACCCCGGGCAGATCGTCGGCGGGCCCATCTTCCGCAACCTGGAGTGGAAGTCGAAATATCGCCAGACGGTGAAGGAGCTGTTGCCGCAGTTTGCCCCTGAGAAGCTGCACGCCAAGATCGATCAGGCCCATGCGCGTCTGCGGCCGGTCTTCGCCAGCATCGACGAAGGACGCGCGCAGCATTTCGATCAGCGCGTCCGCGAGTTGAAGGATCGCGTGGCCCACCGGCAACGCAGCGTGCAGGAGCAGATCTTGCGTTTGCCCCCGGAACCGCTGTTGTTCAGCAAAAACGCAACTCAGCCGCTCGACGATTGGCAACCGAAGGTGGAATCGGACGCGAAGCTAGAGCGCCGCAAAGTGGGCGGCGAGGAGTGGTACCTGATCGAAACGGGGCCCAGCAATCGGACGACCGCTTCGTGGCGTCGCCGCGTGCTCCTGCCCCGCGGCAAGTATCAGCTTGAGGCGCAAGCGCGGGTGAACAACGTCGCCGAGATTCCAGGGGATTTTGCCAAGGGGCTGGGCATTCGGATCAGCGGCGGCCAGCGGGAGAATTTTCTGGTCGGCAACGCTGGCCCACAGAAGCTGACGCACATCATCGAAATCGGCGATGAGGTCCGCGAAGTGGAGCTGGTCGCCGAGCTGCGGAGCACGTCGGGCGTCGGCGGCTTCAAGGTGAACTCGATGAAAATCACCAGGCTGCAGTAGTCGCGGAATCTGTGGCGAACCGACGGCGCCGCGAACTTTGGCTGCCAGAAATGGTTAGCGGATCGAGAAATCGATCGTCCCCTGCCCCAGCTTGCGGCCTTGGAATTGGCCGCGGGCTTTCAGGTCTTCGATCGTCAGTTCCAACCGATACTCGCCCGCCGGGATGTTGTCGGGCATGTAGATTCGGTAGGCGAGGAAGTAGTCGCGACGATAGTTGCGGCAGACTTCGCGGTCGAGCGGCAATTGCCGCTCGGCGATGATCTGCCCCGAGGCGTCGAAGATTTGATACGAGCCTTGCAGCTCGGTTTCGAACGCTTGCGGGCCTTTGGCTTCGGCGGCGTAGTTCTCGACTTCGACGTAGAGGATGACCTGCTGCTTCGGTTTGAATTCGTAGCGCGGGAACTCGGTGTACCAGCCGAAGTATTCGACCTTCTCGCAGAAGGCCATGTTGCGGAGGTCGAGCCGGCTGCCGGCGGCCAGTTCGTTCGTCGCGTCGCGCAGGGCGCGGAGCACCTTGGCGTTGCGATGCGGGGCCCGGCTGGCCGGTTCGTTTTCCATGAGGGCCGCCAGACCGAACAGCAGGTGCTTGCACGACTCTCGCTCGGGAGCGCTGAGGGCGTCGATCGCCGCCACTGCGTCGTCGGGGCGTTCGGCGAGCAAGTAGAGCAATCGCAATTGCAGTTCGAGGCGGGCGATTTCCGCCTGGTCGGCTTTGGCGGCGCGTCGGTCGCGGATTTCGGCTTCGAGCGAGGCGATGAGCATCGCTTGCTGCTCGGCGAGCGACGGTTTGTTGGCCTGGGCTGCGGCTGGAGTTTCGCTCTCGCCAGCCGGGGGCGGCTCGACCGGCTCGGTGGCCGAGGCGAGCGTGATTTGCGGCGGCTCGGTGGCGGCGGACGATTTCGCGGCCGTGGCTTGCGCCGCGGCGGCTTGGGCGGCGGCGACTTGTTCGGGCGTCGGTTGCGGGAAAACCGGGAGCTGGGCCTGATAGACGGCGGGCGTCTCGGCGGGGCGCGGGAAGCTTAGCGGCGCGGGGGCGTTGAGCATCGCCAGCGCTTCGGCGACGGGGGACGAGAAGCCGTTCATCTGGGCCGCATACGCGGCGAGCGTGGCGGCGTCGAGCGTCGCAGGAGTCGCGGGGGAGGTTGCAGCTGGAGCTTCGGCCGCGGTCTGCGTGCCGGCCGGCGCTGGCGAAGACGACTGGCCCGATGCGTTGGCGTCGGTCACGCTTGCGCTCGCTGCCGGGGCGTCGGCTGCGGGCTTGCTCTCGGCGGCGGATTTGTTTGCAGCCGAATCGCTGGCGGGCGTTGCGGCGGCGGTGCTTTCGGCGGCCGGATTGTCGGCCTGCTTTTCCGCCTTGTCCGCGGGCTTGGGTTGCGGTGGGGCCACAGCGACCGGGAAATTATTCGGCCGCTGGTGCGGCGCGAGCGGCAGCGGCGGCGGAATTTCCTTGTCCTTGTTCAGGTTGACCGGAATCGTCTTGTGCGGCTCCTCGGGCAACTGCAGCGGAGTCGACTTGTACGGCACGGTTTCTTCCGGCTCCGCGGCGGCCACTTCTTCGGTCGCCGGCTGTGGGGCCTGCTTCACCGGTTGCCGCGGCGTTTGCTTTTGATACTCGTGCGGGCTGATGGCGGTCGGATAGGGCGGATTGACCTGCGTAACGTCGTCCAGCGACCGAAATTTCTTCACCGGCGCGGCGCACCCCACGGCGACGAGCAGCGCCAGAGCCAGCGCGAGGGCGCTCGGCGTGCGGCATAGCGTTGTGCGCTTCGAGTTTTGGCTTGGCGGGTGCACGGTAGCGAGTGATTCCTGGACGGTAAACTCGGGCGGCGGATGTTATGAAATCGCCGCGAAGTGGGCAAGGCGAAACGGTTTGGAGCGGGCCGCCCGGCTGGGGGTGAATACGATGCGGGCCGATTTCGCTATCTTGGTGGCAATGCCCCGCTCGCGCGGCGAAAAATTGCCCGGCGCGGGGGCGTCTGATGTCTTTGGAGAGGTTGCCGTGAATCGCGATTTTGCCCAGCTTTCGTGGAACGCGAAGCTTGAAGACGACACCCGCCGGCTGATTCGGCTGGCCGTCTACGAGGATCTCGACGCTGGGCACGATTGGACGACCATTTCGCTCGTGCCTGAAGGAGCGCAGGCGGCGGCGGAAGTCGCTGCGCGCAAGTCGGGCGTGATAGCGGGGCTCGAAGCGGCCCGCGTGGCGCTCGACGAGATGGATCTTTCCGCCCAGTGGCAGCCGCTAGTGGCGGACGGGGCGGTGGTCGAAGCCGGAGCGAAGCTGGCGGTGATTCGCGGCGGCGCTCGCGAGCTGCTGACGTCGGAGCGGATCGTTTTGAACCTGATCGGGCGTCTGTCGGGCATCGCGACCCTCACGCGGCAGTACGTCGACGCGATTCGCGGCACGAAGGCAAAAATTTACGACACGCGCAAGACCACGCCCGGCCTGCGCCGCTTGGAGAAATACGCCGTCCACTGCGGCGGCGGCCGCAACCATCGCACGGGGCTCTACGACGCGATTCTCATCAAAGACAACCACCTGGCCCTTGGCCGGCAGAGCGACGCAGCCGGTTATACGCCTGCCGAAGCGGTGCGAATCGCCCGGCGATTCGCAGCCGAGTCGATTCCGTCAGGCGCCGGGGCGGAGATGATCGTGGAAGTCGAGGTCGACACGCTCGAGCAGCTTCGCCAGGTGCTCGAAGCCGATCCCGACATCGTCCTGCTCGACAACATGCCCCCGGACATGCTCCGCGAGGCGGTCGCCATTCGCGACGCCGCCGGCTCACGCGCCGAGCTGGAAGCCTCGGGGGGCGTGAATCTGCAAACCGCGCGGGCCATTGCCGAATCCGGGGTCGACCGCATTAGCGTCGGCGGCCTGACGCACTCGGCCGTCGCGCTCGACGTGGGCTTGGACTGGCTCGTCTGAAAGCTCGTCCCCAATCTCGTCCTCGAAACGCGACGCACAAGCCGGTTGCGTTTGCGAAATTCTGTCGCAATTCGGCAACGTCCGGAGCGCCGGACTCGCCGTTTTTTTGCGTTTTGTCAGCCGTGGCGCTGCCGTTTTTCAAGGCAGCCGGGCGGCGAATGTCTTTCTTGGACCTGGAGATTTGACAAGCTGGCTGCTCGACCTAGGTTTCGAGTGCGGCCGTCGTCTCGGGGAGGGACAGCGGTCCATTGGGTGCGGCGGGGATAGCTAGGAGCTAGAGGGGACCCCGCCGTGCCTTTTTTTGTATCGACACCCGGCGTCCGTTGACGCCGCGATCGTTCCTCGGACCATCCTCATGTCCCTGGCAGTCGAGTTCGATTCGACCTGGCCGGTCGTCTGCGCGACCGCCGCGCCCGGCTGCGCTCGCGCCCCGCTTGGGAATTCGCTGCGGCGCGCTGGTCGCGCCTCCTCGGTTACTCCCCTGCCCCGCCGGCGCTCCGCTTTCACGCTCATCGAAGCGCTCGTTGCAGTCAGCATTGTCGCCGTCGCCGGTTCGGTGCTGCTGCTGGCGGTGGAAAGCTCGCTCGAAACCACCTGGGACGCCGTCGACAAGACCATCGCCGACGGCATCGCCCAGCAAGTGCTCGACGAGGCGATGACTAAACGCTTTATGGCCGACGGTTCCGGCCCGCTCGACGCTTTGTCCACGTTCGGCCCGAACGCGACCGAGAAAGCGGGCAAAGGACGCGAGCGGTTCAACGACGTCGACGACTATCGCAACTTCATCGCCCACCCGGTGCAAGGCATCTATGGCGAGCGGCTGGGAATTGGCGACGACGAAGGGGGCACGCGTCACCCCGCCTTTCAGATTCCCGCGTCGAAGCTCGCTCGTTGGCGTCAGCGGATCGACGTTTACTACGTCGACCCCAACGACCACTCCATTCGTCTGAACAACTCCACGAGTTACTTTCGCGCCGTCGAGGTCCACATCGAGTATGTGGAACCTGGCGGCGCCGTGCGTCCCCTCGCTCGAAGAAAACGCGTCTATGCCTACCTGCCGCCGCCTAGCTGAAGCCGGTCGCCGGCCTCGGCGACGCGGGCTGACGATGACCGAACTGCTGGCCGCGAGCGTCGTCATGGCGCTCATCGCCGGCTCGTTGACGACGCTGTCGATGGCCGTCCACGGCGCGAACGGCTATTGCGTCGGACAAGCGACCGCAGCCCAGCACGGCCGCGTCGTGCTGCAGCGCATCGAAAAAGCGGTGCTGTCCGCCTACGCGAACGAGCAATTTCCCGGCTGCGTGGTCTTCAGCCATGCGGTCGGTGCGTACGACTTTCCCGATACGCTCGTCGTCTGGCAGCCGAGCGGCGCTCCCGCCAATCCGACCGGTCGGCCGCGCGTCTCGGAACTCGTTGTGTTCTGTCCCAATCCGCAGAATCCCGCACAATTGCTCGAACTCCGCATGCCGGGCAATACGACGACCGTTCCGGCGCTCTCGAACACCGCGTCGTGGACCAGCCTGCTCAATACGATTCGCACCAACGCCACGTCGCGCGTCGAGCTGACCAATCGGCTGCGAACCGCCTCGACTAACCTGTCGGGCTCGACGACGACAAACCTGCGCGGCGTCGTGCGATTCAACGTGCTGATGGCGCCGAGCGAAAGCCAGTGGGCCCTATACCGGGCCGGCAAGATCAGTTGGAACTCGCTCGATTGGCCGCTCGGCATGTACGGCAGCCAGACCGGCGTTCGCACGATCGTCTGTCAGACCGAACTTCAGTTGCAGACCGGCGACGGCGAAGGCGCGCACGCTTCGCTGCCGTTCTTCGGATCGGCGTCCATCACGTCGGAGCTGCAGCGATGAGCCTGAACTTGCGCGAACGGAAAACGTCGAAGCGGGCGCGCGGCAAACGTCGCGGTGTGGCGGTCGTCATGGTGCTTGGCCTACTCGCGATCACGCTGGCCCTGTCGTACAGCATGCTCCGCGGCCAGACGATGACGGCCCAGTTGCAGCAGAACTTTACGCGCACGGTCGACGCCCGCTACGCCGCGCAGGCCGGCATGAACGCCGCGCTGCGCAAAATGCACGAAGCCAACTGGCAAGGCGTCGACGTGCCGGTTCATGGAAAGATCGACGAGCACACCGGCTACGACATCACCTACACGACCGGCGACGCGTCGCTCACTCCGTCGAGCCCGGCGTGGAGCGAGTATCCGTTCCGCGTCACGGTGCGCGTCGTCGGCTACGCCGAGAATCCCGATCAGCCGGCGGTCAAATCGACCCACACGCTCGAAACCGTCGTGCAGCTCGTGCTCCGGGCGTTCAACTCGCAGCCGAGCGGCTGGACCAACGCCCAGGCGTACGCGCTCTACCAATGGGCGACCGAAAAGCAGACGCTCCATCCGCCGTTCCGCATCGAAGGGAACGCCTTCATGCTCGGCGAGCTATCGCTGGCCCCCAGCTATCCCCCCGCGACGCAGCGGGCTCGCTACTTCAGCGATTTGAATCTGATGCGCATCGCGGGATTGGGTGACTATCGCCCCTTCGGCGGCGGCACGCTCACGCTCAATCTCACCCGCCAGGGAACAAGCGAACTGACCGCGCTGCAAACGCAGCTCGCCGTGCCGACCCTGCATACGGGCGCCGCGAGCAATCAGCCGGTCGCGCCCCCCGCTGGCGCTACGACGTACCAGCTCTATCCCGGGGGCAAAGCGTACGAGATTCCGTCGCTGCAGCGCCAATTCGGCGCGGTGATGCAAGGCGCGACCGCCCAGCCCGACCCGGTCGAAAATCCGCTCGGCGTATTTCGCAGCGAAGGCTGGATGACGTTTGGCGACAACGCGAAGGTGATCGGCACCGTTCTCTCGCCGGGGAGCAGTTCCGACCTGGTCGTGGCGGGAAAGAACGTGGAAATTCGGGGCTACAACCTGCCGCCGCTCGAAGGGAGCAGCGAGGTGGCCCAGCTCCCCGCCCTGCTGGTGCGCGACGACCTCATCGTCTACGGCGGCAGCGGATCGACGATCAAAGGGCTGGCGATGGTCTGGAACCGGTTTCAGATCGACGACGGCGCGACCTCCACGAGCATGAACCTGACCGGCAAGCTGCTTGCGCGCAACGTGGCGATCGGCAAGCGGACCGAGTGGAACCAGGTGAGCAATTCGACCTGGACGAACTCGCTGAACAACTTCCTGCTGCAGGTCTTGCTGCCGTTTTCCACGAAGTTCTACCCGCAATACTTCCAGCAGCACTCAGGGTTTAGCTACCAGCCCAAGATCACCTTCAAGCCTGATAGCACCCCGGTACGCTATCACTGGCAGGATTGGAACAAGCCGGTGTACGTCAAAGGGGCCAGCGACCCTGGGTTGCGGTGGCAGATCATTTCGCAGCGTAGGATTGCCGATTAAGTATGCCAGCGAGGTCCGCTTGCGCTTGTTTTAACGTTTATCGCGAAGGAATCGGAACATGCCGCGAAACGCAGCCAATCGTTCGATCGTCTGGGCCGGGGGAATTGCCGTCGCTGCGTGCGTGCTAGGTTTCTACAGCACGACCGGCGCAGCTCCGACCGGCGCCCAGCAGCCGTTTGCCAACTCGGTGGAGCAGCGCTTAGAGATCGTGACCGAGCTTCGCGAGATCAAGGAGCTGCTCAAGGAGCAAAACGCGTTGCTCCGGGCGGCTCAGAAAAACCAAGGCAATGGAATCAAACCGTAAACCTCGACGCGCAGTTGCGCAGGCCCGCCGCGCGGGCCTGTCGCTGTTCGAGGTTTTGATCACGGTCGCCGTGATCGGCATCCTGGCTGGCATTCTGCTTCCCAATCTGCAAGCCAGCATTCCCGACCGGCTCGAAGCGGTCGGTCAGATTATCGCCGCCGACTTGGAGTATGGCCGATCGCTCGCCGTCGCGAACAACTCCAAGTACCGCTTCCGGTTCGAGCTGGCGCAGAATCGCTACTACCTGCAACACTCCGGCGCAAGCGCGCTGCTTGCCGCCCTGCCGCAGAATCCATTTCGCCCCAACTACGAACAGATCGATCGGCAATACACCGAGCTGAACGATCTGCCGATCGGCAAACCGGCCGTCACCCTGGTGAGCGTCGTTCGCTCCAGCGGAACGCCGGTTTCCGTCAACGATGTCGAGTTTCTGCCGAGCGGCGGAACCGCGTCGAGTCAGCCGACCATCGTTTGGCTCGGCTGCGGCCGCGGCGAGGGACGGCGGTATCTTTCGATCACGATCAACCCAACGACGGGACTCGTCGAACCGGGCGAAGTGCGGAAGGAGTTGCCCGCGGGGATTAACGACGCTTCGGCTGCGAAGCTGCCGCCGAGCGACAAGCTGTTCGCGCTGCTCCGGACTGCCTCGCAGGAGCGTCACGAAGGAGTCGCCGGATGATCGCCCTGCTGAAAAACCGCCGTAACGGACCGATTGGCGTCGACATCGGCGCTCGGGCGATCAAGCTGGTGCAGTTCAGCGCCGATCGCACGCGGCTGATCGACGCCTGTCGCTGGGATCTCCCCGCGCTGGACGACGACGCTTCGCCGGAGCGGCAAGCCGACCGGCTGATCGCCGGCCTGCGACAGGCGTTTGAAGGACGCGCGTTTCGCGGCCGCGAAGTGGTCCTGTGCCTGAACGACCGGCAGCTTTTCTTGCAAAACATTCGCGTGAAGAAGGACCCCGGCGATTTCGCCCGACAGGTGGCCCAGGAAGCGGCGAGCAAGGTTCCGTTCGGCCTCGAATCGGCTGAGCTGCGGTACATCGAATCGGCCGACGTGCGCCAGGGTGATGCGACGCTCCGCGAGGTGATCGTGTTCGCCTGTCAGCGGTCGGTGATCGATCAGACGCTGGCGATCGTCGACGAGGCGAACCTGCGGCCGGTGGCGATCGACGTGGAGCCGGCGGCGCTGGTGCGCAGTTACGCGGGGCAATTCCGCCGCGAAGAAGACCAGCAGCAGCGATCCCTGATGGTGCACGTCGGACACAGCCGAACGGCGGCTGCCATTGCCCAAGGGGACGATCTGCTGTTCGTGAAATACATCGACGTCGGCGGCTCGCACTTCGACCAGGCGGTCGCCCGGCATTTGAAAATGGACCTGTCCGCCGCCGTGTCGCTCCGCCGTCACAACGGCGACCGACGCAGCGACATGCAAGCCCCGGAAGTGGCCCGCAGCATTCAGGAGGCGACGCGCCCGGCTGTCGAACGTCTGGCGGCCGAGCTGGCGATGTGCGTGCGCTATCACAGCGTCACGTTCCGCGGCCAGCCGATCGTGCGAATGGTGCTTGGCGGCGGCGAAGCGAGTCAACAACTGCTCGACGCCATCGGCCGACAGTTGGACATGCGGTGCGAGCTGAGCGATCCGTTCCGCGGCTGTTCGATCGTGCCGAATTGCGGCCGCAAGGGGCAATGGGACGTAGCGGCAGGGCTCGCGCTGCGCGAAGTGAACTAAGCCATGAAGAACATCGACTTTTTGCCGAACGCCTACCGCGAGCGCAATGCCTTTCGCAATGCGCGCGCCTGGTGGGGCGTGGTCGTGCTGATCTTTGGCACGGTCATTCTGGCGACTGCGTCGGTGCAATTCACCTGGCGACGGTCGGCTGAGCGCGAACTGGCGTCGCTCCAGGACGACTACTTCGCCGCCACGCAGCGCGACCTCGAACTGGCTCGGCTGCAGAAACAAATCCAAGGAGCGAGCGAAGCGGCCGCCCTCTACACCTACCTGCAGCACCCGTGGCCGCGGTCGCAAGTCTTGGCGGCGATTGCCGGTCCCCTGCCCGACTCGGTGCATCTCTACGCGATTCACGTGCGCGAGGAGTTGCTGCCCGTCGTCGCGCCGACCGGCAATTCGTCTGGCAAGCGACGCACCGGCGGCGAAGCCGAAGGGCCCAAGCTTTCTCCCGAACAACAAGACCTGGCGACCCTCCGCCAGGAGTGCGACAGCCGGCAAACGGTCGTGGAGCTGGACGGCATGACCGACGACGTGCAAATGCTGCATCGCTACGTCGCCGAGCTGGGCAAGTCGCCGCTCGTCGCCGCAGCCAATCTGAAGTCGCTCGAAGCGGTCTCCACCGACGCGGAGCAGATTGGACCGGAGGAAGGCACTGTCCCGCGATTGTCGGGAACGCGCTTCAGGGTGCATTTGGCCATCAAGCCGGGTTACGGTCAGCCGGGCGGGCCGGAGCCGAAAAAGAACGGCCGCGATAAGACCACAGCCGGCTACGCGCCACGGCATCGGCGGACGGAGGCGCCGCTATGAAAGCGCACTACCTGACGATCGCCGGGCGTCCGGTCAAAAGCTGGATGGTCACGTCGCTGCTTGCTCTCGCGGCGGTGGGCTATGTCGTGTTTGTCTTTCTGCCGGGGCAGCGATCGATCGCCCAGATTCGATCCGAGATCGACGAGAAACGCCAGCACGTGCTGCAGTCGCAGCAGCTAGGGGCGCCGATTCGGCAGGCGGAGCTGCGACTGGCGTCGACGCGCGAGTTCACAGCCGATTGGCGAGCGAATGCTCCTCGGCCGCGAGATTTGGTCGGCGTCTACGCCCAACTTGCGGAGCAGGCGAAAGCGGCTGGGGTGCGCGTGAAGCGTCTCGATCCCCAACAAGCCGTGCAGCACCAAGTGCTGGGGGAACATCCGCTTGTGGTGAGTCTCGAAGGGCCGTTTGCTAGCGTGTTCGACTTCGTCCGCCGCGTGGAGCAGATGCCGGAGACGATTTGGATCCGCGATCTGCGTCTGGCACGTAGCGAAGGGGGAAGTGAAACCCTGACGGTTGAGATGACTTTGACGATTTTTACCGACCGTAGCGAGATTGCCGATTAAGTTGACCTTTCCTGTCCGATAAGAAGGGAGCGTGCGTCTCTACCGATCCAACGACCGGGGGAGCCGGACGCCAGCAGCCGTGAAACTGGATAAGCTGACGAAGCGATTGAGCCGCGATCTGGCCGCCAACCCCAAGAAGGCGGGCATCCTGGGCGTTATGGTCCTGGTCGCGCTCTACTTTTGGCTTCCCCTGTTGAAGGAGTGGATTGGCGACAGTGCGACGAGCGGCCCAGCCAAGGTTGCGAGCGTGATCCTGACGGACGACCCTGCGACCCCGGCGGCCGGCGCGAGTAAAGCGAAAGAGACCTTGCGCTGGGAGAAGGTGCGGCAGTGGGTGGAGAGCGATCCCTGGATGGCGTCGGCGACGTTCGATCCCCAGTGGCGCGACCCGTTCGCGATTTCCTCGCTAACCGACCCGGCTCAGACAACACCCAAATCCACGACGCCGACGACGCCCGAAGCGATCGCAGCCCAAGCGGCGGCCAGCGATGGCGACATCTCGCCCGAACAGGCGGGGCTGAGCGTCGCGAGTGTGGTGGTCGGCCCGCGGTTGCGGACCGTGAATATTGGCGGAGACGTTTATCGCGAGAACGACCTGGTCGAAGCGACGGCCAAGGATGGTGAAACGTTGGAGTTTCAGATCGTGTCCATCACG
>Ga0182743_1002717_pt1 | contig 14990 bp, 11 predicted proteins | sample eDN3rd30CKraftOP_FD_128522 | JGI IMG/M metagenome (GOLD analysis project Ga0182743, IMG submission 128522) | Enriched Organic Plus compost microbial communities from Emeryville, California, USA - eDNA 3rd pass 30_C Kraft OP (version 2) (version 2) ... | reverse complement strand
CGCTGGGCATAGGCGCCGACATATTCGCTCATATGCTCGTCGGAAATCGGGATGACGAAACCGTCCAGATCGCGCCGGGCGAGTTCCTTTCTCAGGGCATCCAACCGTGCTTCGTGACTGGACATCAGCATTGCGGCGTGCTCCTCCGGGTAATAGTGCTGCACCCCAACATAGGGCCGTGAACGTGTTTCGCCAGCCATGAGCCAGGATTTGCGAATGAGAAAAGCCATCGCCTTCGCAGCCCTTGCCCTTCTGGCAAGCGGCCAATCCCTATTTGCCAAGGACACTATGACCAAGACGCCCGCTTCCCCGCCCGTTACCGAACAGCGCCCGCACGAAGCCGCCTATCACGGAATCACGATCAGCGATCCTTATGCCTGGCTGCGCGATCCCGGCTATCCTGAAGTCAAGGACACAGCGATCCTGGCCCATCTGGAAGCGGAAAACGCCTGGTTCGAAACCCGCATGGCCGGGCAAAAGGCGCGGACCGATGCGCTGTTCAGGGAAATGCGTGCGCGGATCAAGGAAGCGGACAAGTCCGTGCCGCAGAAGGACGGCAATTTCCTCTACTGGATCGAATACGAGGAAGGCGCGGAATACAAGAAATGGTTCCGCCGCCCGGTGGGGGCCCCCGCCGATGGTAGCGCGGATGAATTGATTCTCGACGAAGTGGCGCTGGCCAAGGGCAAGGAATACTTCCGCCTCGGCGCGCTGTCGGTCAGCAACGATGGCCGGCTGCTCGCCTATTCGGTGGACGACAACGGCTCGGAACGCTTCACCGCGCGGATCAAGAATCTCGCCACCGGCGAAGTGCTGCCCGATGAAATCCCCGGCACGCTGTCCAGCCTCGTCTGGGCGGCGGGGGACACGGCGCTGGTCTATTCGCTGGCGAACGAGAACTGGCGCACCGACAACGCCCGGCTGCACTGGCTGGGCAAGCCGCTCAGCGAGGATGTCGAGCTGTATCACGAGGATGACGAAGGTTTCCGCGTCGGCAGCGGGCTGTCTTCCAACGAAAAGTGGATCGTGATTTCATCCGGCGACCATGAAACCAGCGAAACGCGCCTGATCCCGGCGGACGATCCGCTGGCCACGCCCTTGCTGGTCAAGGCGCGGCGCAAGGGCGTGGAGTACGACGTGGATGAGCGTGACGGCATCCTCTACATCCACACCAATGACGAGCATGAGAATTTCCGCCTCGCCACCGCGCCGCTGGCCACGCCGGGTGAATGGACCACGCTGATCGCGGGATCGGACGATTTCTATCTGACCGGCGTCAGCCTGTTCCGCGATTTCTACGTCACCGAGGGGCGTCTGCGCGGCCTCGATCACATCGATGTCCGTTCCTATACCGATCCGGCCAGGGTGGAACCGATCGTGTTCCCCGAAGCAAGCTATACCGCGGGGCTGGATGACAATCCCGAATGGGCGGTCGATAGGCTGCGTTTGTCCTATGCCAGCATGATCAGCCCCAGCACGGTGTACGATTACCATCTGGCGGACAAGCGGCTGGAAGTGCTGAAAGTCCAGGAAATCCCTTCGGGCTACGATGCGTCGCTCTATGCCACCGAACGGCTGGAAATCCCCGCGCGCGATGGCACAAAAGTGCCTGTCAGCGTGATGTACCGCAAGGATCGCCAGCCTGGCGGGCCGCTCTATCTCTATGGCTACGGCGCGTATGGCATCGCCATCGATCCGGGCTTTTCGACCACGCGCCTGTCGCTGGTGGACCGGGGCTTCGCTTTCGCCATCGCGCATATCCGGGGCGGGGACGATCTGGGCCGCGCCTGGTACAAGGCGGGCAAGCTGGAGCGGCGGACCAACACGTTCCACGATTTCGTCGATGTGGCGAAAGGACTGGTGGAGCGCGGCTATACCCAGGCGGGCAGGATTGCCATTTCGGGCGGTTCGGCGGGCGGCGAACTGATGGGCGCGGTGATCAATTCCGATCCGCAGCTGTGGGGCGCGGTGGTGGCGCATGTGCCGTTCGTCGATGTGCTCAACACCATGCTCGATGCCTCGCTGCCGCTGACTCCGGGCGAATGGCCCGAATGGGGCAATCCGATCGAGGACAAGGCGGCGTTCGAACTGATCCGCTCCTACAGCCCGTATGACAACGTGCGGGCGCAGGCCTATCCGCCGCTGCTGGTCACGGCGGGCCTCAACGATCCGCGCGTGACCTATTGGGAACCGGCCAAATGGGTCGCCCGGCTGCGCGAAATGAAGACCGACGGGAACGAACTGCTGCTCAAGACCAATATGGGCGCGGGGCATGGCGGCAAGTCGGGCCGGTTCGAAAGCCTGAAGGAAACGGCGGAGGAATTCGCGTTCATCCTCTGGCAGATGGGCATCACGGAGTGAGCGAAATCTACACCCGCCTGTTCACGGCGGGGCCGGAGCATATCGACAGCAACGGCCACGTGAACAACGCGGTGTGGGTGCAATGGGTGCAGGACACCGGCACCGCCCACTGGGAAGCGCGCGCCCGGCTGGAGGACAAGGCCGCTTACCTGTGGTTCGTCACCCGGCACGAGATCGATTATCGCGGCAATATCGGCGCGGGCGAAACAGTCACCGCACGGACCTGGCTTCCCGGCCCGCCGCAGGGCGCGCGCTTCGTGCGCGAAGTGGAATTCGTCACCTCGGCGGGCAAGGCGATCGTCGCCGCCCGCTCCGTCTGGGCGATGATCGACAAGGCCAGCGGCCGCCCGACGCGGATTCCGCCTGAAGTGGCGGGACCGTTTCTGGCGGTATGAGCAGGGCGTCGCATTTCCGTTCGTCATTCCCGCGCAGGCGGGAATCCTGTCTGACCGTTGCCACTGGATTCCCGCCTGCGCGGGAATGACGAAGGGGGTGATTTATTCACTGCCGTAAGACTTACCCCGCCAGCGCCTGTTCCACCGGCAGCAGGTCATAACCCAGTTCTTCCGCCACCGCGGGATAGGTCACCCGGCCTTCGCACACGTTGAGCCCGGCGGCGAGATGGGGATCGCGGCGCAGGGCCTCTTTCCAGCCCAGATCGGCGATACGCAGGGCATGGGGCAGCGTGACGTTGTTCAGCGCATAGGTGGAGGTGCGCGCCACCGCGCCGGGCATATTGGCCACGCAGTAATGGACGATGCCATCGACCACGAAAGTCGGGTCCTGATGCGTGGTCGGATGGCTGGTTTCAAAGCAGCCGCCCTGATCGATGGCGACATCGACCAGCACCGCCCCGCGCTGCATGCAGGACAGCATGGCGCGGGTGACGAGCTTGGGCGCGGCCGCGCCCGGCACCAGCACCGCACCGATCACCAGATCCGCTTCGCACACGCTGTCGGTCAGATTGGCCTGATTGGAAAACCGGGTCTTGGCGCGGCTTTCGAAATGGATGCCCAGCCGTTCCAGCACTTCGGGATCGCGGTCGAGAATGGTGACGTCCGCCCCCAGCCCCACCGCCATCTGCGCCGCGTTGAAGCCCACCGTGCCGCCGCCGATCACGGTGACTTTGCCGGGCATCACCCCCGGCACCCCGCCGAGGAGAACCCCGCGTCCGCCGTGGACTTTTTCCAGCGCCGTCGCCCCGGCCTGGATCGCCATGCGCCCGGCCACCTGGCTCATCGGTTTGAGCAGCGGCAGCGAATGGCCCGGCCCGGTGACGGTTTCATAGGCGATGGCAACGACGCCCGACTGGACGAGATCGGCGGTCTGCTGCGGATCGGGGGCGAGGTGGAGATAGGTGTAGAGGATCTGTCCGGGGCGCAGCATCGCCCGTTCGGCGGGCTGCGGTTCCTTGACTTTCACGATCATTTCGCATGCGGCGAAGATATCGGGCGCGGTGTGGATGGTGCAGCCCGCGGCGCTATAGGCATCGTCGCTAGCGCCGATGCCGAGGCCTGCCCCGCTTTCGATCCACACTTCATGCCCGCGCGCGGTCAGTTCCCGGGCGCTTTCGGGGGTCAGCCCGACGCGGTATTCGTGATTCTTGATTTCCCTGGGGCAACCGACGCGCATGCACTGTCTCCTGGCGGGGCTGGCCCGCCGCAGGCAGGCTCGCCAAGAGCCTGCCTGTCTGTTTGTCTGTCGCCCGGTCCTAGAGCGGGTTGCCGTCCTTGTCGCGATAGATATCGCGCCGCCCGACATGGTTGGCCGGGCCGACAAACCCATCGGCTTCCATCCGTTCCACCCATTTGGCGGCGGTGTTGTAGCCCACGCCCAATTGCCGTTGCAGCCAGCTTGCCGAAGCTTTCTGGCTTTCGAACACGATCTGGCAGGCTTGGCGGTATTTGCGTTCGGCCGGATCGTCGCTCGCGGTCAGTTCATCGTCGAAGCCGAAGCCGCCGTCGTCCGGTTCCTCGGTGACGGAATCAATATAGACCGGACTGCCCTGCGCGCGCCAGTGATCGGCCACGCGTTCCACTTCCTCGTCCGCCACGAACGGGCCGTGCACGCGCACCAGCGCCCCGGTGTTGGGCTTGTAAAGCATATCGCCCTTGCCCAGGAGCTGTTCCGCGCCCTGTTCGCCCAGAATGGTGCGGCTGTCGATGCGGCTGGTGACCTTGAAGCTGATACGGGTGGGCAGGTTGGCCTTGATGACACCGGTGATGACATCGACCGAGGGGCGCTGCGTCGCCATGATGAGGTGGATGCCCGCCGCGCGGCTTTTCTGCGAGAGACGCTGGATCAGGACTTCGATTTCCTTGCCCACCGTCACCATCAGGTCGGCCAGTTCGTCCACGATGAGGACGATCTGGGGCAGCGCTTCGTAATCGAGCTGTTCTTCCTCGAACAGTTCCTCGCCCGTTTCTGGGTCGAACCCGATCTGCACCCGGCGGCCCAGCGGCTTGCCCTTGGCGGCGGCGGCGCGGACGCGTTCGTTGAAGCCTGACAGATTGCGCGCGCCGACGCTGGACATCATGCGATAGCGCCGTTCCATCTCTTCCACCGCCCATTTCAGCGCGCGGATCGCCTTGGCGGGTTCCGTCACCACGGGGGACAGGAGGTGTGGGATATCGTCGTAGCTCTTGAGTTCCAGCACTTTGGGATCGATCAGGATCATGCGGCATTCGGCTGGCGTCAGGCGATAGAGCAGCGACAGCAGAATGGCGTTGAGCCCGACCGATTTGCCCGAGCCGGTGGTGCCCGCGACGAGCAGGTGCGGCATCGCGGCCAGATCGGCCACCACCGGTTCGCCCGCGATATCCTTGCCCAGGATGATCGGCAGCATGCCCTTGTGATGGGCGAAGGCTTCGCAGGCGGCCAGTTCCTTGAGCGAGACGGTCTGCCGGTCGGCATTGGGCAGTTCGATGCCCATCACCGTCTTGCCGGGGATGGAGGATACGCGCGCGGAAATCGCGCTCATGTTCCGGGCGATGTCTTCGGCCAGGCCGATCACGCGGCTGGCCTTGATGCCGGGGGCCGGTTCCAGTTCGTACATGGTGACGACAGGGCCGGTGCGCACCGCCGTGATCTCGCCCTTGACGTTGAAATCGTCGAGCACGGTTTCGAGCAGGCGCGCGTTGCGTTCCAGCGCCATCTTGTCGATCTTGGGCGCGGCGGTGGGTGGCGGATCGTCCAGCAGGTCGAGGCTGGGCAGGGCGTGGCTGTCGAACAGGTCCTTCTGCCGGGCGTTGCCGCTGCTGATCCTGGCCGGTTTGGGCGGCGTGCTGGGGTCCGAAATCTCCGGCGCCGGGCGTGGCGTGGTGTCGGCCTCCACCGGCGGCGGGCGCCGTTCGGCACGGGGCTTCTCCTCCCGCCGGGGGGTGGTGAAAGGCTCTTCGTGCGTATCGCCGGCAGGCGCGGCGGCGCGGCTGCGGCGCAGGACATGCGGCAAAGTCAGCAGTTGCGCCCAGTCGAACGCAAAAACGCGCCCGGCCAGCAGCAGGCCGCCCCCAAGGCAGGCCAGCGCCAGCGCCAGGTTCGTCCAACCGTGCGCCGCTTCGGGCAGGCGTTCGGCGACCGCGCGGATCGCCGCCGCGCCGAGCAGGCCGGTGATGCCCCCGGTGGAGGCGGGCAGCGAACCGCCCGGCCCACCGAACGCCAGCGCCATGACCGTGGCCAGCAGCACCATCGCCAGCAAAAGCATCGCCACCGTGCGCCACCAGCGCATGCCGTGCGGGGTTTCCTCCTCGTCCGCGTCGCGCCACAGCTTGCGGGCAAAAGCGTAAAGCAGGGGCAGGATCAGGACGGACACCAGCCCGAACAGGAACAGCACCCGTTCCGCGGCCCATGCCCCGGTGCGGCCCATCCAGTTGGCCACCTGATCGCCCGCCGCGGTGGAGGCGGAAGGATCGGTCTGGTGATAGCTGGCCAGCGCCAGAGCGAGGAAAATCATGGCCCCGATCAGCAGGATCGCCCCGCCCATCTGGCAGGCGCGGCGCAGCGAACGGCGAAAGGCCGCGCGCCAATCCAGCGCGGGCACAGTGCTCAATGCGCGTGAAGCCATGGTCGTCCCCTATGTCCTTGGGGGCGCATAATGCGCCGGGCGGCGAGTCCCCGTCAAGAATCCTTGGGATTCCCGCCTGCAGATTGGTTTACGTCGGTTTACGAAAGCCCGTCTATAGCCGCCCAGCGCGGCCAGGCCAGACGCTTTGCGGCGATCCGGTTCATCCCGCCGAGCGCGATCACCGGCAGACGCCCCTGCGCCGCCAGCAGGCGGAAGCGCAGCGGCCCCAGCACCGCCCGGCCGGGATGGGAGCGGGTGGCGAAAACCGGGGAAAGCATCGCCGCATCGGCCCCGGTGCGGCGCGCCGTGCCCAGTTCTGCCAGATCGTGCGCGGTGGCCACGCGCATCAGCCCCGGCGCGCGGCCCAGCCGGGCGGGCGGGCCATAAATACCGTCCGCCCCGGCCCTGCGCGCTTCGGCGGCGGCGCCCGCCCACAGCAGGCGATGGCCATGGCGGCGGGCGATTCGGGCCAGATGGCGCCAGCGGGCACGGCGTTCGGCGGGCGGCAGGTGATAGTGGCGGAAAACGAAGCCGGACCCGCGCGGCAGGCGGGCCAGCGCGCTTTCGAGCATGGGGTCGTTGCGCGCATCGCTGATCAGCCACAGGCACGGCAAGGGCGCGCGCTTCCGCGCCGGACACCGGGTTTGCCGTTTCAGGGTCTGGCGCTTGCGCATCCCGGCGCTATAGCGGCCTGCGATGGAAAACGCAGCCACCCCGCTCGCCGATATTCGCGACCGCATTGCCCGCACCGCGCAGATTGCGGGGCGCAAGGTGCAGGACATCACACTGATCGCGATCAGCAAGACTCATCCGGCCGCGGCCATCGCGCCGCTGATCGCGCAGGGACAGCGGGTGTTCGGTGAAAACCGGGTGCAGGAAGCGCAGGAGAAATGGCCCGCCCTGCTGGCGCGGGCGGAACACGGCGAGATCGCGCTGCATCTGGTCGGCCAATTGCAATCCAACAAGGCGGACGATGCGGTGGCGCTGTTCGACTGCATCCATTCGCTCGACCGGCCTTCGCTCGTCACCGCGCTGGCCCGGGCGATGGACAAGGCCGGGCGGCAGGTGCCGTGCTTCGTGCAGGTCAATATCGGCGCGGAAGAGCAGAAAGGCGGCTGTGCGATTGCCGATCTGCCCGCTCTGCTGGCCGCAGCGCGCGCGGCGGATATCCCGCTGGCCGGCCTGATGTGCGTGCCGCCCGCTGCCATCGAACCGGCCCCGTTCTTCGCCTTCCTCGACAAGCTGGCGGCGGACAACGGATTGGCCGGACGCAGCATGGGGATGAGCGGCGATTTCGAAACCGCGATCATGCTGGGGGCAACGCATGTGCGGGTGGGCAGCGCGCTGTTCGGCGCGCGCGGGGCCTGACGGATCGCGCTCAGATCGCGATTTCGACCACCCCGGCGTGCGCGCCATCCGCCGGTTGCTCCACCGCGTTGGCGGCGGCCATCAGCTTTTCCTCCACCGTCCGCAGGCGGTCGGCGCGGTCGACTTTGTGGCCGAACAGGTCGGTGACGTAGAACGTGTCGGCGGCACGCTCGCCATAAGTGGCGATATGGGCGGAATGCACCACCAGTTGCGCTTCGAACAGCGCCCGGGCCAGGCGGTTGAGCAGGGCGGGCCGGTCGCGCGCGTTGACTTCGACCACGGTGAAGCGGTTCGAAGCCTTGTTGTCGAACAGCACCCGCGGCCGCACGCTGAACGCTTCGGAACGGATGCGCGGTGAAGGGCGCTTGGCCAGTTGCGGCACCAGTTCCACCCGGTTGGCCAGCGCATCGGCGATCGATCTGGTCAGCCGGGCAAGCTGGTCTTCTTCCATGAACGGGCGGCCGAGCGGGTCCTGCACCAGGAAATTGTCCACCGCCTTGCCGTTGCGGGCGGTGTGGATGCGGGCGTCGATGATATTGCCCCCGGCCAGGTGGATGCCCCCGGCGATGCGGTAGAACAGCCCGGCATGGTCGGGCGAAATGACGGTAACGAGCGTGGCCCCGCGCGCCGGGTAGTATTCGCAATGGATCGAAAGCGTATCGTCCGCTTCCTGCGCCGCGTGGAACTGCCGCAGGTTCAGCGCGATGATATCTTCCGGTTCCGCGATCCAGTAGGCATCGCCCAGCAGCGGGCCGACGCTTGCGGCCAGTTCCGCCCCGTCCTCCACCAGCGCGCCGACAGCGGCTTTCTTCGCTTCGACCCGTTCGCGGCGGCCGAACTGCTTGTGGCCCAGCCTTAGCTGTTCCTGGGCCAGCTGGTAGAGATCGCCGATCAACTGGCGTTTCCAGCTGTTCCAGGTGCCGGGGCCGACCGCGCGGATATCGACCACCGTCAGCAGCATCAACTGGCGCAACCTGTCGAGCCCCTGAATCTGTCCGACGAAATCGGTGATCGTCTTGGGATCGGCAAGATCGCGCTTGAACGCGGTGGCGCTCATCAGCAGGTGATGGCGCACCAGCCAGCTTGCCAGCTCGGTTTCGTCCTCGCTCAGACCGAAGCGGGGGCACAGGCGGTCGGCGACTTCGGCGCCCAGCACCGAATGGTCCCCGCCGCGGCCCTTGGCGATATCGTGCAGCAGCACGGCGACATAGGTCACCCGGCGCGACACGACCTTGTGAATCATGTCGCAGGCCAGCGGGTGGTCTTCGCGCAGTTCGCCCCGTTCGATCCGTGAAAGCAGCCCGATCGCGCGGATGGTGTGCTCATCCACGGTGTAATGGTGGTACATATCGAACTGCATCTGCGCGTTGACGCGGCCGAAATCGGGAATGAAACGGCCGAGCACTTCGGCTTCGTTCATCCACCGCAGCACCGTTTCAGGGTCGTTGCGCCCGGTCAGCACGTCGAGGAAGAAGGCGTTGGCGCGCGGATCGCGCCGCACCCGGGCGTCGATCAGTTTCACGTCGCGCGTGGCCATGCGCATGGTTTCGGCGTGGATTCCCAGCCCTTCCGTCTCGGCGATGGCGAAGATTTCGATCAGGCGCACCGGATCGGCCGTGAACCAGTCGTCCGAGGGCGCGCGCAGCTTGCCGCCGAAAACGGTGTAGCCTTTCAGCTTGCGGGCGCGGGCGCGGAAGCCCGCCAGAATGCCGCGCGGGGTCTTGGCGGTGAACTGTTCGTCCAACTGGGCGAGGAACATGGCGGTGAGATTGCCGACGCGCTTGGCCTGAAGGAAGAAGAACTGCATGAACCGTTCGACCGCGCTTTTGCCCGGCCGGTCGGCGAAATTCATCCGCCGGGCGACTTCGCGCTGAAGATCGAAAGTCAGGCGGTCTTCCTCGCGCCCGGTGATCGTGTGCAGGTGGCAGCGCACCGCCCAGAAGAAGTTTTCCGCCCGGCGGAAAGCGCGGTATTCATGCCGCGTCAGCAGCCCGACATCGACCAGTTCGGCGGGCGTGCGGACCTTGTGGATATATTTGCCGATCCAGTAGAGCGTGTGCAGATCGCGCAGGCCCCCCTTGCCTTCCTTGACATTGGGTTCGACGACATAGCGGCTGTCGCCCAGCCGCTTGTGCCGCGCGTCGCGCTCGGCCAGCTTTTCGACAACGAACTGCCGTTCGGTGCCCGGCACCACTTCGGCGAAGAAGCGCTTGCTCGCTTCTTCGTAGAGCGGCAGATCGCCCCAGACGTAGCGCCCTTCGAGCATGGCCGTGCGGATCGTGAGATCGGCTTTGGCCAGCCGCACCATATCGTCGAGCGAGCGGCTGGAATGGCCCACTGTCAGCCCCAGATCCCACAGGAAATAGAGGATCGCCTCGATCACCTGTTCGCACCATGCGGTCTGCTTGCCGGGTGTGAGGAAAGCGATGTCGACATCCGAATGCGGCGCCATTTCGCCGCGCCCGTATCCGCCCACCGCCATGAGCGCCAGCCGTTCACCGGTGGAGCGGTTGGCGGTGGGATAGACATCGCGCACCACGTGATCGTGAATCACCCGCACCAGTTGATCGATCAGGAAGGCTTGCGCTTCGGCGCAATCGTGGCCGTTGGTGGGCTTGGCCGCCAGCCGCCGGGAAACTTCCTCCCGCCCCCGGGCCAGCGTTTCGCGCAGCACGGCCAGCACGCGGGGGCGCACCGGGCCATCGTCGGCAGCCACGATTTCGGCGATGGCTTCGCTCAGAGTGCGGCGGTCGATCACCGCGCGCTGATTGGGAATCCGCAGGATGCTCACGCCGGTTCCTTGCCAAAGACCCGATGCGAATGAAGGCGCCGGGCCATATTCACCAAGATAGGATCGTCCGTCAGTCGTGGCAACGCACTGGGAATGGGCTTTCTCCCGCTGCCAGCCTATGCCAATAGCTGTCGCACAGGATTCACGCTCTAGGGGGTTCCCCGCTTGCTGTCACTATTGGCCGACGCCGCGCACCATGCACCGCTGATGTGGGAAGATCTCGGGCTGCGCCCCGGGATCGATCTCGGTTTCTTCACTTTGCGGTTCTACTCGCTGGCTTATCTCGCGGGTATCCTGCTGGGCTACTGGCATCTCAGCCGGATGATCAAGGCCCCCGGCGCGCCGATGGCGCAGCGCCATGTCGATGATCTGTTCTTCTACTGCACGCTGGGCATCATCGCCGGCGGGCGGCTGGGCTATGCCACGTTCTACCAGCCCGAACTGTGGGCCAATCCGATGAACCTGCTCAAGCTGTGGGAAGGCGGGATGAGCTTCCACGGCGGACTGATCGGCGTCCTGCTGGCGATGGTCTGGGTCAGTTGGCGCGGTGGGCTCAATTTCCTGCGCGTGGCCGATTACATTGCGGTCAACGTGCCGTTCGGCATGCTGTTCGGGCGGATCGCCAATTTCATCAACGGCGAACTCTGGGGCCGGCCGAGCGATGTGCCCTGGGCGATGGTGTTCCCCGGCGCGGGGCCGCTGCCGCGCCACCCGTCGCAACTTTACGAAGCGGCGCTGGAAGGCGCATTGCTGATGGTGATCCTGCTGCTGCTGTTCTGGAAGACGCGCGCGCGCTGGCGGTCCGGTTTCCTCGTCGGCGTGTTCACTGCCGGGATCGGCATCGGCCGCTTCACCGTGGAATTCTTCCGCGAACCCGATGCGCAACTGTCCGAATTCGCGCTGCGCACCGGGCTGTCGATGGGGCAGTGGCTGAGCCTGCCGCTGGTCGTCCTTGGCCTGATCGTGCTTGCCCGGGCGCTGACGCGCCCGGCGCTGGGCGCCGCGGCCAGCTACAAGGACAGCGCTGAACCGGCATGACCGATGCGCAAGGCGGCTCGCTCGCGGCAGCTTTCCGGCGGTTGATCGCCAACACCGGCCCGATCAGCGTGATGCATTACATGGGCGAAGCAAACGCCCGCTATTATGCCTCGCACGATCCGCTGGGGGCGGCGGGCGATTTCGTCACCGCACCCGAAATCAGCCAGATGTTCGGCGAACTGATCGGGCTGTGGATGGCGGATATCTGGCTGCGCGCGGGCCAGCCTGATGCGGTGCATTATGTCGAACTGGGTCCCGGGCGCGGCACGCTGGCACGCGATGCGTTGCGCGCGGCGAAGCGTTTCGGTTTCGCGCCGCAGGTGCATCTGGTCGAAGGCTCGCCCGTCCTGCGTGCGGTGCAGGCCGAGGCGGTGCCCGGCGCGATCTGGCATGACGATCTTTCCACTGTGCCCGCCAACGGCGCGATGCTGCTGATCGCCAACGAATTCCTCGATGCCTTGCCCGTGCGCCAGTCGGTGCTGACGGCCCAGGGTTGGCGCGAACGGATGGTCGGGCTGGACGAGGACCGTTTCGTGCCCATCGCCGGGGGGCGGCCGATGGATGCGGCGATCCCGGCGGAACGGCGCACCGCACCCGAAGGGGCGATTATCGAAAGCTGCCCCGGTGCGGCGGCCACATTGCACGAAGTGGCCGGGCGGCTCACCGTGCAGGGCGGGGCGGCGCTGTTCATCGATTATGGCTACGACCGGGTGCAGTACGGATCGACTTTGCAGGCCGTGCAGGCGCATCGCAAAGTCGATCCGTTCGCCGATCCGGGTACGGCCGATCTCACCGCGCTGGTCGATTTCGAAACTCTGGCGCAAGTGGCCGCATCACACGGCGCGCGCTGGCTGGGCACGGTGGAGCAGGGGGCATGGTTGCAGGCGATGGGGATCGATGCCCGTTCGCAGGCGCTATGCCGTTCCGCGCCCGAACACGCCGATCTGATCCGCTCGGCCCGGGACAGGCTGGTGGAACCGGCCCAGATGGGGCGCCTGTTCAAAGTCATGGGGCTGGCCAGCCCGACATGGCCCGATGGGGCGGGCTTCTGACAGGAGCCTGTTGAAAAAGGGACCGGGTAGGGGAGCTACGCGGCTCCGGCGCTCCTCGGGCGAAGCTTCTTGAGAATGCCGGAAAAGGCCATGACAGGCGCATCCCCGCGTGTGATCGTGCCGCGCAGGAAAATCATCGATCCGGTCTGGCGCACGATATCCCCCCTGCATTCCAGCCGATCCCCCAGCGCGGCCGGGCCGACATAATCGCAGGTCAGGGAAATGGTCACCGCGGCGGCATCGCCGGTCAGCCCGGCAAAGACGAACAGGCTGAAATCGGCGAATGTCGCCAATGCCCCGCCGTGCAGCCCGCCGCCGCCGTTGAGATGCTGCGGGGCGACCCGCATCCCGCAGACCGGCGCTCCATGCGCATCGATGCGATGATAGAACGGCCCGGCATGATCGTTGAACGGATCGCCTTCGGACACGGACCAGCCCGCCCATTCGCTGGCGGGGTTCGGGGTATTTGCGAAATCAGCCACTGGTGCGATCCTTGGTCAAATCCGGGCCTGCGCGCGCATTGCGTGCGCCCGATTACCGCTCAAGAGGCTTTCCTTCGCCATGGCAAGAGGCATTGGCTGTAGAGCGGCGGTGCACGATGATGGTTTCCGCCTGTCGGCCCTGGCGGCACTGGTGTAGGACCGCCCGGAACAACGAAAGGAAAGGCTGCGCCGCATGAGCTCGGACGAACTGGCACGGATCATCGCGGGAAGCATCGCACGGCATCAGACCCGGGGGCTGGTCGATGGGGCCACGGGTATGGAGGATGTGGTGATTCATGGGCGGGTCGATCTGCGCGCTGTGGCCGAGGATGTGTTCACCGCCGCGCTCCGGCAAGCCAAGCCCGCCCGGCGATCGTGGGCGTCGTGGTTCATTTGCGCCGCCGATGCGAAACGGCAGGCGCGGCGGCAGGATCGCATACGCGAAAGGCTGCTCGAACAGGCCGAAAACGGGCCGACGCCAGCCGATGTCGCCATTGCCCGGATGCGCATGCGGGGCCGCGACTGACAGGCGGCCCGCGCAGCGGCTCTCAAACGTCGAGATTGGCGACGTTGAGCGCGTTTTCCTGAATGAAATCGCGGCGCGGTTCGACCACGTCGCCCATCAGGCGGGTGAAGATTTCGTCGGTCACATCGGCGTCTTCGACTTTGACCTGCAGGAGCACGCGATTTTCGGGATCAAGCGTGGTTTCCCACAATTGCTCCGCGTTCATTTCGCCAAGGCCCTTGTAGCGGGAAATCGACAGACCCTTGCGGCCGTTGGCAAGCACCGCATCCAGCAGCGCGCTCGGCCGGGTGATCGCGCCATCGTTGGCCACCGGCCGGGCGATGGGGACCGCGCTTTCGCCGTCATCCTCGGCCGTGGCGTCCGGTTCGGGCGCTTCTTCGGCGCCGCCGCCGCGCACCAGATAGGCGGGCGTGGCATAGACATCGGCCTGTTCCCCGGCGAGCCGGGCCAGCTTGCGGGCTTCCGCGCTGGTGATGAAGGTGGCTTCGATCGCATGGTGATCGACCACGCCGCGCCACAGACGTTCGATGCGGATCGTGCCGTCTTCGCCCAGCATCGCCGTCCATTTGGCTTCGCGGTCGCTCATTTCGAGATGCTGCGCCGTGCGGATCAGCGCGGCCTGCCGCGCTTCGGGCGTGAGATCTGGATCGAGCCCGCCGGCAAGCGCCAGCACTTCGATGATTTCGGGATTGTAGCGGCGCGGGATGAAGCCCATCAGGCTGCGCACGCGCATTGCATGGTCCACCAGCCCGTTCAGTTCGGCGCCTGCCCGGGCGCCGCTGGCGCTTTCCAGCACACGGCCGTTGAGACCCGCTTCCACGAGATAACGGTCGAGCGCGGCGTTGTCTTTCAGATAGACTTCGCTGCGGCCTTTGGCGACCTTGTAAAGCGGCGGCTGAGCGATGAACAGGTGCCCGGCCTTGATGATATCCGGCATCTGCCGGTGGAAGAACGTCAGCAGCAGCGTGCGGATATGCGCGCCGTCCACGTCGGCGTCGGTCATGATGACGATCTTGTGGTAGCGCAACTTTTCGAGATTGAACTCGTCGCGGATGCCGGTGCCCATGGCCTGGATCAGTGTGCCGACTTCCTTGGAGCCGATGATCCGGTCGAACCGGGCGCGCTCGACATTGAGAATCTTGCCCTTGAGCGGCAGGATCGCCTGGAAATGCCGGTCGCGCCCCTGCTTGGCGGAGCCGCCGGCGGAATCGCCTTCGACCAGGAACAGTTCGGACTTGGCCGGATCGCGTTCCTGGCAATCCGCCAGCTTGCCGGGGAGCGAGGCGATATCCATCACCCCCTTGCGGCG
>Ga0182743_1002712_pt1 | contig 15006 bp, 11 predicted proteins | sample eDN3rd30CKraftOP_FD_128522 | JGI IMG/M metagenome (GOLD analysis project Ga0182743, IMG submission 128522) | Enriched Organic Plus compost microbial communities from Emeryville, California, USA - eDNA 3rd pass 30_C Kraft OP (version 2) (version 2) ... | reverse complement strand
CTCGCCAAGGCGCTTGGCCTTCCGATCATTATCCATGGTTGGCTTCCAGCGCACGAAAAGGCACTTGAGCAGAAACGTGAAGCGGGCGTCACCGAAGGACTGTCGTCCCTGCATGCCATCGGCACCACTGAATATATGCGGTTTGCGGGAGGCTACGGCGTGACTGTCGAATGCGGTCAGCATCTCGATCCCAGCGGACCACAAGTCGGTTATGATTGTGTCGTCAACGGAATGGCATCGCTCGGCCTGATCTCCGCACAGCCAGCCATGGTGCACCCGTCATCGGTGCTTGAAATCAGCGATGCTATTCTGGCCGATCACGAAGATGATCACTTGCTGAAGCAGTTTGCGGCTGGCGAAAAAGTTGAAAAAGGGGAAGTCATCGGGAAACGCGCCGACGGCAGCGACATTGTGATGCCATATTCAGGAGCAGTGCTTTTTGCCGGAACAACGGCACCCGTGCATACAGAACTGTGCTTTTTGTGCAAACCGAGTGATCGCCTGCATGCTTGAACGTCTGCGCAGCCAATAATAGCAGAATCCAATTGTTGCCGACGCTGTAAAGCCAGCATCGGCAAGTGGTGCATTGTTTATTCCGCGATGTCGACCTTCTCGAAGCGGTGCGACCCGAGTGGCTCCATAACGTAATTCTTCACGTTCTTGGACATCGGCAATACGACCGTTGAATGCGCAAGTGGAACCCATGGGGCTTGATCGATGGCGATTGCCTGTGCCTCCTGATAGAGCCTGGTTCGCTCATCCTTGTTAGAGCTCACTCTCGCCTTCTGCAGAATATCTTCCAGCGGCTTGTAGCACCAATTGGCGTTGTTGCTTCCACCGACGCCGGAGCAACTGAAGAAATAGCTGAGCAGATTGTCAGGGTCACCATTATCGCTGGTGCCTCCGAGCACCACCGCCCCGTCACGATCCTTGTCACGAGCCTTCTTGAGATATTCACCCCATTCGTAGGAGACGATCTCCACACCGACGCCGATCTTGGCGAGATCCGCCTGCATAAGCTCAGCCGCACGCCGCGCATTTGGCATATAAGGCCGGCTGACCGGCATCGCCCAGATTTTCATCTTGAGGTCTTTGACGCCCGCTTCGTCGAGAAGCTTCTTTGCTCCATCAGGGTCGTAGCTATACCCCTTTATATCACCATTATAGCCCCACATACTGGGTGGCAGGACGCTTTGAGCAACCTGTCCCATGCCCTGATAGACAGCTTCCACAATTGCCTTTCTGTCAATGGCCATGTTCAGGGCGCGGCGTACTTCCACCTTGTCGAATGGAGCGTCCAGCGTGTTCATGGCGAGATAAGCCACGTTCAGTCCCGGCTGTTCCATAACAGTAAGGTTTGGATCGGCTTTCAGCCGTGCGACATCCGCCGGCGCGGGATAGGCTGCGATATGGCACTCACCTGCCTGAAGCTTCTGCATACGGGTGGCGGGGTCCGTCGTGATCACGAAGATCAGGTTGTCAACTTTGGGCGCACCGCCCCAATAGTCTGCATTGGCAGCAAAACGGATTGCTGCATTGGTCTGATAATCCACAAAACGAAACGGACCAGTGCCCACCGGCTTGCGGTCGAGATCCTCGCGCTGCCCGGCCTTCGCCAATTGCTCGGCATATTCTGCCGACATGATCGAGCCGAAGTTAAGGGCGAGCTTCGCCAGAAGGGATGCATCCGGCTGGTTGAGAACGAACTTGACGGTATGGTCATCGACTTTGACCACTTTCTTTATAATCACCGGCATGTCCATGGCGTTGAACATTTCCCAGCCTGCGCCGACGAAATAATTGTTCCACGGATGCTGCTTGTCGAGCTGGCGATTATAGGTGAACAGAACGTCGTCGGCGTTGAATTCACGGGTCGGCGTGAAGCTGTCCGTCGAATGGAACTTCACCCCCGGCCGCAACTTCAACGTATATTCGAGATTGTCGTCAGAGATGGTCCAGCTTTCTGCGAGGCCCGGAACGACGTTGGTCGTGCCGCTTTCGAACTCAGTCAGCCGGTCGTAGATCGTTTCGGCAGAAGCGTCCCATGTGCTGTTTGTCGTGTAGAGCGCGGCATCGAAGCCCTCCGGTGCGCCCTCGGAACAATAGACCAGCGTCTTTGCCATTGCCGGCGCTAGCGCTACGCTGGACAATGCTGCCGCCGCCAACAGTGACAGCAGAGTTTTGCGTGTTGTTTTCGACTTCATTTTCATTTTTGTTCCCACAATCGTGTTTTCTTTTCGAGTTGCCTTTTGCCCGGCAAGTTAGTCGGCTCGGCCTTCTGTTGTCGCGAGGCCGCGTCCAGGTGTCCAAACCGAATCCGGTCTGGTCCAGAGCACATCATTACGGATCAGTTTCACGAGTTCCCTTGCATGAAGATCAAGGAAACGCTCTCCCTTTTCCGCCGTGGCGCTGCGCGGATCTCCCCATGTTCCGGTAACCGGCGCACGCTCGGCAAAGGAATAGAAGCGCGAAACGTCTGCCGGTACGTCGACAGGATGCTGCTGATTGCCGAATGCCTGTCCGAACTTGTCCGTCCTCACGGCATCACCGACAATGGCAAGCATGACGGAAGCTTCCCCCTCACAGGCATGATGGGGTCCATTATCTACCTCGAAGATTTTTCGTGCTTCGTCGCCTGCCAGCATCCACGGTGTGGTGGCCACGATTGGCATCGCAAATTCAACAGCCAGTTCGCGGACAGCGACGGAAAGCGGATCGATATTGCCGCCATGTCCATTGACAATCAGGAGACGTGAAAACCCAAGTGTTTTCAATGATCTGGCTATGCATCGGATGACACGGCTGAAAGTATCGTAATCAAGCGTGATAGTGCCGCCAAACGGCAGGTGGTGTTCGCTCATGCCAAGCCATTGGCCGGGGAGGACAGCGACGGGAATCTCCTCAGCTACGAGACGCGCGGCGCGGATGGCGGCTGCCGAAGCGCTCGCCGTGTCAGTAATGACCGGCAGATGAGGGCCGTGCTGCTCAAGCGATCCCACAGGCAGAATAGCAAGGGCACCCGGCTTGCCTGCAATCTCGCGCAGGTCCGGTGCGGTCATACGTGCCCATTCAACTTCTTTCGTCATGTTCAGTCCTCTTTCCTTAATTCCAGATAAAGCCAAAGCGCAGGCGTCACCGCATCAGGTCTGATGGCCTCGGGCCTCGATCGACAAGGTTCGTGTTCTTCCGTCCGGTTGGCGCAGGGCGACCTGGTCGAATTGGGCGATAACTGCACAGGAATGATTGGGAAATATGCGAACACGACCACCAACAGGGGGCGGCGTGTCACTGAAACGAACGAACCCGTGTTCTTCAGAAAGGCGTTCAATTTCCCACACCTTTGACGTATCGTCCCCCACGCTGACCGCCAGTCCAAAGCCGCCGCCACCAGAGCCGTGTGCACCAAGATCGGATGAAAGGGATTTGGATCCTGCATCGATAATGAAATGATAGTCGTTGTGGGCAACAACCGTCGCAATGATGGAAAGCGCGATGTTATCGGCCGATGCTATGCCAAGGCGAAGCGCAGTCCGGTCAAGGAAGGCGTAGTTTCCCGGCCGTATCTCCGTTATCCCGGACGGAATAGGCGCGCCGAGGCAAGTCGGTGTCGACCCCACGGATATTGCGGGGACTTCGACGCCCACCTCCTTCAACTGTTCTGCGAGGTGGAGGAGGGCCTGCGCTTCCGCATTGGCAATATTTGCCAGTTCTTCGGCGGACTTGCTGCCATAGGCATGGCCTGCATGGGAAAAAAGGCCTGCGAATGCAAGATAAGGGTGTTGTGCTATCTTTTGAGCCAGCACAACGGCGGCGGGGTCCTGCGGCTTGACGCCGACGCGCCCGAGACCGACATCGACTTTCAGAAAAGCGCCAAGCTTTACATCATGTGCTTCTGCGGCAGCCCCAATCGCCTGAATGCCGATCTCGTGAGCGGCGATAAACATAAGCTCGGTATCTCGAATCTGCGCACTGCGTATCAGACGACCGATCGAATCCGGTCTCACGATGGGATAAGCGAGGGTTACGGAGGGAATGCCGCCCTCGACAAAGACCAGCGCTTCATCCGGCTTGGAAGCAGTGACGCCAATTGCGCCAAGCCGAAGCTGGCGGTTGGCAATCATGAGGCTCTTGTGGGTCTTGATGTGAGGCCGCAGCCGCACCCCGGCTTTGTCCGCCTTTTGCTGCATCTCCTTCAGGTTGCGTATCAGCCGATCTTCGTCGATTTCTACGTAAGGTGTCTGAATGTCGACGGGATAAGGACGATTGAATGTTTCAATTGCCACTGCTGATTCAGTCAAAGTTATCTCCGGCAATCTGACTGGCTGCAAGCCCCCTGCCTGCCAGTTCGTTCCACTGTACCCGAAAGTCATGGAACCAGATTTGCACAGCCCGGAGAGGCAATCAAATTATTTTCTTATAAGAAAATAATTTCCCTAAGATGCCGATGGGATTCAAGCCTTATCGAAGACGTCAATCCGCTTTGAATTTGATGGTTTGCGTATTGACCAGCGTAGAAACCAGTTCCGTTTCCGGCGTTGAACAGACACACAGGATCTGGGCGGGCTCTTCGCTCACGCTTAGATAACCGTGTCCAGTCATCGCATCAAAATAGGCGGAATCGCCTTTCTTGAGCCGAAGAGGTGCATAAATTTCTGAGTGGAGTTCCAGTTCACCCTCAAGCACATAGATGAATTCCTCGCCCTTGTGCCGGATGAGCGGCCCAAATTCCTCAAGTGTTCGAGCGTGCGCCACAGCGAGGATCGGGACCATCGCCTTCTTGTAGATCTCCGTGCAAATATAGAGATAGTCGTAGTTCTGCGTGATGATCGAACGGCCGTCGCCGGACTTTGTGAACGTACGCCGGCCCATCACATTTGAAAGTTCATCCGGGGTGGCTACGGCACCAAACAGCTCTGCAATATCGACACTGATGCCCTGAGCAAGCTGGATAAGCCGGTCATATGTAAGCTGCATCTGGTTGTTCTCAACCTTGGAAAGGGTCGATACTGCAAGCCCGGTCATCGCGCTTACTTCCGCGAGGGTCCAATGGTTGCGGCTTCGGATGTCTCTCAGGATGTCGCCGAGGCTGGATTTCGCATCATTCATCCGACGTTTTCCATTCGCTTGATCTCAAAATCGAGTGACATCCCGATCAGCTCTGTTTTCAAGAGGAATATCGCGTCACCGACATGAGCGCGTAATTTACATCTCGCTCTAAAGCAACATGATGCCCTACTGAGCCAGCGGATCCGCAACTCTCGGCCAGTATGGTTTTTCCAGTTTTGTGAAAGGCAAATCTTCGAAACGTGGTTGCAGCGCACCGGGAGCGCCAACATAGAGTATCTCGCCCGCAATAGGTTCGAAACCAGCCCGGAAATGGTTGCTCGATTTCACCACGACAATCTTCTTTTTCGAGGGATCAAGTCCGAGCCCTGTCATGCATTCGGGGTGAAATGTCTGCGTACGGATGGTATTCAACACGATATCGATACTCCCCGCGCTGACCCAGACGGCATCGCCGATACCAAGTGGCGTCGGGCCAAACCGTTGCGTAATGTCCGATGCAATCCGCCGGACCGTGACCGTGAGATCCAGCGGCGCACCCGACACTTCGCCGACCTTGCCCCCAATCCTCAACGCGAGAGTGGCGCCTTCTCCCGCTTCCCGGCACATCCGCACGGCGATCGGGTCCCAGTAAAGACAAGAGGCGACGTCTTCAATTCCGCGTTCAATAATGCGCCGCAGAATAAAAGTGGAATCGCCCGGCGCGCCCCCGCCAGCATTGTCTGAAACGTCTGCCAAGACAACGGGGCCATTTTTCGCCTCCAATGCACGGTCCAGCGCCTCATCGACGGACAAGTATGCGCCACGCATTTGCTCCCGTGCACCGTATATCTCTCGACCGAAGCTTTCGGCAATACGAGCAGCCTTCTGCCGATCCCGGTCGGTGACAACGAGCATCTTCGCGCCGACATCCGCAACGTCACCCCATGGAAAACCATGGCCGAAGGAGACAGCCAGTATGCCGTCGTTCCCTTCCATCGCCTTCATCCGGTCCACAATCCCGCGCAACGGTTGCCGGTGCGGATGAAAGATGCCGATCAGGCGGCAGTCATAGACCGCCATGGCAGGTTCGATTTCACCCGTGAGCGTTCGTTCCAGTATCGCAAAGAGCTGGCGGGCTACGATCTCAATATCGGTGTGCGGATATTCCTTGTAAGTTACGATTATCGTTGCATTGTCGATCATGCGCTCAGTAATATGACAATGCAGATCCAGCTCAACAGCTATCGGAACATGAGCGCCCACAAGGCCACGTATATGGGAGATTAGGTCTCCTTCGACGTCATCATAACCGTCCGCAACGCAGGCGCCATGAAGCGCAAGCATGACTGCGTCCACCGGCATTGCCGCCTGAAGATCATCAAGAATTGTTTTGCGGAAATGTTCGTAAACGGCGCGGGTGGTTCTGCCACCAGGCTCGGCCACGGCGCAAAGACTTTCGACGACACTCCACCCTTTCTCTTCTGCGGCATCCCGCCAGACAGACAATTGCGATGAGCAGCAATTAAGTGGCTTCGAAGTGGCATCGCCATAAGCAATCAGGTTTTCAGTGAAAGCTTGGAAACCTGTCTGCATTGGCGAAAAAGTGTTCGTTTCGGTATCCAGACCCGCGATGAAAATCTTCATTATCGTCTCTTATTGTGCGTTCAAATTTTCCGATAATAAACATCGTCATTTCGCCCGGTCAACACAACATGACCATCCTGGACAACCGTTGCAACAATTCATCCGGCTTGAAGCGCACCCCAACTCTGGGCGCAGCTATGCCGCGAGCACCGAGAAATGCCAAGGACATCGACGGTAGCGCGAAGCGTCTTTCCTGCCGAAATGGAGAAGAATTCAATCGCGTCGTGATAGAGAAATATTGCTCGCGAGCGCAGGGGACGTGGGCTTAAGCTAGGCGGCTCAGGCGACGCATACCGTCCCACAAGGGGGATCATGGCCTTCAGATTGTCTGACCGCATTCAGATACTGCGGTGGGACGGAGCGAGGGTCGTCACGATAGCATCGGCCAGCGACCAGCTTGGCGATGGCCTGATGATCTCTGTCAAGCTTCAGCGAGTGTAAGAACAGGATTGATCATAGTCAGCGTCAAGACTGCCAAAATGCTTTACAATCGGTCTCTTCTGTCCTTGGGGAGACTTTGGAGATGCGGTTTTCAGGGAAAGATCGATCGAAGACAATCCTTCTGGTCTTTGCCGTCTGCGGACTTGTGCTCGGGCTGGGCTTTTACTTTTCGGGTTACTCCTACGGTGCACGGCTGATCTGGGCTATCGCCACCCTGCCTGTACTGGCGACTTTGCTCGTCGAAATTCTCAGGAGTTTATGGCGAGGGGAGTTCGGGCTGGATATCGTCGCGGCGATGTCCATGTCGGCCGCTCTGGCATTTGGGGAAATGCTGGCGGCCTCGATTGTCGCGCTCATGTATACCGGCGGAGCTTTCCTTGAGAGCTTTGCCGAAGGGCGGGCACGCCGTGAGATGCATGCCTTGCTGTCCCGCGCGCCCCGAACCACAATGCGTTATATTGATGATCGTCTCGAGGATGTTGCCGTTGACACGGTTCGTCCGGGCGACCGGCTCCTGATCCGTCAGGGAGATGTTATCCCCGTCGACGGGCGTATCGCTTCCAACAGGGCCTTCGTAAACACCTCGGCACTGACGGGAGAAGCACTTCCGATCTCGCTAGCCCAGGAAGCCGATGTGCTGAGCGGATCGGTCAATGCCGGCGATGCCTTCGATATCGTTGCCAGACACGAAGCGAAGGACAGCACCTATGCGGGCATCGTGCGCCTCGTGGAAGAGGCACAGGCTTCCAAAGCCCCGATGTCGAGACTGGCGGATCAGTGGTCCATCGGTTTTCTGCTCGTAACCATCGTAATCGCCTTCGCAGCGTGGTGGTTCACGGGCGATCCGATAAGGTCGGTCGCCGTTCTCGTCGTTGCCACCCCATGCCCGCTCATTCTGGCGGTGCCCGTCGCTCTTGTTGCCGGGCTATCGCGTTCCGCTCATTTCGGGGTGCTGGTGAAGGGTGCTGGTCCACTGGAGAATATGGCTCGCATCGTTACGCTGGTGCTGGACAAAACCGGAACGCTGACCGATGGCCGTCCGCAAATTACCTCGACCCACCCTGCGCCGGGTTTCAATGAAGACGAGATATTGCGGCTCGCTGCTTCCCTCGACCAGGTGTCGAAACACCCGATGGCACAGGCGCTTGTACTGGCCGCCCAGGAACGCGGTATAGATCTTGTATTGCCGACCGACGTTAGCGAACTGGCGGGGGACGGCGTGGCTGGCCGGGTCGATGGCAGAAGTGTCATTGTCGGCGGACACAGCTTCGTTGCAAGACAAGCCGACGCAAAGCTGATCGAAATGCCGGGCACTGAAGCTGGAGCAGCCCTGGTGGCAGTCGCAATAGACGGCACTATTGCGGGCTATATAGTCATGGCCGATCCTTTGCGCGGCGATGTGGCCTCTACACTAAAAGGTTTACGCAAGGATGGTGTGAGGCGCATTGTGCTGGCGACGGGCGATCGCGCTGCGGTGGCCAGACGCATCACCAAAGGTTTGGGGCTCGATGCCATCTACTGCGAACTTTCACCCGACCAAAAGGTGCTGACCGTTCTCAGCGAGCGCAAGTACGGCCTCGTGATGATGGTCGGGGACGGTGTCAACGACGCACCCGCGCTTGCCGCGGCGGATGTCGGCGTTGCGATGGGTGCAAGGGGAGCGGCTGCCTCTGCCGAAGCAGCCGACATCGTTCTTCTCGTCGACAGAATAGACAGGCTGCGGACCGGCATAGAGATCGCGAAGCGATCAAGGCGCATCGCCGTCGAAAGCGTTGTGGCAGGTATCGGCCTTTCAGTGATCGCCATGATTGCAGCAGCGTTCGGTTATCTGTCACCCGTTCAGGGTGCGTTGCTACAGGAGGTGATCGATGTCGCTGTCATTCTCAATGCGCTTCGAGCACTGAAAATCTCGCCAGCCATCGGCTGAAGAGCGTTGGAAACCGGATCGATGCGAAACGAAATTCGATATTCTTTCCAAATACGCCCTCGGTGCCGGCCGCGAATAATTCCACAAGAGGAAGGATCAGGCCGATACGGCCTGATGTATGTGGTTTCAACAATGATAAGGAAGCTTCACTCGAAATCCGTCGGTAGCACATCGGTCGGAATGTTCTGATAGCTGACGGGGCGCAGGAAGCGGCGGATGGACATGGTTCCAACGCTGGTTGCGCCGAAATTGGTGCTGGCCGGGTAAGGGCCGCCATGCACCATCGAATCGACAACTTCCACGCCGGTCGGGAAACCGTTGGCCAGAACGCGTCCGGCCTTGCGTTCAAGAACCGGCAGAAGCTTGCGGGCCGCAGCGGCATCGTCCTTGTCCATATGCAAGGTTGCCGTCAGCTGGCCTTCAAAACCCTTGGCCAGATGCACCATGTCGTCGACCGACTTGACGCGGACCACAACGCCGAGCGGACCGAAAACTTCCTCGCCGATCGTGCGATCGCCAAGAAAGGCTTCACCCGTCGTCTCATAGAGATTGGGCGAGGCTTCGCGGCCCTTGCTTTCGGTCGTCAGCACAGGCTTGACGGAGTTGCGGCTGTCGAAATGCGCCTTGCCATCCTGATAGGCCTTGGCAATGCCATCGGTCAGCATGACCTGCGGCGCGACCTTTTCCAAAGCGTTGCGGGTGGACTGCACAAAGCTGTCGGCGTCCGATCCGTCGATAACCACGGCGATGCCTGGATTGGTGCAGAACTGACCGGCACCCATGGTCAAGGACGCGGCCCAGCCTTCGCCCAGCGACAGCGCGCGGGTCTTCATGGCTTCCGGCAGCAGGAACATCGGGTTGACCGAGCCAAGCTCGCCGAAGAAAGGAATCGGTTCCGGGCGCTGTGCGCAAAGATTGAACAGAGCGCGGCCACCGCCAAGCGAGCCGGTAAAGCCGACAGCCTTGATCAGCGGATGGGTGACCAGCGCTTCGCCGACCTTGCGGTCACCACCCTGGATGAGACTGAAAACGCCCTTGGGCATGCCGGTCCTGCCAATGGCGGCATGAATGGCCTCGGCAACGATCTCTCCGGTTCCGGGATGGGCGGAGTGACCTTTCACGATGACCGGGCAGCCTGCGGCAAGGGCGGCTGCCGTGTCACCGCCGGCGGTGGAGAAAGCGAGGGGAAAGTTGGATGCGCCGAAAACGGCAACCGGACCAATCGGACGTTGCATCAGCCGGATTTCCGGGCGTGGCGCTGGCTTTCGGTCCGGCAGGGCCTCGTCAACGCGGCGATCCAGATAGTCACCCTTGCGGATATGGGTGGCAAAAAGGCGGAGCTGGCCGGTGGTGCGTCCACGCTCGCCTTCAAGTCGGCCCGCCGGCAGGCCGGTTTCCTGCGTGCCGATTTCCGTGATGGCGGCAGCGCGGGCTTCGATTTCGTCGGCGATGGCCTCAAGGAACTGAGCGCGTTCTTCGCGGCTTGTGTAACCATAAGTCCAGAAAGCATCTTCCGCCGCTTCGCAGGCGCGTGCCACAAGAGCAGGCGTGCCGACCGCAAATTCATGCGATGGACCCGTCGCAGGTGTCGAGGCGAATGTCACCTCCCCTGCCACCCATTCACCGGCGATCAGATGGCATCCGTGCGGCTTGAAAATCATTGTCTTTTCCATTTCTGATGAATTAATGAAACCATAATATGTATTTGAAGATGGTGGTCAATACGTCATACGACTTTCATATGCAGTCTTGTTCTGCATAATCAGAATTGCTACACGATTGAAGCACAACCAAGGAAAGTTTGCGGTGACGAACAAAGACAAGGACACATCCCGTTCAACTGGAAATCTTGTCGCCAAAGTGAGTGAACAGCTGCGGCGATCCATACAGGCGGGCGAAATAACGCCCGGGACGAAGTTGCCGAGCGAAGCACGGCTTACTGAATCCTTTGGCGTCAGTCGCACGGTCATTCGCGAAGCGATCGCAGCCTTGCGGGCTGACCGGCTGGTGGAAGCAAGGCAAGGTGCGGGTGTCTTTGTGCTCGAGCCGCAGCCGCCGGAAGCAGTTCCCTTCCAAAACCTTGATTATGAGCGCGTTTCTTCCGTCATAGAACTTCTGGAACTGCGCACCGGCGTGGAAGTCGAGGCTGCGGGACTTGCCGCCTTGCGTCGTTCGCCCCAACAGGAAGAAGCCATCATCAATTGTCACAGGCAGGTTCTGGCCTGCCTCGAATCCGGTCAATCCACGAGCGAGGCAGATTTTGCCCTGCATCTTGCCATTGCAGATGCCGCCAACAATCCGCGCTTCCGCGAGTTCCTGGCAATGATCGGCAGTGGCGTCATTCCCCGTGCAGCACTTCAGTCGGGCGCAGACACCAGTCCCGGTGATTATATCGCCCATTTGCATAGGGAACACGCGCAGATCATAGAGGCCATATTCAACGGTGATGAGAACGGTGCGCGCGATGCCATGCGCCGGCATTTGAAGGGCAGCCAGACCCGCTATCGGGCCATTCTGCAGAGAGCGCCATAGCTTATAATATAAGTTGTTGACACTTATCATCTGAGTCGGGTAGATCCTATGTGTAGTTTTCCAGAAGGGATCGACACATGGAACCGCAACTAATCAAACAGAAACTGGGCGCTGGCCTACTCTCGTTTCCGGTCACGCATTTTGATGTGGAGGGAAATTTTGCGCCTGAAAGCTATAAGGCGCATGTCGAATGGCTTTCGGGTTTCGACGCGCCCGTGCTGTTCGCAGCAGGAGGTACGGGTGAGTTTTTCTCCTTGAGACCCGACGAAATTCCAGCAATCGTCTCAGCCGCCAAAGAGGCTGCGGGCGGCAGCAATACGGCCATCGTTTCTGGTTGCGGCTATGGCACCGAGCTAGCCATCGAGATTGCAAAATCAGCAGAAAAAGCCGGGGCTGACGGAATCCTGCTTCTGCCCCATTATCTGATCGATGCCCCGCAGGAAGGGCTCTATGAGCATGTCAGGCGCGTCTGTCAGTCAATCGGTATCGGCGTCATGGTCTATAACCGTGACAATTCGGTTCTTCAGGCTGACACGCTGGCCCGCCTTTGCGATGCCTGCCCTAACCTCGTCGGTTTCAAGGATGGCGTCGGCGACATCGGTCTGGTTCGCCAGATTACGGCAAAGATGGGCGACCGGCTGACCTATCTCGGCGGTATGCCAACGGCGGAACTCTTCGCCGAAGCTTATCTCGGCGCGGGCTTCACCACGTATTCCTCGGCGGTTTTCAACTTTGTTCCGGGCCTGGCGGTGGAATTCTACAAGGCATTGCGAGCAGGCGAACGCGCAAGCTGCGAGCGTATCCTCAATGAGTTCTTCTACCCGTTTATGGCGATCCGCAGCCGCCGTAAGGGCTATGCTGTTGCCGCAGTCAAGGCCGGTGTTCGGCTGCAGGGCTTTGCTGCCGGTCCGGTTCGTGCTCCCCTTTCCGACCTGACCAGGGAAGAAGAAGGCATGCTTGAAGCTCTGATCGGCAATCATGCCCGCAAGCAGGCCGCCTGAAACCTTGACTTGAAGACAGAAGCCGCAGCTCTTGGCTGCGGCTTTTTGATGCCTCACATCAGGGAAGCGACCATTTCCCTGAGACGCGTGCAGGCTTTGACCAGTTCTGCTTCCGAAGCCGCAATCGACAGGCGGATGAAGCCGGGGGCTCCAAAGGCAATACCGGGCACACTGGAAACGCCAAATTCCTCAAGCAGATATCTCGCTACGTCCGTATCGGTTTGAAGAACATTGCCCGCACCGGTTTTGCGACCAAAAAGCCTTTCAACGCCGATGAAAGCGTAAAAGGCGCCGTCGGGCTTGAGGAAATCAATGTCCGCAATCTGCGCCAGATGGCCGGCCACCAGATCGGCGCGGCGGCTGAAGATTTCTGCGGCCTGCGCAACAAAGGCCTGATCACCGTCAAGGGCTGCCTGTGCCGCCGCCTGCGCGATAGGGCATACGGAGGTCACGCTTTGCGATTGCATCTTGTTGATCGCGGCAACTAGTGCTTTGGGTCCTGCGGCATAGCCGACGCGCCAGCCCGTCATGGCATAGGTTTTGGAGACACCGTTGACAATGAGCGTGCGTTCGCGAAGCTGCGGACATGCGGTCCCGAAAGAGATGAAAGGCACCTCACTTAACAGGACATGCTCATAGATTTCATCGGAGAGAATGAGAATGCGCTGGTGCCTTTCGAGAATATCGGCCAGTTGCGCATATTCGTCTTCGCTATAAATGGCGCCTGTCGGATTGGATGGGGAATTGAGCATCAGCCAGCGGGATTTGGGCGCGATTGCCGCTGCAAGCCGGCTCGCGGTCAGTTTGAAACCAGTGTCCGGTCCGCAAGGCACGAAGACCGGCTTGCCGCCATGCAACGCGACAATATCAGCATAGGATACCCAGCATGGCGTGGGGATGATCACTTCATCCCCTTCTTCCAGCGTTGCCAGAAACGTGTCGAACAATATCTGCTTGGCGCCGTTGGCCACGGTCAGTTCATCGATGCTGAATTCAAGCTGGTTGTCGCGGCTGAACTTGGCAATGATGGCCTTGCGAAGCGATTCCGTGCCAGCGGCAGCACCATAACGCACGCTGCCGGCTTTCACCGCCGCATGGACGGCATCCAGAACATGGGTGGGCGGTTCAAAATCAGGTTCACCCAGAGAAAGATCAACAATGTCCCGGCCCTCGGCGCGCAGTTTCCTGGCGGCCATGGAGACGGCCATGTTGGGGGACGCCTTGATGCCCGATGATCGGCGATTTTCATACTGCATGGGAATACTCTTTTATTGGTCAGATGAAAGAAGCCGCCCTCATGGGGCGGCTTCCGATGACGTTCAGGACTATCCATTCACCACATAATCAAAATCCCGGTCGCGTTTGACGGCTTCCGCATCACGCTTGTCGTGGGGGCCATAACCGCCACCTCCGGGCAGCTGAAGGATGAGCCTGCGACCGGCAGGAACATGCTGGCGTCCCTTGGCGTTCAACACCGTGCCATCGTCGAGAAGGACCGCCCCGGCGGCTCCGTTCTCTCCCCCTTCGCGGCCGCGCGGTGGGTGCTTGATGCGGTCGAACATTGCGTTGAAGTAAATCTCGTGTCCTTCGGTTGGAGCGATTTCCACCACCTGACCGAGGCCACCGCGGAACTTACCGGCACCACCCGAACCATCGCGCAGTTCCTTGCGCCAGAAAATGACCGGTCCGACGTGCTCGGTTGCTTCAATCGACATCGAATGCACGCCGCTTGGAAAAGCCGTGGCGTTCAACCCGTCCAGATGCGACCGCGCGCCGGTGCCCCCGCTGTTAAACAACAGCACTTCCGCACGGTGGCCGCCGTCCCTCGGCGCATCCTTGCCGGTGAGCGGGCGTGCGCTGACATGCAGGTTCCAAAGCGCGCCGGAACCTTCGGCGGGCACTTTTCCCGGCAGCATCTTGTGGACGGCACCGAGCACTGCATCGGGCACCAGATGGCCCAACACGTGGCGCACTGAAACGGGAGCCGGACGCTGCGCATTCAGGATGCAGTCTTTTGGCGCAGTCACCTTGAACGGCAGCAATGAGGCATGGTTGTTGGGAATTTCCGGTGCGAGCGAGCATTTCAGGCCATAGCAGGCATAGGCGGCAGAATAGATCAACGGACAGTTGATGCCCTTGGGGCTCGGTGCCGATGTACCGGCGAAATCCGCAAGAATATGATCGGCATGCACGTCTATCCGCACGGCAATGTCGATTGGATCGCCGTAACCATCCACGCGCATCACGTTGGAATAGGTGCCGTGCGGCAGGCTGGCCAGGCGTTCCAGCGTTGCATCATAGCTGCGCTTGAAGATGAAATCGGCCAGGCCTTCCAGATCATCGAGCTGGAATTCATCCATCATGTCCATCAGGCGGCGATGACCGATTTCATTGCAGGCTGCGAGCGAATAGACG
>Ga0182743_1002709_pt1 | contig 15011 bp, 9 predicted proteins | sample eDN3rd30CKraftOP_FD_128522 | JGI IMG/M metagenome (GOLD analysis project Ga0182743, IMG submission 128522) | Enriched Organic Plus compost microbial communities from Emeryville, California, USA - eDNA 3rd pass 30_C Kraft OP (version 2) (version 2) ... | reverse complement strand
GGCCTCAACGGTTCGGCGCTGGCCAGCACGCTTACCGCCGTCCTCATGCTGCTCGCCTATGTCGGCGCGATCTACGCCGACCGGCGGTTGCGCCGCTATTACCTGTTCGGGCGTCTATGGCACCCGGAAATGACCCGTTTCCGCGAAATCGTCGGCATCGGTTTGCCGATCGCGGGCACGATCCTGGCGGAAGCCGGGCTGTTCAGCAGCGCGGCCGTGCTGATGGGCTGGATCGGCAAGGCCGAACTGGCCGCCCACACCATTGCCCTGCAGATCGCCGCTTTCGCTTTTCAGGTGCCGTTCGGCATCGGCCAGGCGGCAACGATCCGGGTCGGCTATCACTACGGCGCGCGCGACAGGGCCGGGATTGCCCATGCCGGATGGGCGGCCATCGGCCTCAGCCTCGGTTTCATGGTGTTCACCGCCAGCGCGCTGTGGCTGATCCCGGAATTCATCATCTCCGCCTATCTCGACATTCACGATCCGGCCAATGCCATCCTGCTCGGCTTTGCCGTGCAATTCATGGCGATTGCCGCGTTCTTCCAGTTGTTCGACGGATTGCAGACCGTCGCGGCGGGTGCGCTGCGCGGATTGCAGGATACCAAAGTGCCGATGGTCATCGCCATCTTCGGCTATTGGCTGCCCGGTTTCGGCGGCGCGCTGGCGCTGGCCTTCCTCACTCCGCTGCGCGGCCAGGGGGTGTGGTTCGGCTTTGCCATCGGGCTTGCCGTCGTCGCCCTGATGCTGCTCTATCGCTGGCACCGCCGCGAACGCTTCGGGCTTGTCGCCGAACTGCCATGAAAAAACTTCATCAGGTGCGCTTGACGACCTGATCGGCTGGCACCATATCCCGGCCGCTGGCACTCCCACGCAGGGAGTGCCAACTGCATTCAACTCAACTGGAAGAGGTCACAGACATGGCATTCCGTCCGTTGCATGACCGCGTTCTCGTTCGGCGCATCGAAGCCGAAGAAAAGACCGCCGGCGGCATCATCATCCCCGACAGCGCCAAGGAAAAGCCGAGCGAAGGCGAAATCGTGGCTGTCGGCAGCGGCGCACGCGCCGAAGACGGCAAGGTTACCCCGCTCGATGTCAAGGCTGGCGATCGCGTGCTGTTCGGCAAATGGTCGGGCACCGAAGTCAAGGTCGACGGTGAAGACCTGCTGATCATGAAGGAAAGCGACATTCTCGGCGTGATCGCCTGATCGCTCCGGCGCTTCCCCCCATATCCCGATTTATAAAGAGGAATTCTCACAATGGCTGCAAAGGACGTGAAATTTTCGCGTGACGCACGCGAACGCATCCTCAAGGGCGTCGACACGCTCGCCAACGCCGTGAAGGTCACTCTCGGCCCCAAGGGCCGCAACGTCGTGATCGACAAGAGCTTCGGCGCGCCGCGCATCACCAAGGACGGCGTTTCCGTCGCCAAGGAAATCGAACTCAAGGACAAGTTCGAGAATATGGGCGCCCAGATGCTGCGCGAAGTGGCATCGAAGGCCAACGACAAGGCCGGTGACGGCACCACCACCGCCACCGTGCTCGCTCAGGCGATCGTGCGCGAAGGCATGAAGTCGGTTGCCGCGGGCATGAACCCGATGGATCTCAAGCGCGGCATTGATCTGGCCGTCGCCAAGGTGGTCGAAAACCTCAAGGGCCGTTCGAAGGACATTTCGGCGTCTTCGGAAATCGCGCAGGTCGGCATCATCTCGGCCAACGGCGACACCGAAGTTGGTGAAAAGATCGCCGAAGCCATGGAAAAGGTCGGCAAGGAAGGCGTCATCACCGTCGAAGAGGCCAAGGGTCTCGAATTCGAACTCGATGTCGTCGAAGGCATGCAGTTCGACCGTGGCTATCTCTCGCCCTACTTCATCACCAACCCGGAAAAGATGATCGTCGAACTCGACGATCCGTTCATCCTGGTTCACGAAAAGAAGCTTTCGAACCTGCAGCCGCTGCTGCCGATCCTCGAAGCCGTGGTGCAGAGCGGCCGTCCGCTTCTCATCATCGCCGAAGATATCGAAGGCGAAGCGCTGGCCACGCTGGTGGTCAACAAGCTGCGCGGCGGCCTCAAGATCGCCGCTGTGAAGGCTCCGGGCTTCGGTGATCGCCGCAAGGCGATGCTGCAGGACATCGCGATCCTGACCAAGGGCGAAATGATTTCCGAAGACCTCGGCATCAAGCTCGAAAACGTCACGGTCGGCATGCTCGGCCAGGCCAAGCGCGTCACGATCGACAAGGACAACACCACCATCGTCGATGGCGCCGGTGCGGCGGAAGACATCAAGGCGCGCGTCGAACAGATCCGCGCCCAGATCGAAGTCACCACCAGCGATTACGACCGTGAAAAGCTGCAGGAACGCCTCGCCAAGCTGGCTGGCGGTGTTGCCGTGATCAAGGTCGGCGGTGCAACCGAAGTCGAAGTGAAGGAACGCAAGGACCGCGTCGACGACGCGCTGCACGCCACCCGCGCAGCCGTTGAAGAAGGCATCGTCCCTGGCGGCGGCACGGCCCTGCTCTACGCCACCAAGGCTCTCGAAGGCCTGTCCGGCATCAACGACGACCAGACCCGTGGTGTCGACATTGTCCGCCGTGCGCTGCAGGCGCCAGTTCGCCAGATCGCCGAAAACGCCGGCCATGACGGCGCGGTTGTCGCGGGCAAGCTGATCGACGGCAACGACGAAACCCTCGGTTTCAACGCGGCCACTGACGTTTACGAAAACCTCGTCACCGCTGGTGTGATCGACCCGACCAAGGTCGTGCGCACCGCTCTGCAGGACGCGGCTTCGGTTGCCGGTCTGCTGATCACCACCGAAGCGGCCATTTCCGATCTGCCGGAAGACAAGCCGGCGATGCCGCCGATGCCCGACATGGGCGGTATGGGTGGCATGGGCTTCTAAGGCCTGCCGCCGATATGAAAAAGATGGGGCCGGAAGGAGCGATCCTTCCGGCCCTTTTTCTTTGGCGATTGTGGCGTTTGCCAATCCCCCAAACCCGTTCATCCTGAGCCTGTCGAAGGACGCGCACAACCGCAGTCTCCTGCTTTGGAAAGCACCCAGCCACACGTTTGGCGCGCGTCCTTCGACAGGCTCAGGACAAGCGGAATTCGTGCCAAGCCCGTTCGTACTGGCAAGATACGATCGCCATTCCCGTATTTGCCGGTTCTTCCGCTCTACCGCCCACCTGCCGAACCGCATGGGCCGGGCCCGGATTCGCTTCGCCTCATGGCGAAGAACGGTTCATCGCCGTCTAACTTGCCGCAAATCAGCGGATTCTGTTATATTCCTGTTCATAAGGCTCAGGTAGGATAATACGATGATGTTGAGGGCGTTCAAACGCGCGGCTTTCGCGCTCGGGGCCGGGGTGCTGGCGTTCCAGCCACTGCAAACCGCTGTTGCACAGGATTACGCGTCGAGTTTCGACAGCGTGCTGGGCACCGATCTCCGATCGCCCAAGGAATTCCGCGCCAGCTATTCCAGTCCGCTCGAAGCAGCGGTGGCCCGCGCCGCCGATGGGGGCAAGGGCCGGATCGGAGTGGCCGCGATCGATCTTGCCACCGGGCGCGAAATCGCCGTTCTGGGCGACCAGCGCTTCCCCATGGCGAGCACCAGCAAGATCGCCATTGCCGCCACGTTCCTCGACGGGGTCGACAAGGGTCGGTGGAGCCTGAGCAGTGAGTTTCCGCTGCTGGTTCCCGTCGCTTCCAAGCCCTTCTCCACTTCCATCGCCCCCGTGCGCAAGGGCAATTACATGTCCGCGCACCAATTGATCGACCTGATGATCACCCGCAGTTCCAATCAGGCAACCGATGCGCTGCTGGCGGTGATCGGCGGCCCGCAAGCGGTCAACCGCTGGATGCAGAAGGCAGGCATCACCGATTTCCGCATCGATCGCGACATCGCCACACTGGTGCGCGATGATGGCGAATTCGATCCCGCTTCGCATATCGACCAACGCGACAGCGCCTCGCCGCGCGCAATGATCCAGTTGCTTTCGGGCCTGCATCAGGGGCGCTGGCTCAGCGATTCCAGCCGCCGCGTCATCATGAGCGCGATGGAACGATGCATCACCGGCAAGCGCCGCATCCCCGCGCTGTTGCCCGCAGGGGTACAAGTCGCGCACAAGACCGGTTCGCTCAACAACACGTCGAGCGATATCGGGTTCATCACAGGGGCCGACGGCCGCACTTATGCCGTGGCGATCTATGTCACCGGGCAAGGCACACGCCTCGCCCGCGAAGAACGCATCGCCCAGATCGCCCGCGCGATCTATGACGGATACAGCACCATGCCCGCGACCGAAAACACCAACTGGGTCAACGCCCGCTACTGACAGGCGATACAGATGTTGTTGCCCGGAAACCGGGCAGCACCGCCTGCCATGCTTCCTGAAAGCCCAAGGCGGGCCGGTGTTCCTGGCGGAACGGCGGGCGTTGCATAAAATAGGATGAGGCGAGACGGGGGTTCCGTCTTATCCGCCCCTGCACGCGGGAGCGCAGCGCCATTTGGCGCGATTACTGGAATAGGCGGGAAGAATACGCGCCCATAGCTGAGGGCTGTCAGCGGCTATGCTTGCGCAATATGACCGGCCAACCGCTTAGTAGCGCCTGGCAGCCTTGAGCGGACTCCCGCCCGAGGCAATGATCAGATCAGCCTTGCGGCCCGGCGAAAGCCGCATACGAGCCGCAGATACAAAAAGGGCGTGACAATCGCCACGCCCTTTCCGTTTTTTCCGAATGGATCAAAAGATCACTCGGCTGCCTTCTTGGCAGCGTCAGCAGCCTTGTCGGCCGTTGCAGCAGCGTCAGTGGCCTTGTCAGCCGAAGCAGCAGCAGCGTCAGCAGCCTTGTCGGCAGCCGGAGCAGCAGCGGCATCAGCAGCAGCGTCGGTAGCCGTAGCAGCAGCGTCAGTAGCCTGCGAAGCAGCGTCGGTAGCCGTGTCAGCAGCGGCTTCAGCGTCAGCCATTGCCGAGTCAGCGGTCTGGGTGGCAGCGTCTTCGGTCTTTTCCGAGCAGGCTGCGACGGTCAGAGCAGCAGCGGCAGCAGCGGCAGCGAGAACGATCTTGCGCATGTTATAGCAATCCTTGAACAGCGAGTGGAATACGCACGGCATCAATTGCGCCGTACGCAAAGCCTGCCCCGAGGGGCAAACTTCGCGCGCACAAATAATCGCCATTCAAACACTATGCAAGCATGTTCGCGGTCTGGATAATTTTCATATTATCGCAGCCCACCCATTCGTTCCTGCCCCATGGGGCATAATTGCGACAATTTCATGACCCCGCGCGCGAGGCAAAGGCGGGGAAGCGGAAACCGGCTGACCCGGCGCGAAGGCGCTGCTACGAACGCGCCATGGCCGACAAACAGCATCTCTATATCGTCGACGGATCGTCCTACATTTTCCGCGCCTATCATCGGCTGCCGCCGCTGACCAACCCGCAGGGAACGCCTGTGGGCGCGGTCTACGGCTACACCGCCATGCTGTGGAAACTGGCGCTGGAGCTGCATCAGGCCGACGGGCCCACCCATCTGGCGGTGATTCTCGACAAGTCGAGCACCTCGTTCCGCAACGATCTTTACGACCAGTACAAGGCCAACCGCCCCCCAGCGCCGGAAGATCTGGTGCCGCAGTTTCCGCTGATTCGCGATGCGACGCGCGCTTTCAGCCTCCCCTGCATCGAGGAGGAAGGGCTCGAAGCGGACGATCTCATCGCCACTTACGCCCGCGAAGCCGCGCGTCAGGGATGGGATGTGACGATCGTTTCCTCGGACAAGGACCTGATGCAACTGGTCGGCGAAAGCGCCGGTGGCGGCCGGATCGACATGCTCGACACGATGAAAAATCAGCGAATCGACGTGGCTGAAGTGATCGAAAAATTCGGTGTTCCGCCCGAAAAGGTCGGTGACGTGCTGGCGCTGATGGGCGATTCGGTCGACAATGTGCCGGGTATTCGCGGAATCGGGCCCAAGACGGCGACCAAGCTGATCCAGGAATACGGCGATCTCGAAAGCGCGCTGGCCGCCGCCGAAACGATGAAGCCGTCCAAAATGCGCGAGCGGCTGATCGAGGAGGCGGCAATGGCCCGGCTCAGTCGCCAGCTCGTCGAATTGAAGCAGGATTGCCCGATGCCGATGGCGCTGGAGGAATTCCGCCTCACCGCGATTCCGCCCGCACCGCTGGCCGAATTCTTCATCACGCATGGTTTTTCCAGCCTGCTGCGGCGGCTCGAAGGCATGTCGGGCGAGCAGGCAAGCCCGGCGTCAGCCCCGTCACAGGCGGGCGATTCGGCGGCCCCTGCCCCCGAATCGAGCGGCAGCAGGCAGGAACTGCCGCCCATGGCGACGGTGGACCATGCCAGCTATCGCTGCGTACAGACGCTTGAGGAACTGGACGCCTGGATCGCGCGCGCTTTCGCCGCGCGGGTCATCGCGGTCGATACCGAAACCAGCGCGCTCGATGCGATGCAGGCCGATCTGACCGGTGTCAGCCTTGCCATCGGTCCGAACGACGCCTGCTATATTCCGCTCGGCCATACCTGCAACGACATGTTCGCCGAACGGCCGGAGCAGATTCCGTTCGACACCGCGCTGGCCCGGCTCAAGCCGCTGCTGGAAAGCGATGCGGTGCTCAAGATCGGGCAAAACATCAAATACGACATCAACGTGCTTGCCCGCTACGGCATCGCGATCCACCCGCTCGACGATACGCTGGTGATGAGCTTCGCGCTCGACGCCGGGCGCGGCGAGGAAGGGATCGGCGGCGGGCACGGAATGGACGAGCAGGCCCTGCGTCACCTCGGCCACACCACGATCAAGTTCAAGGATGTGTGCGGCACCGGCCGCAACGCGATCTCCTTTACCGAAGTCCCGCTCGACCGGGCGACGCACTATGCCGCGGAAGACGCCGACGTGACCTGGCGGCTGCATGCGCTGCTCAGGAATCGCCTCGGTGACGAAGGCGGCACGCGCATTTACGAGCGGGTGGACCGGCCCCTGATTCCCGTGGTGGCGCGGATGGAGCGGCACGGCATCAAGGTCGATCGCGAACAGCTCGCCCGCCTGTCGACCGAATTCGCCGACCGGATCGGCGCGCTGGAAAAGGAAATCCATGCGCTGGCCGGGGCCGAATTCACTATCGGCAGCCCCAAGCAACTGGGCGATATCCTGTTCGACAAGCTCGGCTACAAAGGCGGGCGCAAAGGCAAGAGCGGGCAATATTCGACCGATCAGGCCATCCTGGAAAAGCTCGCCGCACAAGGGGCGGATATCGCCGCCCGGGTGCTCGACTGGCGGCAACTGGCCAAGCTGAAATCGACTTATACCGATGCGCTGCAGGCCGCGATCAATCCGGCCACGGGCCGGGTCCACACCAGCTACAGCCTGGTCGGCGCGCAAACGGGCCGGCTGTCCTCCACCGACCCCAATCTCCAGAACATCCCGGCCCGCACCGATATCGGCCGCCGCATCCGCGAAGCGTTCGTGGCGGAGGAAGGCAATGTCCTGCTGTCGGCGGACTACAGCCAGATCGAACTGCGCCTTGCCGCGCATCTGGCTGATGTGCCCGCGCTGAAGGACGCGTTCGCCAAGGGCGAGGATATTCACGCGCGCACGGCGATGGAAATGTTCGGCCTGGTCGACCGCGACACCCGCGCCCGCGCGAAAACGATCAATTTCGCCATTCTCTACGGCATCTCCCGCTGGGGTCTGGCTGGGCGGCTGGGCGTGGAACCGGACGAGGCGCAGGCGATGATCGACCGCTACTTCGAACGCTTCCCCGGTATCCAGCGCTATATCGTCGCCACGCTGGAGCAGGTGCGCGAATGCGGTTATTCGCAGACACTGTTCGGCCGCAAGACCTGGTTCCCGCGCATCAATTCGAAGAATCAGGCCGAACGGCAGGGGAGCGAGCGCGCCGCGATCAACGCGCCGATCCAGGGAACCTGCGCCGATATCATCAAGCGCGCGATGACCCGCATGATGCCCGAACTCGAAGCGGCGGGCCTCGGCCATGTCCGGATGCTGCTGCAAGTGCATGACGAACTGGTGTTCGAACTGCCCGAAGCCGATGTCGCCGCGGCCAGTGCGGTGATTCAGCGGGTGATGGACGACGCGGCAGGCCCGGCGATCCGGCTGGACGTGCCGTTGGGCGTGGAAATCGGCATCGGAAAGAACTGGGATGCCGCACACTGATCGGCGCAAACGGCAAGCCGGGCCCGGCGCCGCCCGCCGGGCATGGGTGGCGCGCATCACCGTCTCGCTGCTGGTGGCGGGCTCGCTGGTGGCCGCGGTGCTGGTCATCATCACCACTATCGATGCCGAACGCGCCCAGCGCGCGCAGGCCCAGCGCACGCACGATATCCTGGCCGAACTGCGCAATGTCGGCCATGCCGCGATCAACGCGGAAACCGGCCAGCGCGGCTATTTCATCACGCTCGACAAGCGGTACCTCGGCCCCTACCGGCTGGGCCGCGAACAGTATCGCCCCGCACTGGAACGCCTGAACCGGTTGATGGAGGACGAAGGCGCCCCGCAGCGCCAGCGCGCACTGCTGGCCGAAATCGACCAGCTCACCACCGCCAAGTTCGCCGAACTGGAAGAATCGACCGGGATGATCGAACGGGGCGAACTGGCCGAAGCGCAGGCCCGTTTCCTCAGCGACGAAGGCGAGGAAGTGATGAACCGCCTGCGCCGCGCACTGGGCGAGATGGAACGAATCGAACAGGACGTGCTGGAACAGACGACCGCCCGTTCCGCCGTGGCCGAAGCGCGCGTGCTGCCCCTGCTCGGGCTACTGCTGCTGATGCTGCTGGCCGCTTCGGCGCTCGGGCTCAGGCAGGTCTTGCGCGCCGCGCGGGTCGAAAGCGCGGAAGCCCATGCCGACGAACTGGCCGCCGCGCGTGACCGGGCGGATCTGCTGGCGCGCGAACTCAACCACCGGGTGAAGAACCTGTTCGCGGTGATTCTCGCCATCGTCCGCCTCAGCGCGCGCACCGCGCCGGAAGCCCGGCCGGTGACCGAAAGCATCGCCCGCCGCATCCAGGCCCTGCTGATCGCGCACGAAGCGACGCAGGGCGCACCCGGCCAGCCGGTGGCCGATCTGAAGCATCTGATCGAAACCACGCTGGCCCCACACCATGCCCCGCAGCGCGGCTGTTCGCTGGCCGGGCCTCGCGTCGTCCTGCCCACGGCGAAAGTCCAGTCGCTCGGCCTCGTGCTGCATGAGCTGGCGACCAATGCGGTGAAGTACGGGGCGTGGAGCCAGAACGGATCGCTGACGATCGAATGGCGATGCGAGGGCGAAGACGATGGCGAACTGGTGCTCGACTGGCGCGAGCATTGCCCCGATTCCTGCGCGCCCGGCGAACACAAGGGCTTCGGCAGCCTGTTGATCGAAAGCTCCGCCCGCCAGCTTGACGGCACGATCACCCGCGAATTCAGGCCCGAAGGGTGCCACGTGCGGATCGCTTTCCCGCTCACCTGACACCCGAAAGGGCCGGCAGGGGCAGGAGCCCACGCGGCCCCTGCCCCATACCTGCTTTATTCGTGCTTCTTCTGGCGCGTCGGTTCGACCATGCCTTCGTGAATGAAGCCGATGGGGCGGACTTCCAGAGCGCGCTTTTTCAGCTCGCCTTTCATCTTGCCGTATTCCGCTTCCATTTCCGCCGTCACCGTGGCCCGCGAATCCTCCAGCGCCTTGGCGAAATCGGCCCCGGTCACCACGTCGACATTCTCGCCCGCCCGGCGCAGGGCGACCAGCCCCGCCCGGCGCACCACATCTTCCAGATCGGCACCGGTGAAACGTTCCGTTTCCGCCGCGATTTTCGCCAGATCGACATCGTCGGCCAGCGGCATATCGCGGGTGTGGATCTTGAGGATATGTTCGCGGCCCGGCGCATCGGGCGTGCCGACATAGACCAGTTCATCGAACCGGCCGGGGCGAAGCAAAGCGGGATCGACCAGAGTCGGCCGGTTCGTCGCCCCGATCACCACCACCGACTGCAAATCTTCCAGGCCGTCCATTTCGGCCAGGATGGTGTTGACCACCCGCGCCGTGACCTGCGGTTCGGCATCGCCCGATCCGCGTGCGGGCACGAGGCTGTCGATCTCGTCGATGAAGATCACGCACGGGGCCACCTGCCGCGCGCGGGCGAACAGGCGGCTGATCTGCTGCTCGCTTTCGCCGTACCACTTGCTGAGCATGTCCGAGCTTTTGATCGAGATGAAATTGGCTTCCGCCTCTTTCGCCACGGCCTTGGCCAGCAGAGTCTTGCCCGTGCCCGGCGGGCCGTAGAGCAGGAAGCCCTTGGCCGGGCGGATACCCAGCCGGCGGAACGCCTGCGGATTGCGCAGAGGCAGCTCCACACCTTCCTTGAGCTTTTCCTGCGCATCGCCCAGCCCGCCGATATCGGACCAGCCGACATTGGGCAGTTCGACCATCACCTCGCGCATCGCGCTTGGCTGCACCCGCTTGAGCGCGGCGATGAAATCGCTGCGTTCCACGCACAGTTCGTCCAGCACCTCGGCCGGGATCGTCTGCTTTTCCAGATCGAGCTTGGGCATGATCCGGCGCACCGCGTCGATCGCGGCCTCACGCGTCAGCGCGGCGATATCCGCCCCGACGAAGCCGTGCGTGGTGCGCGCCAGTTCCTTGAGATCAACCCCTTCGCCCAGCGGCATGCCGCGGGTGTGGATGGCGAGAATCTCGCGCCGCCCCGATTCGTCAGGTACGCCGATCACGATTTCGCGGTCGAACCGGCCGGGCCGCCGCAGCGCCTCGTCGATTGCGTCCGGGCGGTTGGTCGCGGCAATCACCACCAGATTGGTGCGGGCATCGAGCCCGTCCATCAGCGTCAGCAGCTGCGCCACCACACGCTTTTCCGCTTCGCCCTGCACCTGGCTGCGCTTGGGCGAGATCGAATCGATCTCGTCGATGAAAATGATCGACGGGGCGGCGCGGGCCGCCTCCTCGAACACTTCGCGCAGGCGTTTCTCGCTTTCGCCATAGGCCGAGCCCATGATTTCGGGCCCGTTGATAATGAAGAATTCCGCCTCGCTTTCGTTGGCCACGGCCTGCGCCAGACGCGTCTTGCCGGTGCCCGGCGGGCCATGCAGCAGCACCCCCCTCGGCGGATCGACGCCCAGGCGGGTGAACAGTTCGGGATAGCGCAGGGGCAGTTCCACCATTTCGCGCAACTGGCGGATCGTGTCGCCCATGCCGCCCACGTCGTCGTAATTGACCGTGCCACGGCCATCGCGCGGTTCCTCGAACTCTGCGCGCAGTTCGACTTCGGTGTTTTCGTCGATATGGACGATGCCCTTGGGCGCGGTGGACACCACTTGCAGGCGAATCTGGGTCAGCGCATAGGCCGGGGCGTTGAACATGCGGCGCACTTCGGGCGGCATGTCCGTCACCGGCTGCTGGCCCGCCGTCGCCACCAGATCGCCCGCGACCAGCGGCTTGCCGAAGAAATTGCGCTTTAGCGCGTTGGTCGGCCCCTGCAGCCGCATTTCGCGCTGGGCCGGGGCGAAGACCACGCGGGTGGCGGGGCGCGATTCGGCGCGGCGCAGCGTGACATGTTCACCCGAACCGATCCCCGCGTTGCCGCGTTGCAGCCCGTCGAGCCGGACGACATCGAGTTCCTGATCTTCCTGATAGGCCGGCACGGCGATGGCCGCCGTGGTCCGCTTGCCTTCGATCTCGATCATGTCCCCTTCGGTGATGCCGAGCGCGGCGAAGGCCGACCTGGGCATTCGGGCGATGCCATGCCCGCTTTCTTCCTGGCGGGCGGCAGCGACCTGCAGCCTGATCGAAGTCTCTTTCTGTGCCGCTTGGGCATCGGCCATAGCGCTCTCCTGAACCTTGTCGCAGGGCAAAGCTAAGTACGGCCGGGGCGGATTGCAAACGGCGATGGCGGAAATTCCCACCCGGGGCCCACACGGGCTGGAAAAGCGCGCCGAAAAGCCGGATTTGCGGGGATTCGCGGAAGCGGATAAAAAAAGGCCCGGTCGTTGCCGACCGGGCCTGGAAGTTTTGGGAGAGGATGCCTGAAAGGCAAGTGTGATATGCGCCGACCCCCTGTTTTTCGCAAGTGCGAAAACCTCACGCCATGTTGCATGAATTGCAACAAACTTCCTGTCCGTTGAAAATTTTGGCATTTTACCGAGTGAACAAACTGTTTCGTGCATGAATTGCGCTGCTTGCGGCCCTGAAGCGCTTTGCAATTCCGCATTGCACAATTCCGATCTGCGCAAATGCAATATGATTCCCGAAGTGTTCCGACGGGATGACAGCGCCGGTTCGAGCCGATATGTGCGGTGCAACATACCGGCTATTCCGCCGGGGGGAGAAGGGACTCGATGCAAAAACTCTATCCCGATGCAGCCGCGGCGCTCGACGGTATTCTGAGCGACGGCATGCTGATCGCCGCGGGCGGCTTCGGCCTGTGCGGCATTCCCGAACGCCTGCTCGATGCCGTGCGCGACAGTGGGGTGCAGAACCTGACGTTCGCTTCCAACAACGCCGGCATCGATAACGAAGGCATCGGCAAGCTGCTGCGCACGCGGCAGGTGAAGAAGATGATCGCCTCCTACGTGGGCGAGAACAAGGAATTCGAACGCCAGTACCTCGCCGGGGAACTGGAAGTGGAATTTTCCCCCCAGGGCACCTTGGCGGAGCGGATGCGCGCGGGCGGCGCGGGCATTCCCGGCTTCTATACCAGGACCGGTGTCGGCACCGCCGTGGCCGAAGGCAAGGAAACGAAAGTCTTCGACGGGCAGGAATATATCCTGGAACGCGGGATTTTCGCCGATCTCTCGCTGATCAAGGCGTGGAAGGCGGACGAAAGCGGCAATCTGGTGTTCCGCAAGACAGCGCGCAATTTCAATCTGCCCGCCGCCACCTGCGGCAAGATCTGCGTGGTCGAAGTGGAGGAAGTGGTGCCCACCGGCAGCCTCGATCCCGATTCGATCCATCTGCCCGGCGTCTATGTCCAGCGCATCGTCATGGGGGCGCCTTATGACAAGAAGATCGAATTCGTAACCACTCGCAAGAGGGAGGCCGCCTGAATGCCCTGGACCCGTGATGAAATGGCCGCCCGCGCCGCGCGCGAACTGCAGGACGGTTTCTACGTCAATCTCGGCATCGGCATCCCCACGCTGGTGGCCAACCACGTGCCCCCCGGCATCACGGTGACGCTGCAATCCGAAAACGGCATGATGGGTATCGGCCCCTTCCCCTACGAAGGCGAAGAGGATGCCGATCTGATCAATGCGGGCAAGCAGACGATCAGCGAACTGCCCAACACCGCCTTTTTCGACAGCGCCACCAGCTTCGCGATGATTCGCGGCGGGCACATCGATCTTACCGTGCTCGGCGCGATGGAAGTGGCCGAAACCGGCGACATCGCCAACTGGATGATCCCCGGCAAGATGATCAAGGGCATGGGCGGCGCGATGGATCTCGTCGCCGGGGTCAAGAAAATCATCGTGGTGATGGAGCATTGCTCCAAAAGCGGCGATCCCAAGTTCATCCCCGCCTGCACTCTGCCGCTGACGGGCCAGAACGTGGTCGATATGATCGTGACCGATCTGGCCGTGTTCCAGCGCCCCGATCATGACAGCCCGTTCCGCCTGATCGAACTTGCGCCCGGCGTCACGAAAGAGGACATAAGGGCGAAGACCACCGCCCATTACGTCGAATAGGGCGCTTGCGCCCGGCAACGACCACACAAAAAGGGAGAGTACCATAATGTCCGCCGATCTTTCCGCGATCCCGCTGACCCGCCTCGACGGCAGCGCCGACAGCCTCGCCAACCACCAGGGCAACGTGCTGCTGGTCGTCAATGTCGCTTCGCAATGCGGGCTGACCCCGCAGTACGAAGGGCTGGAAAAGCTCTATGGCCAGTACAAGGACAAGGGTTTCGAAGTGCTCGGCTTCCCGGCCAACGATTTTGGCGCGCAGGAACCCGGCAGCAACGAGGACATCGCCCAGTTCTGTTCGGCCAACTACGGCGTCAGCTTCCCGATGTTCAGCAAGGCCGATGTCACCGGCGCGGGCCAGCAGCCGCTCTATGCCGCGCTGACCGCCGCGCAGCCGGCCAAGCAGGGCGATGCCGAATCGTTCCGCGAACGCCTGCGCGGCTTCGGCATGACGCCGACCGAAGACCCGGACGTGCTGTGGAATTTCGAAAAGTTCCTGATCGGCAAGGATGGGCAGGTCGTCGGCCGCTATGCCCCCACCGTCGCCCCTGACGACGCCGCGCTCGTCGCCGATATCGAAAGCGCGCTGGCCCGATAAACGGCGAAGCCCCCTCCCGCGCGGAGGGGGCCTCCTGTCCCCCTACCGCCGTTTCCGGGCATGGAAGGCGGGATGATCGGCCACGGCAAAGCCGCGCGCGGGCCCAGCGATGATCCGGGCAAGGGCCGAAGTTGACACGGTTGACACAGTGCAAGGGGTGAATGCGGGGACGCCTGGAGGCACGGTCGCGGTGCTCCCTTCGCTATCCCCGATAGCCCCTTCTGCGCCATTCCCATCGCCTCTTTCGTCATTCCCGCGCAGGCGGGAATCCAGTCCTGCCGTCGCCTCTGGATCCCCGCCTGCGCGGGAATGACGAAGGGCAAGCAAGGCGGAGTGCCCCATGGCCTTGACCGCCGCTTCTTCGGGTGCGGCCAGCTCATCCACCAGAGCATGGGCCTCGGCACGCCATGCATCCCACTGCGCCGCGGCCTCGCCCTCTGCCGCCGCGCGCACCGCGAAATAGGCCTCATCCTCCCGCTGCCACAGCGGCACTTCTCCCTCCTCGGCGGCGGCATCGGCTTCCTCCACCGCATCCTCATCCGCGTCCTCATCGCCGTGGAACAGCCGTTGTTCGGCCTCCGCCACCGCCCGCGCAATCGCCTGCTCGCGCGGCAGCGGCAGAGAATCCTCGCCCGCCAGCCCCTCGGGGCACGGCGCCCCGGCCAGCACGGCCAGCAGATCGTCGAACCGCCCCGCATCGCGCTGCGCCGCGCGGTTCTC
>Ga0182743_1002705_pt1 | contig 15027 bp, 14 predicted proteins | sample eDN3rd30CKraftOP_FD_128522 | JGI IMG/M metagenome (GOLD analysis project Ga0182743, IMG submission 128522) | Enriched Organic Plus compost microbial communities from Emeryville, California, USA - eDNA 3rd pass 30_C Kraft OP (version 2) (version 2) ... | reverse complement strand
TCGCGCATCGCCACGATCACGTCGAAAGGCTTGAGGGCCTGGGCGCGCGCGGCCACGCCTTCGGGCAGCGCGTCGCGGAACACCTGCACGCCGGCCTGCGGGCCCAGCGTGGTCCAGTCCGCGTAGCGCTCTGCCACGCCGTGATAGTCATCCAGGATGGCGATCTGCATCGGTAGTCTCCGTGACGGGTCTTCGGGCAGCGCGGCGCCATCGCCGCGCGATCATGGGGAAAACGGAATGCTTCAGCGGGCCTCGATGCGGGCCACCAGCTCTTCCAGCGGGATGGCGCCGCTGGTGCGCGAGCCGTTGTCGAAGAACATCGTGGGCGTGCCGCGCACCATCAGCTGGCGGCCCAGTTCGAGCACCTTGTCCAGCGGTGCGCTGCAGGCGCGGGTGGGCGGCGTACGGCCGCGCAGCATCCAGTCGTCCCATACCTTGGCGGGGTCGTCGGCGCACCACACGTCGCGCGACTTGGTGGCCGAGTCCGGCGCAAGAATGGGATAGAGGAAAGTGTAGATGGTGAGGTTGTCCACGTCGTGCAGCGTCTTGCGCAGCTGCTTGCAGTAGCCGCAGTTGGGGTCCTCGAAGATGGCGATGCGGCGCGAGCCGTCGCCCTTGACCTGCTTGATGGCGAGGTCCAGCGGCAACTGGTCGAACGCCACATTGCCGATCTGCTCCTGGCGCTCGCGCGTGACGTCGCGGCGCGTGGCCGCGTCGATCAGGGGACCCTGCATCACCCAGCTGACGTTCTCGTCGGTATAGACCAGGTCCATGCCCAGCTGCACCTCGAACAGGCCATAGGGCGTGCGGCGCACCGCCGTGACGTCCATGCCGTTGAAGCGCACCTGGAAGCGCTTGCGTACCGCGTCCGCCTGCGGGTCGGGCGCGATCGCGGTGGTGGAATAGACCTTGTCGGTGCCGGCGGGCTGGCCCACCTGCTCGGTGGAATAGACCTTGTCGTTGCCCGCGGGCTGGCCGATGCGGTTGGTGGAATAGACCTTGTCGCCGGCGTCGGGGCGCGCCGGCTTCGTGGTGGAGGTCGTGGACGTGGAACGCGGCGGCTCGGACTGGGCCTGCGCGGCGCCGGCGATCAGCACGGCACCCAGCGCGGCCGCCAGGCCGGCGATTGCGATGCGAGGAATCATGGAGGTCTCCTGCGGGGCGCGCGGCTCAGTTGCGCGACGCCCCTTCGATCAGTTGGCGCTTGACGAAGGGCAGCGCATCCACCCATTGCATGCCGGCATTGCGCAGCCACGCCAGCGGCGCGCCGCGCGCACCGAACAAGCGGTGCAGGCCGTCGGTGGCCAGCCGCATGGCCAGCACCGGCTCGGCGCGGGCCCGCTGGTAGCGCTGCAGCACGCGCGCGTCGCCCGCGCTGCGGAAGGCCTCGCGCGTGCCCACGGCATGGGCCAGCGCCTCGACGTCGCCCAGGCCCAGGTTCAGGCCCTGGCCGGCCAGCGGGTGTACGCGGTGCGCCGCGTCGCCCGCCAGCGCGATGCCGGGGCCCGCCATCTGGGCGTGCTCCAGCGTCAAGGGGAAGCCGTGCAGCGCGCTGCGCAGCCGCAGCGCGCCCAGCCGGCCGTGCGAAGCCTCGGCCAGCAGGCGCTGCAATTGCTCAGCCTGCTGCGGCGCGGGCAGATCCTGCAGCGCGCGGGCGGCCTCGGCGTGCATGGACCAGACCATCGACACCTGCGGGCCGGCCGCGGTGTCGGGCAGCGGCAGCAGGGCCAGCACGCTGTCGCCGCGAAACCATTGAAACGCGGTGCCCTGGTGCGGCAGCTCGGCGTCGAAGTGCGCCACCAGGCCGGTGTCGCCATAGGGCCGCGCCTGGTGGCGCATGCCTGCGGCCTGGCGCAGCGGCGAGGCCGCGCCGTCGGCGCCTACGAACAGCTCGGCGCGCAGGCGCTCGCCGCCCTCGGTCTGGATCTCGCCGTCGCGCCAGCCGGTGCAGCGGTCATCCAGCCATGGGAGGCCGAACATGCGCACTGCCTGTGCCAGCACGCGCTCGATCTCGCCGGACTCGACGATCCAGGCCAGCGCCTCCTGCGCGGCCTGCCAGGCGTGCAGCGTGACCCGGCCCGCGCCGTCGCCGTGGATCTCCATGGCCTGCACGGGCGCGATGCGGCCCGCGGGCAGCGCGTCCCACACGCCGAGCTCGCCCAGGAGGCGCCGGCTGGCCGGCGAAATGGCATAGACGCGCGGATGGTAGGCGTCGGCCGCAGCCGGCGGCACCTCGGTGCGCGGGGCCAGCAGGGCCACGCGCTGGCCGCGCCGCGCCAGCGCCAGCGCGCTGGCCAGCCCCACGATACCGGCCCCGCAGACGATGATGGAATGGTTCATCGCGCCGAAGGCTCCCCGGCCTGCTTGGGCCACAGCAGCCACATCTGGCCGCGCTGCTTCATGCGCCCGGCCTGCTGCCCGGCCGCCTCGCCATAGCCCCAGTAGTAGTCGGCGCGCGCGGCGCCGCGGATGGCCGTGCCGGTGTCCTGCGCCAGGACCAGCCGCTGCAGCGGCACGGCCGAGGCAGGCTGCGTGGTGGACAGGAACACCGGCGCCCCCAGCGGCACGAAGCGCGTGTCCACCGCGATGGAGCGGCCCGCGGCCAACGGCACGCCATAGGCGCCCTTGGGGCCCAGCGACGGATCGGCGATGGCCTCTTCGCGGAAGAACACCACGGCGGGATTGGCGCTGAGCATCTCCTGCACGCGGGCCGGGTTGCGGCGCGCCCACGCGCGGATGTTCTGCATGGAGGCCTGATCGGCCGGCAGCTCGCCCTGGTCGGCCAGCCAGCGGCCGATGGAAACATAAGGCTGGCCGTTGTGGTCGGCGTAGGCCACGCGGATGGTGGTGCCCGTGCCGGGGCCGTCGGCCAGCAGCACGCGGCCCGAGCCCTGCACCTGCAGGAAGAAATTGTCGACCGGGTCGTCGACCCAGACCAGCACCGGCGGCTTGCGGTCGGACGACTCGATGGCGGCGCGCGTGTCGTAGGGCACCACGCGCTGGCCCTCGAGCTTGCCGCGCACGCGTTTGCCAGCCAGTTCCGGGTACACCGAGCCCAGGTCGACGGTAAGCAGGTCGGACGGCACGGCGTACAGCGGCCACTGGTAGGCCCCGCCGCGGCGGCGCGAGCCGCGCACCAGCGGCTCGTAGTAGCCCGTGACGATGTTGGTGGCGGGCTGGCCGTTGTCGGGATTGTCCAGGCGCCAGGGCTGCAGGTAGGTCTGCAGGAAGCGGCGCACCGCCGCGCCATCGCCGGCCGCCGGCGCACGCGCGGGGTCGGCCGCGGCCGCGCACACGGGCTGCCAGGCGCGCGGCGTGGCACGCGCGGGGGTGGTGAGGCTGCCGCCGGTGGGCCGCATCAGCCCCTTGCAGTTGCGCAGGAACAGCGGCCAGAACGCGGACAGATCGTCGTCGCTCCAGCCGGGCAGTTCGGTCCAGGCCGCGCGCGCATAGCGACCGGCCAGCGTTCGCGGAGCGGAGTCGGGCAGGGCCGACAGCGGCGGCACCGCCAGCGGGGCTTCGGCCGCCGGCTGGGCGGGAGAGCCCGGCAGGCCCGGGGCGGGCGCGCCGCCCTCGGGCGGGATCTCGGGCGTGGCGCAGGCCGCCAGCAAGGCGGACAGGACGGAAAGACAGGCTAGACGCTGGATACGCTTCATGGAAAAAGACAACATCGGTCCGCCGCGCTCAGTGCAGCGTGCGCGGCATGGCCAGGACGAATTCGGCGATGGGCACCTCGAAGGGAATGCCGTTCTCGCCGACGCAATGGTAGGTGCCCCGCATGGTGCCCACCGGCGTGGGCAGCGGACAGCCGCTGGTGTATTCGAAGGACTCGCCCGGGGCCAGCAGCGGCTGCTGGCCCACCACGCCCAGCCCGCGCACTTCCTGCACGCGCTGGTCGCCGTCGGTGATGATCCAGTGGCGGCTGATCACCTGGACGGGCTGGCTGCCCGAATTGGTGATGCGGACCGTGTAGGCGAACAGGTAATGGTGCTGACCGGGATCGGATTGTTCCGGCACGAAGCGCGGGGTAACGGATACGGTCAGGTCATAGGGTTTCACAGGGTATCCCCGGAGGGTTGGCGCATAATTGCACATTATGCCCCCGGAACCCCTGAAAGCCATGTCCTCCAGCCCGGCCACCACCCGCATCGCCCCCAGCATCCTGTCCGCCGATTTCGCCCGCCTGGGCGAGGAAGTCCGCAACGTCGTCGCCGCGGGGGCGGACTGGATCCACTTCGACGTGATGGACAACCATTACGTGCCCAACCTGACCATCGGCCCCATGGTCTGCGCGGCCATCCGCCCGCACGTGCAGGTGCCCATCGACGTGCACCTGATGGTCGAGCCGGTGGACGACATCATCCCGCAGTTCGCCCAGGCCGGCGCCAACATCATCACCTTCCATCCCGAGGCCTCGCGCCACGTCGACCGCACGCTGTCGCTGATCCGCAGCCACGGCTGCAAGGCCGGCCTGGTGTTCAACCCGGCCACGCCGCTGTCGTACATGGATTACGTGATGGACAAGCTGGACGTGGTGCTGCTGATGTCGGTCAACCCGGGCTTCGGCGGCCAGGCCTTCATCCCCGCCACGCTGGCCAAGCTGCGCGAGGCGCGCAGCCGCATCGACCGCTGGGCCCAGGCCGGCGGCCAACCCATCCTGCTGGAGGTCGACGGCGGGGTCAAGGCCGACAACATCGCCGAAATCCGCGCCGCCGGCGCCGACACCTTCGTGGCCGGCTCGGCCATCTTCGGCAAGCCGGACTACGCCGAGGTCATCCGCACCCTGCGCGCGCAGATCGCCAAGGGCGAAGGCACGGGCATCTGACATGACGCAATTCAAGGCCGCACTGCTCGACCTGGACGGTACGCTGCTCGATTCCATCCCCGACCTGGCCGACGCGGCCAACGCCACGCGCATGGAACTGGGCATGGCGCCGCTGCGCGTCGACGTGCTGGCCACGTTCGTCGGCAAGGGCGTGGACAACCTGGTGCGCCGCACGCTGGCCGGCAGCCTGTCGGGCAACGTGGAAGACCCGGCCCTGCTGGCCCGCGGCCGCGAAGTCTTCTATCGCCACTACCACCTGGTCAACGGCGACAAGGCCGTGGTGTTCGACGGCGTGCTGCCCGGCCTGCAGGCCATGCGTGAGCAAGGCCTGCTGCTGGCCGTGGTCACCAACAAGCCCACCGAATTCACCGTGCCGCTGCTGCAGCGCACGGGGCTGGCCAGCTTCTTTCCGGTGGTGGTGTGCGGCGACACGTGCGCGCGCCGCAAGCCCGATCCCGACCAGATGCTGCATGCCTGCGAGCAGCTTGGCGTGCGTCCTGAAGAGGCCGTGGCCATCGGCGATTCCATCAACGACGCCCAGGCCGGCCGCGCCGCGGGCATGCGCGTGCTGGCGGTGCCCTACGGCTACAACGAAGGGCTGGACGTGCGCACGCTGGACGTCGACGGCATCGTCGACACGCTGCTGGACGCGGCCCGATGGATCGCGCTGTGGAACGCCGGGCGCGAGGCCACGCCATCCCGATAGGCCAGGCGGCGGCCGGCCGCTTTTTCGCGGCCGGGCCGGTCCGCCCCGCAGTCCGCCCCCGATCGCGCCGTCAGGCCGCCTGCGCCAGCCGCGCGGCGGCCATCCGCACGCACAGGTCGTAGGCCTGCTGCAGGCCCTCGATGTTGGCCACGCCCTTGCCCGCAATGTCGAAGGCGCTGCCGCTGGCCGAGGTCACCGCCGGCACCGGCAGGCCGCCATGCAGCGTCACCCCCTGCTCGAAGCCCATCAACTTCATGGCGATCTGGCCCTGGTCATGGAACATGGACACCACGGCGTCGTAGTCGCCGCGGCGCGCGGCCAGGAACACCGTGTCGGGCGAAAACGGCCCGCGCGCGTCCACGCCCGCCTCCTGCATGCGCCGCACGGCCGGGGCGATCACTTCGATTTCTTCCATGCCGATGGAACCGCCATCGCCCGCGTGCGGGTTCAGCCCCGACACGGCGATGCGCGGGCGCGCCACGCCGGCCTGGCGCAGCGCGCCGTCGATGATGCGCACCGCATCGCATACGCCTTCCTGCGTGATCAGGTCCGCCACCTCGCGGATGGGCACGTGCGAGGTCACGCGCGAGGTCCACAGCGAGCCGGTGATGTTGAACTCGCACACGAAGCCCGGCACGCCCAGGCGGGCCTGCATGTGCCGCAGCTCGTCCTCTTCCTCGAGGCCGCCCAGGCGCAGCGAATGCTTGTTCAGCGGCGCGAACACCAGGCCGTCGCACAGGCCGGCGGCGATGGCGTCCAGCGCCTTCTCCAGCGCCAGGAACGACGCCCTGCCCGCCTCGGTGGTGCTCTGGCCCAGCACCGGGCTGCGCCCGCCCAGCCAGTCGGTGAAGAGCACCGACACCCGGCCCGGCTCGAAACGCAGCTGGTCCAGGCCCGGGACGGGCACGGTGTCCAGCGTGTGGCCCGCGATGCGCTGGGCGTCGGCCAGCATCACGGGGTCGGTGATCAGCAGCAGGTCGGCTGCCTGGCGGTTGCGCTCGCGCGCCAGCAGCTTGACGGCCATTTCGGGGCCGACGCCGGCCGGATCGCCCAGCAGCACGGCCAGGCGGGGAAGTCGGGGGGTATTCATGATGCTCCTGTGAAAAGGCGCGCGGCGGCACGCCGGCAAGTCATTCGGCCTTGATGTTGGCGGTGCGCACCAGTTGGCCGTAGCGCTGGAACTCGCGTTCGTTCAGCTTGGCGAAATCGGCCTGGTTCATGGTGTCGATCTCGCCACCCAGGTCGGCGATGCGGGCCTTCACGTCGGGATGGCCCAGCGCGCGCACCAGTTCGTCGTGCAGGCGCGAGACTATCTCCGGCGGCGTGCCGCGGGTGGTGTACAGGCCATACCAGGTATTGACGTCGGCGCCCGTGATGCCGGACTCGGCCAGCGTGGGCACGTCGGGCAGGCCCGGCGAGCGATGTGGCGCGCTGACGGCCAGGGCGCGCAGTTTGCCGGCCTTGATCTGGTTCATCGCCGACGAGGTCGAGTCGAACATCATGTCGACCTGGCCCGAGATGATGTCGATGTGGGCCTGCGAACTGCCCTTGTACGGAATGTGGATGGTGCGGGTGCCGGCCGCGAGATTGAACGCCTCGGCGCCCACGTGCTGGGTGCTGCCCACGCCGGACGAGCCGTACTTCAGGTCGCCGGGCCGCGCTTTCATGGCGGCCACCAGGTCTTTCATGCTCTTGTACGGCGAGGCGGACGACACCACCAGCACGTTGGGCATGATCGCCACCATGCCGATGGGCTGCAGGTCCTTCAGCGGGTCGTACTTCAGCTTCAGCAGGTGCGGTGCGATCGACTGGCCCGTATTGGTGGCCACTAGCAGGGTCAGCCCGTCGGGCTCGGCGCGCGCGGTCAGGTCGGCGGCGATGGTGTTGGACGCGCCGGGGCGGTTCTCCACCACCACCGACTGCTTCAGCGCGGGCGTGAGCTTGTCGGCCAGCATGCGCGCCAAGATGTCGGTGCCCCCGCCCGGGGAGGCGCCCACCATGATGTGCAGGGGCTGGGACGGATAGGATGCGGCGGACTGCGCCGGCGCGGCGGCCGGCAGCGCCAGGGCGGCCAGTGCCAGCGCACCGCTCGCCAGGCCGCGCGACAGCGGGAATGTAGCCATGCTTTCGTCTCCTCGGATCGGGTCGCCGCCTCGGTCTGCAGGGCGGCGTGCCGTCAGCGTAATGAGCTTCGTCATTCCCTTCCAATCGAATCTCATCAATAATTCATATACTTTTGTATATGTAGAGAGCCGCATGGCCGCGCTGCCCGACCACTCCCTGCTGCTGCGCCTGCGCACCCGCCAGCTGGTGCTGCTCAGCCTGCTCGACACCGAGCGCCACCTGGGCCGCGCGGCGGCCGCCCTGCACATCAGCCAGCCCGCGGCCAGCAAGCTGCTGCTGCAGGCCGAAGAGACGCTGGGCGCGCCGCTGTTCGAGCGCCATGCACGCGGCATGGCGCCCACCCCCTATGGCGAAGTATTGGTGCGCTACGCGCGCCGCATGCTGACGGACTTCGGCGTCGTGCGCGACGAGCTGGCCGCGCTGCGCTCGGGCCTGCGCGGCACGCTGCGCATCGGCAGCGTGCCGGGCGCGGTGCCCGCGCTGCTGGCGCCCACCCTCAGCGAGTACAAGCGGCGCCATCCGCGCGTGGCGGTGGCCGTCACGGTGGAGACCAGCAACATCATGATCGGGCAGCTGGCGCGCGGCGAGGTCGACCTGGTGCTGGGCCGCCTGACCGAAGGCCCCGACGCCCCCGACTTCCAGCGCGTGCCGCTGCTGGAAGAGGCGCTGGTGGTCGTGGTGCGCGCCGGCCATCCGCTGACCGGGCGCACGGGCGTCAGCTTCGCCGACCTGGCCGCGCAGGCCTGGATCCTGCAGCCGCCGGGCGCGCCGCAGCGGGTGCGCTTCGAGGCGGCGCTGCGCGAGGCCGGGCTGAGCACGCGGCTGAACATCACCGAGACCGCGTCCACGGTGGCCACCACCGCGCTGCTCGAGATCTCGGACATGGTGGCCGTAATGCCGGCCTCGCTGGCCGAGCACTACGGCCGGCTGGGCGTGCTGCGCACGCTGCCGCTGGATTTCTCCATCCGCGTGCCGCCCATCGACCTCATCACCCGCCGCGGCGACGCCCTGTCGCCGCCGGCCGCGCACTTCGTCGCGCAGTTGCGCAGCGACGCCGGCGCGGCCCGTCCGCGCAAGCCCCGCGCGGCCTAGCAGCGCGGCGCGCGGCACGCGTCGTGGTATAGTGGCCCGGCTTCTTTCATCACGCACCTGCCACTTCCCATGACCGCCCCGGCTTCCGTACTGGCCCTCGCAAACGCCCGCTGGCGTTGGTGGCGCTCGTCCTCCGGGTGGCGGTGATCCTTCCCGGCGCTGGCATATCGCCAGGCCACGGCAGTACCAAGACGATACCGAACCCGGAACCTGAAACAGGACCGGGTTTTTTGTTGTGCGTGCCCGGTTCCCGCATCCCGACCGCATCCGAGATCCGACATGACCGAACTTGAATTCAAGGCCCTCGCCGCCCAAGGCTACAACCGCATCCCGCTGGTGGCCGAAACCTATGCCGACCTGGACACGCCGCTGGCCATCTACCTGAAGCTGGCCCATAGCGGCCCCGCTGGCGGCGCGTACTCCTGCCTGATGGAGTCCGTGGTGGGCGGCGAGCGCTTCGGGCGCTATTCCTTCATCGGGCTGCCCGCGCGCACCCTGATCCGCGCCAGCGGCACCACCACCGAGGTCGTGCACGACGGCAAGGTCGTCGAAACCCACGAGGGCGACCCGCTGGCCTTCATCGAGCAATACCAGGCCCGCTTCAAGGTGGCGCTGCGCCCCGGGATGCCGCGCTTCTGCGGCGGCCTGGCCGGCTACTTCGGCTACGACACCGTGCGCCACATCGAGCCGCGCCTGGGGCCCGCCGTGAAGCCCTTCCCGGCGGGCATGGACGGCGGCACGCCCGACATCATGCTGCTGCACGTGGACGAGCTGGTGATCGTGGACAATCTGGCCGGCCGCATCTACCTGATGGTGTACGCCGACCCCGCACAGCCCGAGAGCTACAGCCGCGCGCAGCAGCGCCTGCTGGACCTGCGCGGGCGGCTGCGCAGGCCGGTGGAGATTCCGTACAGCCACGCCAGCATGCAGACCGAAGAGCGGCGAGATTTCAAGAAAGAGGACTACCTGGCCGCCGTGCGCCGCGCCAAGGAATACATCGCCGCCGGCGACCTGATGCAAGTACAGGTGGGCCAGGTGATCGCCAAGCCGTTCCGCGACGCGCCGCTGTCGCTGTACCGCGCGCTGCGTTCGCTCAATCCCTCGCCCTACATGTACTTCTGGAACTTCGGCGATTTCCAGGTGGTGGGCGCCTCGCCCGAGATCCTGGTGCGCCAGGAGCGCATCGTCGAGAATGGCCAGCCGCAATCGCAGATCACCATCCGGCCGCTGGCCGGCACGCGCAAGCGTGGCGGCACGCCCGAGGAAGACGCCGCGTTGGCGCGCGAGCTGCAGGCCGATCCGAAAGAGATCGCCGAGCACGTCATGCTGATCGACCTGGCGCGCAACGACGTGGGCCGCGTGGCCAGGACGGGCACCGTCAAGGTCAGCGACACGATGGTCATCGAGCGCTATTCCCACGTCATGCACCTGGTATCCAACGTGGCCGGCACGCTCGATCCGTCCATGAGCAGCATGGACGTGCTGCGCGCCGCCTTCCCGGCCGGCACGCTGACGGGCGCGCCCAAAGTGCGTGCCATGGAAATCATCGACGAACTGGAGCCCGTGCGGCGCGGCATCTACGGCGGTGCGGCGGGCTACCTGAGCTATGGCGGCGAGATGGACGTGGCCATCGCCATCCGCACCGGCGTCATCAAGAACGGCACGCTGTACGTGCAGGCGGCCGCCGGCATCGTGGCCGACTCCAACCCCGAGGCCGAATGGGCCGAGACCGAAGCCAAGGCGCGTGCAGTGCTGCGCGCCGCGGAACAGGTGCAGCACGGGCTGGACGAGCCCATCTGACGGCATGAAAAAGGCCCCGGCGGGCCAGGAATGCGATCCTGGTGGCCGGGGCCTCGTCAGCGGCGTCGTGCAAATGCCGCTTGCGCGGGAGGGGGGAATCAGTCGATGCTCGCGCCCGACTGCTTCACCAGGTCGGCCCACTTCTTGATTTCCGCCTCGTTGAAGCGGTTCAGGTCCGTAGCCTCGCCCTTTTCCACGCCCTGGGCGGCCAGCTTGCTTTGCACGCCGGCATCGGCCAGCGCAGCCTGCGCGGCGGCTTGCAGCTTCTGCAGCGCCGCAGCCGGCGTGTCCTTGGGGGTGTACAGCATGAACCACGCCACCAGATCGAAGTCGCTGCCGGTCTGCTCGGCGATGGTGGGCAGGTCCGGCACGGCGACGCTGCGCTTGGCGCTGGAGGCGCCCAGCGCACGCAGCTTGCCGGCGCGGATGTGCGGCAGCACCGCGGTGGGGTGGTAGAACAGGAAGGACACCTGGCCCGACATCACATCGGACATCGCCATGCTGCCTTCCTTGTACGGCACGTGCACCATGTCGCCGCCCAGCTTGGACTTCAACAGTTCGCCGGCCAGGTGGCCCGAGGTGCCGTTGCCGGCGGACGCGAAGGTGATGCCGGGCGGCGTGGCGGCCGCGGCGGCCAGGTCCTTCAGCGTCTTGAACGGCGAGTTGGCGCTGACGACCAGCAGCGTGGGCGTCTGACCCACCAGTGCGATGGGCGCGAAGTCCTTGATGGGGTCGTAGCTCAGCTTGCGAAACAGCGACTTGTTGATGGCGTGCGTGCCCACCGTGCCCATCACGATGGTGTAGCCGTCGGCCGGCGAACGGGCCACCAGGTCGGTGCCGATGGTGCCGCCCGCGCCGGCGCGGTTCTCGACGATGATGGACTGGCCCAGCGACTTGCCCATGGCGTCGGCCATGACGCGGGCCACGGTGTCGGTGGAGGTGCCGGGGCCGAACGGCACGATCATCTTCAGCGGGCGGCTCGGGAAATCGCCGGATTGCGCAAAGGCGGGCAGCTGGGTCAGCAGGCCGGCGCCCAGCGCCAGTCCGATCAGCGAGCGGCGCAGCATGTTCAGGCTTGCGGGACGGGTCTGGGTGGTCATAGGGTGGTCTCCTCTGTGCTCTCTGGAAATGCCTGTTATGCGATCCGGCCTGTCGGGCCGGTCATTTTGCGGCGGGCGCGCCGCCGAAGCCGGCGGGCGCTTCGCCGTCGTACTGCAGTTCGCGGGTCGCCTGGTACGACAGGGCGAAACCGATCGACTGCTCCAACTCTTCGTTCAGGTGCGCGATGAGACCCGCGGTACGGGCCAGGATCGGCACCCCCTTCAGCGCGGCCAGCGGGAAGCCCACGCCCAACAGCACGGCCGGGATGGCCGCCGACACATTCAGGCTCAGGTCCTTGCCCACGATAGGCGGAATGTGGCGCTCGATGGCCTCGGCGATCTCCACATAGCGCAGATCGGCGCCGCTGTCCCTGGCCACGGCGAACAGCGCGGCCACGCGCGGGTCGCGCTCTTTGTGCAGCGGATGGCCGTAGCCGGGAATCGCCTTGCGCGCCGCGCGGTATTCCTGCAGCACCAGCGGCACGGCGGCCTCGACGCCGCCGGCCGAGGCGGCGCGTTCCTCGATCTCGACGAACAGCCGGCCCGCCGTCTCCGAGGCGCCCAGGATCACCGAGCCGCAGCCCAGGATGCCGGCCGCCACCGCGCCCTGCAGCGCGTCGGGCGCGGCGGCCAGCGTCATGCGGCTGGCCTGCACGCTGGGCACCAGGCCGTGCTCGGCGATGGCCACCAGCGTGGCGTCCAGCACGGCGGTGGCCGCGGCGGTGGGACGCTTGCCGGTAACCAGCAGATGGAAGTAGTCGGTGAAGGAGATCTTGCCGATCAGTTCCTTGCACAGGTCCGCGCCGCGCACGACGATGGTGTGCGCGTCGGACGTGCTGATGGCGGTGCGGGGAATGGTGTTCTTGCCGATCTTCATCAGCGGTCTCCGGAGTCGGTGGCGGCTTCGCGCGCACGCTGCAGCTGCGCGCGGATCTCGTCGTTGTGTTCGCCCAGCAGCGGCGGCGGCGTGACCTCGGTGGCGCGCGCGCCGTCGTAGCTGACGGGCGAGCGCACGGTGCGCCATTCCCCCACCTCGGGATGATGGCCGGCGATCTCCAGCCCCAGGTGGCGGGCCTGCGGGTCCTGCAGGGCCTCGCTGGTGTCGTACATGGGTGCGTGCGGCACGTCCTCGGCCTGCAGGCGCTGGCACCATTCGTCGCGCCCGCGGGTGGCGAAGATGCCGCCCAGCAGCTCGATCAGTTCTTCCTGGTGCTCGATGCGGCCCTCCCGGGTGGCGAAGCGCGGATCGTCGAACAGCGTGGGGCGCTCGATGGCCTGCGCCAGGCCGCGCCAGAACTTCTCGGGCGAGGACATGTGCAACGCCACCCAGCGTCCGTCGGCGCACTTCAGCGTGTACGACTGCGACACGCTGGGGCGGCTGTACGGGCCCATGATCTCGCCCTCGGCGAACCAGTGGGTGAAGGCGTCCAGGTTGAAGTGGCACATGGCCTCCAGCATGGAGACCTCGACCGTGCGGCCCACGCCGGTGCGGGCGCGCTCGACCAGCGCGCCCAGGATGCCGTAGGCGGCGTAGAAGCCCGTGAGCGAATCGGCGATGGCCGGTCCCACCACGCGGGGGTTGGCAGGATTGACCAGCAGATTGAGGAACCCGCTGGCGGCCTGCGCCACCGTGTCGTACGCGGGCCGGCCGGCGGCCGGGCCATCCTGGCCGAAGCCGCTGATGGCGCAGTAGACCAGGCGCGGATTCAGTTCGCGCAGGCGGCGCTCGCCGGCGCCCAGGCGCTCGGCCGCGCCCGGCCGGAAGTTCTGGATGTAGACGTCGGCGCCGCGCACCAGCTCGTCGAACACCTCGGCGTCCTCGGGCGTCTTGGTGTTCAGCGTGATGCTGCGCTTGTTGCGGTTGTACGTCTGGAAGTGCGGGCTGTAGAGGCCGCCCTTGAAGGCGCGGAACGGATCGCCCGCGCCCGGCTGCTCGATCTTGATGACGTCGGCGCCCAGGTCCGCCAGCAGCATGCCGGTGGCCGGGCCGGTGATGAAGGTGCCCTGTTCCAGCACCTTGATGCCTTCCAGCACCCGGTGCCTGCGCGGGGCTTCGCCCTGCGGGGCTCGTTCGTCTTGCATGGTTGTCTCCTTGAAGCGCCGCGGCCCGCGCGACAGCCGCGGCGGGCGATTCAGTCAGGCAAGCGTATGCGCAGGCTACCGGATATGGAAATGATTAATTTTGCTGATTATTATTGATGCTATCGATCATTCGGGGGTTTTCATGGAACTGCGGCACCTGCGGTATTTCGTGGCGCTGGCCGGCTCGCTGAACTTCACGCGGGCCGCGCAGCGCGTGCACGTCACCCAGTCGACCCTGTCGCACCAGATCCGCCAGCTGGAGGAGGAGATCGGCCAGCCGCTGTTCGACCGGGTCGGCAAGCGTGTCTACCTGACCGAGGCGGGCGACACCTTCCTGGCGTACGCCGCGCGCGCCCTGCGCGAGGTGGACCAGGGGCTGGGCGAACTGAAGGCGCGCGACACGCCGATGTCGGGCGTGGTGCGCGTAGGCGCCACCCACACCTTCAACCAGGGTTTCATTCCTTCATGCGTAGCCCGCTTCCTCACGCGCAATCCCACCGTGCGCGTGCTGGCCGAGGAACTGCCGGCCGACCTGATCGTCAACCGGCTGTCGGCCGGGCAGCTCGACCTGGGAGTGGCCTACCGGCCCGAACTGCCGGGCGGACTGCGCTTCGAGCCGCTGTTCAACGAGGAACTGGTGCTGGCGGTGGCCCCCACGCATCCGCTGGCCAAGCGCCGGCGGATCCGCATGATCGAACTGCACCGCGAGCCGCTGGCGCTGCTGCCGTCCAGCTTCTCCACCCGCCGGCTGCTGGACGAGTGCTTCGCGGCGGCCGGCGCCGAGCCGCAGGTCTGCGCCGAGATGAACACCATCTCCGCCCTGCTGGGCGTGGTCTCGCGCATGCCCATCGCCACCATCGCGGCCGTCAATGCGGTGCCGGCGGGGCTGGACCTGGCGCTGATCCCGCTGGAAAGCCCCACCCCGATCCGCACGCCGGGGCTGCTGTTCAACGAGACTGCACCGCAGATCCGCCCCGTGCGCGCCTTCGCGGCACTGCTGCGCAAGACGGCGGCGGGGCGTGAGGCGCATCTGGCGCCCGCGGGATAGCGGCGATGCGCCGTCGCCCGCAGGAGCCGGATCCCCGCCGCGCAGCGAAGGCGCTCAGGCCTGCCGTAGGGCCTTGGCGATGGCCGCGCCAGCCTCGGTGGTGGAGGCCTTGCCGCCCAGGTCGGGCGTGACGCTGCCATCGAGCAGGCTCTGCTCGATGGCGCGCACGATGGCGTCATGGGCCTGGCGGTACTTGCCTTGGCCCTCGCCCAGGAAGTCCAGCATCATCGCGCCCGACCAGATCATGCCG
>Ga0182743_1002704_pt1 | contig 15028 bp, 13 predicted proteins | sample eDN3rd30CKraftOP_FD_128522 | JGI IMG/M metagenome (GOLD analysis project Ga0182743, IMG submission 128522) | Enriched Organic Plus compost microbial communities from Emeryville, California, USA - eDNA 3rd pass 30_C Kraft OP (version 2) (version 2) ... | reverse complement strand
TGGTGTTCGGCGATCAGCACGCGCGCGGCGAGAGTGCCGGCGGTGTCGCCCGGCAGAATCGCGACCGGCGTCTGGCCGAGGATCGGCCCTTCGTCGAGATCGGCGGTGACGAGATGCACGGTGCAGCCGCCGTGGCTGTCGCCCGCTTCCAGCGCGCGGTCATGCGTATGCAGGCCGGTGTACTTGGGCAGCAGCGACGGGTGGATATTGACCATCCGATCCGCCCATCCGGCGACGAAGCCGGGGGTGAGAATGCGCATGTAGCCCGCCAGCGCGACATATTCCGCCCCACTGGCGCGGATCGCCGCATCCATCGCCGCATCGTGCGCGGCGCGGTCCATGCCCTTGTGCGAAAGGGCGAAGGTGGGCACGCCTTCGGCTTCGGCCAGCCTGAGCCCGCCCGCCGCCGGATCGTTGCTGGCCACCAGCACGATCTCGTAAGGCGCGCCGGGCTGGCGGCTGGCATAGAGCAGCGCGGCCATATTGGTGCCGCTGCCGGAAATCAGGACGGCGACTTTGGCGGGGGTCATGGCCGTTTCAATCTCCTGTAGCAGGCATGCCGGGCGAGAGGTGCTGCAACGCGAGCGCGGCGAGGGTTACCCCTCGTGCGTCGCGCTCCAATCGCTCTTGGCGCTCCACGCCCCGGCGTTGCCGCGCACGGTGCAGCCCCGCGTACCGGCAATGATTTCACCGATACGGTACACGGTTTCGCCCGAATTCACCAATTCGGCGGTAACGTCCGCAACTTGTTCGGGCCGCACCGCCAGCACCATGCCGATGCCGCAGTTGAACGTGCGGGCCATTTCCTCCGGCTCGATATGGCCCTGTGCTTGCAGGAACGCCATCAGCCGGGGCTGGTCCCAGCGGTCCACGTCGATCACCGCATGGGCGCCTTCGGGCAGCACGCGGGGCACGTTTTCGAGCAGGCCGCCGCCGGTGATATGGGCGAGCGCGTCGATCCTGCCGCTGCGGATCACGGGCAGCAGGCTTTTCACATAAATGCGCGTCGGTTCGATCAACGCGTCGATCAGCAGCACGTCCTGGTCGAACAGGGCCGGGCGGTCGAGCTTCCAGCCCTTGTCCGCGGCAAGGCGGCGGACCAGCGAATAGCCGTTGGAATGGACGCCCGAACTGGCGAGGCCGAGCAGGACATGGCCGGGCGCGACCTTGTCGCCGGTCAACTGCTGGCCGCGTTCCACCGCGCCGACGCAGAATCCGGCGAGATCGTAATCGCCCGCTGCGTACATGCCCGGCATTTCGGCGGTTTCGCCGCCGATCAGCGCGCAGCCCGCGATCCGGCAGCCTTCCGCGATCCCGGCGATGACCCGTTCGGCCACGCCGTTGTCGAGCTTGCCGGTGGCGAAATAGTCGAGGAAGAACAGCGGTTCGGCGCCTTGCACGATCAGATCGTTGACGCACATGGCGACCAGATCGATGCCGATCGCGTCGTGCCGGTCATGGTCGATCGCCAGTTTGACCTTGGTGCCCACGCCGTCGTTCGCGGCCACCAGCAGCGGATCGGTATACCCGGCCGCTTTCGGATCGAAGAAGCCGCCGAAGCCGCCCAGTTCGGCATCGGCGCCGGGGCGGGCAGTGGCCTTGACCAGCGGGCCGATGGCTTTGACCAGCGCGTTTCCGGCCGCAATCGAAACGCCTGCTTTGGCGTAGCTATAGGATGTCTCGTCGCTCATGTGGCGCGCCTAACGCTTTCCGGCTTGGAAATCCAAGCTTGTTTGGGCAAAAGGCATCCAGTTTTCCCCATGGCCCATTCTCTCACCGCCCCTCTTGCCGCCCCAAGCCGCCGCCCGGTCCTCTGGATCGGCCTTGCCGTGCTGGCGATTCTCCTCGTTTTTCTGGGGCGCGCGGCGCTTCAGGCGCAGGTCGAAGGGGATCGCGGCATCGCCCCGGTGATGAGCAGCGGCGACATTTCCATCGGCGGAATCGCAGTCGACACGCGCGGCAAAACGGCGATGGAAGCGCGCGAGAACGGCTGGAAAATGGCGCAAAAGCTCGCCTGGGAAAAGCTGAACGGGCCGGCCATGCCCGATTCGCAGATCGATTCGATGGTCTCCGCCGTCGTGGTCGAGAAAGAGCAGATCGGCCCCCATCGCTATATCGCCACGCTCGGCGTGGTGTTCGACCGCACCCGCGCGGGCCAGTTCCTCGGCGGCGGCGGGCCGCTGTCGCGCTCCGCGCCGATGCTGCTGATCCCGGTGCTCGATTCGGGCGGGGCGCAGACGGTGTTCGAAGTGCGCAATCCATGGCAGAAGGCCTGGGCCGAATTCCAGACCGGGGCCAGCGCGATCGATTATGTCCGCCCTTCGGGCGCGGGGAGCGATTCGCTGCTGCTGACCAACGGCCAGGTCAGCCGCCGCAGCCGCCTGTGGTGGACCAATGTGCTCGACCAGTTTTCCGCCGCCAACGTGCTGATGGCGGTGGCGCGGCTCGAACGCAAATGGCCCGGCGGCCCGGTGACGGGCCATTTCACCGCCCGCCTCGGGCCGGACAGCCGCTATCTCGACAGTTTCACGCTGACCGCGAAGGACGAAGCCGGGGTGCCGGGCATGCTCCAGCAGGCGCTCGGCCGGTTTGACGCGATCTATACCCAGGCCCTGCAAAGCGGGCTGTTGCAGCCCGATCCGACGCTGCGGGCGCAGAATATCCAGCTCGATCCGGTGCTCGCCGCGCTGATCGACGCGGGCCGCCGCGCGCAGGCCGCCAGCATGATGCCCGAAGACGCGGTGTCGGTGGCCGTGCCGCTGACCGACACGCCCCCCCCGGCCGCCGCGACGCAGCGCCCCACGGCGACCTTCACCGTCCAGTTCACGTCGCCCGACGCCAATTCGGTCGATGCGGCGCTGGGTTCGGTGCGCGGGGCCGCGGGTGTCCAGGGCGCATCGACATCGAGCATCGCCATCGGCGGCGTTTCGGTGATGCGTGTGACATATGGCGGCAGCCTGGCCGAACTGGCCGCGGCCCTGCGCGCGCGGGGCTGGCAGGTGACCGAAGGCCAGAACGCGCTGAGCATTCGCCGCTGACCGTTCGCGGCGACGGCGGCAGGGGCGATGGCGACACGGGGCATGGGCCGGGCAGCATGAAGCAGATCGCATTGCCTTTGCGGGCCGGACCCGGCGCCGATGCGCAGCGGATCGTGATCGGATCGGCCAACGCCGCGATTGCCGAAGCGCTGGGCACGCCCGAAAACTGGCCGTTCCGCACCGCCGTGCTCACCGGCCCGCCCCGTTCAGGCAAATCGCTGCTGGCCCGCTGGTTCGCCGGGCAGGGGCTGGGCGAAGCGCTCGACGATGTGGAGCGGATGGACGAGACCGACCTGTTCCATCGCTGGAACCGGGCGCAGGAACAGGGCACGCCGCTGCTGCTGGTCGCCAATGGGGCGAACTGGACCATCGGCCTGCCCGATCTGCGTTCGCGCATCGGCGCGGCGCTGCATCTCGCCGTCGGTGCGCCGGATGATGAGATGGTGGCCGCGCTGATCGCGGCCCATGCCGAACAATGCGGCCTTGTGCTGGGCGAGGACGCTCTTATCTACCTCACGCCGCGGGTGGAACGCAGCTTTGCAGGCATCGAGCGACTGGTCGCCACGATCGACCGGATCAGTCTCGAACGCAAGCAACCGGCGACGCAGGCGGTCTGGCGCGATGCGCTGGCGGCAGTGGGCGCGGCCCCTTCGCTCTAGGGCTTCGGCCCTCGGAGAAGGCGGCCTTGCTTGCCTTGGTAATGTTTTGGTGCGAGAATCGGGGTTCTGATGGTCCATAACCTGTTCGAATATCTGGACTCGATCCGCGCGCGCGATCCGGCGCCCCGTTCGCGCTGGGAAGTGCTGCTCTATCCGGGGGTTCTCGCGCTCGGGCTGCACCGCGTGTCGCACTGGCTCTATGGCGGCGGGCTCTATTTCGCGGCCCGTCTGGTCAATCACACCTCGCGCTGGATGACCGGGATCGACATCCACCCCGGTGCGGTGATCGGCCGCCACCTGTTTATCGATCACGGCTTCGTGACCATCGGCGAAACCGCCGAAATCGGCGATAACGTGACGATCTATCCCTGTGTCACGCTGGGCGGCACCAACCCGACCAACGGCGTCGCGGGCAAGCGCCATCCCACTTTGCGCAACGATGTGATCGTCGGTTCGGGGGCGCAGATCCTCGGCCCGATCGTGGTCGGCGAACGCGCCCGCATCGGCGCCAACGCCGTGGTGACGGACGATGTCCCCGAAGGCGCCACCATGGTCGGCTTCAAGGCCCGTTCCACGCTGGTCCCGGTGGAAGAATGGCTGCGCGAATTCGTGCCTTACGGCACCCCGTGCAAGGAACCGTGCGAACCCGGCCCCAACCGGGTGGAGGAACTGGAACAGCAGCTGGCCGATCTCAAGGCGGAACTGGAACTGCTGCGCACGATGGTCGACCGCGCGGAAACCGAAGTCGGTGAGCTTCGCCATGGTGAGGCTGGCGGTTGACGGGCCCCGGTCACAAGGCGGCGGTCGTGGCCTTTCCGGGCCGCCCGCCTTCCCAGATCGGTTTCGACAGGCGCGAACTCAATCGCATTCTCGATCTTTACGGCCGTATGGTCGCCGCCGGGCAATGGCGCGATTATGCCATGGATTTCGAACGCGAAGTGGCTGTGTTCTCCGCTTTTCGCCGCACGTCCGAACGGCCGGAAATCCGCATTGAGAAACGCCCAGCGCTGCACACGCGGCAGGGCATGTGGGCGCTGTTCGGTGAAGCCGGGCAAGTGCTGAAGCGCGGGCACGAACTGCCCGGCATCCTCGCTCCGCTGGAGCGGCGCCTGCTCAAAATCGTCGAGGAGTGACGGTCAGGGACGGCCCCCCGCATTGCCCATAAGTCGCCCGCCGAGCGAAGAACCGCCATTGTGACGGCGTCTGTCACACCATGGTCACTGCACTGTCATGCACCGCGCCTAGCGCGGCTCGTCGCCTCCGAAGGGGAGGCGAATCGAACGCATTGGGTGCGACTATGAAAATTGCCTTAAAGACCCTTTTGATCGCGGCAACCGCCGCTTCCGTGGCGGCGGGGGCCGCCACCGCGCATGCGCAGACCCGCCAGAATATCCGCGTGGTCGGCTCCTCGACGGTCTATCCGTTCACCAAGGCCGTTGCCGAACGCTTCGCCGCGGCGAACCGGGGCGCCTCGACGCCGATCGTGGAATCGACCGGCACCGGCGGCGGCGCCAAGCTGTTCTGCGCCGGGCTCGGCGCTCAGCATCCGGACATTCTCAACGCCTCGCGCCGGATCAAGCTGTCCGAATTCAGGACCTGCGCCGCCAACGGGGTGACCCAGATCACCGAAATCCAGGTCGGGCTTGACGGGATCACGCTGGCCGAGGCCAAGGGCGGCCTGCTGCGGAACGTCAATCTCAAGGATATCTACGAAGCGATTGCCGCCAATCCTTACGGCAGGCCGAACCGCGCAAAGACCTGGAAGGACGTGAACCCCAGCCTGCCCGCTGTTCCGATCCAGGTCTATGGCCCGCCGTCGACCAGCGGCACGCGCTCGTCCATCGAAGACCTGTTCATGGAACCGGCCTGCGCCGCCAATCCCGCGATGCAGGCGCTCAAGAGGACGAACGAAGCGGAATTCAACCGCACCTGCAAGACGATCCGCAGCGACGGCGCCTATATCGACGCGGGTGAAAACGACAATCTGATCGTGCGCAAGCTGGCGGCCAATCCGAACGCTGTCGGCCTGTTCGGCTACAGCTATCTGGAAGAGAACCTCGGCAAGCTGAAAGGCGTGGCGGTGGATGGGGTGCAGCCCAGCTATCAGACGATCAGTTCGTTCCGCTATCCGGGCGCGCGGGCGCTGTACATCTATGTCAAGAATGCCCACGTGAAAGCCATTCCGGGGATGCGCCAGTTCGTTGCCGAATACGTCAAGGAAACGACGTTCGGCCCCGCCGGATACCTCAAGACGCATGGGCTGGTGTCATCGCCCGCCGCCGCGCGCCAGCGCGCCACGCGGGCCGGCGCCGCGCTGACGCCGATGACCGCCGCAGGCCTCAAGTAAGCCATCGCAACGGCAAGGGCGGTGCGCCATGGCGGCGCACCGCCCTTTTTCGTGTTCCGAACGCGCTGCCCGGTGCAGCGCGTTTTGCGTTTGGGGGAAGGCAGGTGTCCCACCTGCCCTGCGCTAAACTTCAGGCAAGTTCTCCCACCCCGTTCGTCCTGAGCCTGTCGAAGGCCGCGCCAGGCCGCCCGGGGGCAATCCTCAGTGCCCGATCTGTGACAGGCTCAGATCGGGCGGATCGGTATTTGCGGACGTGCCCTCTCAAAAAAAGAAAACCGCCCGCCGGCCCCCCAACGGGCCCGGCGGACGGTGTGCAAGGTGTGCTGGCGGCCGCGGGAGGGTAAGGTTGGGCCGCCAGCGCAGGCTCAGAACCGGAATTGACCGTAAAGGCCGAATTCGTCCTGCTTGCCATTGGCGTAAACCGCGCTGTCGGTGAAATCGCCACCGCTGAAGCCGTTGTCGCCGTTGTAGTGCTTGTAGATCAGCGCGAGGTCGACGATTTTCGCCGGGCTGTACTGCACGCCGACATTGAACATATTGGCCTTGCGCGAAGGCGCGGTGTCCTTGTTCGGCTTGAGCCAGTCGTAGCGGCCGAACAGGCTCCACTTGTCCACCGGCGAGACCGAGGCGAACACCGAATAGCCCTCGGCCTTGTCTTCGGGCGAAGTGGTCTTCACTTTCCAGTTCTTCGCGGTGAAGTATTCGCCGCCCACGGTCACCGGAATGCCGCCCAGCTTGTCCTTGTATGCCAGCAGGGCGTTGAAACGCTTGGCAGTGCGGTACGAACCGGTCGTGGTGTCGGTGTCGTTGCCGAGCTTGCCGGTGTAACCGCCGACGGCCGCGTTGAAGCCTTTGTAAGCCAGCGACAGGCGGCCTTCGAGATCGACCGTGTTGGTGAACTTGGGATCGCGGTAGCCACCGCCGTCAACCGCGGCAACCTGATAGCTGACCACGCCGCCCGCCAGATCGCCGCCGACATGCACGCCCCAGTCGGCCGACGTGCCATAGCCGAACAGATCGGTGACGGTCTTTTCGATGTGGCGATAGCCGTAGAGGCCTTCGACATAGGGAATCCATGGCATGTCGGTCGCGCCGAGCGAGACGTTCAGCGCCTTGTCGAGCTTGGCCTTGAGGAACGCCTTCTTGACATAGAAGCCCTTGCCGACGTTCTTGCCCGACGTGTTGGCGACGTTGTCGATGTCCATCGTCACATTGCCGGAGAACGTGTCGTCGAACTTGTGATCGATGCCGACATAGAAGCGCTTGATCTGGAAACCGCCCTGATCCTGCACTTTGGCGCCGTCATACTTGTTGGAAATGTTGCTGACGTTGAAATACATGCGGCCGCTGATCTTGGTGTCGGCGGCCCATTTCATCGCATCGGCCAGCTTGGAGGGCTTTTCCGCTGCGGCCAGCGCCTGGTCCGCCTTGGCGGCGGTGGCTTGCGCTGCGGCCTGCGCCTGTGCCTGGGTGGCGGCTTGCTGATCGACCTGCGATTTCAGCGCATCGAGCTGCGCCTGCATTTCGGTCAGCTTCTGCAAGGCCGCCTGCAACTGCTGCTGGGTGGCGGTATCGCCGGAAGCGGCCATGACCGCCTGCGGAGTGGAAAGCGCGATTGCCACTGCGGCAAGCGCGATAGAAGAACGAAAACGCATTGTGACGGGGCTCCCTGTTTGTCGCCTGGACTTGTCGAGGAGCGCCCTATGCATCCCATGTTACAGTAATGTGATGCGGCGGCCGGGATTCTGGCCGACAGCGGAGATCGCGATGATCCCACTGAAAACGGATGGATAATTTTGCCACACCGGCCGTGCCAACTGTTCGCTTATCGGTGGGAGACGGGCGTTTTCAGGTTACCCCGGATTCGCCGTGTCCTGAAAACGGGCCGCGAATCCGGAAGGGCGGGTCGCGCCTTCGTGCGAAAGGTCAGGCGGGGGTGGCCAGTTTCATCAGCACCAGCCCGCCGAGAATCAGCGCCGCCGCAAGCAGGCGCAGCGCGTTGGCCGGTTCGTTCAGGAACACGATGCCGACAATGAACGCGCCCACGGCGCCGATGCCGGTCCACACCGTATAGGCGGTGCCCAGCGGCAGATGGCGCATCGCCCAGGCGAGCAGGCCGAAGCTGGCGGTCATCGTCACCAGCGTGATCAGCGTCGGCCACAGGCGGGTGAAGCCCGCCGATTGTTTCATGGAAAAGGCCCAGACCACTTCGAGCAGGCCAGCGACAATGAGAGCAAACCACGCCACGACAACCTCCTGTTACAAGCTGCCGGGCCGTCCCGGACCTGAACCCGCGAAGGGGGAGGACGTGGCCTCGCTTGCCAGGGCCTCTAGACCGGGCATTCACCGGAGGCAACCGGCTGCGGCGCCATGGCGCACAGCGCGGGCAGCAGTTCGTCGAAATGGCCGATCACACGGTCCGCGCCCAGTTCGTGAGCCGGTTTGTCGTTAAGGCCGAACGCCACGCCGACGCAGGGAATGCCCGCGGCATGGGCGGCGGCCACATCGATCGTGGTATCGCCGACGAATGCCGCCGCCCCCCCGCCGCAGCGGGCGATCATTTCGCGAATCGGATCGGCGGCGGGCTTGCTGCGGCCGGGGCCCATGGTGTCGCCGCCGATCACGGTGGCGAAGCGTTCGGTCAGGCCGATCTGGTCGAGCAGCGAACGGGCGAACTTTTCGAACTTGTTGGTCACCACGGCGATCCGGCAGCCTTGTGCGGCGAGTGCATCGAGCATGGCGATACAACCGGGGTAGGGCCGTGTATGGACCGCGAGATTCGCTTCGTAAAAAGTCAGCAATTCCTTGTACACGGGCTTGAAACTTTCTTCGTCCATCCCGCCTTCGACAATCAGCGCGCGTTCGAGCATGCGCCGCACCCCGCGCCCGACGAGAGGGCGAATGCCTTCGAGCGGGATCGGGTCGCGCCCGGCGAACACCAGCGCATGATTGAGCGCGATGCACAGATCATGGGAGGAATCGACCAGCGTGCCGTCAAGATCGAAGCCGACGATGGCGAAGGGGAAATCGGAAGCTGCCATGTTCATGGCCCAGGCACCTGCCTGTCCGCTGTGGAAACTGCAAGCCTTTGCTGGCATGGCGTGCGCCACATGATAGGATCGAACCATGAGTGATATTGCCGCCATCATCCTTGCCGCGGGCAAGGGAACCCGCATGAAAAGCGACACCCACAAAGTGCTGCATCCGGTCGCCGGACGGCCGATGCTGCTGCATCTGATGGATGCGGTGGACGCGCTGGAACCGGCGGCCAAAGTCGTGGTGGTGGGCGACAAGGCCGACCAGCTCGAAAAGGCGCTGGGCACCAGCGCCACTCTGGTGCGGCAGGAACCGCAGCTTGGCACCGGCCATGCGGTGCAGCAGGCGGAACAGGCGCTGGCCGGGTTTTCCGGCGATGTGCTGATTCTCTATGGCGATGTGCCGTTCGTGCCCACGTCCACGATGCGGGCGATGATCGACCGTCTCAACGGCGCCGATGCCCCGGCGGTGGTGGTGCTGACATTCCAGCCGGATGACACGCAGGCTTATGGCCGGGTGATCTGCGCGGATGAAGGCGCGGGCGACCGGATCGTTAAAATGGTCGAGCACAAGGACGCGAGCGAGGCCGAACGCGCGGTGCGCCGGTGCAATTCGGGCCTGATGGCGGTGAAAGCGAAAGACCTGTTCGCGCTGCTCGCCCGGGTGACGAACGACAACGCAGCGGGCGAATACTACCTGCCCGATATCGTCAATCTGGCGAATGATGACGGGCGCCATTCGGCGGTGGTCGATACCGATCCGTTCGATGTGTCGGGCATCAACAGCCGGGCGGAACTGGCCGTGATGGAACAGGCCTGGCAGCAGCGCCGGCGCGCGGCGGCGATGGCCGATGGCGCCAGCCTGATCGCGCCTGAAACGGTGTGGTTCAGTTGGGATACCGAACTGGGCCGCGATGTCACGGTGGAACAGAACGTGGTGTTCGCCCCCGGGGTGAAAGTGGCGGACAACGTCCGCATCCGGGCCTTTTCGCATCTAGAGGGGGCAACGCTGGCCAGCGGCGCGGAAGTCGGCCCCTATGCCCGCCTGCGCCCCGGCGCGGTGCTGGAAGAAGGGGCGAAGATCGGCAATTTCGTCGAAATGAAGAAGGCCGTGCTGGGCAAGGGCGCCAAGGCCAACCACCTGACCTATCTCGGCGATGCCGAAGTGGGCGCGGGCGCCAATATCGGCGCGGGCACGATCACCTGCAATTACGACGGCTATTTCAAGCATCAGACGGTGATCGGCGAACGGGCCTTCATCGGGTCCAACAGCGCGCTGGTCGCGCCGGTGAAAATCGGCGCCGATGCCATCGTCGCGGCGGGCAGCACCGTCACCCGCGATGTCGACGATGGCGAACTGCGGCTGGTGCGCGCGGAACAGTTGATGAAGCCCGGCTGGGCGGACCGTTTCCACGATGCGATGAAAAAGAAGAAGCAGGCGGAGAAAGGCTGAGCGCGAGAGTTGACGTGATATCATGATATGATATCTATATATCATGCTTTGCGTTCTTCCCCTTCTGCCCGCTGATGTGCGCCCATTGCATGGCCGGATCGCAGCCCGGTGGCATGGGTTGTGGCGGACGTATCCGGGAGCGATGCGATGAGAATCCTGACTGATATTCCCGATGAAGATATCGAGAAGCTGGACGCGCTGGCGTTGAAGACCAAGCGTTCGCGCGCGGCGGCGATCCGCGATGCGGTGAAGCTTTATCTTGTGCACAATGCCGACAACAAGAGCTGGATTGCCCGGGGGGCAGGCTATTGGAAAGGCCGGGCGGACATGGCTGATGCGGTGGAGTATCAGCGGATGATCCGCGAAGACCGCACGCCATACGAAGATCTTTGAAGATCCCTGCTTCGTGGCCGATCCTTTCTTCGACACCAATATCCTGATCGACTGGCTATGGGGCCGCCCGCAGGCCATGGCTGAATTGTCGCGCTATCCGCGGCACCGCGTCAGCCGCATCGTCTGGACTGAGATACTGGCGGGCGAAACGCTGGAAAAGCGCGATATCGTTCAGGGAATCCTGTCGCCATTCGACGTTACCGAGATCGACGCCCGCATCGCCCTTGCCGCCGCCGATATTCGCCAGCGCACGAAAATGAAGCTGATGGATGCCTATATCCTCGCCACCGCGCAGGTGAACGGTGCGATCCTGGTTACACGCAATACTAAGGATTTCCCGGCAGAAATGCCCGGAATCCGTGTCCCTTACACGCTTTAGGAACCCAAGCATATGTGCGGAATTATCGGCATTGTCGGCAAGCAAGAGGTGGCGGATCGCCTGGTCGACGGGCTGCGGCGGATGGAATATCGCGGCTACGATTCGGCCGGGGTCTGCACGCTGTTCGACGGGCAGCTCGTCCGCCGCCGGGCCGAAGGCAAGCTGATCAATCTGGTTCGCGAACTGGCGGGCCATCCCGCGCCGGGCGCGGTCGGGATCGCGCACACCCGCTGTGCCACGCACGGCGCGCCGACCACCAACAACGCCCACCCCCACGCCACGGAGGAAGTGGCGCTGGTCCATAACGGGATCATCGAGAATTTCCGCCCCCTGCGTGAAGAACTGATCGCGCGCGGGCGCAGGTTCGAAAGCGAGACGGACACCGAAGTGGTGGCGCATCTCGTCTCCGAACAGGTGGAAGCGGGCAAGACCCCGCAGGAAGCGGTGCAGGCGGTGCTGCCGCGCCTGCGCGGGGCGTTCGCGCTGGCTATCGCTTTCCGCCGTCATCCTGACATGCTGATCGGCGCGCGGCTCGGCTCGCCGCTGGTGGTCGGCTATGGCGAAGGGGAAACCTATCTCGGCTCCGACGCGCTGGCGCTGGCCCCGCTGACGCAGAAGATCGCCTATCTCGAAGAAGGCGACTGGGTGGTGCTGACGCGTGAAGGGGCGCAGGTGTTCGATGCCGAAAACCGCCCCGTCACGCGGGAGATCACCACGTCGGGCGCATCGGCGGCGGCGATCGAGAAAGGCAATTACCGCCATTTCATGCAGAAGGAGATTTTCGAGCAGCCGGTGGTGGTGGCGCAGACGCTGCGTTCCTACATCCGCCAGCTCGAACGCAAGGTGGTGCTGCCGCAGATCGATTTCGATCTGTCGAATATCAACCGCGTGACCATCGTCGCCTGCGGCACGTCCTATTACGCCGGGATGGTGGCGAAATACTGGTTCGAACAGTTCGCCCGCGTGCCGGTGGACATCGATGTGGCGAGCGAGTTCCGCTATCGCGAGCCGGTGCTCGAAAAGGGCGGGCTGGCGCTGTTCATTTCGCAATCGGGCGAAACCGCCGATACGCTGGCGGCGCTGCGCCATTGCAAGGCCGAAGGGCAGACCATTGCCGTGGTGGTGAACGTGCCCACCAGTTCGATGGCGCGCGAGGCGGACCTGCTGCTGCCCACGCACGCCGGGCCCGAAATCGGTGTCGCCTCGACCAAGGCGTTTACCTGCCAGTTGGCCGTGCTGGCTGCGCTGGCCGCGCATCTGGCGGTCTGCCGCGGGCGGATGGACCGGGCGGAGGAAACGGCGGTGGTCGATCACCTGCTCCAAGCGCCCGCTGCGATCAATGCCGCGCTGGCGTTCGACGATACGATCGCGGGCATGGCGCATCTTATCGCGCCGGCGCGCGATGTGCTCTATCTCGGGCGCGGGCCGGATTATCCGCTGGCGCTCGAAGGTGCGCTCAAGCTCAAGGAAATCAGCTATATCCACGCCGAAGGCTATGCCTCGGGCGAAATGAAGCATGGCCCCATCGCGCTGATCGATGAATCGGTGCCGGTGATCGTGCTTGCACCCTCCGGCCCGCTGTTCGAAAAGACCGTCTCGAACATGCAGGAAGTGCGCGCGCGGGGCGGCAAGATCGTGCTGATCTCCGATGCCGAAGGGATCGCCGAAGCGGGCGAAGGCTGCATGGCCACGATCGAGATGCCGCGCGTGCATCCGCTGATCGCGCCGCTGGTCTATGCCGTGCCGGTGCAACTGCTGGCCTATCATGTCGCCGTAGCCAAAGGCACCGATGTCGATCAGCCGCGCAATCTGGCGAAATCGGTCACTGTCGAATAAGGCTTCCGGCGCGCAGGGCGTCCGGCCCCGGCTTTTCCGGCCGCGAGTTTACGCGGTGGCAACATTTGCGCGGTAAAGCCGTTTCCCGTGGGAAACGATCTATCCGAGCGCCAGCCTTTACCGGCTGACCTGCCTGCCGAACTGTCGTTGGCGGCGCTGCTTGGACTGCGCGATACCCCCGGTGGCGCATGGGCGCGTCTGCGCGGCTTGCAATATTCCTATCTCGCCCGCATCGCGCGCAGGCGGCTGGTGGTGCATGGCATTGCCGGGGCCGCGATCCTGTTCATGTTCTCCGGGGTTGTTCCGGCGTGGATGATCGCGTCCTGGGCCGCCGCGCTGATCGCGATGCTCTGCTGGACCTTGCACAGCGACCGGCAACTGGGCGATACGGACCGCCGCCCGATCACCCGGGGTGAAATCTGGCGGCACACTCTGCTCTCGGCGGCCGTGGCCACGCTCTGGAGCGTGCCGATCCTGGTGTTCACCGGTTACGGCGCGCCGGGCGACATATTCGCCGTCTGGGGCGTGCAAGCCATGTTGCTGGCCGCCGCGGCGCTATGGCTCGCGCCTGTGCCGCTGGGGGCCGGGGCGGTCATTCTGATACTGGGTTTCTCGGCCATCGCCGCGCTGGGCGCGGGGCGCCACTTCGAAATGATGGGCATCGCCACGTCGTTCATGGTGATGACGCTGGCCGGGACGGTGAAAGGCGCGCGCAACTATCTGACCGCGCGCATCGCCGAAGCGGGTGTGGCCGAAAAGAACGAAGTCGTCTCGCTCCTGCTCCGGGAATTCGAGGAAACGGGCGCGAACTGGCTGTGGAAGATCGACGCATCGCGGCGGGTGCGCGGGGTCAGCGCGGGCTTTGCCGATGCCCTTGCCGGGGCGTCGCACGAGATGGAGGGCAAGCCCTTCCTCCAACTCATTGCCGGGATGACCTGGGAAACGGGGGACTTCGAGCCCGGCGTGCGCGATCTGGCCGACCGGCTGCAAGGCCGCGAAAGCTTTTCCAACCTGATCGTGCCGGTGGAGATCGGCAACCGGCGCAAATGGTGGGAGCTTTCGGGCACGCCCCGGTTCGACCACGCCGGGCGCTTCATCGGCTTTCGCGGGGTCGGTTCCGACGTGACCGAGGAGCGCGAATCCTCCGAAAAGATCGCCTATCTCGCGCGCTTCGATACGCTGACCAATCTGCCCAACCGCATGATGCTGACCGAGGCGCTCGACGCGGCGATCCAGCACGCGGAAAAGTGGAGCACACGCTGCGCTTTCCTGATGATCGATCTCGACTGTTTCAAGCAGATCAACGACACGCTGGGCCATCAGGTCGGCGATCGGCTGCTGACGCAAGTCGCCGGGCGGCTCAAGAGCCTGATGAACGCCAGCGAACTGTGCGGCCGTCTGGGCGGCGATGAATTCGCCATCGTCATCCGCGACGCCTGCGACATGCGGCGGGTGCGCGAAGTGGCGGAGGCGGTGATCCGCCTGCTGTCGCCGCCTTACGAAGTCGACAGTCATCTGCTGTATATCGGCGCCAGTGTCGGCTCCGCCGTGGGCCTGCGCGATGGGCGGACGGTGGAAGCATTGATGCATAACGCCGATCTGGCGCTCTATCGCGCCAAGGCGGGCGGGGGCGGGCGGCATGTGTCTTTCGAACCGTCGCTGCGCCATGATGCGGAACGGCGGCGCAAGATGGAACAGGCCCTGCGCCACGCGCTGGAACGCGACGAATTCCATCTGCATTATCAGCCGATGGTGGATGCCCACGGCGAACAGTTGATCGGCTTCGAGGCCCTGCTGCGCTGGAACAGCCCGGAATGCGGCTTGGTGGCGCCCGCCAAGTTCATTCCCGTGGCGGAAGACACCCGCCTGATCGTGCCGATCGGTGAAT
>Ga0182743_1002702_pt1 | contig 15036 bp, 15 predicted proteins | sample eDN3rd30CKraftOP_FD_128522 | JGI IMG/M metagenome (GOLD analysis project Ga0182743, IMG submission 128522) | Enriched Organic Plus compost microbial communities from Emeryville, California, USA - eDNA 3rd pass 30_C Kraft OP (version 2) (version 2) ... | reverse complement strand
CGCCGGTTGCCATAGCGAAGCTGCGGTTTTGCTGAAAAGAGGCACATGCCAGGCAAACGGGCAGCGGCGCGGGGCGCGGCCCGGACGGGGTATGCCGCCCCCATCCCTTATCTACAAGTCGGTTGCATTCTGCGAGGGCCGCCGATTAGTGTCAGGAAACAGAACGAACAAGCAAGGGAACAGGGAGCCCGCATGGTGACTGCGCAGCCCGGCAACGACGCATTCGTCGTTTTTGACCACGTCCAAAAAAGCTATGATGGTCAAACACTTGTCGTAAAGGATCTGAACCTGACCATCGGCAAGGGCGAGTTCCTGACGATGCTCGGCCCCTCGGGTTCGGGCAAGACCACCTGTCTGATGATGCTGGCTGGCTTTGAGACGGCGACGCATGGCGAAATCCGGCTTGATGGCAAAAATATCAACGATGTGCCCCCGCATAAGCGTGGCATCGGCATGGTGTTTCAGAACTACGCGCTTTTCCCCCACATGACGGTGGGAGAGAATCTGTCCTTTCCGCTGGAAGTGCGCGGCATGACCAAGAGCGAGCGCGAATCGCGCATCGCCCGCGCCCTCGACATGGTTCAGATGGGCCAGTTCAAGAACCGTCGCCCGGCCCAGCTTTCAGGCGGGCAGCAGCAGCGTATCGCCCTGGCGCGGGCGCTGGTCTTTGACCCCAAGCTGGTGCTTATGGACGAACCGCTCGGTGCGCTCGACAAGCAGCTGCGCGAGCATATGCAGTTCGAGATCAAGGCACTGCATGACCGTCTGGGCATTACGGTGGTCTATGTCACCCATGATCAGGGCGAGGCGCTGACCATGTCGGACCGTATCGCGGTCTTTAACGACGGCCGTATCCAGCAGCTTGCCCCGCCCGCCGTGCTTTATGAGCAGCCCGAAAACAGCTTTGTCGCCGGTTTTATCGGCGAAAACAATGCGCTGCGCGGCAAGATTGAGCAGCTTCAGGACGATAAGGCGCTGGTGCGGCTGGGCAATGGCGACCTGATCGACGCCACCGCCGTCAACATCCGCGAGACCGGGCAAGAGACCACCGTTTCGATCCGCCCGGAACGGGTCGAATTCAAGCCCGAGCTGATGCCCGCCGGTGCCCATACGCTTGAGGCGCATGTCGTGGACGTGATCTATATGGGCGACATCCTGCGCGCGCGCCTCAAGGTGGCGGGGCAGGACGATTTCGTCATGAAATACCGCAATACCCTTGGCCAGGTGAAGCTGACACCCGGCCAGACTATCCGGATCGGCTGGCATCCCGAAGACGCCCGCGCCCTCGATCCGGTCTGAGTGTGCATCCAGCAAGGAACCACGGAGTTATGATGAAACGCACGTTGATACTGACTTCTGCGCTGATCGCCGTCGCTGCCTCTGCTCAGGCGCAGGACAAGCAGCTGAACCTGCTGTCCTGGGGTGGGGCTTATGGCAACAGCCATGTCCAGGCTTACGTGAAGCCCTTCGAGGCCAAGACCGGCATCAAGGTCGCGGTTTCGGACGCGGACAACCCTGCCACGCCCATCAAGGGCCAGGTCGAGGCTGGTAACGTCACCATCGACGTCGCCTCGGTCGAATATGCCGATGCCGTGCGCCTGTGCGACGAGGGCCTGCTGGAAGAGATCGATTCATCGATCCTGACCGCGGCGGGCGATGGCACTGCCGCTGCCGATGACTTTATCGAAGGCGCGATCACCGACTGTTTCGTCGGCACGGACGTCTATTCGATGATCCTGGCCTATGACGACAGCAAGTTCTCGGACGCGAAACCGGCTGGCCCTGCCGATTTCTTTGACACGGCCAAGTTCCCCGGCAAGCGCACCATGCGCAAGGGTGCCAAGTTCAACCTTGAGCTTGCGCTGATGGCCGATGGCGTCGCCCCCGATCAGGTCTATGAGGTGCTTGGCACCCCCGAAGGCGTGGACCGTGCCTTTGCCAAGCTGGAAACCATCAAGAACGACGTGATCTGGTGGGAAGCCGGCGCCCAGCCTCCGCAGCTTTTGGCGGATGGCGAGGTGACGATGGCCTTTGCTTTCAACGGCCGGATCTTTGACGCTGCACAGAAAGAGGGCAAACCCTTCAAGATCGTCTGGAACGGCCAGATCTATGAGATGGAGGGCTGGGTCGTGCCGAAAGGCGCCCCGAATATCGAGGCGGCCAAGGAATTCATCGCCTTCTCGACCGCGCCTGAACAGCAGGCCCGTGCGGCCGAGTTCATCAGCTACGGTCCGCCGCGCAAATCGGCCGCTGCGCTGGTCGGCAATATCGAAGGTACCGACGTTCCGATGGGGCCGAACCTGCCGACCTTTGCTGACAACATGACCGAGGCGCTGGCCTCGAATCTTGATTTCTGGGTCGATCACGACGCCGAACTGCAAGAGCGTTTCAACGCCTGGCTCGCGGCGAACTGACGCCCCTTTGATCGCCGGCCGCGGCGGGTTTCTCGCCGTGGTCATCCAAAAGCCCGAAACGGGCGCAAGAACGGCCACAAGAGCCGCAAAACCAACGGGAGTAGAACATGAGAACCAGATTGATCCTGACCACGGCCCTTTGTGGCCTGGGTCTTGCGGCTCAGGCTCAGAACCAGGAAGTCAACGTCGTGTCCTGGGGCGGAGCTTATGAAAAGTCGCAGGTCCAGGCCTATAACATGCCCTTTGCCGAAAAGACCGGCATCAAGGTAAACATGATGGCTGCCGACAACCCCGCGACGCCGCTCAAGGCCCAGGTCGAGGCCGGAAATGTCACCGGCGACGTCTTTGACATCGAGGTTTCGGACGCGATCCGCCTGTGCGACGAAGGCGCGCTGGTCGAGATTGACCCCGCCACGCTGCCGCCCGCGCCCGATGGCACCCCGGCCGAACAGGACTTTATCCCCGGCGCGTTGCGCGAATGTGCGGTGGCCAACATCTTTTGGGGCACGCCTATCGCCTTTGACACTACCAAGTTCAGCGGTGAAAAGCCCTCGACGGCAGCGGATTTCTTTGACACCGCGAAATTCCCCGGCAAACGCGGCCTGCCCAAGAACCCCAAGCGCACGCTTTATCTGGCGCTGATCGCTGACGGCGTCGCCCCCGACCAGATATATGAGGCGCTTGGCACGCCCGAGGGCGTGGATCGTGCCTTTGCCAAGCTCGACACCATCAAAAAAGACGTGGTCTGGTGGGAGGCAGGCGCCCAGCCGGTCCAGCTTTTGGCCGATGGCGAGGTGGTGATGACCACTGGCTATAACGGCCGCTTCTTTGACGCCATGGTGGGCGAGGGCAAGCCCTTCGAGATCATCTGGGACGGGCAATACATGGATATGGACATGTTCGCCATTCCCAAGGGCTCACCCAACCCCGAGGCGGCGCTGGAATATCTGAAATTCGCCACCTCGACCGAACAGCTCGCCAATCAGGCGAAATACATTGCCTATGGGCCGTCGCGCAAAAGCTCGGCGGCACTGGTCGGTCTGTATGAGGATGGCAAGACCGAGATGGGTCCGCATATGCCGACCAACGAAGAGCATATGAAGACCGCCGTCATGGACGACCCGGAGTTCTGGGCCGATCATGGTGCCGAACTGACCGAAAGGTTCAACAGCTGGCTTGCCGCCAACTGATCGCATCGCTTTCTGCGGCCCGGCTGGTCCGGGCCGCAGTCCAAGACCAAGGAACGCCTGACGAAGGATTGAGATGGCCAAAGCCCTTGACCCCCATGCCGCCATCGTGACCGAGGCCGCCGGCCCTGACGAAGGCGGCACCTTAAGGACCGCAGACGGTCGACCGCTGAAACAGGCGCTTGTGCGCAGTTCACGGCGCGCACGCCGGCGGGCCTTTCTGCTTGTTCTGCCGCTTTTGCTGTTCATTCTGATCACCTTTGTGGTGCCGATTGGGCAGATGTTGCAACGTTCGGTCAAGAATGACGGCTTTTCGGCCAATATGCCCAGTCTCAGCGCGTGGTTTCACGAAAACCCGCGCGGCACCGAGCCTGACGATGCGGCTTGGGCGGCGCTGGCGGGGGATCTGCAGGCGGCGGCCAAGGCGCGTACCATCGGCGTGGTCGGCACCCGTATCAACTATGATATGCCCGGCACGCGTTCGCTGTTCACCTCGGCAGGGCGCAAGGCCCGTTCGGGTATCGAGCCGCCCTACAAAGAGGCCATCCTTGAGATGGACCAGAAATGGGGCGATCCGAAACTATGGTCGGTGATGCGCGAGGCATCCTCGCCCTATACCTCGAATTTCTATCTGGCGGCGGTAGACCGCACCCGTGACGAACAGGGCAATATCGTTTCGGCTCCGGCGCAACAGCAGATCTATGTCAAACTGTTCATGCGCACCTTTTGGCTGTCGCTGGTCATCACCTTCATGACCTTCCTGCTGGGCTTTCCGATCGCGCATCTGCTGGCCACCCTGCCGATGCGCAGATCTAACCTGCTGATGATCCTGGTGCTTTTGCCCTTCTGGACCTCGCTGCTGGTCCGGACGACCGCGTGGATGGTGCTGTTGCAGCAGCAAGGCGTGGTCAATGATGTCCTTGTCTGGCTGGGGGTGATCGGCAACAGCCAGCGGCTACAGATGATCTTTAACCAGACGGGCACCATTATTGCGATGACGCATATCCTGCTGCCCTTCATGATCCTGCCGCTTTATTCGGTGATGCGGACCATCAACCCCTCTTACGTCCGCGCGGCCCGCAGCCTTGGTGCAACCAGCTGGACTGCATTCCGCCGGATCTATTTCCCGCAGACCCTGCCGGGGCTGGGGGCGGGGGCGTTGCTCGTCTTTATCCTTGCGGTCGGCTATTACATCACGCCGGCGCTGGTTGGCGGATCGTCGGGTCAGCTGATCTCGAACATGATCGCCATGCATATGACGCAGACGCTGAACTGGTCGATGGCTGCGGCCCTTGCCGCGCTGCTGCTGGCCGGAGTGCTGGTGCTTTACTGGGTCTATGACCGTCTTGTCGGCATCGACAATCTGAAGCTTGGGTGATCGCCATGGCTCTTCCTACCTATGCCTCTCCGCTGGAAAAAATCTGGCATTACGCATATCTGGTGATCTGCGCGGCGATCTTTTTCTTTCTGATCGCGCCGATCGTGGTGGTGATCCCGCTATCGTTCAACGCCGAGCCCTATTTCACCTTTACTGACAAGATGTTGTCCTTTGACCCCGACGGCTATTCGCTGCGCTGGTATGACAGCCTCTTGACCTTTGGCATGGCGCGACCCGATGCGCCGCGCGACCTCAGCTGGTGGGCGGATGCCTGGCACAATGCCAAATGGGTGAATGCGGCGAAAAGCTCGATCATCATCGGCGTATTCTCGACGCTGATCGCCACTGTCCTGGGGACGCTGGCCGCGCTGGGTCTGTCACGGCCCGAGATGCCCTGGCGGCGTGCGATCATGGCGATCCTGATCTCGCCCATGATCGTGCCGATCATCATTACCGCGACGGGGATGTTCTTCTTTTACTCGAACCCCTGCGAACCTCTGAGCTGGCTTGGACTGAATCCGGAATGCGGACGGCTGGCCGGGACATATCTGGGCGTGATCCTGGCCCATGCGACGCTGGGGATTCCCTTTGTCATCATTACCGTGACCGCGACGCTGATCGGTTTTGACCAGTCGCTGAACCGTGCGGCGGCAAGTCTTGGCGCCAACCCGCGTACGACGTTCTTTCGCATCACCATGCCGCTTATCCTGCCGGGCGTGATCTCGGGGGCACTATTTGCCTTTGTCACCTCGTTTGACGAGGTTGTGGCGGTCCTGTTCATCGCTGGTCCGGATCAGCAGACCATCCCGCGCCAGATGTGGAACGGTATTCGCGAACAGATTTCGCCTGCGATCCTTGCGGTAGCAACGCTGCTGGTGATTTTTTCGATTGCGCTATTGACCACGGTCGAGCTGTTGCGACGCCGGTCCGAGCGGCTGCGCGGCCTGACCCCGCGGTAAAGATAAGCGCCGCCCCAAGGGGCGGCGTTTTCATATCAGGGCAGGGCGCCCAGCCAGAACCACACAGTCAGGATCGACAACCCCGTCGCTACCAGCACCGCCGAGGCTGACACGCGTTTCGCCACCCCGTAAAGCGCAGCAAAAAGATAGGCGTTGACCCCGGGCGGCATTGCTGCGGTAACGACGGCCGAACGCATCTCGGCGATGCTGAGGGCAAAGAGCTTGCCCAGTCCAAAAGTCACTGCCGGGTGCAACAGGAGTGAGCCAAAGCAACACAGCGCAATCGCCCGCATCTCGCCTTCGGGGCGGTAGCGGTAAAGAATACCCCCCAGTCCAAAGAGGGCGGCGGGCAGGGCGGCGCTGGACATCATCGTGACCGCGGCCCAGAAACCGTCGGGCATGACCAGTCCGGCAAGGCCCATCAGGTTCATGGCAAAGCCGCACAGAATGCCGATCACCAAAGGCGTGTGCAAAACCCCCGACAGTGCGCGTAGCGCCACCCGGCCCAGAGGCAGGTTCTGGCCCTGTGCGCGGGCGAACTCCATCGCCGTGATGCCAAACGTGTAAAGCAGCGGCGAATGGATCGAGATGATGGTAAAGTTGCCCACCAGCGCCTCGGCCCCATAGGCGCGCTCGGTGATCGGCACGCCAAGCAGCAGCGAGTTTGAAAACAGGCAGACAAAGCCGATGGCGATGGCGTCCTCGATCGGGCGCTTCAGCCAATAGCGCGCCAGTGCAACGCCCAGCAGAAAGGACAGGATCGCGCCACAGTAAAAAGCCAAAAGCAGCAGCGGGTTGTAATTCGCCCCCAGATCCAGCCTGGCGATGGCTGAAAACAGCAGCACCGGCAGGGCAAAGTTCTGGGCAAAGCGCATCACGCCATCGACCGCCACCTCGGTCAGCCATTTGCGCCAGCAGACCAGATAGCCAAAGCCGACGACCAGAAAGACCGGCAGGATGACGTCGAAAAGCGCGGTCATGTCAGTTCGATCTGCATCCCATCATAAGCGGGGACCACGTTATCAGGGGTCTCGGCCATCACGGCGTCATAATCCAGGTCGATGTGCATATTGGTCACCACACCTTGCACACAGCCCGAACGGGCCAGCCATTCCAGCGTCAGCGCCAGATGGGCATGGCTTGGATGCGGCGTGCGGCGCAGCGCATCGCAGATAAAGACCTCGCACCCCTTGATGACCGACCAGGCCTCTTCGGGGATCGACAGCACATCGGGCAGATAGACGAGGCTTTGTCCGTTGCCGCCGATACGAAAGCCAAGCGCGTCGATATCACCGTGATTGACCGTAAAAGGCGTGACCTCAATCGGGCCGCCAGCGCCTTGGACGGCAAAGGGGCCGCGGATCGGGTAAAGGTCGCAGATCGGCGGATAAGAGGATCCCAAAGGCGTCTCGAACGCATAACCAAACCGGGTTTTCAAAGCCTCGGTCGTCTGTGCATCCGCCCAGACCGGCAAGCGACTGCCGATGTTAAATACGATCTGACGCAGGTCGTCGATCCCATGGGTATGATCGGCATGGGCGTGGGTATAGGCGACGGCGTCAAGCTCGGCCACGCCGGCATCAAGCAGTTGCGGCACCAGATCGGGGCCCGTGTCGATCAACAGCCGGGTGGCGCCGTCCTGGCCAACACGCTCGACCAGCAGCGAGCAGCGGCGCCGCCGGTTGCGCGGATTATCCGGGTTGCACTCGCCCCAGCGATTGCCCAGCCGCGGCACCCCGCCCGAGGAACCGCAGCCAAGGATCGTGGCCCGGATCATGCCACGGCCTTGCTGAACAGCCGCTCGAAGTTCTGTGAGGTAAGGCGTGCGAACTCTGCCTCGGTCATGCCCAGAAGGTCGGCCCCGACCTTTGCGGTGTGGACGACATAGGCCGGCTCATTGCGCTTGCCGCGATAGGGTGGGGGGGCGAGGTAAGGCGCGTCAGTCTCAACCAGGATACGGTCCTGAGGCGCGGCGGCGAAAATCTCGCGGATCCCGGTCGAGCGCGGAAAAGCCGCGATCCCTGACATGGACAGGTAAAAGCCGATCTCCAGCGCCGCACGGGCCAGTTCCGGTCCGCTGGTATAGCAATGCATGACGCCGGTAAACGCGCCGGCACGGTACTCTTCGGTCAGGATGCGTGCCATATCTTCATCGGCATCACGCGAGTGGATGATCAGTGGCAGGCCGGTGCGGCGTGCAGCCTCGATGTGGATGCGCAGGCTTTCAGCCTGAACGGCGGCGCTGTCGGCGGTATAGTGATAATCCAGTCCAGTCTCGCCAATGCCGACGAATTTCGGATGTGCGGAAAGCGCCACCAGTTCATCAACCGTGACCAGCGGCTCTTCGGCGGCATACATCGGGTGGATGCCGGCTGCGTAAAATACGCCGGGATAGGCCTCGGCGATGGCGCGCACGGCCGGCTCTTTGTACATCCGGGTGCAGATCGTGACCATGCGGATCACGCCAGCGGCCTGGGCGCGTGCAATCAGATCGGCCTGTTCGCCGTCAAAGTCGGGGAAATCCAGGTGGCAATGGCTGTCCACCAGGAGGGGAAGGTCAGGTTCGGACATGGCAGATTCCGTCAGACGGCGGGCTGGTTGGCAAGCCCGATCAGCATATCCAACACCAGCGCGGAAGGGTCAAGGTTGACCGACCTGCCGGCCCGGGCGCGGGCAGAGAGTTCGGCCTGTGCGCCCGCCCAAAGCCGGGCCGCCACAGGATCGGGCGAGATGCGGCGCAGGACCTCGGTCTCACCCTTGGCTGCCTCGGGCAGAGGTGCGCCCAGCAGGCCAGCTCGTGCCGCCCGGGTCAGGAAACGGTCAAGCAGGGTGACCACCAGATCAAAGGGATCGCCCTCGGCCCCCGCGCGGCCTGCTGCCAGTTCGGCAAGCGCTGCGGCAGCGCGGCGGTCCATGCGCGGGTAATCAGCAAAAAGCCCGACGATGCGCTGATAGACCTCTAGCCCATCCTGACCCGCCAGCCGCAGCGCCTCGCCAATCGAACCGCCTGACAGGGCCGACAGCTGTGCCGCGTCGTGGTCAAGGCCCAGATCCTGTAAAACCTGCCCCATATCCTCGGGGCTGAGCGGATGCAGCCGCAGTTCGCGGCAACGTGAGCGGATGGTCGGCAAAAGCCGCGCCGGCTGATGCGCGATAAGCAGCAGGGTCGAATCCTGCGGCGGCTCTTCCAGCAGCTTTAACAGCGCATTGGCTGCGGCCTGATTCATCTCATCCGCCGCATCGATGATGGCGACGCGATGGCCGCCCTCGGCCGCGCTCAGGTGGAAAAAGCTCTGCAAACGGCGGATCTCATCCACGGTGATTTCTGCCCGCAGGCGCTGGGTTTTCTCATCAACCGGGCGGCGGACAAGAAGCAGGCGCGGCTCGGATAGGGCGCGGATGCGCCGGATAATCGGGTCCTCGGGGTGGGTGGACAGGTCCGGGGTGTCAGCGCCGCTCAGCAACCATTTGGCGACATTCCAGGCAAGGGTGGCTTTGCCCGTTCCCCTGGGGCCTGAGATCAGCCAGGCATGATGCAGCCGTTGGGCCCGGGCAGCGGCGATGAAGTCGGCAATCGCAGCATCCTGCCCAATGACGCGGGTGGCCTCACGCGGGTGGGGTGCGCCGGGTACGCGATCCGGTTCGGGAAGCGCTTCGTCGCTGGCGGCGGGTCTGCTCATGTCAGTGCCGCAAGAACGCGGGTGGCAACCTCATCCTCGCTGCCGCTGCCATCTATGACGCGGATACGTTCGGGCGCCTCGGCGGCAAGGGTCAGGAAACCCTCTCGCAGCTTTTTCTGAAAGGTCAGGCCAAAGGTTTCAAACCGGTCCTCGGGGCCGCCGCGCGCTTGCCCACGTGTCAAGGAAACCTCGGGGTCGATGTCGATGATAAAAGTCAGGTCCGGCTCGATGCCGATGGTCAGCCGGTGCAGCTCTTCGACAAGTTGGCGCAGATCGGCCCGCACGAGTCCCTGATAGACACGGGTGGAATCGGCAAAGCGGTCGGTAATAACCCAAGCGCCGCGGGCGCGCGCCGGGCGGATCAGCCGTTCCACATGGTCTCGGCGTGCGGCGGTAAAGAGCAAAAGCTCGGTTTCAGGGGACCAGCGTTCGCCGCGGCCCTCGACCAGCAGACGGCGGATTTCCTCGGCGCCCTCACTGCCGCCGGGTTCGCGGGTCAACACCACCTCGGTGGCGCGCGCCGCCAAAGTCTGGGCAAGCCGCCGCGCCTGCGTCGATTTCCCTGATCCGTCTATGCCCTCGAAACTGATGAACATGCTTGGGGAGCGGCCTCAGTTCCGCACGGCTTTATAAGCTTTTTCGCCCAGACGCATGGCGGCGCCCTGCATCCGACCCAGGACCCCGGTGCGGGCGACATCGCTTGCGGCCAAAAGCGGCAAACGCGACTGCCCGGCGCCGGGGATGGTCACGACCAGCTCACCCAAGCGGTCACCCTGGGTGATCGGTGCCTCGATGGGGCCACGAAACACTGCCTCGGCGGTGACGCCGGATTGCGAGCCGGCCGGGATCAGCACCTTGACGCCATCGGCGGTGGTCAGGCCAACCCTGCTTTTGCTGCCAAGCCAGACCGGAGCTTGGGCAACAATCTCACCCTTGGGGACGATGGTTTTCATGGTGAACTGGCGATAGGCCCAGTTGACGATACGCTCGGCCTCTTCGGCGCGGGCCTTTTCGCTGGGAAGGCCCGTGATCACAAAAATCACGCGGCGGTCGCCCTGAACCGCCGAGCCGACAAGGCCATAGCCCGCCTCTTGGGTATGGCCGGTTTTCAGCCCGTCCGCGCCGATGCCAAGCTTGAGCAGCGGGTTGCGGTTAAAGCGGTTTGCCGGGGCGCGATTGTCAAAGCGGAATTCCTCGATGGCAAAATTCCTGTAAAGCTCGGGGAAGTCGCTGATCAGGTGCTGTGCCAGAATACCCAGATCATGTGCGGACATGCGGTGACGGGGATCGGGCCAGCCCGAGGCATTGGCAAAGGTCGATTGGGTCAGCCCCAACTGCCGGCCGCGTTCGGTCATCTGACGGGCAAAAGCTTCTTCGGTGCCGGCAAGCCCCTCGGCCACCACAACGCAGGCATCATTGCCGGAAAGCACGATGATGCCCTTGATCAGCTCTTCGACCGTGGGGCGGTCCTGTTCGTTCAGGAACATGGTCGAACCCTGCATCTGCCGGGCCTTGGTCGAGACGGGCAGGCGGGTATCAAGCTGTACCCGACCCTCATGCAGGGCCTCGAACAGCATATAGATGGTCATCAGCTTGGACATCGAGGCCGGGGGCAGGGCCTCATCGGCATTCTTTTCCATCAACACGGTGCCGGTCGCCACATCATAGACCCAGGCCGCGCGGGCATTGGTGTCGAAAGCCCGCGCCGGCAGAGCTAGCATCATGACCAGAGCGAGGATGTGAAGTGTCAGAGCGCGCATGGATTGTCCTTGACCTGTCGCCTTTGGGCCATGGTTACCCCAGCCGGTCGAAACCCGCAACGCCACCCGGCCATTCGTGCCGCGCAATTGAACAGGAAACAGAGCCCTTTGGCCCTGAGCCTAGTAGCTGCGGATCAACCCGACGAGGCGGCCCTGGATGCGTACCTTGTCTTCGGGCAGGACGCGGGTTTCATAAGCAGAGTTCGCGGCCTCAAGCGCGATCATGCCGCCCTTGCGGCGGAAACGCTTCAGCGTCACTTCCTGGCTTTCGATCAGCGCCACCACGATATCGCCATTATCGGCAATGTCCTGTTCACGGATCACCACCACATCGCCATCGTTAATCCCGGCCTCGATCATCGAGTCGCCGCGCACTTCAAGCGCATAGTGACGATCCTGACCTGCGAGCATTGAGCCCGGCACGGCGATGTGATGTGAGATTTCCGAGATCGCCTCGATCGGAACACCGGCGGCGATGCGGCCCATCACCGGCAGCTCAACAGCCGAGGCCGCAACATCCATCGCGCCGCGCGGCAGGGGGCCGGGCCGACCGGGGGCCGATCCGTCGATCACACGGGGTTGAAAACCCGTGCCTTTGCTAAGGCTGTCGGGCAGGCGGACGATTTCCAGTGCCCGCGCGCGATGGGGCAGGCGGCGGATGAAACCACGCTCCTCCAGCGCGGTCACAAGCCTGTGGATCCCCGATTTGGAGCGCAGGTCCAGCGCCAGCTTCATCTCGTCAAAAGAGGGTGGAACCCCGTCGCGGGCCATGCGCGCCTGAATGAATTCAAGAAGCTGGATCTGTTTCTTTGTCAGCATGCCTTGCCCCCGATCTGCTGCGGCGCCACCATGTTCATTGAATGTTCTAGCGCAGGTCCTGTGTTGCGTCAATCTTTATGGCGATTCGGGTAAATGGCCGGTTAACGCTGCTGGAGCGGCAGGTAATTTACCCGCTCTCCGGCCTTGCGTGCGGGATCATCTGCGGGGCGGATCAGCAGCGCATCAGCCTGGGCGAGTACCCACAGCCGCGCGGAATCCTGATCGGCAAAGGGTTCGATCACGGGTATACCGTCGCCCGCCGACAGCCGCGCCCGCAGGTAGTGTTGACGATTTCCTTCGGGGGGCAGATCGCGCCCCAGCACCGCCTGCAGCGGCTCGGGGCCCGGTGGCAGGCCCTGCATGGCGCGGATCAGCGGCTGCATGAAGAGTTTTGCGCAAACCACGGCAGAGACGGGGTTTCCGGGCAGACCCAGCATGGCCGCATTGGCGATCCGCCCGGCCATCAGCGGTTTGCCGGGCCGCATGGCAAGCTTATAAAAAGCGCGTTCCATGCCAAGATCGGCTGCGACCTTGGCGATCAGGTCGTGATCGCCGACCGAGGCTCCGCCAATGGTGACGATCAGGTCGCAGCCCTCGGCCTCGGCAAAGCGATCGCGCAGGCTTTCCTCGGTGTCGCGGGCAAGAGGCAGGACGATTGGCTCGGCCCCCGCCTCGCGCGCCAATGCAGCGATGGCGATGTCGTTCGAACTGATGATCTGGCCAGGCGCGGGGTCAGAACCGGGGCGCACAAGCTCATCCCCACCTGCCAATACGGCGATGCGGGGGCGGCGTGCGACCGTCAGACGAGGCACGTTCATTGCAGCGAGCAACGCCAGATCTGCCGGGCGCAGCGGGCGGGCGGGCTGGAACTCGTGACCTTCGGCAAAGTCGTTTCCGCGTGCGCGGATATTCAGGTTCTGGCCGGCATCCGCGACGGTGATCTGGTCCTCATCACGGGTAACGATTTCCTGCATGACAACACGGTCATAACCCGCCGGGACCGGGGCGCCGGTAAAGATGCGAATGGCGGTCCCAGGCGCGGGTTTACCCTGCCAAGGCTGACCAGCGGCGGCGGTTCCGATCACGGATAGCGGGCCGGGAAGGTCGGCCGAACGCAGCGCATATCCATCCATGGCTGCGGCATCAAAAGGGGGCTGCGTCAGCCGCGCAACGGCGGGCGCGATCATGGCGCGGCCAAGCGCATGTTCCAGCGCAATCTGCTCAGGTTCGGGCGGGCGGGCAAGGGCCAGAACGCGGGCGCGGGCTTCTTCGACGCTGATCATGGTTTCCCCCTTTCAGGGCGCGCGAAAATCGCCGGACTTGCCACCTGTTTTCGAGAGCAGGCGGATGCTTTCGATACGCATGTCCTTTTGCGCGGCCTTGAGCATGTCATAAACCGTCAGACAGGCGGTCGAGACAGCGGTCAGCGCCTCCATCTCGACGCCGGTCTTGCCGGTGGTGCGGACGGTGGCGGTGACCCGGATGCCGGGCAGCGCGGGTTCGGCCACAAGATCGACCGAGACCTTGGTAATCGGCAGCGGATGGCAAAGCGGGATCAGATCCGAGGTCCGCTTGGCCCCCATGATCCCGGCAAGCCGCGCAACGCCCATCACATCGCCCTTGGCCGCGCCACCCTGAGCCAGCGCCAGCGTTCCGGCTGACATCAGCACCACCCCCTCGGCCACCGCCTCGCGCGTTGTTTCGGGCTTTTGCGAGACATCGACCATATGGGCCTGTCCCTGAGCGTCGAAATGGGTCAGGCTCATGCCGCGAGGCCCAGGATGTTGCGGGTGGCGCCGGTGACGTCCTTTTGCCGCATCAGGCTTTCGCCGATGAGGAAACGGCGCACCCCGGCCTCGGCCATACGGTCAAGGTCGGCGGGCGTGAACAGCCCGCTTTCGCACACTAAATCACGGTCGGCGGGCACATGCGGCGCCAGATCCAGCGTCGTGTTCAGGCTGACCTCAAAGGTCTTGAGATTGCGGTTGTTCACCCCGATCAGCGGGGATTTCAGCCTTAGCGCGCGGTCGAGTTCGGCGCGGTCATGCACCTCGATCAGCGCGTCCATACCCCAGTGAAAGGCCGCGTCCTGCAATTCAGCGGCCAGCGCATCATCGACCGAGGCCATGATGATCAGGATACAATCCGCCCCCCAGGCGCGGGCTTCGGCCACCTGATAGGTATCGTACAGGAAATCCTTGCGCAGCACAGGCAGATCACAGGCCGCGCGCGCGGCGGTCAGAAACTCCGGCGCGCCCTGAAAGCTGGGGGCGTCGGTCAGAACCGAAAGGCAGGCCGCGCCACCTTTCTGATAGGCGCGGGCCAGGGCTGGCGGGTCGAAATCGGGTCGGATCAGACCCTTTGAGGGGCTGGCCTTCTTGATCTCGGCGATCAGCGCATGGCCGGTCTCGGCCTTTTCACTCAGCGCACGGGCAAACCCCCGGGGGGCGCCGGCGGCGCGGGCGGCGGCCTCAATCCCTGCCAGCGGCCGGGCGGCCTTGGCGGCTGCGATTTCTTCAAGCTTATAGGACTTGATGCGGTCAAGAATATCCATGGTTCAGCTTTACCCCGCAGCGGCGGTTTCGGAAAGGGCCCAGTCGATGCCGGGCTGGCCTTGGGCTTGCAGCCAGTCGTTCACCTGGCTGAAGGGGCGCGAGCCGAAAAAGCCCCGCCGCGCCGACAGGGGCGAGGGATGGGCGCTTTCGATCACCAGATCCTGTGGGCGCGGCAGCCCGGCCAGTGCCTTTTGTGCATGTCCGCCCCAAAGGATAAAGGCCAAGGGACGGACCTGTTGCGCGCGGGCGACGGCCTGACGCGCCAGCCTGTCCCAGCCCCATTT
>Ga0182743_1002698_pt1 | contig 15045 bp, 11 predicted proteins | sample eDN3rd30CKraftOP_FD_128522 | JGI IMG/M metagenome (GOLD analysis project Ga0182743, IMG submission 128522) | Enriched Organic Plus compost microbial communities from Emeryville, California, USA - eDNA 3rd pass 30_C Kraft OP (version 2) (version 2) ... | reverse complement strand
TCTCATGCATCATGATCGGCGCCCTCCCGTCGCCCGGCGTGATCGCCGTCAACGTGGTCGAGGATCAGACGCACCATCAGCTTGGTCACCGACCGACGCGTCTCGACAGGCAGCGCCTGCCATCGCGGCGCCTCCATCATCGGGTCGGTGTCGCTCAACCTGGAGAACAGATCGAACTGGTAAGTCGTGGGCTTGCGCGGCATGGGCCTCTCCCCGATTCGAGTCGTGAGAGCCCAATGCTGCGTCGATCGTGCGCGATTGCGAGAAGGGATCCGTGTCTTGCAGAAGCCCCGCCAAGGCATCAAGCACGGCAAGGTCGACTTGAGGTGCGGTCGCTATGCGCCAGCTCACGCTGGCCGATTGGTCGAACATCCACGCCGGAACCTCCAGCCACCGGTGCAATGACTGACCAGAAAGGGTGCAGCGGAAGACCGTCGCGGTCCCCTTCTCGATCACCTCATGGATGAAGACTTGCCGCCCGGCCCAGGGATGCCACGGATAACAAAGTTCGCGCTCAACACCGGTCCCGTGGGCGTTCAGTCGTCGAGTTGTACAACACAATCCGACCCCACAGCGCGATCGGTAACAAGCCGCCGATATCGCTCATGAAAGGCTCATCGGCGGCCGCGCCGCCCTGAGCAAAACACCCCGGAAATTCCCGCCCGGGGCGGTCCAAAGATAGGGAGCAGCTCAGATGTTGGAACGCAGAGCGATGACGACACCGTCAAAATAGGGTGCGCTCAACAGAGTGATAGCGACCTGAAGAGCCAAAAGTCTATTTTGTTCTCCAATTCAGCAAGCTCAATCACAACGCCTAATGAAGCAATCCGGCAGAATTTCAAAATATTTCGGCATTGAAACTATCCAGAAGTCAGAATGGGAGAGCTGACCGATCGCGTCCACAGGTTCCGTGCAAGAGACGTCGGATCGATCTGCTTAGTACGCCACCAATCTCGTTCGTTGCCGCTTTCGTGGAGCTCTCTGTGATGTTCAATGCACAGCGGCACAGTGAACTCGTCCGACACCTTGCGCCCCAGTGCGCGGGGCTGCGCAAAAGTGACATGATGGGCCTGGCTGCGTCCCCGCCCGCAAACCGCGCAGGGCTGGCTTGCCACGTAGCGCAAATGTGCTTTGTTTCGAAGCCGTTGAGGCTCGCCAAATGTCAGGGTCGATTTTTCGATACGGCCGGTGGGTATGTCGATGCCCGCTGCAGCTTGCCTCGCCGGGCCACCGCCTTCCGTCGTGGTTTCCAAATTCTCTGCACGCGAAGAGGACTTCGCTTTGCCGTTTGCATATCCGACCCCATCGGAGACATGACCTTGTTTCTGCCCGTAGAGAGATAGGCCGAATCGGTTTCCGAACGTCACAAGTGCGCGCTTGGTGGCATCTGTCTCGGCAGCTTTCGCTGCGCGTTCATGCGCGCTGCCCGGTGAGTCGGTCGTCGCCTCACCTGCCCCTGACCCCTCTCTGATAATGCTGCGTTCCCCTGCCGCAACAGTGATACGAACCCGTGTGACGTATGCTGCAGAGTAACGATCACCGAGCTGTTTGGTGAATACACATTTGGCCTCGATGATCTCTCGGCTCCACGCTGCGAAGCCGAATATCCTATTGGCTTCGCCGACCACGTAAGCGCCTTCCAGATAGCGGATGATCTTGCCATCCGCCTCCCTCTCGCGAATGCTCTTCGGGCTCAACCGTGCCCGAAGCAGGCGGATTTGACGTTCCTCGAAGCCCATCTAGCGTGACCTCACCGACAAAAGCGTGCTGGGAGGCGCCAAGGTAACGCCGGGAATGACATCGCCGGCTTTCAGGCAGTCAACAATGGCGCGCTTGTCGAGCTTTGCCGGCTGCGGGATCCAGAACCATTCCGGGACTTGCGTTTCATCTTCAACTTGAAGGCTTGGTGGGCTTGTCCGAATGGAGATCGTGCAGTCGGGCGCCTGAATCTTGTTCAGACCTGCTTGCTGCATAGCCTCCAGAGCGAGTTCGCGTTTCCGGCCTTCGCGCGTCTGAAGCCGGCTCAACCGCTCGCGCATCTCAGCGATCCGTTCCTTGAGCGCCGTCATCAGAAGGGCATCGTCCATTGCGGAGCGGACAATTTCGACGACCAGCTCATTCAGATTTGTCGCCCCCTCAAGCGTGTCGTGAAGCGTCCGCTCGTCGATGTCGGGCTCAATCTCCTCGATCCGTTGCTTGAGCTCGGAATAGCGCGCAATTTCCATTCCGATAGGACTGTGGTGATACATATCGTGCTCCTGTACGCTTAACTCCCGACACTATAAGAGATATCGTATATAGAGTCGATATACGATATCGCTTACCCCCTCAGATTTGACACCCTTTCCGATATCGCATAACTCAGCGGCATGGGACGCCCACCGCTCAATGTGAAGCCGATTCTCGTCCGCTTGCCCGAAGGCATGCCGGAACGAATCGATCAGCTTGTAGGGCGAAACAAACGCGCTGCCTTCATCCGCGAGGCCATCGAAAAGGAATTGCAGCGGCAGACGCGCCAAGGCGGAAAACGCTCGATGCGCAGCGGACAGTCCTCATAATTATTGCTGTGCGCCACCTCGGCGAATAGGTCAAAGCCAGTTCGCCCAAATTGGCGCTTTTGGATCTCTAGCTTCGGAACCAAGTGACGCTGATAGCGCGATGAACGTGTCGTCGACGCGGTGTCGCCCCATCCATCTGGTTAGGAACTGTAGACCTTCGATCTGATCGTCGCGCCTTGAACAGAAGGCCAAAGCCGTAGACCACATTGCCACGCTCTGGAGAGCGCTCCTCAACATTCATCCAGCACATCACGGGCTTGCCGCCATCGCGATGAAAGCCGCCCTATTGTCTCATGGGCTAGATATGCGACGGCTTCCATCGCGATCGGCTCGACCGCGTCACTTGTCTCCGACAGGGTGCGCAGCACCGACACAGTGCCTTCCAGCAACTTCAGATCCGGCTCCATATGATCCAGCGCGTTCCGAAGGATCGTCTGGTCTCCACGACTTGCGCCTCGCCTAGCTTTTCTACCCATGCCGCGTCTCCATTGAAGTCCCGGCACTCAGGCTCTCTTCCACAAGAAGGTCCAGTCGCTTCATTGATTTTAGGCAGGACAACGTAGCGCCAGCATTGCGCAACCGGGTCAGGCTTCTTGTCTGGCTACGGATGCATCCTTGGATCCTCGGTGAAATGGTAAGCCAGAATAGCGTCGTCGGTTCGATAATTTTCGATTCCCGATGGAATGGGAGCTCCAGGTTATTGATACCCCGGTCGACATCGCCCTCACCGCGTGCGCTCGGCGAGCCAGTCGAAGAGCCCGACCCTGACGGCGAGGTCTGCGAGGGCGGGGCCGGTGAGCAGATGATGGTGCGGCTGATCGGTGGCCGGCTTCAGGGTGCGGGACGGCGAGTGGCAGACGAAGAAGAAGCGGTCGCAGCTGCCGTCAGCGCGGAAACGCGCGAGATAGTCGTCGTATTGTGATTGCGTCGTGCCGGTCTTGACCTGCACCCAGGCGGTCTCGCCGGTGACGGGCTGTTCGAGAATGAGATCGACGTCCGGCATCGTCTTGCCGAGCAGGGAGGTGCGCTGCCAGCCGCCACGAGCGAAGATCAGATCGACCAGCGTCTCGAACTCCTGCCAGTGAAGTTCTTTGATCATAGCAGCGGCCAGGGTTCTGATATCCGACTTGAGACAGCCTGCCTGGATATGAAGGGGATGGGCCTCACCGCGGATGCGGCGGGCAAGATAGTCGACCGCCTTGATGGTGCAGATCGTCATCCTGTAGTTGGCGGTCTGGGTCAGGACCGAGGAAAGGCTACGCACTGTCAGTGGCTCGCCGACGAGGCTCCTGTTGCTCCACCCTCTCTTGCACCTGCGGTAACGCGAAGGCTGGCCCTCCACCAAGTCGGGCGAGGAGATCACCTCCTGCGCGGCAAAAGTCCACCAGAGGTGACCTGCACCGATGGTCACCCACAACGTGGTGTCGGGCAGCTCGTAGAAGTCGCGGACCTGGCGAATGCGGTCCGTCGCAGCGCCGGGTGCCATGCCTTCCTCGATCAGCCTGGAGCGCGCCTCCTCCCACCTGCCCGCGGCACACAGGGCGTGGTCGACATCGTGGTAGCCGAAGGGGACGATGCTTTCCGAGAAGGCCCTTTCGCACCATGCTCCGCCCTCGCCGAGCTTGATATACCGAGCTTCGGAGAAGTTCAGCGCGGAAGGTTCCATGTCGTGCGACCTGTCGACAAAGAGTGACAGGACAGCTCGCTCTGCTGGGGCATGAAGTCAAGCTGAATGTCACTGATCGTCGGTAGACCGATCATCGACAGCGCATGATCTGGAATGCGTGGATGTACGAGAGCGCCTAGCGAAGAACCTGCGCCGCCTGCGCCAGCATAGAGGCTGGTCGCAGGAGCAGCTTGCCTTCGAGGCACGGATCCACCGGACCTATATCAGCGACCTTGGCGCGGGGCGCGCAACCCGACGATCACGGTCGTCGACAAGCTGGCCGCGACCCTTGAGGTCAAGATGGGCGAACTGCTGGACTAGACGCTTGATCCGTCGAGGCTCACGATCGGAGGAGAGCTTCGTCTCTTCGGGCCCCAGGATATTCCGAGCCCAACTGCGTGCCAGATGCGGCCGATCCGCTTCAGCTATCGGGAATAGGCGCCAGTCCCGCTTCACGGACAGTGCGGACCGTCGACGACATCGGCGTCGTCGTGCGGGCGGCTTGCTGGCGCACAGAGGCCGTGCGCCAGCGCTCCCGTCCCCCGTCCTACATCTTCAGAGCGGCGCCCACAGCCCAGGCCAGAGATCGGGATTCTCTTCTCTGTAGACGAGTATCGGCCCGGCGATGCTCGTGTATTCGGTCATGTACCGCCTCTCGGCCCAATTGAGGAATTGGGAGACGCTGTCGATCTGATCGTCGTTGCGGGAGGTGGGGAACGCGAGGAGCTCGTTGAGAAGGTCGGACAGCCAGGGGGCCTCGTTCGGCAGGAAGACCTGGCCTGCCTCGAACCGGACCGCCTGCGCTTCCATCCTGACCGCCTTGCTGTCCACGGGCACGATGCCGATCGGCGTAGACACGCCGTTTTCCGGATTGGCCTGAAGCTCCTGGATTAAGTGCAGACCGGGTCCGGCCTTCTCGATGAGGAGGCTGTTGGCATTGTGGTGGCGGGCAAGCTCGACCAGCTTGCGCCGAAGATACGGAAACGCGAGTTTCCCCCGCCACACATCAACGAGATAGTAGGAGCGCTTGTCGATCAGCCATGTTGTGCAGACCGACCAGTCGCTTCGCTCAGCGGTCGTGCTGGCCAGGTCCCACGATTGCACGACCTCCACCCCCGGCTTGGAGCGCGGTGGCTCGACATCATAGAACTGAATCCATTCACGTCGGATGAGATTGCCTTCCGCCGGAACCGGCCGCTGCTGGTACTGTGCCGAGAACCGGACGGAACCCATGTCGCGCCTCAGCTTCTCCAGTACTTCGAGCGGCTCGCGGTTGGGATGAAGGGCTTCGCCTATCTTGCGCCGATGCCATGCATGCGGGCCGATCTGGACCGCTTGGTCTTCCACGGCAATCGCCGGCAGGTCAAGATGATCCCAACCGCCCTGCCTCAGCAGCATACCGGCGAGATCGTCTTCATGCAGGCGCTGCATCACTATGATGACGGCACCTTTCCGCTTGTCGTTGAGCCGAGACAGCAGCGTTCCGCGGAACCAGTCGTTCACCGTCCGCCTGGCGGTCTCCGACATGGCCTCCTCCGCCTTCTGGGGATCGTCGACGATGATGATGTCGGCACCGCGCCCCGTAAACGACCCACCGACCGAGACCGCATAACGCCCGCCGCCATGGCTGGTCAGGCACTCCGTCTCGGTGTCCCTGATGAATCGGACATGGGGGAAGCAGCGGCGATACCATGCAGACTGGATGACCTGGCGGAACTGGCGGGCGAACTGGCCCGCCAGCTCGGCCGAGTAAGATACACAAGCAAACGTCATGGAATGATCGTTGCCCAAGCACCATGCGACGAAGGCGACCGAGACGGAGAGCGACTTGAGCGAGCGCGGCGGTTGGTTGATGATGAGCTGCCGCGATTGTCCGCTGCTCACTCCTTGAAGCTGCCAGGCGATGGCGTCGATATGCCAATTGTGGTCGTAGACCTCGCCTGGGTTGAGGGTCTGGAAGGCCCGCATGATGAAGGTCCCGAGGTCGCGGCGCGTCGCCTCGTCCAGGATGCCGTAGCCGAATTCCTCCGATATGGATTGGCTGTTCATGGCTGACATCCCCCTTCAGGCAGATCGTCATCTTCAGTGGATCCTGGTAGGGATTGCCGAGAGCCCGCCGTATCCTCGTCCGGGTCGGCGATGAACGCTCCGCTCCTGATGCGCGCGATCATGATGTCGAGCGCCTCCTTGTCGTCCCGGGATAGAACGGTCGCCACAGGGGCCGGCTCGTTGTTATAGCGCGAGGCCAATTCAACGAGGCGGTCGAGCGCACGGGGATCTCCCGCCAGAGCCTTCTCCCGCAGCCGCAGCAGGGCGACCTTCTGTGTCGGCATCGACCTTGTCGTTCCGTCCGATGTCACCTTGGTGGGTATCGTGAGTACCTGCTGAACGTCAGTCGCGAGATTGTTCACCCCCTTAGGCCGGCCTTTAGGATTGCCGGAGCGGCCGGGCCGAAACCGGGTTCCTACCGGAGGGCGGCCATAACCGACGTCGTAGGAACCCTGCTCTCCATACGCGGCCTTCGCCGCCGAAGATGGTGCATCCCGCAAACCCTTTCCGCCTCGGGCCGGCCGGGCCGTAGCCTCGTGTCCGTGCACAGCCGCCTCCGCCTGTGGTGGCTCGCCCTCGAACAGCTCCGCCTTGGTTCGCCGCAGATCGGCACGATAGCGTGGTACGCTCATTGGACCGCTCCCGCGGCCCGCGGCATTTCCGGGGACACTGCTGCCAGTGCGGCCGCCTCCATCTCGCTGAAGGTCATGCCTGTCTCGGCATGAACAGGTTCTTTGCCGATGATGCGACGAAAGCGGCGCAGGGCGACATCGACGTATTTGGGGTCGAGCTCGATCGCCCCGGCCCTGCGCCCAGTCCGCTCGGCCGCGATCAGCACGGTGCCGGAGCCAGCAAACGGGTCGAGCACCAAGCCATTGCGCGGGGAGGCATCCAGCATCGCATCGGCGATCATCGCCACAGGCTTGACGGTCGGATGCATGGCGAGCGCCTCGTCGCGGCCGGCCCCAAAACTGTTCGCGCCGCGATAGTGCCACATGTTCGTCCGGTTCCGACCAAAGGCGCCCAGTGCCACGTTGTTCGTGTGCGACCCCTTCCCATGCTTCAGCAGCAGGATCAGTTCGTGAGCAGAGCGGTAGAGCGAGCCCATGCCGCCGCTGCCCTTGTCCCAGACCACCAGATTCTTCACCTCGAAGCCCTCCGCCTCAGCTGCCGCGAGGAGTTCAGCCAGATGCGGCCAGCTCATGAAGATGTAATGCAGGGCGCCGGAGATCGTGTGGGCAGCCAGTAGGGCCAACACAGTCGACAGGAAATCCTTGAACGCGGCTGTGCTCATCTCGCCTGACGCCATGACGAACTCGTCGTGCTTGCGTCGACCCTTGCCTGATATGCTCGAAACCTTCACGTTGTAGGGCGGATCCGTGATGACGAGATCGGCCTTCTCGCCCTCGAGTAATCGTTCATAGGCAGCACGTTCGAGCGCGTTGCCGCACAACAGCCGATGTTTGCCGCAATGCCAAAGATCGCCCGCCTTGCTCACTGCCTGCCCAGCGGCATCGGCGGGCTCGGCCGCGCTGGCGTCATCATCGCCCGCGTCGTCGGCCGCACCTAGGATGATGTCGACCTCGGCCATCTCGAAGCCGGTCGCGGTGATCTCGAAGTCGGACGAAAGCTCGATCAGCTCGTTGAGCTCGATCCGGAGCAGGCTCTCGTCCCAACCCGCATCCTCCGCCAGCCGATTGTCGGCCAGGCGATAGGCACGCACCTGCGTGGGGCTCAGATCGCTGATCCTGATCACCGGCACCTTCGCCAGTCCCAGCAGCTTTGCTGCCTCAAGGCGGCCGTGGCCCGCGATCACCGTGCCGCTTGCATCGGCCAGGATAGGATTCATCCAGCCGAACTCTTTGATCGATGCTGCGATCTTGCCGATCTGGCGCTTCGAATGCGCGCGCGCGTTCCGCTCGTACGGGCGTAGGGAAGAGATCGAAACGACTTCGACTTGCAGTTCCCGGATATTCGACGTCATGTCAAACTCCATTCATTATCAGATCAAGTGGTGCCTCCGTTGAACTCAATCCCGCACCGGCTGCTTCCCGCCGGTACGTGATTTGCCCCTTCTGCTGCCCGCGGCGGATCAAACAACACGCAGTGATCACGCCCGGAATCCCAACTCGGATAAAACAAGCTCATCGGCAGAACGCCCCTAAGGATCGCCTCGACCGGCTTTCAAGCCGATGTCCGCAATCTCGAAGCTAAGGGATGGCCTGGATCAGGCACCGTCGACCAGCCGATACGTCCGGTCTGAGCCGGCCTCAGGCCACCGGTCCCGATGGCCGGCATCGTTGCCAGCCTAGTGCGTTTCGCTCACAGAAGCGTAGAGAGAAGATCGGAACAACTCCAGATTGTAGCTCGCGGATATGTGATGTCATATCAGCTCCGGCTGTTGCTATCCCCACTCCTCTCGCTCCTGGGCTGGAATTCTACCGCAACGATCGCCGCAATAAAGACCTCATGCGGCTGATGACCCCCAATTTGGCGTTTATTCCGTGGTAATCAGATCGAACCAGCGGCCAATGTACCGAAGCCGTCTCCGGTGCGGCCCAGAAGAAGACCAGAGCGGCGTCTGGCGGTAGACATGGCAGCACCGGGCGGGGACACGCAGCAGTTGGGCCTGTCGGCAGTCCGTGACCAAGAATCCGATGGAAGAAGCGCGACTGCACTTCCAGTGTTATGCGTTATCGGTGTAAGGCTTGTCTGATATGCAAACCGGAAGTGACTCCATGGTCGACACGTTGAATAGCGAAAATCTGGTCTCGTTCACCGCCGATATTGTTTCGGCCTATGTTACCAGAAACACTGTTGCCGCCACCGACCTGCCGTCGTTAATCGCCGGCATCCATCAAGCGCTCGCGACATTGGGCAGGGAGTCGCAGTTCGAAGCACCGGCGCTCACACCGGCCGTCTCGATCCGAAAGTCGGTCACGCCGGACTACATCGTCTGCCTGGAGGATGGGAAAAAATTCAAGGCGCTCAAGCGACATCTCGGTGTCCACTACAATCTGACGCCCGAGGAATATCGTCGGAAGTGGGGCCTACCGGCCGACTACCCGATGGTGGCGCCCGCCTATGCCGCCACACGCTCTGCCCTCGCCAAGGAAATGGGCCTCGGCCGCAAGCCCAAGGTTCCCGAACCAGCGCCCAAAAAGCGTGGCCGGCGCAAGGCAGCGGTGGCCGAGTAGGTAAGACCGACACTGCCGCTTAGCGGCACCGCGCCGAACGGTTCGACGGTCGCCTTTGTGCTCCAAGGTCCGTCAGCGCTCGCCGATCATCGATCCGATGGTGAACCCGAATTCGCCACCCATCGACCGGTTGCTGCCTTCTGGTTCAGCAACAAAACGCCACGTCGGCCTCAATTCGGTTGCCACTCGCCGAGACGCATTGACGAATCCGACGGAACGTCGCCGACGATGGCCCGCGCTATGAAGTAAATACCTCCAACAGTTCGGGGCGCGCTCCATGCCCGGCCGCCTCATCAAGCAGCGTTTGGATAGCCGCCCCGGGGTTCTTCCTTTGGCGCCGAACTCCGAGCGCCAGGATCGATACCGTTACCACAGCAGGCGGAAAAAACCGGCGGCAAACGCAGCCGCCAAGACGATAAACACCGCCAGGGCTATGACCACAGTCCAACCACCGCCTGGCGGGCCGCCATATTCGGGTGCGCTATTCCATCCCATCATCGTGAGCTTACCTGTTTGAGGCAGCAGGCGTGGAGCTTAGCAACGGCTGCCTCGTGATCTCGCAGATAAACCTCGGCCAGGCCTCGGTGCGTTGCGAGAATCAGCCACCAAGATCCTCAACGAATAGCAGGCCTATGCAACCCCCCCGATCCGGCGGAGTGCGAGGAACTGAAGCTCGTAGCCCGGTTCAAACGCGCGCGACACGGCGATAGCCGCCGACTGGCGAGGTAGTGTCTGCCCATCATAGAGGAGGTGGCGCTAGCAAATGGCGTCAATCGGCGGCGCCAGCGCTCGAGCAGGCGCGCGGTCACCGGACAACGATCAATCGTATTCGTTGCAGCACGCGACGGAGGCCCGCCGCTCGCCCGCTTCATCGGTTGACTTGCCTGCCCCATCGAGCCGTACTGCGCCAGATTTTCAGGCGCGGCTTACGAGAAGAAATCAGAAACGTGCCGCCTTTTTTGAAGGCCCATCTCTGCGACAAGGACGCTTCCAGAGAATGGAAGAAATGCCCGGGCCAAGAGAACAAAAACGGCTTCCAACGACACCACTGGTTTATCCGGATATCGTCCAGGGTTTGGATTTGCGCCTGCATTTTCTGGCCGATGGCAGCTTTCGGCGAGAACGGGCAGCGACGCTGTCTGTCTATGCATGTTCGGTGCAAACGCAGGAAGCGACAACGGGAGAGCGGCTCGTCTCGGTGGCCGGGAGAAAAGGGACCCATACGTTCTTGTTTGAGCGGCTGGTCGAAATGCTGGGTAGCGGGGGGCTTGCTCTGCCCCACAAAGACCACGGTGGTTTCGATCGGTCCGATCCGCGGGCGTTAACAGCCGCCCGGCGGATCGCCGAGGACAACAATCAAGCGCTGACCTATGGGTGGCGGTTCGAACGGCTAGCAGGCGATCTGCCGGGATTGACGGTACCTAAGGGTAAACCCGGCATCCACGACCTGCCATGGGATCCGGATCCGGTCTTTCAGCATGTTTTGGACCAGACACAACGGAACAATCTGGACGGGGCGTGGGCGGCGGTGAAAAGCATCGATCCGGCACGACGGGAGGGATTGTTCGATGAGGTGCTCTATCTCAAATTCTGCATCAACGAGGCTATCCGCGCCCAGGATCTGCGCTATGTCGCCCGCAAATATGTCCGCCGCTCCATCCTCAGGCAGCGGCTGGAGGATGAATTCGATGATTTCCTGGACCTCGTTGATCCGCTCCTCCCGAGCTGGCAGCAGCTTACAAAATCGGGTTGGCCATGGAGCACGTTGAGGCCCTGGGGGCGTTTCAAGCACGAGGCCTATCGGCGCCTGGTCAGCTTCGGCCACCCCGGTGCCCCTCGTGGCCGCATCTTCATCTGGCATCCGGATCTTTATGCGCAAAACGCAACCGTCATCGATGAAGCGTTCAGACCATGTTTGGTGCGCGCGGAGAACCTGTTTCGACGGGCCCGGGCGATCCCCGAAATCGGCCGCAAGTGGCGTTCGCAATCGGCGCTCTTCGACCTGGTGCAGGCGCGCTTTCCGGACGCGGTGTTCCAATGGTCGCCGCCTTGGCTCGGCCGCCAGAGGGTGGATATCTATGTTCCTTCGCTGGAGCTCGCCCTCGAATATCAAGGCGAGCAACATTATCGGCCGATCAGCTTTTTCGGCGGCGAGGCAGGATTGGCGGCCACGCAAATAAGGGATGCACAAAAGCGCCAGAGCCTGGAGCGAAGAGGTATCCGGTTGGCTGAGTGGTCGTTCGACCGCCCGATCACCGAGCAGGCGCTGACGCAGCTTCTGGGCGCGCTGGAGCAGCCCCAAAGCCGGGCATCTCGAAGGAACTCGGCCACCCGCAAGCGCTGCGGCGTCAGCCTCGTCCGCTAAGCGCAAATTCCCTGATAATTCCCTGCAACGTTGGTGGGACGCCTCCCCTGCCGGGAGGCTTCTTGCAATTTTTTCAAGCAATTGTGCGCGAACGGGCGCCCTCCGCCAGGCGCGCCATCGCAATTTTCCCTGTAAATTTCCCTGTTAGCAGGGAAATCCATGTGGGAAGGCGAATTTGACGAAGGCCCCTTTGCCAAGCAAAGGGGCCGATGGATTCGGTTCGAAATATCGCTTGGCTACGATTGCAGGCGTGGAGCCCGCCTGGGGGTCAGCCCCTGACCGCAGCCTGCGCGGCGGCCAGCCGCGCGATCGGCACGCGGAAGGGCGAGCAGGACACGTAGTCGAGCCCGACCGTCTCGCAGAAGCGGATGGAGGCCGGATCGCCGCCATGCTCGCCGCAGATGCCGAGCTTGATGCCGTCGCGGACCTTGCGCCCCTTCTCCACGGCGATGCGTACCAGCGCGCCGACGCCGTCCACGTCGAGCGTCACGAACGGGTCGTGCTCCATCAGCCCCTTCTTGCGATAGGTCTCGAGGAAGGTCGCCGCATCGTCGCGCGAGATGCCGAAGGTCGTCTGCGTCAGGTCGTTGGTGCCGAAGGAGAAGAACTCGGCGGACGCCGCGATCTCGTCGGCCCTGAGCGCGGCGCGCGGCAGCTCGATCATGGTGCCGACCAGATATTCGATCGCGACGCCGGCCTCCCTCATGACGCTCTTGGCCACCTCGTCGATGCGCGCCTTGACGAAGTCCAGCTCCTGCTTCAGCCCGACCAGCGGCACCATCACCTCGGGCACCACCGGGCTGCCGGTGCGCTTTCCCGCCTCGACCGCCGCCTCGAAGATGGCGCGCGCCTGCATCTCTGCGATCTCCGGATAGGAGACGGCGAGCCGGCAGCCGCGATGGCCGAGCATCGGGTTGAACTCGTGCAGCGCGTCGGCCCGCTGGCGCAGCTTTTCCGGCGAGACGTCCATCGCGGCCGCGACCTCGGCGATCTCGGCGTCGGTGTGCGGCAGGAACTCGTGCAGCGGCGGGTCGAGCAGGCGGATCGTCACCGGCAGGCCGGCCATGATCTCGAACAGTTCGAGGAAGTCGGAGCGCTGCATGGGCAGCAGCTTGTCGAGCGCGGCGCGGCGACCCTTCTCGGTGTCTGCCAGGATCATCTCGCGCATGGCGACGATGCGGTCCTCGTCGAAGAACATGTGCTCGGTACGGCACAGGCCGATGCCCTCGGCGCCGAAGGAGCGCGCCGTGCGGGCGTCGGCCGGCGTCTCGGCGTTGGCTCGCACCTTCATGCGGCGGGCGCCGTCGGCCCATTCCATGATCGCGGCGAAATCGCCCGACAGCTCCGGCTGCAGCATCGGCACGGCGCCTTCCAGCACCTGCCCCGCGCCGCCGTCGATGGTGATCACGTCGCCCTTGCGGAACGTCCTGCCCATCGCCGTCAGCGTGCCGTTGCGGTGGTCGACGCGCAGGGCGCCGACGCCGCAGACGCAGGGCTTGCCCATGCCGCGCGCGACGACCGCCGCGTGGCTGGTCATGCCGCCGCGCGTCGTCAGGATGCCTTCGGCCGCATGCATGCCGTGGATGTCCTCGGGGCTGGTCTCGACGCGCACGAGGATGACCTTGCGGCCCTGCCCCTTCGCCTCCTCAGCCTCGTCGGAGGAAAAGACGATCTCGCCGGTCGCGGCCCCCGGGGAGGCCGGCAGGCCGGTGCCGATGATCCTGCGCTCGGCGCGCGGGTCGATGGTCGGGTGCAGCAACTGGTCGAGCGAGGCCGGGTCGATGCGGCCCACCGCCTGCTCGCGGGCGATAAGCCCCTCGCCCACCATCTCGACGGCGATCCGCAGCGCCGCCTTCGCGGTGCGCTTGCCGGAGCGCGTCTGCAGCATCCACAGGCGGCCGCGCTCGATGGTGAATTCGAGGTCCTGCATGTCGCGGTAGTGCCGCTCCAGCCGGTCGGCGATGTCCGACAGCTCGCGGAACGCCTCCGGCATCAGCTTCTCCAGCGACGGCCGGTCGGAGCCGGCTGCGATGCGCGCCTTCTCGGCGATGTTCTGCGGCGTGCGGATGCCGGCCACCACGTCCTCGCCCTGCGCATTGACGAGGAACTCGCCGTAGAGCGCCTTCTCGCCGGTGGAGGGGTTGCGGGTGAAGGCGACGCCGGTGGCCGAATCGTCGCCGAGATTGCCGAACACCATGGCCTGCACGTTGACGGCGGTGCCCCACTCCTCGGGGATCGAGTGCAGCCGGCGGTAGGTGATGGCGCGGGCGTTCATCCAGCTCGAGAAGACGGCGCCGATCGCGCCCCAGAGCTGCTCGCGCGGATCCTGCGGGAAGGAGCGGCCGAGCTCCTCCTCGACCTTCGCCAGATAGAGCGCGATCACCTCGCGCCACTGGGAGGCCGACAGCTCGGTGTCGAGCTCCAGCCCGAAGCTCGCCTTGCGGTCTTCCAGGATCTCCTCGAAATTCTCGTGGTCGATGCCCAGCACCACGTCGGAATACATCTGGATGAAGCGGCGGTAGCTGTCATAGGCGAAGCGCTCGTCGCCGGAGGCCTTGGCCAGCGCATTCACCGTCTCGTCGTTGAGGCCGAGATTGAGCACCGTGTCCATCATGCCCGGCATCGACGCACGCGCGCCCGAGCGAACCGAAACGAGCAGCAGGTTGCCGGCGTCGCCGAAGCGGCCGCCGGCGATCTCGCCCACCTTGGCGAGCGCGGCCTCGACCTGCGGGGCGAGGTCGTCCGGGAAGGTGCGGCCGTTGGCGTAGTAGGCCGTGCACACCTCGGTCGTGATGGTGAAGCCGGGCGGCACGGGCAGCCCGAGGCTGCACATCTCGGCGAGGTTGGCGCCCTTGCCGCCGAGCAGGTTCTTGTCGCCCGCGCGACCGTCGGCCGAGCCGCCGCCGAAACTGTAGACCCACTTCGTCATGGCTTCATCCCGTGCGATCAGCGTTGCCCCTCAAGGGGTTCGGGGGACCGATAGAAGGCGGATGGCGGAAAGGCAAGAGAAGCGGAACGCCGCCCGACGCATCAATCGATTAGCTTTCACAGGCTTGCCAGACGTGTCCGGAAGGATTAGAACAAATCAGGAACACGGAGGAAAAGATGAAGAAGGAAGGCAAGCTCGACTACATTGAAATGCCTGCCGGCCGCGGCTCGATGGATCTTGTCAAGGCGTTCTACAGCGCCGCCTTCGGTTGGTCCTTCACC
>Ga0182743_1002697_pt1 | contig 15045 bp, 15 predicted proteins | sample eDN3rd30CKraftOP_FD_128522 | JGI IMG/M metagenome (GOLD analysis project Ga0182743, IMG submission 128522) | Enriched Organic Plus compost microbial communities from Emeryville, California, USA - eDNA 3rd pass 30_C Kraft OP (version 2) (version 2) ... | reverse complement strand
TTCCACGATAGATGCAGGATCGAAGGTTCATTCGGCCGCCGCAAGCATGGGTTGGGTGTGAATGCGGCTAGCACGCGGGTCGACCGACCAGGGACGGCTCGCCCCGCCCATGGCCTCGGCGACGGCGAGGCCGGATTGGAGGGCGTCCTCATGGAACCCGTGGCCGAAATAGCTGCCGCAGAACCAGGTGTTACGCTGACCCTGCAATTGCCAGAGGAGTGGCTGGGCCTCGATCGCGGCGCGGGTGAAGAGGGGGTGTCGGTACTGGATCGTTCTGACGATGCTGTGGGGCGCGATTTCCCGCACGGGGTTGAGCGTGACGAAATAGTCTTCCGGCACGTTCAGGTTCTGCAGGCGGTTCATCCAATAGGTGACGCAGAGCTGGTCGTCGCCGCTTTCCCCCGGCTCCCCGATATAGTTCCAGCTCGACCAGGTGCGACGCCGCCGCGGCATCAGGCGTGGGTCGGCGTGCAGGACGGCGGTGTTTTCGGTGTACCGAAAAGCCGACAGGATGTTGCGCTCGCCCGCATCGGGATCATCGAGGAGCGCAAGCGCCTGATCCGCGTGGGTGGCGAACACCACATCGGTGTGGATTGCCTCGCTGCCGTTGCTGTCCCTGATCGCGACCATTTCTCCTCGCCGTTCCACGCTGACGACGGGCGCGCCCAGACGGAGCTCGAAATTGCCGTCTTCGATCAATCGCGAGACGTAGCGCCGGCTCCCGCCGGTAACGGTGCGCCACTGCGGACGGCCAACCAGGCGAAGCAGGCCGTGGCTTTTGAAGAAACGCACGAAGGCGAGAAGGGGATAGTCGCGCATCTGCTCGACGGTGGTCGACCAGATTGCCGCGCCCATGGGCAGAAGGTGGTCGCGCACGAAAGCTTGGCTATACCGTTCCCGATCTAGATAATCGCCGAGCGTCAGGCCGGCGAGATCGTGGCGGTCGAGCAGCCTGGGAGCTTCGTTGTAGAAACGCACGATATCGCCGAGCATGGCCCAGAAACGCGGCTTCAAGACATTGCCGCGCTGTCCGATCAAGCCATTGAGGCCCTCGCTCGAATATTCGAGGCGCCCACCTTCGAGGGAAGCGGAGAAGGACATGTCCGACGCCTCGGTTTCAACGCCCAGATGGGCGAAGAGGGCGACGAGATTGGGATAGTTGAGCTCATTGTAGACGATGAACCCGGTATCCACGTCCACCCGTCCCGAGAGGGAGGGAAAAGTCGCGGTGTTGGCATGGCCACCCGCACGCCCCTCGGCTTCATAGAGAACTACCTTGTTGGTGCGGCTGAGCAGCCACGCCGCTGATAGTCCCGCTATGCCTGCCCCAATGACTGCCACGTTGCGCACGGACGCGTTCCCTCTGGTTATCCTATTGCAAGAGATACGAGCCGGATGCCAGATCGGATTTGCGAGGCAAGGAATTTACTTCGGCAGTGATCCGGGCTGCGCGCTTTCGCGTAGCTGGGATCATGCAGCTAGTTGTTTCCATACCAAGGTCGCCATGCGACAACCGGGTGTTCCTCCCCCCCAGGGTGCGAGGGGCGGCGAGTCATGACGGAGTGCCGATGGCCAGGATCGATGACGACGGGGATACGGAAGCCGGGCTGACCGCGCTTCTGGTCGCGGTCGGCACAAACGGGGACGTCGAGGCCTTCGAGGCCCTGTTCCGTCATTTTGCTCCGCGCATCAAAGCCTACCTGTCCCGGGGCGGCGCGGCCTCGGCCGACGAGCTCATGCAGGAAGCCATGCTGATCGTGTGGCGGCGGGCCGCGCTTTATGATCCTTCCAAGGGTAGCGCCGCCGCCTGGATTTTCGCCATCGCGCGCAACCTGCGTATCGATGCCTATCGGCGCGAGAAGCGTCCCGAATTCGATCCTTCCGATCCTGCCCTCGTGCCCGACGGGGAGGAACCGGCAGACATGCGCCTGGCGGCAAGCGAAGACGCAGAACGCCTCAAGCAGGCGCTCACACAACTCCCCCCGGACCAGGCTGAAGTGCTCAACCGCTCCTTCTTTTCCGACCAATCCCAAAGCGAGATCGCTGCGGAGCTAAAGGTGCCACTCGGAACCGTCAAATCCCGCATGCGGCTGGCTTTCGCCAAGCTCAAGGCGGCGCTGCGCGGAACGGGAGAGGAATCATGACTATTCGCCATCACATCAGCGACGATCTGTTGCTCTCCTATGCCATGGGATCGCTGGCCGAAGGCTGGAGCATCGCCGTTGCGACGCACCTGGCGCTATGCCCCGATTGTCGGCGGCGGCTCGTCGAGGCGGAAGAGATCGGCGGCGGGCTGCTCGAGGGTACGCAACCGCAGGCGATTGAGCCCTCAAGCTGGGAGAGCGTGCGGGCCAGGCTTTCCGAACGGCCAGCTGAAAAGGCGGGGCGGGCCGCTGTTCAGGCTGAAAAGCCGATCATCCCGCGGCCATTGCGGGACTATCTGGGGGGAGACCTCGAAGCCGTCAAATGGCGCTCACTCGGCAAAGGGGCATCCCAATGCCTGATCCGGACGGAGGAAAATACGACTCAGGTTCGGCTGCTCAAGATCCCGGCCGGCAAGCCGGTGCCCGAACATTCGCATGGCGGACGCGAGCTGACGCTCGTGCTGTCAGGCGCATTCGAGGACGAGACCGGGCGCTTCGGCCCGGGCGACCTCGAAGACGCCGATGGCTCGGTGACCCACCAGCCCCGCGCGACACCCGATGCGGACTGCATCTGCCTGGCCGTGACCGACGCGCCCCTGCGCTTCAGCAGTTGGGTGGTGCGTCTCGTCCAACCGATCCTGGGAATTTGACCATGAAGTACCTGGTTTCCTATGGCGCCACGGCGCTCGTCTTCTTTGCGCTCGATTTCATCTGGCTTTCGACGGCAACCCCGTTCTACCGCGAGCGCCTGGGTGAATTGCTGCTCGAAAAGCCGAGCCTCCAGGTCGCAGGACTTTTCTACCTCGTCTATGTGGGGGGCGTGGTGGTGCTGGCGGTGCTGCCGGCGCTCAACACCGGCACGTGGATCAATGCGCTCATCGCGGGCGCGGTACTGGGCCTGGTGGCTTACGGCACCTACGACCTTACCAACCAATCGACGCTGCGCGGCTGGTCGAGCGCGGTCACCTTCGTCGACCTGGCGTGGGGGACCATACTGACGGCGACAGCGGCAACCGCCGGGTATCTCGCGACTAAGGCGTCGGGGCTGGGCTGAAGGGGATCGCTAGGCGATCCCCCCGACGAACAGGTATTTCTTTTCGAGGAATTCCTCGACTCCATGATGGGAGCCCTCGCGGGAATTGCCGCTCTCCTTGATGCCGCCGAAAGGCGCCAATTCGGTCGAAATGAGGCCGGAATTGATGCCCACCATGCCGTATTCAAGCTCCTCGGCGACCCGGAAAATGCGCCCGATATCGCGCGAGTAGAAATAGCCCGCCAAGCCGAACTCGGTATCGTTGGCCATGGCGACGACTTCGTCCTCGGTGTCGAAGGCAAAGACGGGCGCCAGGGGACCAAAGGTTTCCTCGCGGGCGACGGTCATGTCCTGGGTGATCCCCGTCATGAGGGTCGGCTCGAAGAAGGTACCCCCGAGGGCATGGCGCTTGCCGCCCATATGGACAACGGCTCCCTTGGCCAGCCCATCGGCGATGTGGGCCTCGACCTTTTCGACCGCGCGAGAGGTGATAAGCGGCCCCTGCGTCGTGCCAGCGTCGAGGCCGTTGCCGACCTTGAGCCTTTCCATGGCAGCAGCCAGTTTTGCGACGAAGGCGCGCTCGACCGGACGCTGAACGTAGATGCGGTTGGCACAGACGCAGGTCTGACCCATGTTGCGGAACTTGGCCGCGATGGCGCCTTCGACGGCGGCATCGAGATCGGCGTCATCGAAAACGATGAACGGCGCGTTGCCGCCGAGTTCGAGTGCGACCTTCTTTACCGTGCCGGCCGCCTGCCGCATGAGGAGCTTGCCGACGGCAGTCGAACCGGTAAAGCCGACAACCCTAACTGCCGGGTGACTGGTGAAAACCTCCCCAATCGGGGCGGCGGGGCCGGTGATGACGTTGAGGACACCCGCCGGCAAGCCCGCGCGATGGGCCAGTTCCGCGATGGCCAGGGCGGTCAGCGGTGTCTCGGGCGCCGGCTTGACGACGACCGTGCAACCCACCGCGATCGCCGGGGCGACCTTGCGCGTGATCATGGCGGCCGGGAAGTTCCACGGTGTGATAGCGGCAACGACACCGGTCGGCTGGCGCAGCACCATGATGCGCCCGTCGGCGCGGTGGCTGGGCAGCGTCTCGCCAGAGACGCGCTTGGCTTCCTCGGCATAGAACTCGACATAAGAGGCGGCGTAGTCGATCTCGCCCAGGGCTTCCGCCAGGGGCTTGCCCTGCTCGGACGTCAGGATCAGCGCCAGGTCATCGCGGTTGGCGATAAGCAGGTCGAACCAGCGGCGCAGGATGCCGGAGCGCTCTTTGGCGAGGCGCCGGGACCACGGCCTGAAGGCCTGCGCCGCGGCATCGACGGCAGCAGTTGCAGCCTTGGCGTCGAGCGCCGGGACGCGCGCCAGTTCTTCGCCTGTCGCCGGGTTGCCGACGGGCTCTACCGGTTCGCCGACAAAGGCGCCTCCGAGGTAGCACTGGTTGCGAAGCAGTGAGGGATCGCGAAGAGCCAGCGGCATTTTCATGCTTCCCGCACGAGCGCGGCTTCGAGCCGGTCGACGCCTTCATCGACAATGGCATCGGAGGCGGTAAGCGGCACGAGGATGCGGATGGTGTTGGCGTTGACCCCGCACGAGAGGAGAACGAGACCGCCCTGCCAGGCACGCCGGACAACGCGCTTGGTCGCCTCCGCGTCCGGTTCGCCGCTGGTCCGGTCCTTGACGATATCGAACGCAACCATGGCACCCGGACCTCGGATCGCCTGCACGGGCACGAGGTCATTGCGCCCTTCCAGGGTCGCAAGGCGCTTCGTCAACCGCTCCCCGATGGCGTTGGCGCGCTCAAGGAGCTTTTCTTCCTCGAACACGTCGAGCACCGCCAACGCGGCGGCGCAGGCAACCGGGTTACCGGCATAGGTGCCGCCCAGACCGCCCGGATCGGCGGCATCCATTATGGCGGCACGGCCAGTGACCGCCGAGAGCGGGAAACCGCCGGCGAGGCTCTTGGCAATGGTCATCAGGTCGGGCGTGACCGGATAATGCTCCATTGCGAACATCTTGCCGGTGCGCCCGTAGCCGGTCTGAACCTCATCGGCGATGAGCACGATGCCGTGAGTGTCGCAAATGCGGCGCAGGGCAACCATCATGTCCACGGGCGCCTGGTGGAATCCGCCTTCGCCCTGGACGGGTTCGATGATGATGGCCGCGACGCGCGACGGCGCGACGTCGGCCTTGAAGAGGAAATCCAGATAGCGCAGCGCTTCCTCGACGGAAACGCCGCTGGCCGCGGATGGAAACGGCACATGCCAGACATCGGGGACGGTCGGGCCGAGGCCGAGTTTATAGGGCACGACCTTGCCGGTCATGGCGCTGGCGACGATAGTGCGGCCGTGAAAGCCACCAGTGAAGGCAATGACGCCTGAGCGGTTGGTCGCTGCACGGGCGATCTTGATGGCGTTCTCTGTGGCCTCGGCGCCGGTAGAGAGCAGGATGGTCTTGGCCGGCCCCTCGATAGGGACGATGGCGTTCAGCCGCTCGGCGAGCTCGACATAGGGCTCGTAAAGAACGACCTGGAAGCAGGTGTGGGTGAAACGGTCGAGCTGGTCCTGGACGGCCCGGATGACCCTGGGGTGGCGGTGCCCGGTGTTGAGCACGGCAATGCCACCGGCAAAGTCGACATAGCGCTTGCCCTCGATGTCCCAAATCTCGGCGTTGAGCGCGCGCTCGGCGGCTACGGGCGTCGTGTGGGCGACACCGCGCGGAACGGCGGCGTTGCGGCGGGAGAGAAGCTCTGCGTTGGTGGACATGGGTCGTCTCGTTGACTGTATACGGCAATCATCGAGCCGTAGCTGCTTCTCCACCATCGCTTTGTTTGCACCTCATTGGTGCCTTTTAAGCACTGATCGAGGCATCCCTATAGAGATCGAGCAACCATTCCCGGATGGCGCGGATATCGGCATCCTCCCAGCGTTTGGCCGATGCGACGAGGTAATAGCCCCCAAGGCGCAGATTGGTTTGGCCGATCTCCACCAGCGTGCGGCTGGCAAGGTCGTCCGCGGCTAGGGCTTCGTTCGCGAGGGCGACGCCTTGCCCCAGGCGCGCCGCCTCGATTGCCAGGTGGGCATGCCAGAGCCGCATGCCTTTTAGCGCCCCTCTGGGCGGAAAGCCGGTAGCGTCGAGCCAGCGTTCCCACTGGTCGGTCGACTCCTCGTGAATGAGGGGAAGCCGTTCGAGATCTTCGATCCCAGGGTTGCCGCCAAAGCGATCGAGGAAGGCTGGGCTGGCGACGGGAAACACCCGCGGGCGCATCACCAGTTGGGCGGCGAGGCCCTCCCCCAGCACCAGATCCTCGCCATAGACGATCTCGGCATCGGCCTCGCCGGCCAGCAGATCAGGGTGGGCCAGGGTCGGCTGAAGCATGATCTCGGTGTCTGGCACGCGCTCTTCGAGTGCCCCAAGATGCCTGAGGAGGCCACGATTGGCCAGCCCCGGGATGCAGCGGATATCGAGCCGCCGAACGCGAGAGGGCTTGAGTTCCTGGGTTGCCCGCGCGATCGCGTCGAAGGCGCGGGTGACGCGCCCAAGATAGGTCCGGCCGGCTTCCGTCAGGGCGACACTGCGCCCGCGCGGTTCGATGAGATCGACGCCCAGGCGCGCCTCGAGATTAGCCACGTGCCGGGACACCACCGAGTGGCTCACGCACAGTTCGTCGGCGGCAGCGCCGACGCTGCCAAGCCGGCCCACGGCCTCGAAGGCGCGGAGCGCGACAAGGGGCGGCAGGCTGCGGGACATCGTTACTCCGAAGGCGGTCTTCACGTACGCTCGTACGCGTGCGCACAGTATCCGCTCCTGCCGACGCGCCTGTCTAGAAGGGCTTTGCTGATTGTGCGTCTTGACCGGGAAGGACGCGATGCCGACACTTAGGGGATCGCGTTTCGGCCCAACAAAAACACATGTCTTCCCATCTCAAACCAGTCATCGGCATCATCGGCTGCAACCGCACCGTGGAGGGCGAGCCTGCCCACATCGTCAAGGCACGCTATGTCGAGGCAGTGCAGAATTTCGCCGGGGCGATACCGCTGATCTGCCCCAGTATCAACGATGCTTCGGACGCGGGCGCCATCGTTTCGCGGCTCGATGCCATACTGCTCACGGGGTCCAATTCCAACATCGAGCCCTCCCGGTATGGAGCGAGCGAAGGGCGCATGCCGTTCGACACGAATCGCGACGCGATGTCTCACGCGCTGATCCACGCCGCGATGGCCGCCGGCAAACCGGTGTTCGGCGTTTGTCGCGGCCTGCAGGAAATCAACGTGGCCCTTGGCGGCACCCTGATCGATCAACGCGACAATGCTGTTACGACCCAGCCCCATCACGCCGCCGACGGCGTGAGCCTGGATGAGATGTTCGGCTTCGCTCATGAGGTGGATCTCGTCGCGGGCTCGCCTCTGGCCGCGCTCACCAGCGTGACCCACGCCAGCGTGAACAGCGTCCACTACCAGATGATCGGCAAGCTCGCTCCCGGGCTCATGGTCAATGCACGTGCCGAGGATGGAGTGATCGAGGCGGTTTCGAGCCTCCCCGGGGCCTCCCCGATCCTGGCGGTGCAATGGCACCCCGAATGGCGCCCGGACATCCGTCCGCATGACCTGGCGTTTTGGAAGCGGGTAGGTTCGGTCAGTCCGCGCTGACGCTCCGGAACGCACCATTCGCGATTTCGCTGCAGACCCGATAAAAAGCTTTTATCGGAGTGATTTTGAATCGGAATTGGACAGGCCCGCCCAAACTCATTTGGATTGCCCTTGCTAACTCAACTCGTGGGCACCATGACCGACAAGAAGCTTTACCTCAAATTCGTCGATGCCAATGTCCAGGGCATCATCTCGCTTTATTGGGACAATGCGCCGGAAACCTGCAAGGCGATCTGGGGCGCGCTCGAAAAGCCGATCCGCTGGCAGACGACCCACGCCATCTTCTCGGGCCCGGAAATCATGATGGGCATCCCCGAAGAGAACCGCAATTTCGACCCGACCAAGCTGCCGCCCGAGAACCAGACGATCATTCCCGAGGCCGGCGAGCTGCTCTGGTACTATCAGCCGAAGAACTTCTTCAAGATCGACCCCACCGAGTTCTGGGAAGTCGGCATGTTCTACGCCCATGGCGGCCGCACTTTCGGCCCGACGGGCTGGATTCCGTGCACCTATTTCGGCCGCATGACCGAAGGGCTCGACGCCGTAGCCGAACAATGCCGCAAGATTCGCATTGAAGGCGCAAAGATCGTCGAGTTCGGCCGCCTGGCCTGACAAACTGCGCCCCGGCCGGCACCATACGGCCGGGGCGCTTCAACTTCAAAGGAAGGGAACCCCATGAAGGCACAATTCGGTATCGCGCTGCTCGGCCTGTCCGCCCTGCTCTCGAGCACGGCGTTTGCTCAGGAGAACACGCTCACCATCAATTCTTTCGGCGGCGCCTATGAAGAAGCGCACCGCAAGTGCGTTATCACTCCGTTCGAGGAGGCCACCGGCGCCAAGGTCAACGTCGTCACCGCCTATTCGGCTGACGCCTTCGCCCAGCTCCGCGCCCAGAAGGATGCGCCGCAGTTCGACGTGATCCATTTCTCGGGCGGCCAGGAAATCGTCGGGGCGGCTGAAGGCCTGCTCTCGCCGATCGATCCGGCAAAGCTGACCAATGCCGGCGACCTCTACGACTTCGCCAAGGCGGGCCTCGAAAAGGGCGAAGGCCCAGCCTACTCGATTGCGGCCATCGGCCTCGTCTACAACTCGGAAAAGGCCCCGACCGCGCCGTCCAAGTGGACGGACCTGCTCGATCCAGCTTTCGGCGAGCACCTGGTGCTGACCGACATCTCGAACGGCTACGGCATGCTGAGCTTCCTCATGCTCAACAAGGCCGAAGGCGGCGACCTGACGAATATCCAGCCGGGCCTGGATGCGGTGACCAAGCTTCTCAAGGGCGGCGCCATCGTGGTTTCGACCTCGCCCGAAATCCAGCAGGAATTCGCGCAGAACGACGCATGGGTCGCGCCCTATGCCTCCGACTACGCCTACACCCTGCGCAAGGCCGGGCTGCCGGCCAAGTTTGTCCAGGGCGCCGAAGGCACCCCTGCCAGCTACATCACGGCGAACCTCGTGGCCAACCGTCCCAATCAGGACCTGGCGCTCAAGTTCATCGACATGACCATCTCCAAGGAAGCACAGACGTGCTTTGCGGAGGCGTTGCGCTACTCCCCGACCAATTCGAAAGTGGAACTCTCCCCGGAAGTAGCCGCTGACGTGGCCTATGGCGCCGAAGGCGTCGCCGGCCTCATCCGTTTCGACCCTGCGACTATCGAGGCCAATCGCAAGGCCTGGGTCGAGGCCTGGAACAAGGCTATCGCTCAGTAAGCAACGCTGGACGGGCGGGACCCCCATTCCCGCCCGTCTCAAGTCTTAGTATGGAGTTCCGATGACGGATCGCACGGAAAACCTCATTCTGGCCCTCCCGGGACTTCTCCTGCTGGCCCTGGCCTTCTTCCTGCCCATCGGCCAGATGCTCGTGCTCTCGGTCGAAGGCGAGAACGGGCCGACCCTCGAACATTTCATCCGCTTCCTCTCCGACCCGTTCTACCTGGGCGTCCTCTGGCGCACGGTGCGGCTATCGCTGGTCATCACCATCATCTGCGCCGCCATCGGATTTCCGCTGGCCTACATCATGGCGCGCGTCGGCGCGCGTACACGGCTCTGGCTCATTGTCATGGTGATCCTTCCGCTGATGACGAGCGTGGTGGTGCGCACCTTCGGCTGGATGGTCATTCTCAGCCGCGGCGGGCTCATCCCTGACATCCTGCGTGACCTTGGCCTGGTGAACCGCAATTTTGCGCTCATGCAGACGGAGACCGCCATCGTGATCGGCATGGTGCAGGTGCTGCTGCCGTTCATGACGCTCTCGATCCTGGGCGTGATCACGCGCATCGACCGCCGGCTTGAGGAAGCCGCACGCACCATGGGCTGTAGCTTCGTGCAGACAGTGCGTACCGTGGTGCTTCCGCTTTCGCTTCCCGGTCTCGTCGCCGGGTCCCTGCTTTGCTTCACGCTGTCGGCCAGCTCGTTCGTTACCCCCAACCTTCTGGGCGGGACGCGCATCCAGGTGCTGGCAGCCTCGATCTACAAGTCCGTTACCCAAGTGCTCGACTGGCCCTTTGCCGCGGCGCAGGCCGTGATCCTCTTCGTCGGAATCCTCCTGGTCCTGGCCCCCTATGTGAAAATGACGGGGCGCAGCCATGGTTAGAGCCGTCCCCACGCCTCTGCGCATCCTTGCCGTCGTCTTCGTGATCCTGACTGGGCTGATCCTGCTGGCACCACTGGTCGTGGTCGTGGGCGTCTCGGTTTCAGAAAATCAGTTCATCGCCTTTCCGCCGCAAGGGTTCTCGTTCAAGTGGTACGAGAAGGTGCTGGCCTCGCCCGAGTATCTCTCGGCAGCGGCGACCAGCCTTCAGATCGCCTTGCTGGTGACCCTGAGCGCTACCGTCATCGGCGGGGCGGCAGCCATTGCCCTCCACCGCCGGCAATTGCCGTTCTCGGACGTGCTGGCGACCTTCTTCCTTTCCCCACTGGTCCTGCCCACGATCATCTATGCCATCGGCATGCTGATGTTCTGGAGCGCGGCCTTCGGCCCGGTTTCCCCCATCACGCTCTGGATCGGCCATACCGTGATCGCGCTGCCCTATGTGGTGCGCACGACCCTGGCGGTGCTGGCGGAATCGGATCCTTTCCTCGAAGAGGCTGCACGCACAATGGGGGCGGGGCGGCTACAGAGATTGCTCTTCGTGGTGGTGCCCCAATGCGTGCCGGGGCTCGCCGCCGGCGCCTTCTTCGCGTTCAACATTTCTTTCGACGAGGCCGTGCTGTCGCTGTTCCTGCGCAAGCCGGGGCTCACCACCCTGCCCGTCCAGATCTACGGCCAGCTCGAATTCAGCCCCGACCCCTCGGTGGCGGCCGTGTCTTCCATCATGATTGCCCTGACTATCGTGCTTATCGTCATCATCGACCGGATGCTTGGCCTCAGCCGATTTGCGAGTACTTGACCCATGGCCAATGTCCGCCTCCTCGACATCAAGAAATCCTTCGCCTTCGTGCAGGTCCTGCATGGCATCTCGCTCGAGATCGCCTCAGGCGAGTTCGTGAGCTTGCTCGGTGCCTCCGGGTGCGGCAAGACCACGCTGCTGCGCATCGTGGCGGGCCTGGAAAGCGTCACCAGCGGCGGGGTCGAGATCGACGGCCGCAGCGTCACGACCGAACCGCCCGAGAAGCGGGACATCGCCATGATGTTCCAGTCCTACGCGCTCCTGCCGCACCTGTCGGTCTACGAGAACGTGCGGTTTCCGCTGCGCATGCGGCGCATCGGATCGCGCGAAGAGCAGGACGCCAAGGTCAAGGCGGCGCTCGAGACCGTCCAGCTCGGCCATCTGGCCGACCGGCGTCCGCGCCAGCTTTCGGGTGGCCAGCAGCAGCGCGTAGCGTTGGCGCGCGCTATCGTCTCGCGACCGAAGGTGCTGCTGCTGGACGAGCCGCTCTCCAACCTGGACGCGCGCCTGCGCGAGGACATGCAGGTCGAACTCATCGAGATCCACAAACGCCTGGGGCTGACGACGCTTTTTGTCACCCACGACCAGGAGGAAGCGCTCAGCCTTTCGGACCGCATCGTGCTGCTCAATGGCGGCCGTGTGGAACAGGAAGGCGCGCCTGCCGACATCTACGCGCGACCCGAGACCGGCTTTGCCAGCAATTTCATCGGATCGGCCAACCTAGTGCCGGCCGAGATATCAGACGGTCCCGGCGGCCCGCTCGCCAGGCTGGCCGATGGGCAGGAGATCCCCTTGGCCGCGGAGGAAAAAGCGCGCGGAAAGGTCACGCTGGCGTTGCGGCAGGAGGATATCTCGCTCGTTGACGCCAGCGAGGCAGGCGCGCTCAAGGCCGGCTTGCGGACGCGGGTCTTTCTGGGCGCGCGTAACCGCTACGTGCTCTCGCTGGCAGGCACCACGATCCGGGCGCTGACCGCCAATGACGTGATGCTGGACGATGGCGGGGCAGTCGGCCTGGCCATTCCGGCAGACCGCATTCGCGTGCTCCAGGACTGAACCGAAACACTACCCGTAGTCTTTGCTCATCGGAGCTAATCATGACTCATGTCGAAACGCGCCTTTTCATCAACGGCCAGTTCGTGGCCGGGCAAGGTGCCACCGAGCCGGCTTTCGATCCGGGCAACGGCACGCTGATCGCCGACGTGCCCTCAGCCGCACCCGACCAGATCGAGGCTGCGATCAAGGCGGCGCACGGCGCCTTCCAGTCCTGGCGCCGGACCACGCCCAAGGAGCGCAGCCGTGCCCTGCTGCGTATCGCCGACGCGATTGAAGAGCGCGCCCGGGAGCTTGGAGCACTGGAATCGCGCAATTCGGGCAAGCCGCTGCGCTATGCGCAGAGTTTCGAAATCGCCAATGTCGCGGATGTATTCCGTTTTTTCGGTACCGCCGTCCGCAATGTGCCGGGGACAGTGGCGAACGGCTATCGCTCCAGCAGGCATATCAGCATGCTCAAACGCGATCCGATCGGCGTCGTCGCCTCTATCGCGCCGTGGAACTACCCGCTGCTGATGTCTGCCTGGAAGCTGGCACCGGCAATTGCCGCGGGCAATACCGTGGTCATCAAGCCGTCCGAGAACACGCCCCTCAGCCTGCTGTTGCTCGTGCAGATCCTGGGCGAGTTCCTGCCCCCTGGCGTGGTTAATGTCGTGCTTGGCAATGGCCTGGACGTCGGCCAGCCGCTGATCTCCCATCCCCTCGTGCGCATGATTTCCCTGACCGGGGACATTCGCACCGGACGGGCCGTGCTGCAGGCGGCAGCGGGTGAGAGCATCAAGCGCACGCATCTGGAGCTGGGTGGCAAGGCGCCGGTGATCGTGTGCGGCGATGCCGATATCGACGTGCTGGTCGAGACGCTGCGGGAAGCCAGTTTCTACAACGGCGGCCAGGACTGCACCGCGGCCTGCCGCATCTTCGTGGACAAGACCATCGCCCAAGAGGTCACCGACCGACTGGCCAAGATGATCGAGACGATCCCCTTTGGTCTGCCGACACGCGATGACGTCGAGTTCGGTCCGGTAATCACGGCCCGCCAGCGCGAGCGCATCGCCGGGTTCGTCGACCGCGCCCGCGCGGCAGGCGCCGATGTGGTGACCGGCGGCAAGACGCCAGACCAGGACGGGTTCTACTACGCGCCGACGCTGGTCGCCGCGCCCATCGAAGCCGAGATCGTCCAGAAAGAAGTGTTCGGCCCGGTTGTGAGCATCACCCCGTTTGAAACGCTCGAAACGGCAATCGACTGGGCGAACGACTCCGAATACGGGCTCGCCTCGTCGGTATGGTCGCGTAATGCGAGCCAGGCCATGTCGGTGGCCGATGCCCTCGAATATGGCGTGACCTGGGTCAACACGCACGGCGTCTTTGCCACCGAGATGCCCCACGGGGGCATGAAGAATTCGGGGTACGGGTCTGACCTCTCCATGCAGTCGCTGATCGACTACACGCAGGCCCGACACATCATGATCGCCTCATAACGGGAGCTTGAGCCGACAGGTGCAGCAGCGCGCCAGAATTTCTGATAGAGGTTCCGCCATGCGGATCCTCGACATGATGACACTGGTCGCGCTGGCCCGGCACCGCCATTTCGGCCGGACGGCGCTCGAGCTCAATACGACCCAGCCAGCCATATCCGCCCGCCTCGCCTCGCTCGAACAGGAGTTCGGATGCAAGCTCATCCTGCGAGGCAATACCGGGTTCGGCTTGACGCCGGAAGGCGAGAAGGTGCTCAAGACCTTCGAGGTCGTGCTCCGGCAGATCGAGAGCCTCAAGCACGAACTCGCCGACGACCCGATGCCCATCCTCGAAGTTATCCGCGTTGGCGCCATCGACACGATCTCCTCGACCTGGCTCACCCATTTCGTGGAAGCCACCCATGCGGCCTTCCCGCATCTCAAGATCGAGCTCACCGTCGAGAGCACGAAGAACCTCGTCCAGGGCATGCATGACGGCGCCTATGACATGATCTTCGCGCTCGATCCGGCGATCGGCGAGGGTTTTCGAAGCTTCGTCTCCTGCGTCTTCCAGATGAGTTGGGCCGGCTCGCCGCGCCTCATCAATCCGGACAAGGTCTACAGCGTGGAGGAGCTTTCCCAGCTTCCCATCATCACCTTCCCCAAGGGCACGCCGCCCTATCGTATGGTGGCACCTTATTTCCAGGACGAACGCGTGCTCGCGTCCAAGCTCACGAGCTCGAACTCGCTCTACTCGATCATCAACCTGCTGATCGACGGCTTTGGCGTGGGCACCATTCCCACGGTGACCATCCATCGCGAGATCAAGATGGGCCTGCTCCACGCGCTGAACGTTTCCAAGCGCTTCCCACCGATGCCGATCATCGCGACGTACCAGTCCTCGACCCACAACGACCTCATCCGCAGCGTCGTCGAACAGTCGCGCGCCAGCGCCAAGGCCTATTGCGCCACGGTCGACCCGAGCATGGCCTGGGTCGATTGAGGGGCGATCAGGCTCGTCCCAACGCCAGTTCGGTGAGGCGATCGAAGAGATAGAGGTTACCTTCTCCGGCCGATACCTCGACGGTATCGCCGACCCGCGCCGTCAGCTTGCCCGGCTCGGTCGCGGTAACTTCCGTGTCCCCGACCATCACGTGCACTAGCGTTTCGGGTCCAAGCGGTTCGATGGCGGCGACCTGGCCGGAAAGCCTCAAGGCACCGCTCTCCCCGCCAACGATAAGGTCGTGGGGACGGACGCCGACGAGGATGTCATCGGATCCCGAGCCGGGCGCCCTCACGTTCAGTGCGCCCCCCGAGGCGAGC
>Ga0182743_1002693_pt1 | contig 15066 bp, 17 predicted proteins | sample eDN3rd30CKraftOP_FD_128522 | JGI IMG/M metagenome (GOLD analysis project Ga0182743, IMG submission 128522) | Enriched Organic Plus compost microbial communities from Emeryville, California, USA - eDNA 3rd pass 30_C Kraft OP (version 2) (version 2) ... | reverse complement strand
ACTACCCAAAGTCCTGCCGCCTCATCCTTTGGGCAGCGGGCCCCCCGGGGTGTAGCGTAACTTGGCTAGCGCGTCTGCATGGGGTGCAGAAGGTTGCAGGTTCAAATCCTGTCACCCCGACTTGAAGCAAAAACGGCTTGCCGCAGCGATCTGCGACAAGCCGTTTTTTGTTTGGGGGCCATAACTTACGATTGATTTTGCGAACCGTCCTTCTGGTTCAAACAATCAGCGACTTGGGCAAGTCGACAGGGTTGCTTACTGCAAGTTATTGACACCACATCGGTTGCGAAGTTCAAATCTCGTCGCCAGTTTCGCCCAATCATCTGGCGGATGATATTGGAATTCTCTCACGGACCACGGACGCTCACGCCCCATCCCGCTGCTGAGCGTGAATGGCGCTCTGATTCTCCCCGGAAAGAATGCTTGACAGTTCGGGAGATTCCGATATATTTGAGTGTATGGGAAAGCCAACCACCAAAGCGGTTTCTCCGCGACTGACGGACCTCGACGCCCTCGGGCGGGCGGCGGAGTGCTTGCGCGTGCTGGCCCATCCGCATCGGCTGAGGATGGTGCAGATGATGCTGGCCGGGCAGTACACGGTCGGGGAGCTGGCGGAGGCGTGCGAACTGCCGACGGCGATGGCGTCGGAGCATCTGCGGCTGATGCAGCGGTGCGGGTTTCTCAACAGCGAAAAGGAGGGACGCAACGTGTTCTACCGGGTCGTCGATCCGCATTTGAAAAACCTGATGAAATGCGTCGAGGAGCGGTGCGATGCGGGAGCCTGCCCGTGATCGTCTCTTTTTTTGCCAAATTGTCAATAAGATTCCGAACTATCGAACATTCGACTCGTTCGGGGATTTCCAGGAGAACGCCATGAACGCCAAGACCATTACTCCTCAGCAACTCAGCGAACTGAAAGCCACCGGACAGGAGGTGGACCTGATCGACGTGCGGACGCCCGTCGAGTTCCGCGAGGTCCACGTCGAGTTCGCTCGGAATGTTCCGCTCGACCGGTTGGACGCCGCCGGGCTGAACGCGGATCGGAACGGTTCCGGACAGCCGCTCTATGTCATCTGCCGTTCGGGAAGCCGGGGCAAGCAGGCGTGCGAGCGTCTGCTGTCGTCGGGCGTGACGAATGTCGTCAACGTCGAAGGGGGAACGCTTGCCTGGGAGCAGGCGGGCTTGCCGGTCGTTCGCGGCCAGAAAGCGATTTCGCTGGAGCGGCAAGTCCGCATCGCGGCGGGCATGTTGGTGCTCATCGGCAGCGTCCTGGGGGCCTTCGTCCATCCGTACTGGATCGGCCTCGCAGCGTTCGTCGGCGCGGGGCTGGTCTTTGCCGGCGTCACGGACACATGCGGCATGGCGATGCTCCTCGCCCGGATGCCCTGGAACCAGGTGCGGGACAAGGCTGCCGACAGCAAACAGCAGACAACGTGCACGAACACGACATCGTGCTGCGGATAACGGGATGACATCCACTTCGATTTCACTGACACAAGGAGAAGAACCATGTTCCTCAAATACTTCTATGACCCGGCTTTGGCGCATGCCTCCTATCTGATCGGTTGCCAGAAAACCGGTGAAGCAGTGGTGATCGATCCCGGACGGAATGTCGATCCCTACCTGGAAGCAGCCCAGCGCGAAGGGCTGCGGATCGTCGGCTCGGCCGAGACGCACATCCACGCCGATTTCGTCTCTGGCTCCCGCGAGCTGGCCGATCGCGTCGGTGCGAAACTTTACCTGTCGGATGAGGGACCGGCAGACTGGAAATACCTCTATGCCGATCAATACGACGCGCAACTGCTGAAGCATGGAAACGTGTTCCGCATCGGCAACGTCAAGCTGGAAGCGGTCCATACGCCAGGGCACACGCCGGAACATCTGTCGTTCCTCCTGACCGACGAAGGAGGCGGCGCGACGGAGCCGATGGGCATCTTCACCGGCGACTTCGTGTTCGTCGGCTCGATCGGACGGCCGGACCTGCTGGAGACGGCGGCGGGTGTCATCGGCAGCGCCGAAGTGGGAGCGAGGCAGCTCTATCGCTCGATGCGCCGCTTCCACGAGCTTCCCGATCATCTGCAAGTCTGGCCCGCACATGGCGCGGGGAGCGCCTGCGGCAAGGGGCTGGGAGCGGTCCCCTCCAGCACGGTCGGATACGAGAAGCGATTCAATCCCGCCTTGCAGTTTCACGATGAGCAGCAGTTTGTCGACTACATCCTCTCCGAGCAGCCAGAGACGCCGTACTACTTCGCGGTGATGAAGCGGGTGAACAAGGCCGGACCGGAACTGATCCGTAACCTGGTTCCAGTGGCGGCCGTTCCACCGACAGAACTCGATCAGACTGCCGCGCGACGCTTGGTGATTGATCCGTCACCGGCAGCGGAGTTCGCGGAAGCCCATGTTCCGGGAACGATCAATATTCCGTCCGGCTCGCTCGTCCAGTGGGCGGGATTCCTGGTCGACTACGCGCAGCCGATCTACCTGCTGACCGACGAGGCAGAGCTGCCGGAACACTTGCGTCGTTTGCGGTCCATCGGAATCGACAACGTCGGCGGTTACTTCGACGTCCAGAAAGTGCAGCAGGCTGGGCTGCGGACACAATCGTATTCGTCGCGCCCTCCGCAAGAGTTGCAGCCTCGTATCGAACGAGGCGAGGCGATGTTGCTCGACGTGCGAGCGCTCACCGAATTCCACGCGGGGCACATCCCCGGCGCCGAGCACCGGTTTCTCGGCAAGCTGCTGCGTGAGATCGAGAGCATTGATCGGTCGAAGCCGGTGTTCGTCCACTGCCAGGGAGGAGGGCGATCGGCGATCGCCACGAGCCTGCTGCAACGGGCTGGTTTCGACGTGACGAACATGGCGGGCGGTTTCCGTGCGTGGAAGGCGGCCGGGTTGCCTGTTACAGGAGCCGGTTCATCGTCCATGTAAAGTCGGCGAGTGGTATTGATCAGAGGAAGAGATTGATGAGGTGCTTCGATGAAACTCACAAGCCACAAATTCAACGGACCGATCGGTGAGACGGACCGGGAACGGGCGCAGGCCGAGAGGAACTGTTCGGGGGCAACTTGTACCACGGGTCTCTGTTCCCCTTGCCTGATTGTCTGGGGCTTGGTCGTCCTCCTGGTCGTCATCAATCTCTTGCTAGAGACGTTCCGATGAGGAATCGATCTGAACGAGCGAAGAAGGAACTTCAAGATGCGAACTCGTGTCTTGCGCTCGGAGCCGGAGTGGGAGCGATGGGAACCGGAGCCGCACTGCTGACAGGCGCAACCTGTCCGCTCTGCGTCATCATCGCCCCTGCGCTCATCGGTGTCGGCGTCTGGAAACGGTTCGCCGCCGGCCGAGAAGGTTGCACGGACAGCGAAGTCGTCGAGGGAAAGGCTCCGGAGTCTCCGTCCTGAAGTCTCGGGACATTCGGCGTTCGGACGCTGCGGCGAGTCCGACGCGAATCCATATTTCCACGCCCGCAAGCGGGAGAACCATCATGTCTCAACAGCAACTGACAGAGAAACTCAACGAGCAGTTGAATCGGGAAGTGACCACCTTCCTGCGGTATATGGTCCAGGGAGCTTCGATCAAAGGAGCGGAGTGGGAGAGCGTGCGTGCCATGTATCTCGCCGAAGTGACCGATGAAGTCGGTCATGCTCAATACCTGGCCAATCAGATCGTGGCGCTCGGATCGACGCCGACCATTCGGCCTGAACTGCCAGTTTCACCGGCATCCCCTTGGGACATGCTGGAACGCGACATCGCTGAAGAACAGGCGGACGTGGCCAATTACGTCGTGCTGGCGGAACTGGCCGAGCAGCAGGGGTTGTACGCCCTCAAGATGGCGATGGAGCAGCAGGCGGCGGACGAAGACGAACACCGGCAGACGATGCAACGGCTGCTGGGGAAATAAATGGAATGGGTATGTCCATGACCGCCTTGAGTCTCCTGTTTGGCGTTTTGATCGGCCTGTCGCTCGGCCTGACTGGCGGCGGCGGAGCGATTTTCGCCGTGCCGCTCCTGGTCTATGGACTCGGCGTTTCCGCGAAAGACGCGATTGTGACGTCACTGGCTGCGGTCGGAACGATTTCCGCGGTGGGCTTTGTCACCTACTGGAAGCGCGGCTTGGTCGAACTGCGGACAGGGCTGCTCTTCGCCGTGGCGGGGATGCTCGGTGCTCCGGTGGGAACCTGGCTAGCCAGCCTGATTTCCGAATCGGCGCTCCTGCTGCTGTTCGCGGGATTGATGGTGGTGGTCTCCGTTCGGCTCTGGCAACAGGCGGCGGGCGGGAGACCAGAATCCTCACTCGATGGGATGAACGACTGCCGTGACGCCCCGACTTGCCGGCGCGACGCCGCAGGCGAACTGATTCTGACATCACGCTGCGCGTTCCTGCTGGCCGTCGTCGGCAGCGTCGCTGGGGTGCTCTCCGGACTGTTCGGTGTCGGCGGCGGATTCATCATCGTTCCGGCCCTTGTTCTGTTCAGCGGCATGGCCATTCATCGGGCCATCGGAACGTCCCTCATGGTGATCGTCCTCGTGAGCGCGGCGGGACTTGTCTCGCAGTGGTACGCGGGACGAACCGCCTCCACCGATGTCACTGTTTGGTTCGTTCTCGGCGGCACGGCTGGATTGCTGGTCGGGCAGCAGATCGGCCGACGACTGCCTGCACCTGTTCTGCAAAAGGTGTTCGCCGTCGCCATCCTCGCGGTCGCCCTCTTTGTAATTCTTCAAAACGCATACGCCTGATCCATTCCCAGGAGAACCTTGCCATGCCAACAAAGCTTCATCATCAGATCCTCATCGTGGGCGGCGGAACCGCCGGAATCACGGTCGCCGCACAGTTGGCGAAAGGCTGGTTCCGCCGGCGGGACATCGCGGTGATCGAGCCGTCAGACAAGCACTACTACCAGCCGCTCTGGACGCTTGTCGGCGCGGGCCTGGCGAAGAAGGAAGCGACCGAGCACTCCGAAGCCTCGGTCATTCCCTCCGGTGTCGCCTGGATTCAGGACGCGGTGACGGAATTTCTCCCGGATCAGAATGCAATCCTGACGCGGGACGGTAAACGAATCACCTACGACTGGCTCGTGGTCGCCGCAGGTCTCCAGATCAACTGGGACAAAATTCCGGGGCTGAAAGAATCGATCGGCAAGAATGGCGTTTGCAGCAACTACTCCTACGAGACGGTGGAGTCGACCTGGAAAGCGATCCGCGATTTCCAGGGAGGAACGGCGATCTTCACCAATCCCTCCGGCGCGGTGAAGTGCGGCGGCGCTCCGCAGAAGATCATGTACCTTGCCGACGACCGGTTCCGCGAAGCACGCGTGCGGGACAAGGCGAACATTATCTTCGCTTCGGCGCTCTCCAATATCTTCGCTGTCGAGAAATATAAGAAGACGCTGGAGCAGGTGATCGCCCGCAAAGGGATCGACTGCCGGTTCCGTCACGAGTTGGTTGCGATTCGTCCCGGAGCCAAGGAAGCCGATTTTCAGAACCTCGACACGCAGGAAATCGTCACGCTGCATTACGACCTGCTGCACGTCACGCCACCGATGGGGCCGCCGACATTCCTAGCCAACAGTCCACTTGCCGATTCAGGGGGCTGGCTCGATGTCGACAAGAGTACATTGCGACACATCAAGTTCCCGAATGTTTTCGCCTTGGGGGATTGCAGCAATCTTCCCACCTCCAAGACGGGGGCGGCCATCCGCAAACAGGCTCCGGTTGTTGTCCAAAACTTGCTGGCAGCCATGCGAAACCGTCCGCTTTCCGCCACTTACAATGGCTATACGTCCTGCCCATTGGTTACCGGGATCGGGAAACTCGTCCTGGCGGAGTTCGACTACGACAAACAGCCGGCGGAAACCTTTCCGATCGACCAGTCCAAGGAACGCTGGAGTATGTGGCTCTTGAAGCGGTATCTCCTGCCAGTCTTCTACTGGCGGGGGATGCTCAAAGGGCGTGCCTAACGATGCAGGACGAGTTCAAGGGGAAGAGGGAGCGATTGGACATGCAACGAAAACAGCATTGGAATTCGATCTATCAAAACAAATCGGACACTGAAGTCAGTTGGTTCGAGCCGGAACCGCAGGTGTCGCTGGAACTCATCCGCTCAGTCGCCTCCGACGGTGGCAGCGTGATCGACATTGGTGGAGGGGCGTCGCGGCTCGTCGACCGCCTGCTCGCATTCGATTTCCGCCCGGTTGGCGTCCTTGATGTCTCCGAAGTCGCTTTGCGCAAGATCAAGGACCGCCTAGGTGAACAATCGCGAAGTATCCGCTGGATTGTGGGAGACGTCACCGAACTGCCCGAACTCGGCCAATACGATGTCTGGCATGACCGGGCCGTGTTCCATTTCCTGACGGATTCGGCGGACCGCAAGCGATACGCCGCCCTGGCGGCACAAACCGTCAGGCCGGGAGGGCATGCGATCCTCGGCACCTTTGCATTAGATGGACCGCAGAAGTGCAGTGGATTGCAGGTCTGCCGCTACGATGCGGCCGGCCTGGCTCGTGAATTGGGACCGGCCTTCTGGCTGGTACGCGAGCACGCTCATCGGCATGTCACCCCCTCGGGCATGGTGCAGTCGTTCTGCTTCGCAGTGCTTCAACGAGTACCGGAAGAAGGTGATCCTTGATCGCGAAAACGCTGCCGCTTGGAGCATGGCTTTCATCGACACACGCAATCCATTCCCCATAACAGGACCAATAGGAACTATGAGCATCCATCCAATCCGCATGATGTCCCTGCTGCTGTTGACGTGTTGCCTGTCAGGCATTGCCTTGGCTCAGGAGAAAAGCGTCAAACCCGGTATCAATGACACCTTCCGCAGTCCGAACCCGCAGGAGTTCGTCGAACGGTTCGAGATCGAAAGCCGGGAAGTCTTTCATCATCGCCAGAAGATTCTGGAAGCCTGTCGGATCGAGCCGGGCCAGACGGTGGTGGACATCGGCGCCGGAACCGGCCTGTTCACGCGGCTGTTCTCCGAAGCGGTCGGTAAAGAGGGGCGGGTGATCGCCGTCGACATCGCGAAGGAATTTCTCGACCACATTAAGACAACCAGCGCCAAACTGGGCCAGCAGAACGTGGAAACGGTTCTCTGCACGGCCGATTCAACGGAGTTGCCTGAGAACTCGATCGACGTGGCCTTCATCTGCGACACCTATCACCACTTCGAGTTTCCGCTGAAGACGATGGCGTCACTGCACCGTGCCCTGAAGCCCGGTGGCCGCGTGATCGTCATCGACTATCACCGCATTCCAGGGAAGACGAAAGAGTGGACGCTGAATCACGTTCGCGCCGGCCAGGAAGTTTTTGAAAGTGAGATCGTCGAAAGCGGCTTCCTTAAGACACGAGAGGTGAAAGGCTTTCTCGAAGAGAACTACCTCGTCGAATTCACCAAAAGCCCGACTCCCGGCCTGAAGCCGCCGCAGTATCCGATGATCGCGGGATACGGGGGTGTTGTCACCGTCTCGAATGCCGTCGAGAAGCCGCGTCCCGGAGCGAAGCTCTTACTGGATGTCACCGCTGCTGGACCGGCGGACGCCGCCAACAAGGGGCTTGAACGGGCTGCGCGGTTGCTGAACCTCTACGGCATCTCGGGACTCAAAGCGTCTGATCTCAAGCTCGTGGTGGTTCTCCACGGGGAAGCCACCAGGACGGTCCTCAACGAAGAGTTCTCCCAGCAGAGGTTCGGAGTGGCGCAGAATCCGAACTTGATGCTCATCAGGAAGCTTCAAGAGGCTGGCGTCGAAATCTTCGTCTGCGGGCAGGCGCTTAACTACAAGGGTATTCCGGAGTCCGCCGTTGAAAAAGACATTCCCATTGCCGAATCCGCATTGTCCGTCATCACCAACCGGCAAATGGACGGCTACGGCTATCTACCGATTCATTGATCCAAACTATTGCCGTCGGCTTCGGCCGCATGAGGAATGCGCAAATGAAAAGAGGCGTGATGAGCGTTGTCGCGGCCGGTGTCGCTTTCGGGCTTCTCCTGGGAACGGTTGCGTATCCTCAAGAACCCGCACGCGATCCGCCGGTCCGCAAATTCCCCGACGGCCCGCTCGGCGAAACGGTTCAACTCGGCCAGGAGCTTGTCGAGCGGACAACAACGCATCCGCTGACGAAGGAGTTTGTCGGCAATGCCCTCAACTGCACCTCCTGCCACTTGCAGAACGGGACCGATCCGAAGGCCGCGACATTCATCGGCGTGGCGACCGCCTATCCCGCTTGGTCCCCGCGCGAAAAGCGGGTCATTACGCTCGAAGATCGCATCCTGAATTGCTTCATGCGAAGTTGCAACGGCATCCGTCCGCCACTCGGCAGCAAACCATCTGCGGCGATCACTTCTTACATCACCTGGCTGTCGGAAGATCAGCCAATCAAGATGAATGCCGAACGTTCCCTTGGTCCCAACGCGGTTCCCGCTCTCAAGATCGACGGGGATCAGGCCAATCGCGATCGAGGCCAGATGCTTTATTCAAAGCGCTGCGCCTCCTGCCACGGTGACGACGGGGATGGTGACGACGACAATCCGCCGGTGTGGGGATCGCATTCCTATAACGATGGAGCCGGTCTGGCGGATGTCGCTAAACTTGCCTCATGGCTCAAGGTCGCCATGCCGCTCGATGAAACCAATCTGACTGACCAGGAAGCCCTCGACATTGCCGCCTATGTCAACTCCCATGACCGTCCGAAATTCCGGCTCCAGAACCACCTGCCGAAGAAGAACCGGCTCGGCGAGTACAATTCCGAGATGAAGCCATAGTCAGTTCCGGGAGACTGCGGCCAAAATTCACGAGCCAGACCGGCCGAATCGGGGCCAAGTCGTGTTTGCAATCTCACGAACTCTCGCCCCAAACCCGCTTCATCAGCGTGATTTCCGGCGTTTGCAGCTCGGCCACCGCCCGGTAAAAAAGTTCTAACGGCGTCTTGTCGCCCCGACTGATCTTCAAAACAAGCCCTTCGACGTGTACGTCGAAGGGCTTTCTTATTGCCACCGCAAGATTTTACGATGCGTTCATCGAGTTCAATGGCCCAGCCGAAGTTTTCTTGGTTCCGCCTTTGATGATGTAAATCGTTTCCTAGACGGACGATGAGCGGTTCGGACGCAGTCTTTCGTGGCGCCGCTCGACCTGCGTTGCGTTACCGGTGAGGCTGGCCCGCATATAGTACCGGAGTGATCGCCAGTGAGCAGTCGGTAATGCCGGACAAGGTGTTACAGCAGTGCCCCGCCGTTCATGCTGGTTTGGGCTTGCAGTCACCCGCGTAAGTGGCTGTGGAACGATAGCGATAGGCGGGAGGCGGCGTTCGCTAGGAGTGGTACTCGATGACGCGAACGCTTCGTTCAGGCAGGCCGTCCTGCTCGCTCACCCCCGAAGAGCGACTTCGACACATTCCCTATGTGTTCCGGCACACGAGCGCCGCGCTCGGCTGGCAGGGGCTGCGGGTCGAACACAACTCGAAGCAGCCGGCGAGCGAAGTCACACTCCCCGCGCTCGAGTGTCTTTGGCTTACTCTTACGGGTGAAACCTTTCCGGAAGGTACCGATCACCGTTGTGACGATGCGCGGCACACTGGGGATGGCCGGCCGCACGCGTTGAATCTGCTGCCGCCTGGTGTTGAGAGCCAGTGGCGGTGGCGCAACTCGCTGGATTCAACCCACTACCAGTTGTCCCCAGCTTTGATCGCAAAGGTGGCTGAAGAAGCGTTCGGTCTCGACGCGTCCCGCGTTCATTTTCCGGTTCTTTATTACGAACAGCCGAGTCCCGAGGTGATGGAGACCCTCAAGGCTCTTCGCCGCGAGTTGCTCACCGGCGGGCCAGGCGGGCGGTTGTGCGCCGAGTCGCTGGCTAACGTGCTGGTCGTTCATTTGATTCGACAGATGTCGAACAGGCGGGGGTCGATTCGGGACATCCGTGGAACGGGCGGCCAGCTATCGCAACATGCGTTGCAGGTGGTCAAAGAGTACATCGACTCCCACCTCGATCAACACGTCGCCCTGGCGGATCTGGCAAATGTTGTCCACCTGAGCGAGTTTCACTTCGCCCGGCTGTTCAAGCGGACAACCGGCCGGTCGCCGCATCAGTTTGTGATTCACCAACGCGTCGAGCGGGCCAAGCGGCTCATCGCAGCGGGTCGGCTCTCGCTTTCTCAGATTGCTATTGAGGTTGGCTTTAGCGACCAAAGCCAGCTCAACCGGCATTTCAAGCGGCTTGTCGGCGTTACCCCCAAGCGATTTGCGTGATGACAGCAAGAATCGCCAAAAACGTCAGCAAGAACCGCCAATAAGCTCCTGATCTCGGCCCCTATTCTGTCCTGCAGACATCGCGGCGTGTCGCGGTGCGGATCCGAGTGTTGTTCTCTTCAGGAGCGAATCATGACTAAAGTCAACCAATGGATGATCGAACCCAATGACGCTGTCATGCTGCTGATCGACCATCAGAGCGGGCTGTTTCAACTGGTCAAAGACATCGACCTGCCCGTCCTGCGGGCCAACGTCATCGCCTTGGCCAAGGTGGCTCGCCTCGCCAAGGTTCCGACCTTCACGACGGCATCGGTACCGGACGGACCGAACGGCCCCCTCATCCCTGACATTCACCAGCAGAACCCGGAGGCGGTGTACATCCCGCGAACTGGCCAGGTCAACGCTTGGGACAACCCCAAGTGGGTTGAGGCAATCGAAATGACCGGCCGCAAGACATTGCTCATCGCCGGCACGCTGACGAGCGTCTGCATGGCGTTCCCCGCGCTCAGCGCCCTCGCTGCCGGGTACAAGGTCTTCTGCATCATCGACGCCTCGGGCAACCATTCCCCGATGGCCACCGATCTAACGCTCGCCCGCATTGCTCAAGCCGGCGCGATTCCGACCGACACGTTCGCCGTCCTGGGCGAACTGATGGGTACCTGGAACCGCCCCGATGCGATGGAGTTCGCGGCAGTCATGGCCGACCTCTTGCCGCACTATCGGACGCTCATGGAGAGCTACGACAAGGCGCAAAGCGTGCAGAAGGTTGGGCATGAGACCAAGCTCGACAAACTGGAGGCTGGTCAAGCGAAGAAGGCGATTCACGCTCACTGAGGCGGCGAAGACGCCAAACGCGGCGCTGCCCTGCAGCGACAAGGCAGCGCGGTTCTCAAGTAAGGAACGGCGCTTCGCGCCGTTCAAGGTTTTGGGAGTCATTCGTAGTTGCTGGGCCTTCCCAACCAGCAACAGCAAGATCGTTCATCGGTCTATCGGAGTGAGGGGGGCGATGAAAGCGATCGTGCTCAAATCGTTTGGCGGACCCGAAGCATTCGAGCTTTGTGACGTTCCCAAGCCCGTGCCGCGCGCGGGCCAGGTTCTGGTCCGGGTACATGCAACTTCCATCAATCCGTTGGATTATCAGGTACGACGTGGAGATTACCCGGACCTGGTGCAGCCGCCGACCATAACTGGGCACGACGTATCGGGCGTTGTCGAGGAAGTCGGACCGAGCGTGACGAACTTCTCTCCGGGAGACGAAGTCTGGTATACCCCGCAGATATTCGCCGGGCCTGGAAGTTATGCCGAGTACCACGTTGCTGCCGAAAGTATTGTCGGAATGAAGCCTGCTTCGTTAAGCCACCTTGAGGCGGCAAGCCTGACCTTGGTCGGCGGGACGGCTTGGGAATCGCTGATCGTACGTGCGGCGTTGCGAGTGGGGGAAAGCGTCCTGGTACACGGCGGCGCAGGTGGAGTCGGTCATGTGGCGATACAACTCGCCAAAGCCGCGGGAGCGAGGGTGTTTACGACCGTACGCGAAGCGAACTGTGAGTTCGCGCGAAGTTTGGGGGCCGATGTGATCATCGACTACCAAAAGGAGGACTATGTTGACGCGATCCTGAGGGAAACGGGTGGCCGCGGCGTTGATGTGGTGCTGGATACGATCGGCGGCAACACCTTGTCTCGCAGCCCTGACACGCTCGCTCAACTTGGCCGTGTTGTCACGATCGTGGACACCGCCCAGCCACAGAACGTCCTTCAGGCCTGGGGTAAGAACGCGAGTTATCACTTCGTCTTTACAAGACAAAACCGGGGCAAGCTGGATGAGTTGAGCGCGGTGATCGTGCGCGGGCAGCTGCGGCCACACGTTGGCGCCATTTATTCACTGGCCGATATTCCGCTCGCCCATGCCCGGCTGGAGAGTCCCAATAACGGCGTTCAAGGAAAGATCGCCGTTGCAGTGGACCGTCGGTTGGGTGAATCTGTGGAGTGAACAAAGGGCAACCGGGCTTCACAAGCCCCTGGCGTCGCGTGCTTGCGGTTCGGAGAATGCGTTAGCTGACCGTCACGCCGAGACTCCGAATAGCGCCCCCACTCCCGCGGTCAGCGCCATTGCGAGGGCGCCCCACACAGTGACTCGCAGAGCTGCTTTGATCACCGGTGCGCCGCCCGCATAGGCTCCAAGTGCGCCAAGTAAAGCAAGCGACAGAACGGAAGCGGCGATTACGATTGGAATTCGCCCATTGACTGGCGCGAGAATCACGGTCACCAGAGGCAACGCGGCGCCGGCGGCGAATGTGCAGGCTGAAGCAAACGCAGCCTGTACAGGACGAGCCGTTGTGATTTCGGAAATTCCCAACTCGTCTCGCGCGTGGGCGGCGAGCGCGTCATGAGCCATCAACTGGTCGGCGACCTGCTTCGCGAGGTTCGGGTCTAGGCCTCGTTTGACGTAAATGGCTGCCAATTCCTCGTGCTCGAATGCATTGTCGGTGGCAAGCTCTTTCTTCTCTCGTGCGAGGTCCGCCTGCTCGGTATCGGCTTGTGAACTCACGGAGACGTATTCACCGGCGGCCATCGACATCGCGCCGGCCACCAGGCCGGCAACGCCCGCCACCAGGACTTCACTGCTTCCCGCGTTGGCTGCCGCGACCCCCACCACCAGACTGGCGGTCGAGACAATCCCGTCGTTGGCCCCGAGCACTGCCGCACGCAGCCAACCGATCCGCTCCGTACGATGCTGCTCCAAATGTCGCCTTGCCATTCACGGTCCTCGTTCTCACGCCGACGCGTTCGCGTGGATTGGTTATTCTTGTTCGATCTGGCCAGTTGAGACAGGGACGACCCGCGTGAACCTGAGAAGTGAAAAAAGTGCTTACCGGCACGAATACTCCGAGCGGCGATGCGGGCGGCACAGTTGCCAGGAGCAACCAGGTTTCGCGGTTTCGCTCTTTGCAGACGGATTCAAATGCGCGGCGAGCCCGATCGTCGTTCCTAGTTTACTGCGGTCCTAGTCGAACCGCGATGATCGATTCTCGCCAGGAAGAGGTGCTGTTTGAGTTCTGAAGCCTTGGCGGCATCGGTAGAATGAGTTGCGAATGCCGAGGCAATTAGCATTGGCGAGCCGATTGAACGAAAGCCGTTTGCCTTTGAGGCGGAACTGATTGGTTTCAGCCGCATTTTCCGCCAAAGAGCAGTTACCCGAGCCAGGGTTATGATTACGCTTCGCACACAGCTTGCAGTTCCTGGCGTCACCGGAACGGAGGTAACCGACTTTTTCTTGAATTGCACCGACGCCGAGTATCAACGATGGTGGCCGGGGACGCATTTGTCGTATCACACAATCAATCGAGTCCCTGGCGACGTCGGCAGCCTGGTCGTGATGGATGAGTACATCGGCGACCGAAGGGTGCGAGCGAAGGGAGTCGTGACAGAAGTCGAGCCCGGCAAGCGAGTGGTCTGGCAACTCGTGAAATTGATTCGGCTGCCGGTGTGGTTCACTCTGGAATGCGTCGATCGAGACGGCGCATTGCACCTGACGCACACGGTCGAAGCTGGATTTCAGGGAATCGGCCGAGTCTTGGATCCGCTGATTCGGCTGTATTTTTCCGAGCGTTTCGCGAAGGCCTTGGATGAACACGTTCGCACGGAGTTCCCCAAGCTGCGCGATATGCTGCGCAGCCGCGGCGAGCAGAGGAACGCGTAGAGTCGCGTCGATCTCTTGCGCAGGTTCGCGGTTTAAACGAAGGCCGCTTAACTCGCGGATGCGACAGCCGCGATGGGATGCGCTTTTGGCGCCGACAGGTTCGCTCGGACCCACTGCTCAACGTCCTGGACTTGGATACCGCGTTGGGCGTTGAAGGTCTGCCCCTTCTCCCACGAGACTCCCCTGCCCTCCGCAAAGACGACCCGGTACTTCTTGAGATTGTTATCGGGGTCTTGGGTCAGTTCGTCTTTCAGCAGCGGGACGGTCCACTCCACGCGCCGGACCTTTCGATCCAGCACGGAATCGACAATGTCGGCCAGTCGTCGGTAGGAGATGGTATCGCCCGCCGTGTAGACCACTTGGTTCGCGATTCGCGGCTCAGTGAAGAGGATCTCGGCGGTGAGTTCGCCAATATCCGCCGGCGTGGTGACCGTGACCGCAGTCTCCCAACTGCCGAGGGCATGTACGGTATTGTTCGCCAGGTCGACCACGCCAAACGATGGCTCGAACAGGAAGCTGGTGAACATCCCCGTGGAGACGATGATCCACTCCGTGCGGTCCTGGGAGCGCAGCAAGTCTCGCACATCGAGTTGCTCGTCGAACAGATCCTGCGCGCTGCCGCGGCCGATGACGTCGTAGTCGACTCCGAACTGCCACGGGATGAAACGCTGAACGCCCGCTTCCAGCACAGCCTGAGCTTGCTTCAGCAGGACGCGGCGACCGGTGACAAAGCCGGTGCAGCCAATGACGGTGTGGTAGTCCTTGAACAGGTTGGCAAGCTCGGCTGCGGAGTTTTCAACCAGATCGCCAGCCAGAAGCTTCACGCCGAGCGAGCGGAGTTCGGCGAGGTCGCGTTGTTTGGCGGGATCGTTACTGGCGATCGTTGAGGGGCGGAGCAGAACGGTCAGGTACATGTCCGATCGCTGGCTGACTCGCCTGGCCAAACTCCGAAGAATCGCCATGCCCAGTTCGCCGGCGCCAAGAACGAGAATGGGTTGTTTGCCAGGCATGATGAACTCTCCGTAAATCGTCGTTGGTCGGACTTGGCTTCGGAGCGGTTGGGTGCTTGGAATCTTCCGCGCGAGGAACGCGGGCAGATGAATCGTACGCAGGTGGTTTCGACGGGAGAATT
>Ga0182743_1002691_pt1 | contig 15080 bp, 16 predicted proteins | sample eDN3rd30CKraftOP_FD_128522 | JGI IMG/M metagenome (GOLD analysis project Ga0182743, IMG submission 128522) | Enriched Organic Plus compost microbial communities from Emeryville, California, USA - eDNA 3rd pass 30_C Kraft OP (version 2) (version 2) ... | reverse complement strand
TCCCGGAGCCAGCAGCGTCAGCGGCCACACCTACGCTTGCCCGAGCACCAGCAGGCCGACGAGCGTTGCCAGTGCGATGGAGTGGAAGGCAACGAAGCGCAGGATGGACCCCTCGTGGCCGTACCAGCGCGTGGCGGTCGAAGCGACGACGATCGATTGCGCGTCCATCATCTTGCCCATCACGCCGCCGGAGCTGTTGGCGGCCGCCATCAGCACCGGATTGAGCCCGAGTTGCTCCGCGCTCACACGCTGCAAGCCGCCGAACAGCACGTTCGATGCGGTGTCCGATCCGGTGAGCGTGACGCCCAGCCATCCGATGTACGTTCCGAACAGCGGATAGAGCCAGCCGGTGTTGGCGAGCGCGAGGCCGAGCGTGGCGTCGATTCCGGAGTACCGGGTGACGAATCCGATCGCGAGCATGCAGGCGATGGTGAGCAGTGAATAGCGCACGAGATAGAGCGTGCGCGCGTATGTGCGCACAAGTCCGCCGGGGCCGTAGCCGAGCGCAAAACCGGAGACGATGGCCGCGAGCAGGATCCCGGTGCCCGTGGCGGAGAGGGCATTGAAGGTGAACACCGCCGCTTCGATTTTCGGGGTGGCGACGACCGGCGGCACCTTTTGCACCAGCTCGTGCAGTCCTGGAATGGCGAGCTTCGCGACCCAGATGTCGTCGAGCATTGCCCGCACCTGCGGCGTGCCCCAGAGAAACACGAAGACGCTGAGCACGACCCACGGCATCCAGGCGCGGCGGATGGCCGATGGAGTGTGAGTTGCGGCGCCGGGCGCATCTGCTGCAGCCGCTGCGCCATCTTCCGGTGCTCCCGGCATCGCCGTCATCGGCCGTGCGGGCCGCCAGACTCTCAGGAACATTGCGAGCGCGGCCATCGACACCACCGCCGCGACGATGTCGACGAGCCAGGGACCGTGGAAGTTCGAAACGAGGTACTGCGGGATCGCGAACGCGACACCGGCAACGAGGATCGGCGGCCAGACCTCGAGCGTACGCCGCCAGCCCGCGAACGCGGTGATGAGCCAGAACGGCACCAGCACCGAGAAGAACGGGAGCTGGCGCCCCACCATGCCGCTCAGCTCGTGGAGGTCGAGGCCCGTCACCGCCGCCAATGCGATAATCGGTGTGCCGAGCGCGCCGAAGGCCACGGGCGCGGTGTTGGCAATGAGCGAAAGCCCGGATGCGGCCAAGGGCGTGAAGCCGAGGCCGATCAGCATGGCCGCCGTGACCGCCACCGGCGTGCCGAAGCCCGCCGCTCCCTCGAAGAACGCGCCGAGACAGAACGCGACGAACAGGAGCTGCATGCGCTTGTCGTCACTGATGGCGCCGATGGAGGTGCGCAGGATTTCAAAGTCGCCGCGCTCCAGGGTGAGCTGGTAGAGAAAAATGACGTTGAGGATGATCCAGCCGATGGGCAGCAGACCGAACGCCGCCCCGTATCCGGCGGCAAGCCCCGCCATCGGCGCGGGCATCCCGTAGAAGACAATCGCCACCGCGAGCGCTGCGACAAGGCCGAGGATCGCTGCGACGTGCGCACGCAACTCCAGCAGGCCTATGCCACCGAGCAATACGATGACCGGGATGGCGGCAACGAGGGTGGATAGCAGCATGTTGCCGAACGGGTCGTAGACCTGCGACCACATGCGTTCTCTCCCCCGCCCCGGTTTATTTCGCCACAAAGCTACGTTGGTCCGTGGCGGCCGGTCAAACGCTTGCTGAAGCGTTAAAGTCCTGCGGCACGGGTCTATTTCGCGGCTTTCATGGCGGAATTTCGCCGATTTGGCCGCGTCCTGCCCTGGACAGGAATGCCGGCTCACCGTAGGTCATCGCGGGTATTCGGACCGTACCGGGGGCTATATTGGCGATAGAGGCCTGATGCCCCGGACCGGACCGCGCGGACCATGGCGCCTGCCGCCGTTCCCAACAGAGCCCTCGGATGAATGATCGCGTCGAAACCATCGAAGTGAAGTCGACCGAAGCCGATATGCGGCTCGACCGCTGGTTCCGGCTGCATTTCCCCGACGTAGGCTACTCCTATCTGCAGAAGCTGCTGCGCACCGGCCAGGTGCGCGTCAACAGCCGCCGCGCCGAAGCCAACGCGCGCCTCGAAGCCGGTGCCCAGATCCGCGTCCCCGCCATCGTGCGCGCTGCGCCGAAGGGCGCCACCGCATCCGGCGTCAAGCCGGCGATGGGCGTATCGAAGGGTGATCGCGACCGCATCGAGAAGATGATCCTGTTCGAGGATGAGCACGTGCTCGTCCTCAACAAGCCGTTCGGTCTCGCGGTGCAGGGCGGCACGGGGACGAAGCGGCATATCGACGGCATGATCGCCGGTATGGCGGATCGCTTCGGCGGAGAGCGTCCGCGCCTCGTGCACCGCCTCGACCGCGACACGACCGGCGTGCTGCTGATCGCCAAGCACCGCGACGCGGCGGCCAAGCTCGGCCGCGTGTTCCAGACCCGCTCGGCGGCGAAGACCTATTGGGCGCTGGTGAAGGGCGTTCCGAAGCCCCCGCAAGGGAAAATCGAGGCGGCGCTGGTCAAGGCCGCCGGCCCTGACGGAGACCGTGTACGCAAAGCGCTTCCCGGCGAGCAGGAAGAAGCGATGCACGCCACGACGCATTATTCGGTCATCGACCGGCTCGCCCATAAGGCGTCCTGGGTTTCGCTGAAGCCGGTGACGGGCCGCCAGCACCAGCTCCGTGCGCACATGGCGCTGATCGGCACGCCGATCGTCGGTGACAACAAATACGGCGGCGACGAGAACCTCCCCGCCGAGCAGATCGAGAACAAGCTGCACCTGCACGCCCGCCGGCTCGTGCTGCCGCATCCCTATACCGGCGGCAAGATCGACGTCACGGCGCCGCTGCCCGACCATATGCGCGCCACATGGGAACTTCTCGGCCTCGATGTCGACCGCTATCAGGAGAAGGGCTGATGAAGCTTGTCGTGCTCGATTGCGATGGCACCCTCGTCGACAGCCAGAACGGGATCTGCGAGGCGATGGTGCACGCGTTCTCCGGCTTTGGGCTGACGCCGCCGGCACGGGAGGCGACGCTCGCCATCGTCGGTCTGTCGCTGCCGGAAGCGTTCGCAGCCCTGGCGCCCGAGCATGATGCACAACTCCGCGCAGCGCTCGTCGAGCGCTATAAGTCTGCGTTCCTCGAAATCCGCCGCGACCCCGCACTGCACGAGCCGCTTTTTGCCGGCATAGGCGCAGCGATAGAGGCGATGGCGGCGCGGGACGATGTCGTGCTCGGCATCGCGACGGGCAAGTCGCGCAAGGGCGTCGACCGGCTTTTCGCCCGCGAGGATTGGGCAAGGCGCTTCATCACGGTGCAGACCGCCGACAACAATCCTTCCAAGCCCCATCCCGCCATGTTGCACGCGGCGATGGCCGAGGCGGGTGTCTGCCCGGAAAGCACCGTCATGGTGGGCGACACAACCTTCGACATGGAAATGGCGATAGCGGCGGGCACCGGCGCGCTGGGTGTCGGCTGGGGCTACCATTCGCCCGACGAGCTCCACGCGGCGGGTGCGCACGCCGTCGTCGGCGAATGCGACCGGCTTCTTTCGGGAGTGGACGCCTATTTCGCTGCGCGGGAGCGGGCCGCATGAGCGAGTCGGGCGATACCCCCGAGCCGCCGAAGGGCACAGCTAAAGTGCCGGGCCGGGAGGCATTGCGGCCGCCGCACCCCAAGCGTTTTTATAAGGCCGTGAGCGTCAGCGAGACGGACGGCGGCTATCAGGTCCTGCTCGACGGCCGTGTCGTGCGGACGCCGAAAAAGCTCCACCTCACCGTGCCGACGCGGCCGCTGGCGGAGGCGATCGCCGCCGAGTGGGCCGCTCAGGGCGAGCATATCGATCCGGCGACGATGCCGCTGTCCAAGCTCGCCATCACCGCCATCGATGGCGTAACCGGCACGATGGCGGACGTTGCGGCGGACATCGTGCGTTTTGCCGGCAGCGATCTCATCTGCTACCGCGCCGAGGCGCCGGAAGCCCTGGCGGAGATCCAGGCAGCCGCGTGGGACCCGGTGCTGCGCTGGGTGGAGGAGGCGAGCGGGGCGCGGTTCTTCCTCGCCGAGGGCATCATGCCCGTGACCCAGAGCCCGGAGGCGCTGTCGCGCTTCGGCGATCTGGTGGCGCCGTTCGGGGCCTTCGCGCTCGCAAGCCTGCACGTGATGACGACGCTCACCGGCTCGGCGTTCCTCGCCATGGCGGTGGCGCGAGGGCATCTGACGCCGGAGGAGGCGTGGGCCAAGGCCCACGTCGATGAGGATTGGCAGATCGCGCGCTGGGGCGTCGACGTCGAAGCCGCCGACCGGCGCGCCCGCCGCCACACGGAGATGCTGGCGGCAGCGCAATTTCTTAATCTGCTGGAAGCCGCTTAGCGGAGAAAATCGCCTTTGTTCCCCGCGTAACAGCGGCAGGGCGGAGCGCGGGCGATAGTGGCACGATCATGCCAACGTCCGCGGAGCAGTGCTATGCTGAGCCCGTTCGACCTCGCCATCGTCCTGATCGTTCTCCTGGCCATCCCTCTGCTCATCAAGGCGGGCCGCTGATGGATACGAGCTTCAACCTTCCGATCGCCATTGCGGTGGCGGCGCTGGTCCCGCCGATCATCCTGCTCAACTATCATTACCGGCTCGGGGGATTGTCGGGCTACATCTGGCGCGAGAGCCCTGTCTTCGCGCATATCCTCCTGGCGCTTCTCTTCACCGTCTGGCTCGGCACCGTCTTCGATCTCGCCGCCTACTACGGCTTCCTGTCGCCCCGCGCCCTGGAGATATTCAACCTCCTGGTCGGGCCTCTGATGCTGATCTTCTCCCTGTGCGTGCTCGTCTTCGGCACCCGCCTCCTGGTCCGGTACCTGCGGTTGCGCTCCAGAACCTAGCCAGGCGTTCATGCTTTGGGCGCTCGCCCCGGGCCGGCCGGGGCGGGCGCCCCGAAACGTCGCACACCAATAGCCCCGGTGCGCGTTCTCATCGGCAAATCTGCATGCTATGAGCCCTCCCGTGCGGCGTCCGGCCGCGTGTCCACGAGGGAAGGCACGTCAATGAAGGACATCATCGGAGAGCTTGCGAAGCGCCGCGCCAACGCGCGGCTTGGGGGCGGCCAGGCGCGTATCGACGCCCAGCATAAGCGTGGCAAGCTTACGGCCCGCGAACGCATCGAGCTTCTGATGGATGAGAACTCCTTCGAGGAGTTCGACACGTTCGTCGAGCACCGCTGCACCGACTTCGGCATGGAGAAGCACAAGACCCCGGGCGACGGCGTCGTCACCGGCTGGGGCACCATCAACGGCCGCGTCGTTTACGTCTTCGCCAAGGACTTCACCGTCATGGGCGGCTCGCTCTCGGAGAGCCACGCCCGCAAGATGACCAAGATCCAGGATATGGCGCTGAAGAACCGCGCCCCGATCATCGGTCTTTTCGATGCGGGCGGCGCGCGCATCCAGGAGGGCGTCGACGCTCTCGGCGGCTACGGCGAGGTCTTCACGCGCAACGTCCTCGCCTCGGGCGTCATCCCGCAGATATCGGTCATCATGGGCCCGTGCGCAGGCGGCGACGTCTATTCGCCGGCCATGACCGACTTCATCTTCATGGTGCGCGACACCAGCTACATGTTCGTGACGGGCCCGGACGTCGTGAAGACGGTCACCAACGAGACGGTGACGTCGGAGGAGCTCGGCGGCGCGAAGGTGCATACCTCTAAGTCCTCGGTCGCGGACGGCGCCTACGAGAACGACGTCGAGGCGCTGCTGCAGATGCGCCGCCTGATGGACTTCCTGCCCTCGAACAACCGCGAGGGCGTGCCGACGCTGCCGACCTCCGACAGCCCCGATCGCACGGACCATTCGCTCGACACGCTCATCCCGGACAATCCGAACAAGCCCTACGACATCAAGGAGCTGATCCTGAAGGTCGTCGACGAGGGCGATTTCTTCGAGATCCAGGAGAACTACGCAAAGAACCTCGTCACCGGCTTTGCGCGCATGGACGGTCGCACGATCGGCATCGTCGCCAACCAGCCGATGGTGCTGGCGGGCGTGCTCGATTCCGACGCCTCGCGCAAAGGCGCGCGCTTCGTGCGCTTCTGCGACTGCTTCGAGATTCCGATCGTGACCTTCGTCGACGTGCCGGGCTTCCTGCCGGGCACCGCGCAGGAATACGGCGGTCTCATCAAGCACGGCGCCAAGCTGCTGTTCGCCTACACCGAGGCGACCGTGCCGAAGGTGACCGTCATCACGCGCAAGGCCTATGGCGGCGCCTATGACGTGATGAGCTCCAAGCACATCCGCGGCGACGTGAACTATGCCTGGCCGACCGCCGAAATCGCGGTGATGGGCGCCAAGGGTGCCGCGGAGATTCTCTACCGCGCCGACCTCGGCGATCCGGAGAAGATCAAGGCGCGCATCGAGGAATATCAGGAGCGCTTCGCCAACCCGTTCGTCGCCGCCGAGCGTGGCTACATCGACGAGGTGATCCTTCCGCATGGCACGCGCCGACGCATCTGCCGCGCGCTCAACATGCTGCGCAACAAGACGCTCGAGAATCCCTGGAAGAAGCACGACAACATCCCGCTGTAGGTTGCGCGCGGCCTGTGGCGGTCGCGGCGGACAGCGCAGTCGAAAGCTTGGAAAGGCCGGTGGTTTCACCGGCCTTTTCACATGAATGGAGCCTGCAACGGCCGTTCAGAACGGGTTCAATGCGCCCCCGCCAATCTCATCCTCATCGGATCACGGCGCCGCTCAGGTGGGAGGCGCCACAAACGAGGAAGAGGTGGACCATGAACAAGATCGCTCTCATCGCTGCGGCCCTTGCCGCGACGACCGTTGCCGCCAATGCCGCGAGCATCAACCGCACCCAGCAGCACCAGCTCGACCGCATCGAGCAGGGTCGGCAGACCGGATCCGTCACCTGGACCGAAGGCCTCAAGCTGCGTGCGCAGCAAAAACGCATATCCAACAGGGAAGCGCAGCTCCGCTCCGACGGACACCTGAGCCGCAGCGACCGCAACGAGCTGCGTAGCATGCAGCGCCAGGCTTCGAAGAACATCACGGCCAAGAAGACGAACGCCAAGGCCCGCCCCACGTGGCTGCCTCGCGTCGGCAAATAGAACGAAGAGTGCTTACCCTCCGTTGGCCTTGCGGGTCGCTGAAAAGCGGCCCGCCTTTTTGAGCGACGACATGAGCTGAGGTGCAGGGGCAGAGCCCATCTGGCTCCCCGCGCCGCTAAGTGCCGCTACGGCGCAACTGTTAGCCAATTGGTAAGCCTGATTTCCTAATCTGCGCGCATCGAGTTCTTGCGAACGGGGCCCCGAAATGAGCGCGTTGCAGTCGCTTCCGATTACCGAGATGTTGCAGCGGGGGAGCATTCACGAAGTCGACGTGTTGAGGCTGAAAAGCGCCTTCCACAACGACAGTGCCATTTCCGCCGATGAGGCCGAGGCCCTCTTTGCCCTGAACGAGACCTGCGAGGAGCAGCACCCGACCTGGGCCGATTTTTACGTCGACGCGCTGACGGACTACCTCGTCGCCCAGGTTCTTCCCGAAGGGTACCTGACGGCCGAGAAGGCCCATCGCTTCATCGATCGCGTCGCCCCCCTCGGCATCGTCACGCGCAAGACCGATCTCGATCTGCTGATCAACGTGCTCGTGAAATCCCGCTGGTCGCCGGTCAGCCTGGCGCGCGTGGCGCTGAACCAGGTCATGTATGCGGTCACCACCGGCAAGGGTCCCCTGCGTGAAAACTGCCCCCACCAGGCGGGTGCTGTCCGTGAAAGCGAAGTGGAGCTCGTCCGGCGGATTCTCTACGCCTTCGGCGGCGACGGTGCCGTGGCGATCACGCGTGATGAGATCGAGACCCTCTTCGACATCAACGAGGCGATCGTCGACCCCGAGGCCAACGCCGCGTGGACCGATCTGTTCGTCAAGGCGGTGACGAACGTGGTCATGGCTTCGTCCGGACATGCCGTCCCCACGCGCGAGGAAGCATTGCGCCGCGACCCCTGGCTCATGGAGGCGAAGGGTGAGCTTTCTCCCCTCGCGCTGCTGTCGGCGATGGTCTCTTCGAGCCTCGATGCCGTGCGCGCGGGCTACCGCGAGCAGACCTCGGAAGAGCGGGCGCTGAACCGGCTCGAGCGCCAGCGCATCGAGATCATCACGAACGAAGCAATCGCGCAGGCCGAGGCAGGCTGGCTGTGCGAGCGCATCGGCCGTAACGGCCGGCTGACGCCGAGCGAGACGGCTCTCGTTGCCTACCTGCGCAAGGACAGCCGCAAGATCCATCCCGAGCTGCAAGCTGCAGTTGAGCGCCTGGCGCAGGCTGCTTAACCTCGATCAGAAATAGGGTTTACGGGGCTGGCCGCGGCGCGACCGGCCCCTGCGGTCTATGTGCGCATTTTGCCCTGTCTGGCCAGTTTACGACACTTGTGGACCCGTCTAGAAAGTCACCTACGCAATCGGCTGGCGCTTCGCCTTGGGGCGCCTACCTAGTGGACCAACGGGGCTAATGTTCAAAAAAATTCTGATCGCCAACCGTGGCGAAATCGCCTGCCGCGTCATCAAAACTGCGCGCAAAATGGGCATCAAGACCGTCGCCGTCTACTCCGATGCGGACCGCGATGCGTTGCACGTGGAAATGGCCGATGAAGCCGTCCACCTCGGGCCGCCGCCGGCCGCGCAGTCCTACCTTTTGATCGACAAGATCGTCGAAGCCTGCAGGCAGACGGGCGCCGAGGCCGTGCACCCGGGCTACGGCTTCCTTTCCGAGCGGGAAGCATTTCCCGTCGCCCTCGCGAAGGCGGGCGTCGTGTTCATCGGACCCAATCCCAAGGCCATCGCCGCCATGGGAGACAAGATCGAGAGCAAGAAGGCCGCCGCGGCTGCCAAGGTGTCCACCGTCCCCGGCTACATGGGCGAGATCGACGACACGGCGCACGCCATCCGGATCGCCGAGGAAATCGGCTACCCCGTGATGATGAAGGCCTCCGCCGGCGGCGGCGGCAAGGGCATGCGCATCGCCTTCAATCGCAAGGAGGTCGAGGAAGGCTATCCGCTGGCCAAGTCCGAGGCCAAGGCAAGCTTCGGCGATGACCGCATGTTCATCGAGAAGTTCATCGTCAACCCGCGCCACATCGAAATCCAGCTCATCGGCGACAAGCACGGCAACGTCGTCTACCTGGCCGAGCGCGAATGCTCGATCCAGCGCCGCAACCAGAAGGTCATCGAGGAAGCGCCCTCGCCGCTGCTCGACGAGAAGACCCGCCGCGCAATGGGCGAGCAGGCCGTCGCGCTGGCGAAGGCCGTGGGCTACGATTCCGCCGGTACGGTGGAGTTCGTCGCCGGTCAGGACCGCAGCTTCTACTTCCTGGAGATGAACACCCGCCTGCAGGTGGAGCATCCCGTCACAGAACTGATCACCGGCTATGACCTCGTCGAGCTGATGATCCGCTCCGCCGCCGGCGAGAAGCTGCCGTTCAGGCAGCAGGACGTGAAGCTCAACGGCTGGGCCGTCGAAAGCCGCGTTTACGCCGAGGATCCGTTCCGTGGCTTCCTGCCCTCGATCGGCCGGCTCGTGAAATATCGCCCCCCCGCGGAAGGCACCCACAACGGCGTCACCGTGCGTAACGATACGGGCGTGTTCGAGGGCGGCGAGATATCGATGTTCTACGATCCGATGATCGCCAAGCTGGTTACGCACGCACCGACGCGTAAGGAGGCGATCGCGGCTCAGGCCGAGGCGCTGGACAGCTTCTACATCGACGGTATCCAGCACAACATCCCGTTCCTCACCGCGCTGATGCAGCATCCGCGCTGGCAGGAAGGGGCCCTTTCCACCGGCTTCATCGCCGAGGAATTTCCAGACGGCTTCAAGGCGCGCGAGCCCGAGGGCGAGGCGCTGCACGTCATCGCAGCCGTAGCGGCCGTCATCGACCACGAGAACAATTTGCGCCGCCGCGCCATCACCAACCAGATGGCCGGCCAGCCGGTGCACTTCGCGCGCCGCCGCATCGTCAAGGTGAGCGACGTCACACTGCCGATCGAGGTGGAAGGCGGCGAAGGCTCCCACAAGGTTGCCTTCCCGGACACCGGCAGCGAGGTCGAGCTGAAATCCGACTGGCGCCCCGGCGAGCCCGTTTGGAGTGGAACCTTGGGCGGCAAGACGATCGCCGTGCAGGTGCGCCCCATCCTCAACGGCGTCAACCTCGCCTACCGCGGCGTCCAGGTGCCGGTCTACGTCTACACGGAGCGCGAAGCCGAGCTGGTCGCGCTGATGCCGGAGAAGGTCGCCGCCGACACCTCCAAATTCCTGCTTTGCCCCATGCCCGGTCTCGTCAAGGCCATCCACGTGGGCGAAGGGCAGGACGTGCAGGCGGGCGACGCGCTGGCCGTGGTCGAGGCCATGAAGATGGAAAACATCCTCCGCGCCGAGCGCGACGGTAAGGTGAAGAAGATCAACGCACAGCCGGGCGACAGCCTCGCCGTCGACGCCGTCATCCTCGAGTTCGTCTGATGAACGGCCGCCATCTCATCTCGTCCGGTTCCGAGTTCGAGCGCAAGATTGGCTACTCCCGCGCCGTGGTGGATGGCCGTTGGGTATTCGTCTCCGGCACGACCGGCTTCGATTATTCGGCGATGACCATATCGCCGGATCTTGTAGCCCAGGCCGACCAGTGCTTCCGCAACATCGAAGCGGCCCTCGCGGAGGCCGGAACCTCGCTATCGGACGTGGTGCGGGTGCATTACCTCATTACCCGCCGGGAAGACTTCGAGCCCATTTGGCCGGTGCTGCAGAAGTATCTCGGGGATGTACGCCCTGCCTGCACCGTGATGGTGACAGGCCTCGTTGATGAGCGCATGCTGATCGAGATCGAGGTGACGGCCCTCAAGGCGGCCTGACCTTTGAACGCACGGGCCGATCCTGCGGCCGGGAGGCGCGCACCGATGGCGCCGCGTACGATCCATATTCGCGTGGAAGGCCGGGTGCAGGGCGTCGGCTATCGCGCGTTCGTGGAAAGGCATGCCACCGCGGCGCGGTTGTCCGGCTGGGTTCGCAACCGGCGCGACGCGTCCGTTGAAGCCGTCTTCCAGGGGGCGCCCGACGCGGTCGAGGATATGCTCGATCTGTGCCGCAGCGGACCGCCCGGCGCCCACGTAGAGAAGGTCGAGATCATCGGCGAGGGCGTGGGCGCGTACGAGGGCTTCGCCGTGCGCCCGACGGCCTGAGCCGATCCGCCGTGGAACCACCGTGGCGTGCGCGTTACTTGCCGCCCGGCGGCGCGCTGGTTTCTCCGTTCACGCATATTTCGATGTGAGCTGGCGCAGGCTGCGCAGGATCGGCTCGTAGGCCTCTTCGTTGCGCGCCTCAGGATAGACCACGTACACCGGATAGACGAATTTGCGCGCCCGCTTTGGCTGGCGAAGCCTGCCCTTGGCGATGTGCGGGCGCACGAGACGCGCGGGGAAATACCCCGAGCACGGGTTCGTCAGCAGATAGTCCATCGCCGCCGGCCCCAGATCGAGGTTGAGAGCCGGATTGGTGTGCTCCGGATAGGCCGCAGCGTGGTCCTGCTGGAAATCGGGACCCCAGTCGACGAACACATAATCGGACACCCCGCGCCGCTGTGGCGTCAGCACGCTCGTCACCAGCACGATCTCTTCATCGAAAAGATGCTCCACCATCAGTCCAGGCGGCTGGCGCGGACGGTACATGACGGCGAGGTCCAGGGTGCCTTCCAGGAGACGCTGCGTCAGCACCGAGGTGAGGCCGCTGGCGGCCGAGACCGCGATATCCGGCGTATTCGTGCGCAGCCACGACACCCAGCGGAGGAGAAATCCATCCCAGAAGACGATCGGCGCGCCGACCGCGAGATGGTCGCGGTGCTGGTCGGAAATGCCGACCTCGAGCTGGGCGCGCTGCCAGACGCGAACGAGGGCAAGCGCGTGCTTTTGGAATTGCTCGCCGGCGGCGGTGAGTTCGGCGCCGGCCTTCGACCGCTCGAAAAGGGGCCGGCCGAGCATCTCCTCGAGCCCCTTGATGCGTGCCGAGACCGTGGACTGAGTGAGGTTCATCTTGCGCGCGGCATGGATGAAGCTGCCCGTCTCGGCGACGGTGAGGAACGTGCGTGCGAGATTGACATCCATACTGCTCGCTCCGGCGGCGCTAGGCGCACAGCGCTATCTATCGAAATTTTCGATAGTGGTCACCGGAAAATTCCGTTTGTGAATGGAGTTGATTCTCACCAAATTGGTCAGCATCCCGATCGAGGCGAAACGATTCGCCCCTCGATGTTCGGGTTCACAATGGAAGGACGACGAACATGGCTGCTGCTGCAAAAGCAAAGAAACCCGCCAAGAAGGCCGCTGCGAAGAAGCCGGCCGCCAAGAAGGCGAAGAAGAAATAACTGGTCTCCGCCCGAGAGATCGAACGGGGAGTGCCGCGATGTTCCGATTGGCCGTTGCGGTTGCTCTAAGCGTAGCTCTGGTGTCGAACCCCAGCGCATTCGCGTCATCGATAACCAACCGAGACGGCAGTGACCACAAGGTCCGTGTCATCGAGGGAAATGCGGCGGCGGACCATGTTTTACAGCCGTCGGCGACGCTCGAAGGGGTTTGCAACAGCGGCTGCGTAGTCCGCCTCGACGACAATCCCAAGGACGAATACCAGCTTCAGGGCTCGGACGTCGTGTCGATTGAGGACGGATACCTCTACTATGACGGGCCTCCCGCAACCGCGGTGCCGAAGGCCGGTGATGCGGACCGGCCTTCCGAGCCAGCTCCCGAGTAGAGGACAGGCGAACGCTATGCTTCGGAAAGCCCGGCCCACATAGGGGGCTGGGTTTTCATTTTATAAGCGCTTCGAGGTCGCTGAAATCCGCGCCGTGCTATCCCCGAAACCTTCGATGGATGGAGGCGCCGCGTCGAACGTCGTCCCGAAGCGGCGCTCGAACAGCCGGCGCAGAACCTTATCCACAACTTCGAACGTATGCGGCAGGCCGAGATCCGCGAGGCTGGTGACGCCGTGCTCGGCGATCCCGCATGGCACGATGCCGGCGTAGTGGCCGAGATCGGGCGCCACGTTGAGGCTGATGCCGTGCAGGCTGACCCAGCGCTTCAGGCGCAGGCCGATGGCAGCGATCTTGTCCTCCGCGTCAGGGCCGCGCTGCGGACGTTCCACCCAGACGCCGACACGTCCCGGGCGCACCTCGCCCACGACGCCGAGCTCGGCCAATGCGCCGATGATCCAATCCTCCAGTGCACGGACGAAAGCGCGCACGTCGCCCGCGCGCCGTTTCACGTCCAGCATCACGTAGCAGATGCGCTGGCCGGGACCGTGGTAGGTGTAACGGCCCCCACGCCCGCTCTCGAACACCGGAAAGCGTCCGGGTGCGATCAGCTCCTCGGGCCGCGCGCTGGTGCCGGCGGTGTAGAGGGGCGGATGCTCCAACAGCCAGATAAGCTCAGGGGCCGCGCCAGAAGCGATGGCTGCCGCGCGCGCTTCCATCGCCTCGACGGCCTCGAGGTAGCCAACGGGGGCGTGGCTCACCGCCCAAGCGACGGGCGTCGAGGGGGCGGCAGGGGACGATTCGATGGGCTTTGGGGTCATGTCTGCAGTCTAGATTCCGGCGCTCGTGGGGGCCAGGGCGCCGGTTGAAGGGGCAAGAGGCGATTTGCCGCCGCGCCATGCTTGAGAAACTCCGAAAACGACCTGCGGAAGAGGTGCGAGCATGCTTGTTCCGGCCGCGCAACTTGGCTATATGAGCGCTCTCATTCACCCGGCTTGCGGTCGTGGCGGAATTGGTAGACGCACTACCTTGAGGTGGTAGCGGGGCAACCCGTGGAAGTTCGAGTCTTCTCGACCGCACCATTCGGAAAAACAAGGCGAAATCGAACTGACCGGGATCTCCGGAAAGTTGGTCGCCTTGTCCCGATGGGACAGACTAGCCGCGTATGGGATCCCGAGCCCCTGTTTTTGCCCTCCCGACGGTCTTTTTACGGTAGCCGGCAACCTTTGGCGCCGATCCCCCGCCTAGGATACAATCCTCCAATACGACCTCGCGCCGGCCATGGCAGACATCATGGAGCGCAACAAGGACATTTTTGATCGGATCGTGAGCGATGCCTCGCAGCTTTCATTTTATCGAGCCACCCAACGCCTTCGCGCCGACCAGCGAGTGGGTCGCGTTCCTGGCTGATATGCGTGAATTGTATAAGACCTCGCCGAACAGGGAAGTCGAGGAGGCGATCCTCGATGCTGAGCAAGAGCTCGCGCTCCGACGAGAGCAGAAACCAGAGGACTGAGAGCCCCGCCACCGAGGGTTTCTCTCCTATCCGCAATTCCGATCCCTTGAAGCCGAATTAGGCTCCGAGGAGCATACTATCGGTCGTCCACCATAGCGAAGCACGCCCAGCGCAGTTCGCCCGGTGTCAGCGCGGACACGGCGTTCATCCGATGAGTCTTTCCCAGGCTCCACCACGTGCGCGAGCATATGAAGGCGGAGTTGGCCCGAAAACGCAGGCAACTGGGGTCGTGTGACAGCACTGTGCACGACTACTTTCAGGGCGCGTGCGCGGCTCCGATGTGCGGTGCGCGTGCCGTGCTTCCCTCCATGAGGGCAACGCCGATGTAAGCCGCCGCCGATACGGCCAGCGCGACGAGATAGGGCGCCTCCCAGTCGAGCACGAAGCGCCCGAGTGCCCACACCAGCGTGCCGAGCGTGATGGAAACCGCGGCGCTGCGCGGGCCACCGAAACGCGTGAAGAGCCCGAACGCCGCCGAGACGAATATGCCCGCGCTGCCGAAAGCCGAAGCGATTTCGACCAGTTCTTTGATGCGGTCGGAGGTGAGGGCCAGCAGGAAGGCCACCGCCGTCAGCGCCACGACACTGAGGCGTGCGGCGATGAGCTTTCCACGTACGCCCAAGGTGGGCGCGACCCGCACGACGATGTTGTGCGAGACCTGCGCGCCCGATGCATGCAGCGCCGAATGCACCACGGAGAGGATTGCCGAGATGAGAGCGCCGCCGAAGATCACATAGTGCCACTGGGGCAGGTAATGGGCCG
>Ga0182743_1002689_pt1 | contig 15099 bp, 13 predicted proteins | sample eDN3rd30CKraftOP_FD_128522 | JGI IMG/M metagenome (GOLD analysis project Ga0182743, IMG submission 128522) | Enriched Organic Plus compost microbial communities from Emeryville, California, USA - eDNA 3rd pass 30_C Kraft OP (version 2) (version 2) ... | reverse complement strand
TTTCGCTTATGACGCGCGCGATCCGGCCGCCGCGGCCAAGCTGGTGAGCGACGTGGAAAGCGCATTGGGCGGGATCGATATCCTGCTCAACATCGCCGGGATCATGACCTGGGGCCGGATCGAGGAGACCGACCCGGCCGCATGGCAGCGCACGCTGGATATCAATTTGTCCGGCCCGTTCTATCTGACGCAGGCCGCGCTCGAACCGCTGAAGGCGAGCAAGGGCAATATCGTCAATGTCGCATCGGCCGGGGGAATTCACCCCGTCTATGGCACGTCCGCCTATGGCATTTCGAAGGCGGGCGTGATCGCGCTGACCAAGAGCACCTCGCTCGAATGGGCGCGCCATGGCATCCGGGTGAATGCAATCGCGCCGGGCGGTGTGGCCACGCCGATGCATGAAAAGAGCACGGCGGGCGGCGGGGTCGATCCCGCGATCTTCACCGAAGCGGCGGGGCGCAACATGCCCAAGCTGACTGACCGCGAAGCCTGCACACCGGCGGAAATCGCCGCTGCCATCGCCTATCTCGCCAGCGACGATGCGCGCTATGCCACGGGTACGGTGCTAATTCTCGATGGCGGGCAGACGACGGGTTGATCGCGGCCGCCCCGCAACGCCGATAGGAGCACAGGACATGACCACCAACCCGGGCGCGGATATCTGGGACGCTTTCACCGCACGGCTGGGCGAGGCGCGGGCCACGCTCAACGCCCCAGGGGCCCCAGCCGATCTCTTCGATCAGGCGGAAGGGGCGCGCTATCTCAGCCGCCTCGTCCGGCTGGGGCTGGAGATGTATCTGGAAGGGGGCGATCCCGATTTTCCCGCTTTCGTGCGGCCGAGCCATGAAACGGCGAAGCTGGGCGGGGACAATCCCGACAACCTCTATCTCTCGGCGACGATTGCCGGGGATCGGACCTATCGCCTGACCGGCAATGTCGGATCGGTGGCCTATCTCAGCATCGGATCGAAAGCGAACCGCTACGCGATCGACGGCACGATGGCGTCCACCGGGGAACTGAGAGCGAACGAGTTCCGCGCCGATGCGAATGGCGATTTCGTCATCACCGCCAGCCAGACCGATCCGCAGGATGGCAGCGCGTGGTTGCCGTTGGCGGCGGATTCGAACATCCTGCAAGTGCGGCAGACCTTTATCGACCGGCGCAGTGAAGTGCCGGCGACGTTCGCTATCGAACGGATCAGCGATGGCCCGGCGATGCCGCACCCGCTCGACCCTGAGGCGCTGAAAGCGCGGCTGCAAGGCGCGGCCGATTTCGTGGTCAACAGTTCGAAATTGTTCGCCGACTGGTCGAACATGTTCATGGCCCATCCCAACGAAATGCGCGATTGGGGGCAGGACATGTTCCAGAAGGCCGGAGGCGATCCGGCGATCTTCTATGTCCACGGTTACTGGACATTGGGGCCGGGCGAGGCGCTGTTGATCGATACGCCGATCCCCGATTGCGAATTCTGGAATATCCAGATCAACAACTGGTGGATGGAATCGCTCGATTACCGGTACGTCCCGGCCTGCATCAACAAGGGCACCGTGGTGCCCAACGCGGATGGCACGGCGACCATCGTGGTCGCGCATGACGATCCGGGCCGCCCCAACTGGCTGACCACGCATGGGCATAACCAGGGCTTCCTGCTGCTGCGCTGGATCCATGCGGCGCAAACCCCGGTGCCGACCATACGGAAGATCACGCTCTGAGAGTGCGCGAAGGGGAAAGGCGGCAGTCTTCCCATGCCGCGCAAATGAACAGGGCCGCGTGTGCAAACGCGGCCCTGTTTTTTTCCGGTCCGTTCGCCGGTTACAGCGGCATGTAATCGCCGCCGTTCACATCCAGCGTGGCGCCGGTCACGGCACTGAACAGATCCGACAGCGGCAGCAGCACGCCATGGGCGCATTCCTCGTCGGTCGGGATTCGGCCGAGCGCCATGGTGGAGGAGATCGCGGCCACCGTTTCATCGACGCTGGGGCCGCCCTGGGCCGCCTGATCTTCCAGCCAGGCGCGTGCGGGGGCGCTCATCGTCCAGCCGATGGCGGGGGTGTTCACGCGGATATTCTTCGGCCCCAGTTCGGAGGCGAGATAGCGGGTCAACGATGCCAGCGCCGCCTTGGTCGAAGCGTAGCCGCCCTGATGCTGCACGACCTTGCGCGCAACCTGGCTGCCGACGTTGACGATCGAGCCGCCGCCGTGCTGTTCCATCACCGGCACGACCGCGCGGATCATGCGCAGAGTGCCGATCACCGTGACATCGAATGCACTGAGCAGCACGTCGAGATCGATCTCGTTCACCGGGGCGAGATCGCCGGGGCGGTAGGCCGAATTGACGAGACCATCGATCCGGCCGAAGGCGGCCTGTGTCTTTTCCGCGGCGGCGTTGCAGGCATCCTGCGAAGTGATGTCGGCCTGAATGATCAGCGCCTTGCGGCCCATTTTCTCGATTTCACCCGCGACTTCTTCCATCAGCGTGGTCGAGCGCGAAACCATCGCTACATTCGCGCCCAGTCGCCCCGCCTCATAGGCGATTGTGCGGCCGAGCCCGGGCCCGACGCCGGTGACCAGAACGGATTTGCCTTCGAGAATGCTCATTATCGTCTCCCAAGTGTCTGTGGATGGCGCCGGCACGAGGGCCGCGCATGTGGAAATGAAGCCTGTGGCAGGCGATGCGATCCGCCCGCCGGCCCAATGCACGGAATTTGCCAGAAGCCACCGGGGGCGTCTATACGCAAAAAGGAAGATGTGGCCTGATTTGTAACGGTATGCGGAGTTGCCCAATGCCGCAACTTTAGTGGTGTACCTGCGCACGATTGCAAATGCCGGCCGGATGCCATAGCCCCGGCAGCGAAAGGGGCGGGAATTGAAGCGTCAACTGGATGAACAGGACGAGGCGATCATCGCCGTGCTGCGCGAAGATGGCCGCATCGCGATTCGCGAACTCGCCCAGAAGGTCGGCCTGACCGAGGCGACCGTACGCGCACGTATCCGGCGGCTGGAAACATCCGGATCGATCCGCATCGTGGCCAAGCGCGATCTGGGGGCCATGGGCTATCCCTACACTGCATTGGTCGGCATCAGGATACGCGGGCGGACGATCGACGAAGTGGGACAGGATCTGCTGGCGATTCCCGAAGTGATCTCGATCCTGTCGGTGATCGGGCGCAACGATCTGGAAATCCAGGTCGTCGCCCGCGACATGGCGACGCTGAACGGATTGCTGACAGAAACCATCCTGCAGATCGATGGGATTGTCGGCGTGGAATCCGCGCTGGCGATGAACATCGTCAAATACGATCACCCCTGGGGGCGCTTCGAATGAAGGAAATCGAACTCAGCGATCTCGACCGGCGGCTGCTGGAACGGCTGGCCACCGATGCGCGCGTCAGCAATCGGGAAATCGCGCGCGAATTCGGGCTGACCGAAGGCGCGATCCGGCTGCGGCTGAAGCGCCTGATAGATGAAAAGGCGATCCAGGTCGCCGCTGTCACCAACATCGATCACGTTCCCGATTCGGTGATCGCCTACCTCTGGATCGACGTGGATGCGACGTATCCCTTGGCCGGAGTGCTGGATGCGCTCGTCGCGCAGCCGGAAATCACCTATGTCGCTTCGCTGGTCGGGCGCGCGGATATTCTGGCGATCACCTGGGTGCGCAGCGCGACGCATCTGGCCGACTATCTGCACAATACTATCGATCCGATCCCCGGAATCGGGCGCATCCGCTATGAATTGACTCACCGGATGATCAAGCACGATTATCGGTTGACGACAATCACACGCTAGCGGCGACGGTGGGGGCTGGCTCCGCCCCCTGATGCTACGCCTGTTTTGAAATACGCAAAACGCAATAATTTTGAACCGAACTTCCTTTTTGCGTTTGACAGCTTCCCTTGTGTGACGGCATTTCCCGTCCATACAAGGAGAATGCCATGGGATTCGAGGAAACACGCCGTGCGCAGTTGCGCACGCTTTTCGCGGAGCTGATCGGGGCCTACGGGCGCAAGGATTTCGAGACTTTCGCCCGGTATGTGGATGAACAGGCCGTGTTTGAATGGCCCTATCTGCCGCTCAAGGAATTTCCCAGCCGCATGGTCGGCCGCGACGCGTTCATTGAAACCTCGCGTGTGGGGATGGAGGATTGCGACGGCTATCACCACCAGGTCGATACGTTCTACGATCAACTCGATCCCGACACGCTGATTGTCGAATATCATTCGGATACCACGCTGCGTTCGAGCGGCATCCACTATTCCAACAAGTATCTCGGCATCCTGCGCTTTGAAGGCGATCAGGTGGTTTACTGGAAGGAGTATGTGAACCCGATCATCATTGCCGAAGCATTCGGGCTCAATTTCCAGAACGAAGCGGCCAACTCGTGAGCGGGTGGGACAAGGACGTTGATGTTCTGGTGATCGGAACCGGCGCTGGGGGCATGGCGTCGGCCGTGTTCGCGGCCCATCGCGGCGCGCGGACGCTGATTATCGAAAAGAGCGCGCAATACGGCGGCACTTCGGCGACTTCGGGTGGCGGCGTGTGGATTCCGTGCAGCGATTCCGCGCGCGAACAGGGGCAGGCAGATACACCGGAAGAGGCCTTCACTTATATCAAGGCGCTGACCGGCAACACCGTGGCCGATGCCCGCATCCGCGCTTTCGTGGAAAATGGCCATGTGATGAAGCGTGCGATCGAGGCCATTTCTGACCTGCGCTTCACCGCGATCCCCTACACCGATTATCAGGCGGAAAAGCCGGGCGGAAAAATGGGCTATCGCAGCCATGCCTGCAACACCATCGATGCGCGGGACCTGTCGCGGGAGGATTTCGAGAATCTGCGCACCACGCACCCTTCAGCCATGCTGTTCGGCTTCATCCCGTGGACGATCATGGAATCCGCGCCGATGATCACGCGCGGGCCGGGCTGGAAGACGATCATGGCGAAAGTGTTGTGGCGTTATTACAGCGATATTCCGCAGCGTCTGCGTTCGTCGCGCAGCCGGTTCGTGGTGTTCGGATCGGCGATTGCCGGGCACCTCAAGAACGCTCTCAACCGCTACGGCGGGGAGATGTGGCGCGAGGCGGAGCTGGTCGATCTGGTGAAAGGCGATGATGGCCGCGTCGAAGGGGCGATCATACGCAAGGACGGCCACGATGTCCGCGTGCGCGCGGCGCGGGGGGTGATCCTTGCCGCCGGTGGTTTCGAACGCAACCGGGCCATGCGCGAACAATACCTGCCAGGCGCGGAAAGCCGCCCGGAATGGTCGGCGGGCCAGGAAAACAACACCGGTGACGGGATAACCGCCGGGATGCGCGTGGGCGCGGCCATCGATCTGATGGACGAGGCATGGTGGGCGCCGACTCTGAACGTGCCGGGCGAAACGCGCGGTCGCCCGCTGTTCTACGAGCGGGCGCTGCCGGGCAATATCATGGTCAGCCAGACGGGCGAGCGCTACATGAACGAGGCGCGCAGCTACGATATCGCCGGGCGGGCGATGATCGATGCGGACCGGCCCGATCGGCGCACGATCCCGTCATGGATCGTGCTCGACAGCCGGTTTCGGCGGAAATATCCGATGGGCCCGGTCCTGCCGCTGGTGCCGGACTGGCTGCTGCCCAAGCGGGTTCGCCAGATGTATGTCAAAGCGCCGACGATCCGCGCCCTTGCGGAAAAGATGGGCGTCGATCCGGATCGGCTGGAGAACACTGTCAACCGTGTCAACCGCTTTGCCGCCACCGGGGTGGATGACGATTTCGGCCGCGGTTCGGCCCCGTACGATCGCTATTACGGCGATCAGTCGGTGCAGCCCAATCCCAATCTCGCCCCGATCGACGAAGCGCCGTTCTACGCGCTCAAGGTCTATCCCGGCGATATCGGCACCAAGGGTGGGCTGGCGACGGACGAGGCCGCGCGCGTGCTGGATACGCAGGGGCAGGTGATCCCCGGCCTCTATGCCATCGGCAACAATGCGGCGTCGGTGATGGGGCCATCCTATCCCGGGGCAGGTTCGACGCTCGCCCCGGCGATGACGTTCGGTCTGCTGGCGGTGCAGGATTGCCTGGGCGGCCCGGCGGAAATGGCGCAAGCGGCGCAATAGCCGCCTCAGGTTGGTGAGCCTGTAGAGAAAAGGGCCCGGGGTGACCCGGGCCCTTCAGGTGTCCGGCGGGAGCCTTCAGGCTGCCGGTGCCGGAGCGATGCCCTGCATCAACCCGTCGATGATGCGCCGCTTCATGGGTGCGACCCAATCGCGTTCAAGCGCTTCGTTCAGCAGACCCGCTTCCTTGAGTTCGTCACACAGCTTCATCTGGTGGCCGATATCGAACAGGTCATACTGCGAAGAGAATTTGCCGTCGCCGCCATAGGTGATGAAGCTGACGCCTTCGGTTTCGTAATAGCTGCCGTCCGGGCGGCGGCCCGGGCCGCGGTTGACCCAGCGGCTGAAGATCTGGTCGCCGTTGACCGCGAAACTGGTGACCGGGAAACTCCATCCGGCCCAGCCGGAGCCCACGTCCATGTCGCGCCCGTAATGGGTCTGGCGGATCTCCTCGCGGCTGCGCGCGAAGACCGGCATCGCCCCGCCATAGGGGCAATAATAGGTGGCGTTTTCGTGATAGAGTTCGTCCGCAATCCAGGCCCAGTGATTGCGTTTCTCCGCTTCGACAAAGGCATCGCGCAAGGCGATGATGGCGGCTTCGACTTCTTCGCGTGGATAAGACATCGGATTCTCCCTTTTTCGCGCGACAGAATGGGCAAAGTAGGCAATTTCGTCAAGACGCCATTGCCATATGCGGAGTATTTTGTCATAAAAAACTACGCAAAAAGATATTACGGTTGAGGTGGGTGATTCATATGCAAAATCTGGCGCAACTCGAACCCGATGCTCTGATGGCCCGGGCCAAAGCGAACACCGGGCTGGACGATTTCGGTCCCGATCATTTCCTCGAACCGCTGACGGTGCTGACCCGTTCGATGCGGGAAGAAGCCGATCTGAACGAAGCGGGCATTCAGATGCAGGGCGGGCGCATTGTCAATGCGCTGGAAAACCGCCTGCGCCGCCAGGCCTTGATGAAAGCGCATCCCGAAATCGCAGACGAGAAAGTGGAAGTCGGCGCGATCATCGTCGGTTTGCCGCGCACCGGCAGCACGATGTTGCACCGCCTGCTGGCGGCATCCCCCCGGGCGACGGCGATGGTGTGGTGGGAAACGATTTTCCCCCTGCCGCGCGATGAAAGCGGGGCGGCCGATATCACCGCGCGCAAGGCCGATGCCGAAGCGCTGGTCGAACAGCTTGTCGGCGCTTCCGCCGGGTTCGATGCGATCCATCCGATGGATGCGCATGCCTATGACGAGGAACTGCCGCTGATCGAGCAGTCGTTCATTTCGAACATTCCCGAAGCGATGATGTATCTGCCGAGCTATGGTGCCTGGCTGTTGGAAGCCGATCAGCGCGCGGCTTATGGCGAACTGATCGACTGGCTGAAAATCCTTCAGTGGCAGGACCCTTCGCGGCGGGGTCAGAAATGGGTGCTCAAGGCGCCGCATCATCTGACAGCGGTGCAAACGGTGCTCGACATGTTCCCCGAGGCGGTGATCGTCATGACGCATCGCCGGATCGATCATGTGATCGCCAGCTATTCCTCGATGGTCGGATCGTTGACCGGCGGCAACACCGACACCGATTTCCGCGCCGCGCAGGCCCGGCACTGGAGCGCGCGGCTCAAGCGCAATCTGGAAGACATGATGGCCGCGCGCCGCAATGCGGAAGATCGTTTCGTCGATGTCGATTACCGCAAGCTGCTGGCCGATCCGGTGGGCCATGCCATCGGCATTTTCGCCGCCGCCGGAATACACGCGGACGATGCGGACGTGGCCGCGTGGAAAGCCTGGCTGGACGGCAACAAGCGCGACAACCGGCCATCGCACAAATACGAACTGGCCGATTTCGGGATCGATGCGGAGCAGTTGAGCCGCGAATTCGCATTCTATACTAACGTCTACGGAAGCGAATCCTGATTGTCGGGAACGCGGAGAGAGAATGCAAAAATGAAAATCGAAGGCAAAGAAGCGGACTATCTGAAAGGGGCGAACGAACCTCTGGCCGGGTCCATCCTGATCAGCAATTCGCGCTATCTGAACAATCCGCGGTTTCGCGATATCTATGCGCAGATGGGGCTCAAGCGGAACGGGCATGATCTGCCCGCCGCCTATCTGGTGCCGGAAATCAACAACGCCATCGCCGAGGAACTCGACTACGAACGGCTGATGACGCTGCTGGCGGAAGAAAAGGCCAAGAACGCCGAATTCGCCGAATGGCTGGATACGCGGTTCCTGTCGGACTGGAACGCAATGGATCTGTCGGGGTGCAAGGATGGTACGGTCGGAGCGGCGATCCGCGGCTTCATCCAGGAAAGCGGCATGGATATCGATTTCATGTTCCGCGGCGAACCGAAGAACGATTTCGAATACCTCAACAAGCGCCGGGTGCAGAACCACGATATCGAACATATCGTCACCGGTCTCGACCCCAGCCCGGTGGGCGAGGAATCGCTGATCGTCGCCAACACGGTGGCATGCTTCAACTATTTCTCGCCGAAACTGGCCGGGATGCTGACATTCCAACCGATGTTCCTGTCCTCGACCAGCCTCATGCGGATGAATTGCCACTATCCCCAGGTCGTGCCCGCGATGCTCGAAGGCACCGCGCGCGGCTATGCCCTGGGCATGAAGCAGAAGAAGCCGCTGTTCATGATCCGCTGGGAAGACTGGATCGATGTTTCGATTGCGGATGTGCGCAAGGAATTCGGCTTCGAAGATGGGCCGGAGCCCGGGCACTGGACCTGGACTTTCGAAGCGGCTTACGGGTGATCCGATCATGACCGACTTTGGCGTTACCGACTTTCTGGCGATCCAGAAGTTGATCCATTCCTATCCCCGTTTTCTCGATGCCGGGAAGCTCGACGGGGTGGGGCAGCTGTTCGCTTCGGCGACGGTGCATTTCGAGGGCCGCGATGATCCGGTGGTCAACGATCCGGCGGAAGTCACGCGCATGTTCGCGGATTTCCTGCAGCTTTATGATGGGATTCCGCGGACCCGCCATCTGATCTGCAATGTGATCGTGGAACCGGAAAGCGCGACTGTGGCCACGGCGACCAGCACCGTGCTGGTGGTTCAGGCGGCCCCGACCTTGCCGTTGCAGCCGATCATCACCGGGGACTATCGGGACCGGTTCGAAAAGCGCGACGGGCAGTGGCGCTTTACCGAACGCTATATCACCAACGATCTGTTCGGCGATCTCTCGGCCCACGGCCGCTATACGATTGGCGCCTGACCGGTCCTTTCCCTGAAGGAAACCGGCAGCCCCCGCGTTCCATCCGGAGCGCGGGGGTTTCGCTGTCAGGCGAGATAGCCGCCATCGGCGGCGAGGACGGCCCCGTTGATATAGGCGGCATCGTCGGAACACAGCCAGACCACCGCCTTGGCGACATCTTCCGGTTGGGCGAAGCGGCCGATAGGGATCGGAGCCAGCAGCATATCCTTGTATTCGGGCTGGTGGATCACCTGGTTGGTCAGCGGCGTATCGACCACGCCGGGCGACACCGCGTTGCAGCGGATGGCGCGCCCGCCGTATTCCTTGGCGATCGTCTTGGTCAGGCCGAGCACGCCATGCTTGGCCGCCGTGTAGGCCGCCGTGCGCGGATAGCTGATATGCGCCTGCAGCGAGGTGGTGTTGACGATGGCCCCGCCGCCGCTTTCAAGCAGAAGGGGCAGTTCGGCGCGCAGGCAGTGGAACACACCATCCAGATCGACACCCAGAACCTGCCGCCATATGTCCAGCGGCAATTCATGCGTTTCGGGTAGCGGAGCGCCTTTCAGCGGCGCGACTTCGGTGATCCCGGCGTTATTGAACGCGCAATCGAGCCGGCCGAACCCCTTGCGCACCGCGTCCACCATGGCGAGGCAGTCGTCAGGGTTCATCACATCGACGGTGCAGGCGATCGCTCCGGGCAGTTCCTGCGCCAGTGCGCTGGCCGCTTCGCCATTGCGATCCGCAATTGCGACGCTGGCCCCTGCGGCGGCGAAGAGGCGTGCGGCTGCGGCGCCAATGCCGCTCGCCCCGCCGGTGATGAGAACAGCCTTCCCCCGATAATCCATCTGTTTTCCTTTCAGTATTCCATGGCTCCGTGTGCCGCGATGCGCGCGCTTTGAAAACCACTTTCCCATCGATTACCGCATGCTACGCAAAGCGTCAATTATATGAGATGTTTGATCTCTTTACGTAGTTTATATGCTTTTTTGATCCTGCAAATGGAATCCGGGCTGGGAAGGAGGCCGTTTATAACCCCCACAACGCGGGTGTGCGGCATGCTTGCCTGATTGCATTTTACGCAAATAGATAACTGTTGGATTTGATTTGTCATTTTACGTAGCAATTTGGCTTGATGATTCGTGCAAATTTTATCATAAGAATGCGTGTAGAATGCAGCAAAAGGCTGCCACCATCGCTCAGGGAGTAGGAAATGAAACTTCGTTTTGCCGTTCTGGCGGGTTCCATGCTGGCGGCTGTCCAGCCGCAGATGGTTTTCGCTCAATCGACGCCCGCGGGTGGCGCCTCGGCGGGGATTGGCGATATCGTCGTGACCGCGCGCCGCACCGAAGAAAGCGCGCAGACCGTGCCGGTAGCGGTTACCGGCTACAACAGCGAACAACTCGAAGCGTTGGACATCAAGGGTTTCGGCGATATCGGCAAGACGGTGCCGAACCTCGATGTGCAGCGTCAGTTCGGTTCGGCTAGCGCGCCGCAATACTATCTGCGCGGCGTTTCCACCGGCACCTTGAAATTCGAGGCGGACGCGGGGATCGGCCTCTATATCGATGGCGTCTATCTCGGCCGCCCGGCGGGGACGGCGTTCGATCTCGCCGACGTGGAACGGGTGGAAGTGCTGCGCGGGCCGCAGGGCACGCTGTTCGGCCGCAATTCCACTGGCGGTGCGATCAACTTCATCACCGCCCGCCCGACGGGCGAATTCGGGGTGAAAATGGATGGCACCATCGGCAATTACGATCGCCGGAAGGGTTCGATCACGGTCAATCTGCCCGCGCTCGGGCCGATCAGCGCGCGCGTATCCTATCTGCATGATGAAAACCGGGGCTATGTCCGCAATCTGACGCCGGGCCGGACTTTCCATTTCGCGGAGCCGTTCGGCACGATCAAATCGGCCAAGACCTTCGGTGCGGAAAACACCGACGCCATTGCCGCAGCGGTGCATATCGATGGCGGGGCGCTACAGGTCGATTACAAGTTCGATTACACCGACAAGGTCAGCACGCAGCTCGCCCAACAATTGCTGGGGTATGATCCGACCTATCTTCCGGGTGTGGGCGATCCGCCGTTCTATACTGCTGCGCCGAGCATCTATGTGCCGCCCAGCAGCAAGCGGCAAAAGGCGGTCGCGCTCGATTTCACGACGCCTTCGCATCTCAAGATTCAGGGCCACAGCCTGACCATGGCGCTGGATGTCAACGATGCGATCACGCTGAAAAGCATCACCGGCTTCCGCAAGATGGATGAATTTGTCGGCGGTAACGATATCGATGGCGGGGCTTACATAGTGGGCGGCCTGCCGTTCACCAACATTTCCTCGGTGCAGGATCGGCATCAGAAGCAGTTCACGCAGGAACTGCAGGTGCTGGGCAAGACCGGCAACTGGGACTGGGTGCTGGGCGCGTTCTACTTCCGTGAAACCGGGCGGGATAACAATCCCGTGTTTATCGGGACGCTATTCCCGACACACTTGCCGGAAATCATCCCTTCCACTGGCCCGGGCACTGGCAACACGCTTAACGCATTCGGAGTGCCGAGCGATTATCTCGCCGGGGCCGACGCTTCGATCCGCAACAAGTCGATGGCTGCCTATGCCCATCTCGGCTACAAGGCGGAACATTTCGAACTGGCAGGCGGCATTCGCTACACCAAGGACAAGCGGCGTGAAGTGCTGCGCGCGGCGGGCTTGATTCCCTTCGCCGCACCGCCGGTCACCGCCAATGCGTCGTTCGACCATTGGGATTTCGACGCCACGGCGACTTATATCGTCAACCGCAATGTCCGTGGCTATCTGCGCTTCGCCACCGGCTATCTTTCGGGCGGCGTGATGGGCGGCAACCTCTTCAAGCCCGAAACGGTGAAAAGCTACGAAGCGGGCGTGAAGGCGGACCTGCTGGACAACAAGCTGCGCATCAATGCCGCTTATTTCATCTCACGGCGCAAAAATGTGCAGACGCTTGGCTTCAATGCCGCCAGCGGCACTTTCCTGTTCTCCTCGCCCTATGGGCGCGAGAACGGGTTCGAGATCGAACTGACCGCCAAGCCGGTGGAGGGGCTGACGCTGAACGCCAGCTATGGTTACCTCCACCAGAAGCTGGCCAACGATCCGGTCAACGGCCCGGTCAACTCGCTGGCGCCCAAGAACACGCTCAGCCTTGGCGCGCAGTATGATTCCCCTGCTTTTGCCAATGGCAGCTATGTCACGTTCCGGGTGGACGGGTTCTATAAGGACAAGCGCCTGTCCGACCCGATCCGCAATGCGGCGACACTGGATATGACAACGCTGCCTTCGCGCTTCGATGTCAACGCACGCCTTTCGCTGGTCGATCTGCCCATCGGCGGGACCAAGGCGAAAGTGTCGGCCTGGGTCCAGAATCTGACCAACAATCAAAAGCTGGAATTCGCCCGCAATCTCAGCACCAATGTGATCGGCACGTTCCAGGTGCCGCGCACGTTCGGTGTGGATGTCGGCTTTGCCTTCTGAATATGTATGAGGGAATTGGGATAATATCGCGATATATGATTTGATCAGAACATAGTATCAGAAGGTAATACTATGATTAAATCTGCTTCGCGATATATCCCAGTCCCATATGCGCTGCTTTTACTGTGCAGCGGCCCTGCCTTGTCGCAAGACACGCAATCCCACGATGGCCATAGCATCGTTGATATCGCGAAAGGGTATGAAGGGGTAATCACCGATCTTTCCCACAGAATCTGGAAAATGCCGGAAGTGGGATTCAAGGAAGAGAAAAGTTCTGCTCTGTTGCAGTCGGCCCTTCGCAAGGAAGGGTTTTCGATAGGTTCCGGCGTTGCCGACATGCCAACGGCATTTGTTGCGCGCTATCGTACAGGCGATGGGCCTGTCATGGCCTTTCTTGCCGAATTCGATGCGCTTCCCGGTATCAGCCAGCAGGCCGAAGCGACCGCGCCATCTCCCGTCATTGGCGAAAATGCGGGGCATGCCTGCGGGCACAACCTGTTGGGGGCGGGCAGTATCGGGGCTGCGCTTGCCGTGCGGCAGTGGATGGCGAAGACAGGCTTCAAAGGCGAGGTGCGAGTCTACGGCACACCCGCGGAGGAAGGAGGTGATGGCAAAGTATATATGGTCCGTGCCGGCCTGTTCGATGATGTCGACGCCGTACTGCATTGGCACCCTTACAGCCTTTCCGCAGTGATCAACGCCACCAGCAGGGCCAACATCAAGACCGACTTCACATTTCACGGGATTTCAAGCCACGCCGCAATTGCTCCGGAAAAGGGGCGCTCTGCTTTGGCGGGTATCGAAATCATGAATGTAGCCGTTAATTATATGCGGCAGTTCATCCCTGAAAGTGCACGGGTCCATGGCGTTGTCACCAACGGAGGGGAAGCGCCGAACGTCATCCCTAGCGTTGCGTCCAGCAGTTACTACGTCAGGGATATCGATGTTAATGTCGTGAAAGACGTACAGGGAAGGCTTCTGAAAACAGCGGAAGGCGCTGCGATTGCCAGCGGAACGAGTGTCGAATGGACTATAAAGGGCGGCGTCTATCCTTTGCTGATAAACGATACTCTCAACAAGATAGCCTATAAGAATCTAAAAACGGCGGCTTCTGCATTGGCATGGGATGAGAAAGAACATCGCTACGCCGAATCCGTTCAGAAGTCCCTGGGCATGGCGCCGGAAAACGATCCGGCGTTGGTTATCCCCCTTGCGCCCTTGCCTCCCGGTGCCGAGCGTGGGGCAGGCTCGACCGATGTGGGCGATGTTAGCGTTGTCGTCCCCACGGTCGGGGTCATGGTGATGGCGTGGCCGCAGGGTGTGACGCCGCATAGCTGGGCTGCTGCGGGGGCAAGCGGCAATTCCATAGGCACGAAGGCTGCGGTTACCGCTGCCACCGCGCTGGCGATGACTGCTGTCGACCTGTTTCAGTCGCCGGAGGCGTTGAGCGATGCGAAGAAGGAGCTTCTGAAAAAGAGAGGTCAGCACTTCAGATATGAGGCTCTGCTGGGCAATCGAAATCCCCTGGATTGACGGAAGCGCTCTTACCGCCCCGATATAAGGTACGCCGTCCCTGTTGCTGCCTGAACTGACCGGATGTGTGGGGGCATTTGCGGAAAAAGGGGGGAAAGCACGCCTTCCGCATATGGGCTCCTGCGGGGGAGTTTCCTATAGGCACGGGCGATGCACGCGGACCCAGCCATTCTCCTGCACGATATCTTCGGATTCGAAACCTTTCGCGGGGTGCAGGAACAGGTGATCGGCCGGGTGATGGCGGGGCAGGGAACGCTCGCCATCATGCCCACCGGGGCGGGCAAATCGCTATGTTACCAGCTTCCCGCCGTGGCGCTGGACGGCTGTTGTATCGTCATTTCGCCGCTGATCGCTCTGATGCACGATCAGTTGCGCTCCGCCCGCGCGCTCGGCATTCGCGCCGCCAGCCTGACGTCCGCCGACGCCGACTGGCGCGAAACGCAGGATCGGCTGGTCGCGGGGGACCTCGACCTGCTCTATGTCGCGCCGGAACGGGCGAGTGGGGAAGGTTTCCGCAACCTCCTCGAACGCGCGCGGATATGCCTGTTCGCCATCGACGAGGCGCACTGCGTTTCCGAATGGGGGCACGATTTCAGGCCCGATTATCGCCTGCTGCGCCCCTTGCTCGATGCATTCCCGCACGTGCCGCGCCTGGCGCTGACGGCGACCGCCGATGGCCACACCCGCTCCGATATTCTGGCGCAATTGGGCCTGCCGCCCGCCGGGCTGGTGGTTTCGGGCTTCGACCGGCCCAACATCC
>Ga0182743_1002687_pt1 | contig 15106 bp, 15 predicted proteins | sample eDN3rd30CKraftOP_FD_128522 | JGI IMG/M metagenome (GOLD analysis project Ga0182743, IMG submission 128522) | Enriched Organic Plus compost microbial communities from Emeryville, California, USA - eDNA 3rd pass 30_C Kraft OP (version 2) (version 2) ... | reverse complement strand
GGACGCCAGCCTGCACGTTGTCATTATCATTGTCGCCTTCGAAAAATGCGGCGACGGTATCAACGATGACGAGTGCCAATTCCAGCTTCTTGTCACGAATCTCTCGGCTGATTGCTTCCGCAGATTCCGACAGCCGCACGACACCGGGAATAAAGTGAACGTCCATCTGTTCAGGATCGAGGCTCATTTCTTGCGTTAGGCCAAGCCATCGCATTTGAACGTCCGTTGGGTTTTCGCCGGCAAGGTACAGCACAGAGCCTTTCGCAACGTACAAGCCGCCTAGGGGTCGCCCCGTTGCGACGTGAGCTGCAAGCAACATCGCGACGGCCGTCTTCCCCACGCCTGTTCGTGCTGTCAACGAATAGCAGAACCTACGCTGGAGAACGCCATCCAGAAGGTAGTCTGGCGGCTGGAAGTCCGCCAAAAAGTCGGCACTTGATTTAATGAAATCGGCCACGAATGTGCCTCTTTGCTGACTTGGAACGAACCGGCATGGCGCGGCCGCTGAAATCGATGCGCCGGCTCTCGTGCGCTGCCTGGTATCTGACGAGCTTCATCTCGAAATAGGAGATCACACGCTCCCAATCGTCCAACCAGTGTGCGTTCAGGCGCGACGCAAGGCTTGCGAACAATTTAGCTTCATCTCCGGGCTCAATACGGAGCACTTTGCTGGCCGCGGCCTCTTCCAGGATTCGCACACGCGCCTTTGCCCTCTCGACGCGCTGCTTGTGCTCGGTCGCATCGCATTCGGCTGCATCGAGTATGCAAGTTGCAGTTTCAACCTGCCGGGCAGCAAACCACGAATCGCTTCTTGCGAGATGCTGAAGCGCGAGGAATACGTGATCGGTCGGCTTCCAGCCGTTTCCAGCTTTGTCCTTTAAGGCGCTCAGTCGAGCGCGGACATCGGTGAGCGTAGCGATCCATGCGTCATACACTGATGCGAGTGCATCGACATGCGTATCGCCAAGAGACTCCCAATTTCGACTCGGATTCATATTCGGAACTCCAATTGCGGAGCCCGATCACACCGGCCATTTGACCCGCTAAGCGCCGTGCCTTAACAGACGGTTGTCACACACGTCGAATAAAGCTTGGAGCCCGGTCGCACGCCAATGCGATTCGGGCTTCCGTTTAAGAGACGGCGCGAACGGCGAACGAAGCGGCCTCCAAGGCGGTAAAGCCCTGGATCCGTGCTGCTTCGAGCACCCGTTCATACTGGCGGCGTGTTGCCACAAGTTCCGCGGCAGATGACCGGGAACCGACATGCCGACGAAGAACCAGGGCGGCGTGGAGCATCCGCAAGCCCGTTCGTTGCTCGAAGGCCGCACCGGAATCGACACGGTTGATTTCAAACCATCGGTGAGCGGCCTGGCGCCATTCGTAGTGCGCGCATAGAGCGTGGGCCAGCGCGCTTTCCGTTGATCGAATGTCGAGGTCAGAGACAAGTTCAAGGGCCGCCGTCATGCATATCGTGGCGTACCTCGACACCTGGCGCATGTCCGATTCGCCAGCGCAGCTAATGGCAAATGAATCCAGGATCGCGGCATCGATCAGACGCCCTCTCTGTTGCCAGTTGCGGGCCTCGACCACCTGCCGCCATTGGTGGGCCAGCTCTAGGTCGAGCATGGATTCGACCTCGGGAAGATCGACTATCTTCATGCCGCCACCTGCGACGCAGCCTCGCGGGCAGTGACCCATTCCGCATCTGCTTCAGCCGAAATGCGGGTGACGCGACCAACCTTGAAATGTCGCGGCGCCTCGCCGCGATCCTTGAGCACGTAGAAGGTGGCGCGGCAAAAGCCATGCCGTGCGCACCACTCTTGAATCGAATAGGAACCCTTAGACATACGGGTGCCCTCCTTTGCAAAGGCGAGCGCTCACGCGCGCGCGATTAAGCAACTTTCGGAAGGTTGGCCCTGCGCCGGGTCATAAGGTTCGAACGCACCAAGATGTCACTTGCTTTTCAAGAGGCGCAGCAAAATTGACAACCGCTATGAATGTATACTGAAGCTAAGTCGTTGTCAAGAAAGAACTTTTGTCAACTCATAATTAAACTAAAACCTGGAGCTAATCGATTGAGCCACAATACTCTGCCCACTCGACCATCAACGTCCTGCGTTTTTCTAACGCTGTGCCGCGACGGTATGCAGCCTCGGTTTCGTCATCGACAACATGCGCCAATGCCATTTCGGCGACTTCACGCGGGTGGCTGGTCATATCGCCTGCCCAATCGCGGAATGTCGATCGAAAGCCATGCGTGGTTGCTGGCGTCTTCGTATGACGTCGGATGCACTTGGCTAAAGCAGCATCGCTAAGCTTTCGACCGGTCTGCAAGCTGGGAAATAACAGCCCCTGCGCACCTGCTGGAATCTCTGCCAGTACCGCGTCTGACAGCGGGACGAAGTGAGGCCGATCGGCTTTCATACGGCCGGCGGGCACGATCCAAAGGCGGCGCTTCCAATCAATCTCGTACGCTTCCGACTGCGCAGCCTCGGAATAACGAGCCGCGGTCAAGATGATGAAGCGGAGCAACCGGGCAGCATCCGACGTATCAGCGGCGAGCGACCGCCAGAACGTAGGCATCTCGGCGTATGGCAAAGCCGGATGGTGCTTGACCTCGGACTTCTTTCGCTTCGTTAAAACCTGATCGAGATGACCGCGCCACAAGGCGGGATTTTCCCCAGACCGAAGCCCTTCCGCCTTGGCCGCGTTCAGAATCGCCTCTATGCGCCCGCGAACCCGACGCGCCGTTTCCTTCTTCGTCGACCAAACTGGCTGCAAGACCTTGAGCACCGCGGCGGTGTCGATGTCCGCCACGGCAAGGTCGCCGACGTGCGGGTGGACGTAAGTCGCAAGCGAATTGCGCCACTGCTGCCGGTGCTTCTCATTCTTCCATCCCGCCTCCCGACCGTTGATGAACTGCCCCGCATATTCTTTGAAGGTCACTGCACGAGAAGCCTCGACCTTGGCCGCGGCGCGCTGCTCCTTGCGGACTTCGATCGGGTCGGTTCCCAGGCGCACCGCGTCTCGCGCTTTTGCCGCCGCTTCGCGCGCCTTCGACAGCGGGACATCGGCGAGCGGCCCGAGCCCCATGAACCGCTCTTTGCCTGTTACGGGGCTGGTGAAGCGGAAAATCCACGCCGCGCTACCGTTCTTTGCCACGTCGAGCCGAAGGCCGCCGCCGTCGCTTAGGCGATCCCCCGGTTTTGCCTTCTTCACCTGAGGGGCCGTAAGCGCGTGCAAAGTGTCCTCCAAACCCCACGAGTCAACTCACGTTTAGAACGCCGATTTCAACAGGCGTTGGCGGACACCATACCACACCTGAAACGAAAAAACCCCGATAAAATCGGGGTTTTCGTAACGTCTGTGGACGTGGGTTGACGTTGATAAACAATGTCCTGGCGGAAGGGGTGGGATTCGAACCCACGAGAGAGTTGCCCCTCTGGCGGTTTTCAAGACCGCTGCCTTAAACCACTCGGCCACCCTTCCCTGAGACGTCGCGAGCCTTGAAACCGTCCGCGGGTCTTCCGATCGAGATCGCGGCCAGAGGTTCGACAAAAGGTCTATCCCTCGGCATCACGACACCACATCGACGCGCCGTCCATACACCGTCTCGCCGGCGATTTCGAGCCGTATCCGCTGGTCCCTTGCGACCGCCCACATGGCTGCTCGCGGATTGGGCCTTGCGAATTGACCTGCCGTGCAAGGAGGAGCCCGACATAGCGGAATCCAGGCATGCACCGATAGCGTCCGACGCCGGGCACCCGCACCACTTTTCAGCCCCGGGGAATGACTCACGTGCGCTTGACCGATCGTCGCGCCTCGGCGCCGCAGCGCTCGCAAACATAGATGACGTCGTCGACATCGCTCGCGAAAAGCACCGGCGTGACGAGCTTGATCGTCATGCTCGTGTTGCAGTCGGAGCATTGCGGCGATTGTGGCTGGCGGGAGCCAGCGGGCTTGCCGTTAAAAAACGGGGCCAGTTGGCCGGGCTCCTCATCCAAGCGGGGCTCGGACCGATCGCGTCGCACAGGTCCCGCCCCTCTGCCACTCTCGGTTCGCTTCTGCAATGCCGCCCCTCCTCTTCCGAAACCCGAACAGACACCCGTGCACGGGCCATCCGGCACGTCCGCTGAAGGTCAACGCAGCCGCGGCCGACACCCCGGCCATGATCCAGAATCGGCCGGTTGCCTGGAATCGGACATTTTGAAACGGTGAGGCTCTCCCCTGCCGCCAGTCCCGACCACACATCGCCATCGAAACAGAAACGGCCTCGTATCGCCCAACGTGTTGGGCCGCCGACACAGAGACCGTTTCTATTTCCACCCCTTCCGAGGTGACGAGGTGTGCGACGGAGAGTCGCCAAGCCACGATTCTTAAAACCGTGGGACGGTCTCAGGCGCCCGTCAGCCCCATCTGCTTGAGAACCGCATCGCCGAGCAGGCTGTAGGGATTGGCCAGCAACTCCGGTATCTCGAAGTGATTGTAGCCTTCCGCCACCAACAGCGTCACCGGCTTGCCGGCAGCCTCGACCGCCTGCGCGAATTCACGGCCCTGGCGTTGAAACTCCGGCGTCTCGCGGGTGCCATAGGCAACGATCAGCGGGCAGTTCAGCCGATCCAGGTGACGTTGCGACGACAGCGACTGCTCGATCTCGTCGTCGAAATTGACATAGGACGAGCGCTTCGACAGCCGCACCGGCTTGAGGTCGTACATTCCGGACACCAGCAGGCCGCCCTTGATCACGTCCTTTGGCGCGCCGAGCGCCTCCCAGTCCGTGACGCACATGACGCCGCCGAGATGGCCGCCCGAGGAATGACTGGAAACGAAAATCCGATCCGGATCGCCGCCGAAGCTTTTGGCGTTCTGATGGACCCAGACGATCGCGCGCCGCACCTGCTCCACCATCGGACGCAGATCACCGCCGGTCTTGTCCACGCCCGTGAAATCGAGCGCGACAAAGTGCGCGCCGGCGCGAACGTAAGGCTCCGCCATGTAATGATAGTTCTTCACCTCGCGGAAACGCCACGCGCCACCGTGGATGAAGACGTTGACCGGCGCGTTTGGCGCCTTGGTGCGGAACAGGTCCAGGCGCTCGACCTCGCTCGGGCCATAGGCCAGGCGTTCGGGCTGGCCCAGACGGGCGCGCGTCCGCTCGCTGTTGAAGGCGCAGCGGGCATGCACCTGCGGCTGGTTCGGTGCATAGACCGCCTGATCATAGGCGTCGTCCAGCGCCTGCTGGTCCATGTCGAGCCAAACCAGCGGACCCTTGATCCGCTGAGCCTGGTCCGATGCGGCGGCGGTTTCGCGAACGTTCATTGATGGAGCCTCTAGCAAGCGTGAAGGAGGACGGCACATCCTACCGCAGAGAGAGCGCCGCCGTCATGCTGAAACGCCCCGGCCGCCCGGGACATTCCTACAACTCAAACTTGAGGTTGGCCACCTTCACGATCCCGACGAAGGTCTCGATATCGGCATCGATCCGAGCGCGGAACTCGCTGCCGGACATGGCTTCCGGAAAGTAGCTCGCCTTGCGGATGCGGGCCCGCACCCCCTCATCGGCCAGCGCCTTGCGAAGTTCCCCTTCGATGCGCATCACGATCGCCGCGGGGGTTCCGGCACTCACGAAAGCCCCGATCCATTGCAGACGGACATCGACATCGCCCAGCCCCGCCTCATCGAAGGTCGGCACGTCGGGCAGTTCGGGCAATCGCTTCGGATTGGCGATCGCGAACGAACGCAGCTTGCCGCTCTTGGCCTGCTGGATCGTCACGGCGGAATCGGCGAACGCAAACAAGGTCTGTCCGCCGATCACGCTCAGCAACATCTCGCTGGCGCTGCGATAGGGAACCATCGTCCCAGGCATGCCCGTCTTGAGCTTGAACAGCTCCGCCGGAAGCATGAAAGCCGGCGACGAGCTCGGATAATTCACCTTGGAGGGATTGGCCTTGCCGTAGGCGATCAGATCCTTGACGGTCTTGATGTCGTCGCTCATCCGGCCAGAAAGAACCAACGGATAAGAGCCCAGCATGGTGAGCGGGATCAGCGTCTTGGTCGGATGGAACGACACCTGCGGATAAATCGCCTTGGTGACCGCAAGCTGACCGATGGCGCCGATCGCGACCGTATAACCATCGGCCGGCTGGTTTTGGACATATTCGACGGCGATCCGACCGCCGGCTCCCGTGCGATTCTCAACCAGGACCGGCTGACCGACGTTGCGCGAAAGCTGCTCGGCGACGATGCGCGCCAGGATATCCGTACCGCCGCCGGCACCGAAGCCGACGATGAAGCGGATCGGCTTATCCGGATAGCCCTTCGCATCCTGGGCTTTGGCGGTCGAAGGCCCGATCGCGAGTCCAAAGGCTCCGATCGCGATCATCAAACCACCGGCCACCGTCGTCATTCGCATGGCACGTCCTCCCTGAGGCGCTATGGCCGCGCCTGTTTATTCGGCTAGGCTACACCCGCGGCCGGGATGAGCAAGCCGGCGTCGGTCAACAAGGCTTTGCACCGCGGGGCAGGCTCAGGGGGACGCGCCATCATTCTCGATTTGACACCGCTCGCGCTGGCTTATTGCGCGCTGGTGATGATCATTGCCTATTCGGCGCGTGGCGCTTCCGGCTTCGGCGCAGCCGCCGCCATGCCCCTCCTCGCGCTGGTGATCGATCTCAAGGTCCTGATCCCGGCCTGGACGCTGATCGGTCTGGCCGCCGGCCTCGCCCTGTTCGGCCAGGATCGCAAGCACATCGCCTGGGAGCATCTGCTCAAGCTCGCCCCCGGCTGCCTCATCGGTATCGTGATCGGCCTCGCCATCTTCAAATGGCTCGATTCGGAAACCCTTGCCCTCGGCCTGGGCGTCGCCGTACTGCTCTATGGCTGTTATTCCATGTGGGCGACGTTCCGCGAACCGGCGAAATGGACCGTGCCCCAAAGCATCGCCGCGCCAGTGGCCGGCATTGCCGGCGGCATTCTCGGCACGGTGCTCGGCACCATGGCCAGCATCTTTTTCGCGATCTATTTCGACGTCATCCGGCTCGCGGGTCAGAATTACCGCGCCACCATGACGGGCACGCTGATCGCGCTCGGCATCGTGCGCGGCGCCGGCTATTGGGCCGTCGGCGAGTTCACGACCGAAGTGCTGACCGTGTTCCTTGTCTCATTGCCCGTGGTGATGATCGGCATCTTCATCGGCAACCGGTTTCACCACGGCATGAGCGAGCTGGCGTTCAAGCGCACGGTCTCCTGTGCGCTGATCGCCAGCGGACTCGCCCTGCTGCTCCGATAAACCTCAGTTGCCCGTGACCTTGCGCGCCAATGCGGCCGCATCCTCCGGGAGCGCATCGCCACGCCATACGACATGCAGGTCCGGACGCACCATGAGATAATCGAACCCATAGACCTCGCGGGCTGCGCCGCCCTCGATGTCGATCACCGCGAACGGCGCTCCGATCTCCGAGAACGCCTCCGTCAGAGCGGAGGCATCGGCGGGCTGAGATCCCAGACGCAGCAGCGTATAGCCGTCGGGAATCCGGTCGTGCACCGACACCCGGCCCGGCTCGATCCAGACATGCGGCAGCCGCGCGCCCGGCCAGCTCGACGGCACGTATTCCTCAAGGTTGTGCTCGGGGGCACCCGCCACGCCGGCGATGATCGGTGAATCGTCGTAGCGATAGCCCATCTCGGCACCGAACACGCGGTTGGCCTTCGGCGCCTCCTGCTTGAACAGCGTCAGCAGCTTGTCGAGCGCCGCCTGCCCGTCCGGCGAGCCGTCGCCGATGTTGGGCTGCCAGGCCTCGCGCCACATCGCACGCCCTTGGGTGCCCGCTCCGGACGCCTTGAGGTTGCGCGCTCCGACCTGATGCCGCTCGGTTTCGTAGGCCGGCAGAAGATTGGGACCGCCCCAGCCTTGCAAGACGGCCGCGAGCTTCCATGCGATATCGGTGGCATCACCGACGCCGGTGTTCATGCCGAGCCCGCCGGTCGGGATCACCAGATGCGCGGCATCGCCGGCGACGAACACGCGGCCCTCGCCATAATGCTCGGCGAGTAAGAGACGCTGCACCCATTTCGCGCAATGGAGCATTTCGTATTTGACCGGAACGCCAACCGTTTCCTCGAACAAGCGCGCCATGCCTTCATCGGAATCGACAATGGCGTGAATGGTGAAATGCTCCCGCGAGTCCTGAACGATGAACAGCGTCCAGTGATCGTCGATGCGGTGATAATGCCGCGCCGGCGGCGCGCCGGTCTTCTCGTAAAGCTCGGGGCAATGGAACAGCGCCTGGCGCATCTCGCGGATGTGCGGCTCGCCGTGCATGGAATAGCCGAGCTGCTTGCGCACCGCGCTCGAACCGCCGTCGCAGCCGACCATGTATTGCGCGCGGATCGACACCATCTCGCCGTTCGATTTGCGCACCTGCACGGTGACCCCATCGCCATCCTGTGCGAATTCAACGAACTCATGGCCGAAGCGCACGTCGAGATTCGGCATCTCTTCGGCGATCGACTTCAGGACCGGTTCGAGCGTGTATTGCGAGATGATCTGATAAGGCTCCAGCGGCATGGAGCCATCGAGCGTCTTGTCGCGCTTGGCCTTGGCGTCCGTCACGCTCGGATAAGGCATCTTGTCGAGCGGCGGATGTGCAAGGTCGAACACCAGATAAACATCCAGCGGCCAGTCCGGAGGATAGCCCGCCGCGCGCACCCGGTCGGCGATGCCGAGCCTTCGGAAAATCTCCATGGTGCGCGGATTGCAGCGCTCCATTTTCGGATAGCCGAGAGGAGCGTCGTTCTTCTCGATCAACGTGCATTGGATGCCGCGCCGGCCGAGATCAATGGCCAGCGTCAGGCCCACGGGGCCAGCTCCAACGACGACAACCTGCGTTTCCATGCGTATCCTCTGGTGCGCTTCCCAAAGCGGCGTGGAGCGCACTTCCTCCCGAATGGCAATGAACCGGGCGATCACGACGATTGGCATCGCACGCGCCCGCGTGACTGGTGCCTGCCGATAACACAGGCGGCCGGCGCCGGGCACCCCATCGCGGCGGGGAGCACCCACCGCTTGCGCATGGCCTGGATATCGATCAGACGGCCGCCGGCAGCCTCAGCATGGCGAGCGCCAGCGCCTGGGCGCGAGGAACCAGCGTGGTCACCTCGACATATTCCTCGGGCGAATGGGCCCGCCCGCCGACCGGACCGATGCCGCAAATTGTCGGCGCGCCGGTCGAGGAGGCAAAGCCGGAATCGGCACAGCCGCCGGTGAACAGCGCGGTGGGCTCGTGGCCGAGGTCCGCGAGCGCGGCACCATAATGACGGTAGAGCACCCGCCCCGGCTCGGTCTCGACCAGCGGAAGGAATTCACCGGTGATCTCCAGCCTGGCGCTGGTCCCTCGCACGTGACTCTCAGCCATGATCGCTTCGATCGCAGCCATTGTGGCGTCGCGCTGATGCGGCGTCACGAACCGCAGGTCCACCTCCCCGCGCGCCCATGGCGCGACGGTGTTGACCGTCTGGCCGCCGGCAACCACGCCGACATTGAGCGTGAGCTGGTTTTCCAGATCGACCAGTCCGTGCAGCGCCAACGTCTTGTGCGCCAGTTCGACGATGGCACTGGCGCCGGCATCGAAATTGGCGCCGGAATGCGCCGCCTTGCCGGTGATCTCGAACCGCATGAAGACGCCGCCCTTGCGGCCCGTCACCACCGCGCCGGGCGCGCGCCCCGGCTCCGAGTTGAACACGGCCCGCGCCTCGGCGGCATGACTTTCGATGACCGGCCGGGAAAAGGGCGAGCCGATCTCCTCGTCGCCGGTGTAGAGCGCCATTGTCGAAGGTCCGCCGAAACGGGCCATGGCCGCCAGAACGAAGCTGTTCATCACCAGCCCCGCCTTCATGTCAGCGACGCCGGGACCGTAGGCGCGCCCACCGTCGATGCGGAACGGCCGCCGCTGCGGCTCGCCCTTCGGAAACACGGTGTCACGATGGCCCATCAGCAGGATCGGACGGCCCTGCCCCTGGCCCGCGCGGGCAGTGATCGCATCGCCGTAAGTGTCATCCGGGGCGGTCCGTGTCTCGATGCCGTGGCCCGCCAGAAAGGTCCGGATATGCTCGCCGACCGCATCGACTCCCGCCTTGTCGCGAGACCCGCTGTCGGTGTTCACCAGCGTTTCGAGGAGCGAGATCATCGCCGGCTGCTGCGCGGCGAGCCAATCGAGGACCGGCTGTTCGAGGCCGGAGGCCAATGGACGGGAGGATGGATCGTTCATCGCCGGATTTGAAACCAGCCATCCTCGCAAGGCAAGGGCGCGCGACCGCTCAAGCCGCGGTCATTTGCGACAATTCGTCCGGGCCACGCCGTGAGTCGGGATCGTCGTCCTTCGGATGATCGTCCGGCGACGGCGCCAGCATGGCCCACCGGTCCGCCGCCTCGGCCGCCTCCCGCAAGGCCACGAAGAACGCGCGGTCCGTATAATAGTGGCGCCAGCGACCGCTGACGAACAGCTCGACGAAATGCGCGCGACGGCGCTCGGCGAGATCGCGCCAACCATAGGCCGCCCGGTTCATGCCCAGTCCGAAGGTCGGATTCTGCCCGAAAGCTGAATGCATCAGGGTCGCCCGCCGCATGCGCCACCGTCCTGTCCGCCGACACGGACAGTGACTGCCTCATCCGATCGATCTGTTTTTGGAACGCGACGCGACAAACAAACGAAACAGAATGAAATTCCAAACCGGAATGACAGACTGCAAACGCCGCCGCTCAAGATCCGGCTTTCCCGATGACACCGCCGGCATGTGAAAACGGCATGTGACACACACCTCACCGGCGCAACGGTCAGCCGATGAGAACAGCCCCCGACATGCCCATCAAATGTCGATTCGAATTGGCGCCGCAAGTGTTGTCCCTAGCCGTCCGCCGGCCATCCACAATGATGACGGGCGGACACGAGTCCAACGCTTCAAAACGGCTCAGGACTTGATGGCGAAGATGCCTTCGATCTCGACGGACATCTGATTGGGCAGCGATCCCATGCCGACCGCGGATCGGGCGTGAGGACCGATTTCGGGACCGAACACCTCGACGAAAAGATCGGAGCAGCCGTTGATGACCTTCGGCTGTTCCTTGAAGTCGGGCACGGCGTTGACCATGCCCAGAAGCTTGACCACCGCCTCCACGCGGTCCAACGAGCCCAGCGCCTGGCGGATCGTCGCCAGCATGCCGAGGCCCGTCAGGCGCGCCCGCTTGTAGCCCTCCTCCACCGTCACGTCGGCGCCGACCTTCCCCGCCAGCACAGCGCCATTGTCATCGCGAGGCCCCTGGCCGGCGAGATACAGCAGATGGCCCGTGACACGATACGGCACGTAATTGCCCCCGGGCGTCGGAACGGCCGGCAGTACGAGCCCCAATTCCTTCAGCCGCGCCTCCGCACTCATTGCCATGTCTCCGTCGTTCGAAATGAAATCAAGCCGCATTCTCGACGGAGCGATGTCCGCCGTCCAGCCCAGACATGATGCATAAACGAACCCGCCTGGATGTTTCCATCCAGGCGGGTTCTTCAGATCGACGCGTTGGGGAAGGCGGGGGGCGTCCGCGCCGATCCGTGCAAAGCGAAGAGTGGTGCGACAGGCGTCCAACCACTGCCCCGCCGTGCCTTTGCCTGACCGCAAATCGTCAGCGCGGGGGACGGATGTTCAGCGCCCCGCTGCCAGACAACGAACGCTCAGTAGCGATAGCAAACGCGGGTGCGACCGGCGACCGTCCCAGCGGTCGGCACGATCTTGATCCCGTCAATCATCGTCTTGCCCCATGGAGCCTGTGTGCCATGAACGAACTTCGTGGCCTTCATGGTCATTCGTCGGGGTCAGGACAGGATGGGTTCACGCCGCCGCTGCAATTTTTTCAGCAGGCCCATCGAAACCGGCCCGCCTACCGCGCTACCACCAGACTTCCGGGGCGAAATGTCCGGCGGAATCCTCGATCACCTGCCCCAGCGAGAACAGCGTGGTCTCGTCGAACGGACGCCCGATGAGCTGGAGCGCCAGCGGCAGCCCCTGCCCGTCGAGGCCGGCCGGCACCGCGATGCCCGGCAGCCCCGCCATGTTGACGGTCACGGTGAACACGTCGTTCAGATACATCTCGATCGGATCGGCACCGGTCTTCTCGCCGATGCCGAAGGCCGCCGAGGGTGTCGCCGGCGTCAGCATGGCGTCGATGCCGTCGGCGAACGCGGTCTCGAAATCGCGCTTGATCAGGGTGCGCACCTTCTGCGCCTGAAGGTAATAGGCATCGTAATAGCCCGCCGAGAGCACATAGGTGCCGATCATCACGCGGCGGCGCACCTCGGGACCGAAGCCCTCCGCGCGGGTCTTCTCGTACAGCTCCGCGATATCGCGGCCCGGCACCCGCAGCCCATAACGCACGCCGTCATAGCGAGCCAGGTTCGAGGACGCCTCGGCCGGCGCGACGATGTAATAGGCCGGCAGCGCGTATTTCGTATGCGGCAGCGAGACCTCGACCGTTTGCGCGCCCGCGGCTTCGAGCCACTCGCGACCGGCCTGCCACATGCGCTCGATCTCGGCCGGCATGCCCTCGACGCGATACTCCTTCGGAATGCCGATCCGCATCCCCTTCACCGAGCGCCCGACCGCCGCCTCGAAGTCCGGCACCTCGACATCCACCGAAGTCGTGTCCTTCGGATCGTGCCCCGACATCGAACCCAGAAGGATCGCGGTGTCGCGCACGGTGCGCGCGAACGGCCCGGCCTGATCCAGCGACGAGGCGAAAGCCACCGTGCCCCAGCGCGAGCAACGGCCATAGGTCGGCTTAATGCCGACGATGCCGGTGAATGCCGCCGGCTGACGGATCGAACCGCCGGTGTCGGTGCCGGTGGCGCCGAGGCACAGGCCCGCCGCCACCGCCGCCGCCGAGCCGCCCGAGGAGCCGCCCGGCACCAGCGGCGTGTTGCTGCCCTGCCGCCGCCAGGGCGAGGTCACAGCGCCCATCGCCGAGGTCTCGTTTGACGACCCCATCGCGAATTCGTCGTTGTTGGTCTTGCCGAGCAGCACCGCACCGTCGCGCCAGAGCTGCGCCGTGACGGTGGATTCGTAAGGCGGCACGAAATTGTCGAGAATGCGCGAACAGGCCGTGGTGCGATGGCCCTCGGTCGCAAACAGGTCCTTGATGCCGAGCGGGATCCCCTCCAACGGGCGCGCTTCGCCACGCGCCAGCCGCGCGTCCGCCTCGGTGGCCATCTCCCTGGCGCGCTCCGGCGTCTCCAGCACATAGGCATTGAGCGAGCGCGCGCGCTCCATCGCCACAAGATGCGCCTCGGTCAATTCGGTGGCGGAGAAGGTCTTGGCGCGCAGGCCGTCGCGGGCGGCGGCGAGCGTCAGTCGGGTGAGCTCGCTCATTCGGCTTCGTCGCAAGCGAATGGCGAAGAGGATGCTGGCTTGCCGGCCGGCGCGGCTTCAGCGGCGCGCGGCCCGCCATCTTGCGGAAACAGGATCACTTCGCACTGCCAATCCTTGATCTTGCGCTTCTCGGCTTCGACGGCCGCCCAGTAGGCGTAATACATATCCATCTCTTCGCAAGCCATGCACATGGCAGTGTCCGCAACCCGGTTTTGGAACGCTTACTCGATGACCTTGGGGACCACGAAATAGTCCCCTTCCCGCGCCGGCGCATTGGCCAGAACCGCTTCAGCATTCTCGCCGTCGGTCACAACATCGGCGCGCTTCTTCATCGTCATCGGAATGACGGAGGTCATCGGCTCGACATCGGCGACATCAACCTCCGAAAGCTGCTCGACGAACGCCAGGATGGCGTTCAACTCACCGCGCAGGTGATCGACCTCGTCGTCGGCGACGGCGATCCGCGCCAGATGCGCGATGCGACGGACGGTTTCGGTATCGACGGACATTCGCCAGCGAGCCTGTTGACCACGAACCTCAGGAATACCGGCCGCATATAGCAGAGGGGATTCCGCGCCGGCAACCCGCAGGCTTCGCCGCCAGCCCCATTTCCGGACGGTGGAGCAGGCCCGAGGCGGCGGCCGCAAAGAGAAAACGGCGGCCCTGGGCCGCCGTTCTCCATCGTCCATGCTCAGGCTTTGACCAGCGGCACCTTCGGCACCGATCCGCCGCGCGGCGGATCGCCGCCACCGCCGTCCTTCGGTCCCGGCGGCTTGCGCTTCGTGGCCGGCCGTCGCCGCGGCTTCGCCTTCTTGGGCTCGGGCACCTGCTCGGCCTTGGGCGTGATCGGCCCATCGAGATATTCGAAGCTCAGCCCGTCGCGCCCGTTCTCGTCCTTCGTCAGAACGACCCGGACGTGACCGCCATTCTTGAGCCGGCCGAACAACACCTCGTCGGCGAGCCCCTTCTTGATGTGCTCCTGGATCACGCGGGCCATCGGACGCGCGCCCATCAGCTCGTCGTAACCCGTCGCAATCAGCCAGCGGGTGGCCTCCTCCGACAGCTCGATGGTCACGTTGCGATCGGCAAGCTGGGCTTCGAGCTGAAGCACGAACTTCTCGACCACCTTCTCGATGACCTCGGGCGCCAGATGGGCGAAGGTGATGATCGCATCCAGCCGGTTGCGGAACTCCGGCGTGAACATGCGATTGATCGCCTCCATGTCGTCGCCCTCACGCTTGGTGCGCGTGAAGCCGTAGGCCGACTTGGCCATATCCGAGGCGCCCGCATTCGTGGTCATGATCAGGATCACGTTGCGGAAATCGACCTGCTTGCCGTTGTGGTCGGTCAGCTTGCCGTGGTCCATGACCTGGAGCAGCACGTTGAACAGGTCCGGATGCGCCTTCTCGATCTCATCGAGCAGGAGCACGCAATGCGGATGCTGATCCACGCCATCGGTCAGAAGCCCGCCCTGGTCGAAGCCGACATAGCCGGGAGGCGCGCCGATCAGCCGCGAGACCGTATGGCGCTCCATGTATTCGGACATGTCGAAGCGGATCAGTTCGACGCCGAGGCTGGCCGCGAGCTGCTTGGCCACTTCGGTCTTGCCGACGCCCGTGGGACCCGAGAACAGGTAATTGCCGATCGGCTTCTCCGGTTCGCGAAGCCCCGCGCGGGCAAGCTTGATCGAAGCCGACAG
>Ga0182743_1002685_pt1 | contig 15112 bp, 11 predicted proteins | sample eDN3rd30CKraftOP_FD_128522 | JGI IMG/M metagenome (GOLD analysis project Ga0182743, IMG submission 128522) | Enriched Organic Plus compost microbial communities from Emeryville, California, USA - eDNA 3rd pass 30_C Kraft OP (version 2) (version 2) ... | reverse complement strand
TTGTCGCAGGCAAGCGACAGCGCGATCAGCGGCGGCTCCTGGCCCTCGCGCGCGCAGTCCGCCTCTACGCCGCGTTCGTCGATAGACGCCGGAAGGACATCGATCGGCAGCCCAGCGGCGCGCAGCACGGCCGCACGCGAGGCGCTGGCGGATGCGAGAAGCAGCGGCCATGGCTCGATCCAGAGCGGATGGACGATATCGGACATGCCGGTTGGGCTCCGGGAGGGCTGGGACAAGATTGTGCATGGGTGTGGATGAATGACCCTCCACCGGTCAGGCACGTTCGCAGTCTGGGCATACATCCAAAAACGATCAACAGGCGTGAGGAGTCTGGATGGCTGGAAAGGCCTTTTGTGAAGATTGGGGATGGCTTCGCGGCTTCTCCAATCAAAAGTCTGGAAACCGTGCCGAGTCGCCGTCAAGCGCGCTCTGGATTCCTGAACGGACAGGCTCCGCGAAAATGTGGATGGCTTGTGAGCGCGCGCGATCCCCGCTAATCAGCCCCCAATCTAAAATCACAAAGAAAAAAGAAGATTCCATTCATTTAAGGAAGGACGAACGGCGGTATGGGGACATCCCTCGGCCCGGTGCTCCGCGTACTTGCGGGGGAACGCCTCTCCACTCCGCCGCTCTGGATGATGCGGCAGGCTGGCCGCTATCTGCCGGAATATCGCGAACTGCGGGCCCGAGCCGGTTCCTTCCTCGATCTCTGCTATTCGCCTGAGCTTGCCGCCGAGGCCACGCTCCAGCCGATCCGCCGTTTCGGCTTCGATGCGGCCATCCTGTTTTCGGACATCCTGATCATCCCGCATGCGCTTGGACTGGAGGTCGGCTTCCACGAGGGCGAAGGTCCGCGCGTCGAGACCATCACCTCGCCAGGTGAACTGGGCCGGCTGAAGGACAGGCTCGATCCCGTGCGCGTCGGAAAGGTCTACGAGGCGGTTGCCGTGGTGAAGGCGGGCCTGCCCCGGGAAACCGCCCTGATCGGCTTTGTCGGTGGACCCTGGACGGTTGCGACCTATATCGTCGCCGGCGGCACTTCGCGCGACCATATCGAGGCTCGGCTCTGGGCCAGTCGCGATCCCGATGGCTTCCAGCTCCTGATCGACCGTCTCGTCGCGGCAAGCGTGGAGCATCTCTCTGGGCAGATCGCGGCCGGCGCCGAGGCGGTGCAGATCTTCGACAGCTGGGCGGGAGAGCTTTCCACCGCGGAATTCCGCCGCTGGTGCCTGGAGCCGATGCGCCGGATCGTGGATGGCGTGCGGGCGCAGTACCCCGATTTTCCGATCATCGTCTTCCCGCGCGGAGCCGGCAGCAAATTGCGCCTGGCCGGTGCGGCGCTCAGCGACGTGGCGCTCGGGCTGGACACGGCGGAAGACCCGCTCGAGGCCAACAGGGTGCTGCCGCCGGGGCAGGCGGTTCAGGGCAATCTCGATCCGCTGCTGCTGATTGCCGGCGGTGCGGCACTCGACCGCGGGGTTGAGGATGTCTTGACCGGCTTTGCCGATAGGCCCCACATCTTCAACCTCGGACACGGAATCCGGCCTGAAACGCCGATCGCCCATGTCGAGCGGCTGGTCGAGCGCGTGCGGGCGGGAGCGGGGGACTGATGCTCTATCTCTGGATCAAGGCGTTCCACATCATTTCGGTGATCGCATGGATGGCGGCGACGCTCTATATGCCGCGCCTCTTCGTCTACCATTCGCAAGTCGATCCCAATTCCGAGCAGGCGAAGACCTTCGCGCTGATGGAACTGCGCCTGCAGCGGACCATTGCCAATCCGGCGATGATCGCGACCTGGATGTTCGGCCTGTGGCTGGCCTTCGGCTATATCGGCTTCAACCACGGCTGGCTGCACGCCAAGCTGCTTCTGGTGCTGATCATGTCGGGATTCCACGGCGTCTGCTCGCGCTGGCGCAAGGATCTGGCCAGCGGCCGCAACATGCGCTCGCCCCGTTTCTTCCGCATCGCCAACGAAGTCCCGACGGTGCTTCTGATCCTGATCGTCATCCTCGTTGTGGTGCAGCCGTTCTGAAAAGATGAAAATCACCGCTTGCGGGGAGACCGGCGACACCGTATGTCTGGTATATTCTCCTTGCAGGCGACGGCGCCGGTTTCTCATCAGACATCCGGATAAGTATGAACTGGGCGGGAGCCCGTGTTCGCCGCGCATTCTGCAAATCCATACCTAATCCGCACACGTCGCCAGCGCGACGGGCTTCCAAAAAGGGTCCCCGATGCGGGAGATCAAGCTTCAAGACCTGAAGGGCAAGTCGCCCCAGGAACTTCTTGCCGTTGCTGAAGAACTCGAAGTCGAAAACGCTTCAACTCTGCGCAAGCAGGAACTTCTTTTCGCTATACTGAAACAATATGCCGCCCGCGAAGTCGAGATCATCGGCGGCGGCGTGGTCGAAGTCCTGCAGGACGGTTTCGGTTTCCTTCGTTCGCCGGATGCGAACTACCTGCCGGGCCCGGACGACATCTACGTCTCGCCTTCGCAGATCCGCCGTTTCTCGCTGCGCACCGGCGACACGGTGGAAGGGCATATCCGCAGCCCCAAGGAGGGCGAGCGCTATTTCGCCCTGCTCAAGGTCAACACCATCAATTTCGAGGACCCGGACAAGGCGCGCCACAAGGTCCATTTCGACAACCTGACCCCGCTCTATCCCGACGAGCGGTTGCGGCTCGAAGTCGAAGACCCGACCATAAAGGACAATTCGGGCCGGATCATCGACATCGTCGCCCCGATCGGCAAAGGTCAGCGCGGCCTCATCGTAGCGCCGCCGCGCACCGGCAAGACGGTGCTGCTGCAGAACATCGCGCGCTCCATAACCAGCAACCATCCGGACTGCTACCTCATCGTGCTGCTCATCGACGAGCGCCCGGAGGAGGTCACCGACATGCAGCGCACGGTGAAGGGCGAAGTCGTGTCCTCGACTTTCGACGAACCGGCGGTGCGCCACGTCCAGGTGGCGGAGATGGTCATCGAGAAGGCCAAGCGCCTGGTCGAGCATGGCCGCGACGTGGTCATCCTGCTGGATTCGATCACCCGCCTCGGCCGCGCCTACAACACCGTGGTGCCGTCCTCGGGCAAGGTGCTGACCGGCGGTGTCGACGCCAACGCCCTGCAGCGCCCCAAGCGTTTCTTCGGCGCGGCGCGCAACATCGAGGAAGGCGGCTCGCTGACGATCATCGCCACCGCGCTGATCGACACCGGCTCGCGCATGGACGAGGTGATCTTCGAGGAGTTCAAGGGCACCGGCAATTCCGAGCTCATCCTTGACCGCAAGGTCTCCGATAAGCGCGTCTTCCCGGCCATCGACATCACCCGTTCGGGCACCCGCAAGGAAGAGCTGCTGGTCGACAAGGACATCCTCAAGAAGATGTATGTCCTGCGCCGCATCCTCAATCCGATGGGCACGGTCGACGCCATGGAGTTCCTGCTCGACAAGATCCGCCACACCAAGACCAATGGCGAGTTCTTCGAGTCGATGAACACCTGATCGGCAAGGATGATCCAGACATGCAAAGGGCGGCCCAAAAGGCCGCCCTTTCCCTTTGTCCTCTGGGCTTTTTAGCCCTGCCGCATGGCCGCGGCGCGCTCTGGGATTTCCGCCGGATCGCTCGTCGGCAATCCGCAGCGCTCCCCTGCGCAGAGAAGGGCGAGACTGCCGCTCCCGGCATTCCGAGCCGGATGCTTCTCCGGCAGGGCCCCGGCGTTGTCCGCGCACAGCACGGTGCGGATGGGGAAGGGCAGGTCCAGCGCGGCCTGGCGCAGCTTTTCGGCGCCCGCGCCGGAGCCAAGCACGACCACCTCGACGCCGGTCAGCCGCAGGTCGAGGGCGTTCAGCACCGAGAGATGGCCGAAGACATTGCTGCCGGCGATGCCCGACAGGGCTGCGAAATGCGAATTCGCCCGCTCGCGCCAGATGTCCTCGCCGGTGAGGATCGCAAAGCGCAGCAATGCCTCCAGCGCCAGGCCGGTGGCGCTGGCGACAGCCTCGTCGGTGGTGGCCTTGGGCCGAACCGCCAGTTCCTCGGCGTCGTCGGCCGAGAGGAAATAGCCGCCCTCGGGGCGGGCATAATGCGCTTCCAGCGCACCGAGCCAGGCGCGGGCATGCTCGAGATAGCGGCTCTCCTGCGTCGCCTCATAGAGCGCCAGTGCGGCGCGGCTCATGGCGGCGAGGTCGGTGGCGAAGCCCGGATAGACCAGCTTGCTGTCGCGCCAGGAATGGCCGAGCCGGTCGCCCTGGCTCATCGACTGCGCAACGAAGTCGAAGGCGGCGACCGCATGGGCGAGCCAGGCCGGCTCACCGAACACCCGGGAGGTGCGGGCAAGCGCGGTGATGAGGAGACCGTTCCAGTCGGCGAGGACCTTGTCGTCCAGACCGGGCCTCGGCCGCTTCTCGCGTGCGTCGAGCAGCTTTTGCCGCAGCCCTTCCAGCCGCGCTTCATCTTCAGGGCCGGCCTCGCCGCTCATCAGGCGGTTGGGGATCGACACACTCTCCCAGTTCCCCTCGGGGGTGATGTCGTAGTGCGCGGCGAAGAAGGCGGCATCCTCCGGGCCGAGCACCGCGTCGAGCTCGTCACGGCGCCAGACATAGAAGGCACCTTCCTTGCCCTCGGAATCAGCGTCGAGGCTGGAGGCGAAGGCTCCGCCGGGCTGGCGCATCTCGCGCATGAGCCAGCCGACCGTCTCCCGCGCGCGCTGGCCGAAGAGGGGACGCCCATCGCTGGAAAGATGCGCCAGCGCCAGCATTTCGAGGAGCTGGGCGTTGTCGTAGAGCATCTTTTCGAAATGCGGCACCAGCCAGCGCTCGTCGACCGTGTAGCGTGCGAAGCCGCCGCCGATATGGTCGTAGATGCCACCCTGGCAGATGCGCTCCATCGCCAGCAGGAAGGCGGCGTGGGCCATTGCATCGCCGCTGCGCGAGGACGCGCGCCAGAGATATTCCAGCAGCCCGGCATTGGGGAATTTCGGCGCGCCGCGCAGGCCGCCATTGATATTGTCCATGACGCCGCCGAGCTGCGTCGCCACGAGATCGAGCTCGGCGCGGCCAAGTTCGATGACGCCGGCATTGGCCTCCGCCGACAGCCGGTTCCGGATCGCCTCGGCGTTGGAGGCGATGTCCGCCCCGCGCGAGCGATAAGCCTCGGCAAGGCCGCGCAGCACCTCGACAAAGGCCGGCCGGCCATGGCCCGCGGTCTTGGGGAAATAGGTGCCGCCCCAGAAGGGGTGGCCGTCGGGGGTGAGGAACATGGTCAGCGGCCAGCCGCCGGGCTGGCCCAGTGCGTGCAGCGCCGCCATATTGACCTGGTCGACATCCGGCCGCTCCTCGCGATCGACCTTGATGTTCACGAAAAGCTCGTTCATCACCGCGGCCGTGGCCTCGTCCTCGAAGCTCTCATGGGCCATGACGTGGCACCAATGGCAGGCGGCGTAGCCGATGGAGACGAGCACCGGCTTGTTGGCGGCTTTGGCCTCGGCAAAGGCATCCTCGCCCCAGGGCTGCCAGTGCACGGGGTTGTCGGCGTGCTGGCGCAGATAGGGACTGGTTTCGTGGGCAAGTCGGTTCTTTGTCATCATGCCTTCCTGAACTGCGCCTTCCTGCTTAGGGCATACCGCCCGGCCATGCGAGCCGAGCCATGACCCGGCCGACCGTTTTCGCGCTCTCCACGGCGCCGGGTAAAGCCGGGTTGGCCGTGCTGCGCGTCTCCGGCCCGCGCGCCCGGGACGCCGCGGAAAAGCTTGCGGGAAAAATCCCGCCGCCACGCCGCGCCGCACTCCTGGCCCTGCGCCACCCGGACAGCGGCGAGGTGCTGGATCGCGGCCTCGTCCTCTTCTTCCCCGCACCCAACAGCTTTACGGGCGAGGACGTGGTTGAGTTCCATGTCCATGGCGGCCGCGCCTCCGTGGCGGGCGTGCTCGATGCGCTCAGCGCGCTGGAAGGCTTGCGCCCGGCGGAGCCCGGCGAGTTCACCCGCCGGGGCTTCGAGAACGGCCGGCTCGACCTCTCGGAGGCCGAGGCGCTGGCCGACCTCATCGACGCCGAGACCGCCGCCCAGCGGCGGCAGGCGCTGGATGGCATGACGGGCGGCATCGGCGCGGCGGCGGAGGAATGGCGCGCGCGCCTCATCGAGATTCAGGCGCTAGTCGAGGCCGAGATCGATTTTTCCGACGAAGGCGATGTTCCCTCCGGCCTGCTCGATCGGGCGCGCGAACAGGCGCAGCTCCTGGCCGACGACGTGGAGCGCATTCTGGCGCAGGGCTCCTCCGGCGAGCGGCTGCGCGAGGGCGCCTCGGTGGTCATCGCCGGGCCACCCAATGCCGGCAAGTCGAGCTTCCTCAACGCCGTGGCGCGGCGCGATGTCGTCATCGTCTCGCCGCACGCCGGCACCACGCGCGACGTGGTCGAGGTGGCGCTCGATCTCGGCGGTTATCCCGTCACCCTGATCGACACCGCCGGCCTGCGGGATTCCGCGGACGAGGTGGAGCAGGAGGGTGTGCGCCGTGCCCGTGCCCGCGCCGAGGCGGCCGACCTCGTGTTGTGGTTCGAGGAGGCCGGCGCCACCACGCCCGAGGCGGTGCCGGATTTTGGCGTGACGTGCTGGCGCGTGCTGAACAAGATCGACCTTCAAGGGCAGAAGGCGGCGGAAGCGCCCGAAACCTTTCAGCTCTCGGTAAGGACGGGAGAGGGGCTGGAGCGCCTGCTGGCGGCCCTGTCCGCCTGGCTGGTGGAAAGCTTCCGCCATAGCGCGCCGGTGGTCATCACCCGCGCCCGCCATCGTGCCGCGCTGGAGGAGGCCCTGGCCGATCTGCGCCGTGCCGGCGAGGGTGGCGACAAGCCGCCGGAGTTGATTGCCGAGGATCTGCGCTTGTCGTCGCGGGCGCTCGGTCGTATTTCCGGGCGGGTTGACGTGGAGGAGGTGCTTGGCAGCATCTTCTCCAGCTTCTGCATCGGGAAATGATGTTTCACGTGAAACACGACAAAGACAGCTTCGACGTGATCGTGGTGGGCGGCGGCCATGCCGGCTGCGAGGCCGCCGCGGCCGCCGCGCGCATCGGCGCGCGGACGGCGCTCGTCACGCACAGCTTCGCCACCATCGGCGCGATGTCGTGCAATCCGGCGATCGGCGGGCTCGGCAAGGGCCACCTTGTCCGCGAGATCGATGCGCTGGATGGGCTGATGGGCCGCGTCGCGGATCGCGGCGGCATCCAGTTCCGCGTGCTCAACCGCCGGAAGGGGCCTGCGGTGCGCGGGCCCCGCGCCCAGGCCGACCGCAAGCTCTACGCCGCCGCCATGCAGGCCGAGATCGCCGCGACGGACAATCTCTCCGTCATTGAGGGCGAGGTGGACGATCTCGTGGTGACCGAGGGCCGGGTCGAGGGCGCGGTGCTGGCCGACGGCCGCCGCCTGTCCTGTGGCGCGGTGGTGCTGACCACCGGCACTTTCCTGTCCGGGCTCATCCATATCGGCGACGTCAAGATCCCTGCGGGGCGGATGGGCGAGCAGCCCGCGCTCGGTCTCTCAAAACGTCTCGATGCGGCGGGCTTCGCGCTCGGGCGGCTGAAAACCGGCACGCCCCCGCGCCTCGACGGCACGACCATCGATTATTCCGGACTCGACGAGCAGCGCGGCGACGACGTGCCCGAGCCCTTCTCCGCGCTGACGGAGAATATCGAGACGCCGCAGATTTCCTGCCACATCACGCGCACGCTGCCGGAAACCCACGCGGTCATCCGCGCCAATATCGGCCGCGCGCCGATGTACCGCGGCGACATCCAGAGCCGGGGCCCGCGCTACTGCCCGTCCATCGAGGACAAGGTGGTGCGCTTTGGCGAGCGCGATGGCCACCAGATCTTCCTCGAACCGGAAGGCCTGGACGACGTCACGGTCTATCCCAACGGCATTTCGACCTCGCTGCCCGAAGAGGTGCAGCGCGCGCTTCTCGCCACCATTCCAGGCCTCGCGAATGTCCGCATGGTCCGGCCAGGCTATGCCATCGAATACGACTTCGTCGATCCGCGCGAGCTGCTGCCGACCCTGGAGACCAAGCGCATTCCGGGCCTGTTCCTCGCCGGGCAGATCAACGGCACGACCGGTTATGAGGAAGCTGCGGCGCAGGGCATGATGGCAGGCATCAACGCGGCGCGCAAAGCCGGGGACGGGGCGGGTGTCACGCTCGATCGCTCGCAGGCCTATCTCGCGGTGATGATCGACGACCTCGTCACCCGCGGCGTCTCCGAGCCTTACCGCATGTTCACCTCGCGCGCCGAATACCGCCTGTCGCTGCGCGCCGACAACGCCGACCAGCGGCTGACGGCGCTCGGCAGGGAATGGGGCTGCGTCGGCGGCGTGCGGCAGGCTTCCTTCGCCGCGAAGGTGGCGGCGCTGCGGGCGGCGCGGGAGCGCATTACGGCGCTCTCCATCACGCCGACCGAAGCCCGCAAGCGTGGCGTTCCGCTGAACCAGGACGGTGTGCGGCGCAGCGGGTTCGACTTGCTCTCCCGGCCGGATATCGGCTTTGCCGATCTCTGCCGGCTGTGGCCGGAGCTCGGCGACATCCCGCCGGCCATCGCCGAGCAGATCGAGACCGACGCCACCTATTCGGTCTATCTCGACCGCCAGGCCGCCGACATCGAGGCCTTCCGCCGCGAGGAGGACATGGCCGTTCCGGAGGCGCTGGATTATGCAGGCATCGCCGGCCTGTCGTCGGAGCTTCGGCAGAAACTGGAAGCCGTGCGCCCACGCACCATCGGCCAGGCCAGCCGCATCGAGGGCATCACCCCGGCGGCTCTGACCCTCCTGGTCGCGCGTTCGCGGCGAGGACACGCGGCGTGAGCACCCGTCAGGACGCGGAGCGCCTGCTGCCCCGTGTTTCACGTGAAACATGGGAGCGCCTGGAAGCCCTGGTGGCGCTGCTCGAAAAGTGGCAGCGGACCATCAATCTCGTCGCCCCGGCGACGCTGAACGAGACCTGGACGCGCCATGTGGCCGACAGCCTGCAGCTCGTTTCCCTCGCGCCCGATGCGCGCACTTGGGTCGATCTCGGCAGCGGCGCGGGCTTTCCCGGCCTCGTCGTGGCCGCTTCCCTGCCCGAGGCGGAGGTGCATCTGGTCGAGAGCGATCAGCGCAAGGCGGCCTTCTTGCGCGAGGGCGCGCGCGCCATGGGCGTGAAGGTGAAGGTCCATGCCGACCGCGCCGAAAAGGTGCTTGGGGCGTGGTCCGGCCCCGTCGATGTGGTCAGCGCCCGCGCGCTCGCGCCGCTCGAAAAGCTGCTTTTCCTGGCCGAGCCCCTGTTGAAAGCGGGGACAGCCGGGCTGTTCCTCAAGGGAAGGGACGCCGCCGAGGAATTGACCCAGGCGTCGGCGAAATGGAATATCACCGCACGGATGGTGCCGAGCGTCACCGAGTCGCGCAGTTCCGTGATCGTCGTGTCTGCTGCGCATCCGCGCGAGGGCGCATCCGTCTAGACCGGTGGACCATGGCCGAACGGCAGCTTCCCAGAATCCTTTCCGTTGCCAACCAGAAGGGCGGCGTCGGCAAGACGACGACGGCGATCAATCTCGGTACGGCGCTGGCGGCCATCGGCGAGAGCGTCCTGATCGTCGATCTCGACCCGCAGGGCAACGCCTCCACGGGCCTGGGCATCGAGCGCAAGGACCGCAAGCGCTCCACCTATGACGTCCTGGTCGGCGAGGCTTCGCTGCGCGACGTCATCCTGCCCACGGCGGTGCCGAAGCTGGATGTCGCGCCCTCGACCATGGATCTGCTGGGGGTGGAGCTGGAGATCGCCTCCGAGAGCGACCGCGCCTATCGGCTGCGCAACGCGCTGTACGAGCTGAACGGGGAAGGACAGGACGCCTATTCCTATGTCCTGATCGACTGCCCGCCCTCGCTCAACCTGCTGACGATCAACTCGCTCTCGGCGGCGCAGGCCATCCTGGTGCCGCTGCAATGCGAGTTCTTCGCGCTGGAGGGCCTGTCGCAGCTGCTGCGCACGGTGGAGCAGGTCAAGCAGTCGCTGAACCCGGCGCTGACCATCCACGGCGTGGTGCTGACCATGTACGACGCCCGCAACAACCTTTCGGGCCAGGTGGTGCAGGATGTGCGCGCCTTCCTCGGCGACAAGGTCTACGACACGGTGATTCCGCGCAATGTGCGCGTCTCCGAGGCACCGTCCCACGGCAAGCCGGTCCTGCTCTACGACCTCAAATGCGTCGGCAGCCAGGCCTATCTGAAGCTTGCCTCCGAGATCATCCAGCGCGAGCGCCGGCTCAAGCTGCAGGCCGCCTGAACGGCATCCACGGGAGAAGAGAATGGCTGAGGAAGCCACCCGCCAGCGGCTCGGCCGCGGCCTTGCGGCGCTGATCGGCGAGGCGGGCGAAGAGGCCGTCATCACCGAGCGCGGGCGCGGCGCGCGCCGCGTTCCCGTGGCGTTTCTGCGCGCCAATCCGGCCAATCCGCGCAAGCATTTCGCCGAAGCCGATCTCGAGGATCTCACCGCCTCGGTGCGCGAGAAGGGCGTCGTCCAGCCCATCCTGGTGCGCAGCGTCTCCCCCGCGGGCGACCTCTACGAGATCATTGCCGGCGAGCGTCGCTGGCGCGCGGCGCAGCGGGCGGGCGTGCATGACGTGCCCGTCGTGCTGCTCGATGTCACCGCCGACGAGGCGCTGGAACTTGCGATCATCGAGAACGTGCAGCGTGCCGACCTCAACGCCATCGAGGAGGCCCAGGGCTATGAGGCGCTGATCGCCCGCCACCAATACGGCCAGGCCGACGTGGCGCGCATCATCGGCAAGAGCCGCAGCCACATCACCAACACCCTGCGCCTGCTCAAGCTGCCGCAGGACGTGCGCGAGGCGGTGTCCGACGGTCGCCTCAGCGCCGGCCATGCCCGCGCGCTTCTGACCATGGACGACCCGTCTGCCGCGGCGCAGCAGATCATCGCGGGGGGCTTGAGCGTCCGCGAGGCCGAGGCGCTGAACCAGAAGGCCAAGGATCCCGGCGGTGCCGCGGCTGCCCGCAAGCCGACCGAGAAGGATGCCGACACGCTGGAGCTGGAAAAGGTGCTGACCGATTCGCTGGGGCTCGTCGTGCGCATCGACCACAAGGGTCCGGGCGGTCAGATCGTGATCCGCTACGCCAATCTGGAGCAGCTCGACGGCGTTTGCCGCCGTTTGAAGGATTGAGAGGGCCGCTTCGGACTCACGAGTCCATAAACGGCCGGAAACGGCCCTTCTGCGGCTTTTTCTTTTCTTGAGTCCAAAGACACCGGCGAATCCGGCCTCGGCCGCTGGCGGGCCATTTCTCAGGGCAGCCTATTCGAGAGGTTGGCTCTTCATGCAACCGCAGCGTGTGGCGGTTAGCGCCCGCGGCGTTGCGCGGCGGCGGCGACCGAATCCATCGCGCGGCGCGCCAATGTCTCGCCAAAGCTTCCCGCCCGGCGGGCTTCGGCCAGGCCCTCGGCCAAACGGTCCACAGCCCAGTCAAGTCGGGCCGGGGTCCAGTTGCTCAGGGCCGTCTCGACGGCCGGCCGGCGGCGGAAGTGCAGGCCCGGCCAGCCCTGCTGCACGAGCTGCCCGGCCGCGGCATTGGGCGAGCCCGCGCGCACGCGGTGCAACTGCAGCCCGTGCCGCAGCGCGGCGCCGAGCGCGGCGGAGGCCGGGACACCCGAAGCCTCCAGAACCGACAATCCCCGCTCAACCGCGTCCTGCCGTCCGGCAAAAAGCGCATCCACCACATCGTCGAGCGCGAGGTCGGAGGCATCGGCCACCGCCGCCTCGACATCCGCCTCGGTGACCCGCTCCTTGCCCTGCGCGTAGAGGATCAGTTTCTCGACCTCGCCGCGCGTGGCCAGCCGGTCGCCGCCGAGCAGGCTGAGCAGCAGCGTGCGGGCGCCGGGCTCGATGGAAAGACTGGCTCTGGCCAGTTCGCCATCGACCAGCCGCGCCAAAGCGGCCTCGTTGTCGGCGTAGCAGGGCAGCGCCGCGGCACGGGGGCTCTTCTCGCAGAGCGCGCGCAGGGGATGGCCCTTGCGCAACTCGCCGGCCTCGATGACGACGCGCGCCTCGCCGGGCGGGCCGTTCAGAAGCGCGGTGACGGCGGTCTGGATGGGACGGGTGCCGAGCCGCACCCAGATGGCGCGCTTGCCGCCGAACAGCGCCATTGTGTGCGCCTCGTCGACCAGGCGGGAGGGATCGGAGGCAATGGTGTCGCCGTCGAGGCGCACCAGCGCGAAGGCGTCCTCGGGATCGTCCACGGCGCCCTTGGCGAGCGCGGCGGCGCGTTCGTTGACGAGGCCGCTGTCAGGCCCGTAGACGAGGATGCATTCGGCGCCGGGATCCTTCCGCGCCAGGAAGGCATCGACGGAGCCGGCCTTCACCTCGACCATCGAGGCGGCGCCTCAGCTCTGTCCGGCGGCGAAGGCGCTCGCGATCTTGGTGAAGATCTGCTCGGCCGCGACCTCGGCGGCGCGGTCCTGCGCGTCGCGCTCGGCGCGCACGCCGGCGAAGCGCTCGCGCGTCTTGGTGTAGTTGGCGCGGCCGAAAGCGTTGCCGGTCAGCACCGCCTGTCCGGTGTCCAGGCGCACCAGGGTGTAGGCCACGTCGACGCCCACGACGACGACTTCGGCGCGCTCGGTGAAGGGGTCGACCACGGCCGGCTCTGGCGCCGTATCCGCCATATTTATCAAAAGCTTGTAGCGCACCGGCCCGGGTGCTCCGCCGCCGTAGAGGCGGAAGATCAGGTTGTTGCGCAGCTTTTGCCCGACGCGGCCTTCGATGGCCTCGACATTGACCGAGGCGAGCTGCGCGGCGGTGCCCGTGGTCACCGCGGCGCCGGACTGCGTGACCACGGTGTTGCGCGCGTAGAGCGGCCGCAGGCAACCGGCCAGCGCCAACGACAGCCCCGCGACGGCGGCGAAGCGGAGGGCGCTGTTCAGCGCCGGGCGATCAAGCCACAACATTGACGATCCTCTGCGGTACCACGATGACCTTGCGGATCGGCTTGTCGCCGATGGCCTTCAGGACGGAATCGAGCTGCCGGACGGCTGCCTCAATGTCGGCGTTGCTGGCGTCCGCCGCAACAGAGATCTCGTCCCGCTTCTTGCCGTTGATCTGCACCGGCAGAACGATGCTGTCGCGGGCCAGCAGCGCCGGCTCGGCTTCCGGCCAGGCGGCGAGGGCCACGGGCTCGCCATGGCCGAGCGCCTGCCAGCACTCCTCCGCCAGATGCGGCATCATCGGCGAGACCAGCCGCACCAGCGTTTCCGCCGCCTCGCGCACCGCCCAGGCGTAATCCGCCGTCTGCGCGGGGGCCTGCAGCGCGGCGCTGAAGGCGTTGGCCAGTTCGTAGATATGGGCGACGCAGCGGTTGAAGCGCAGCCGCTCGACGTCGTCGTCCACGCGCGCGATCGCGGTGTGCGCAGCCTTGCGCAGCGCGGTCGCCTCCGGGCCGAACTCGGCCGGGCGCGGCGCGCCCTGCGGCGCGGCAAGGCGCAGCGCGTCCTGCACAAGACGCCAAAGCCTCTGCACGAAGCGGCTGGCGCCCTCGACGCCGGCTTCCGTCCAGATCACGTCGCGCTCGGGTGGGGAGTCGGACAGCACGAACCAGCGGGCGGTGTCGGCGCCGTAGGTCTCGAGGATGTCGGTCGGGTCCACTGTGTTCTTCTTGGACTTCGACATCTTCTCGATGGGGCCGATCTCGATCGGCGCCTCGTCGCTGAGACGGATCGCGCGGCGCGCGCCATTGTCCTCGACAATGCGGATCTCGGCCGGGGAGACCCAGCCCCCCGCGTCGTCGCGATAGGTCTCGTGGACCACCATACCCTGCGTGAACAGGCCGGCGAAGGGCTCCTCCACGGCGGTCAGGCCGGCGCGCTTCATGGCGCGCAGGAAGAAGCGCGAATAGAGCAGGTGCAGGATCGCGTGTTCGATGCCGCCGATATACTGGTCCACCGGCAGCCAGCGGTTGACAACGCCGGGGACCACCGGCTCGTCGGCCTGCGGCGCCGTGAAGCGCGCGAAATACCATGAGGAATCCACGAAGGTGTCCATCGTGTCGGTTTCGCGCCGCGCCGGCCCGCCGCAAGTCGGACAGATCGTGTTCTTCCACGTCGGGTGGTGGTCGAGCGGGTTGCCGGGACGGTCGAAGGTGATGTCGTCGGGCAGCGTCACCGGCAGCTGGTCGTGGGGCACCGGCACCGTGCCGCAGGCCTCGCAATGCACCACAGGGATAGGGCAGCCCCAATAGCGCTGGCGCGAAATGCCCCAGTCGCGCAGGCGGTACTGGACCTGGCGCCTGCCCTGCGGCTTGCCGTCAAGCTGTTGATTTTCAAGGCGTTCCGCCACCTTCGCCTTGGCGTCGGGAACGCTAAGGCCATCGAGGAAGGACGAGTTGAACAGCCGCCCGTCGCCGTCGAAGGCGGTGTTGCCGACCTCGAAGGCTGCCGGGTCGGCGCCCTCGGGCAGCACCACCGGCACCACCGGCAGGGCGTATTTGCGGGCGAAGTCGAGGTCGCGCTGGTCGTGCGCCGGGCAGCCGAAAATGGCGCCGGTGCCGTAGTCCATCAGGATGAAGTTGGCGACATAGACCGGCAGCGTGCGGCTCGGGTCGAGCGGGTGCTGCGCGCGGATGCCGGTGTCGAAGCCCTGCTTCTCCGCGGTCTCCAGCGCGGCGGCGCTGGTGCCCATGCGGTGACATTCCTCGATAAAGGCGCCGAGCGCAGGATTGCCTTTCGCCACCGCGCGCGCCAGCGGATGATCGGCGGCCACCGCCAGAAAGGCCGCACCAAACAGCGTGTCGGGGCGGGTGGTGTAGACCTCCAGCTCGGACGAGGGCGCGCCTTCGCCCAAGGCAAAGCGCACCAGCATGCCCTCGGAGCGGCCGATCCAGTTGCGCTGCATCAGGCGCACCTTCTCCGGCCAGCGCTCCAGCGTGTCGAGCGCCTCCAGAAGCTCTTCGGAGAAGTCGGTGATCTTGAGGAACCATTGCGTCAGCTCGCGCTGCTCGACCAGCGCGCCCGAGCGCCAGCCGCGGCCGTCCACCACCTGCTCGTTGGCGAGCACGGTCTGGTCCACGGGGTCCCAGTTGACCTTGGATTTCTTGCG
>Ga0182743_1002683_pt1 | contig 15116 bp, 12 predicted proteins | sample eDN3rd30CKraftOP_FD_128522 | JGI IMG/M metagenome (GOLD analysis project Ga0182743, IMG submission 128522) | Enriched Organic Plus compost microbial communities from Emeryville, California, USA - eDNA 3rd pass 30_C Kraft OP (version 2) (version 2) ... | reverse complement strand
GATCGCGAGGCGGACGCCGCCGCGGTAGCCGGTGCGGGCCGCGAGGAGCCGGGCGGCGCGGATCGCGAGGTTCGCCCCGTCGACGGGGACGCGGCTCACGTCGACCGAGCCGTGCACGCTCACGGCGAAGTCGTCCGCTGGCGTCGCACGGACCTCCTCGTAGAGCGACACGGCCTGGTACGCGGTCGCGACGCAGTGGTAGCCGTCCTCCTGGAGCGCGCCGACGCGGAGGAAGACGTTGACCTTTCCCGGCGCTCTCGCGCGGACGCTCGCGGGCGCAGCGGGGGTCATGCCCTCACCCTACGCGGGCGGCCCTGGCGATGGCGAGGAAGTCGGCGACGCCGAGGACCTCGCCGCGGGCGGTCGGATCGATGCCCGCCGCGGTGATGATTCGCGCCGATTCGGGGCCGAGCTCGCCGCCGAGGGAGACGCGCAGCATCTTGCGGCGCTGCCCGAATGCGGCGTCGACGAGCGCGAAGGTCGCGACGCGCTCCGCCTCGTCGCCGGGCGGCTCGTGGCGGTCGAGTCGGACGAGGACGGAGTCGACGTTCGGGACCGGCCAGAAGACCTGGCGGCTGACGGGCGCGACGACTCGGACGTCGGCGTACCACGCCGCTTTCGCGCTCGGTCCCCCGTACACCTTCGAGCCGGGGGCGGCCGCGAGCCGGTGCCCCACTTCCGCCTGGACCATGACGAGACCCGCGCGAATGCGCGGGAACGTCTCGAGGAAGTGCAGGAGCACGGGCACCGAGACGTTGTACGGGAGGTTCGCGACGAGGAGCGTCGGGTCCCCCGGGAGTTCGGCGATCTCGAGCGCGTCGGCGCGCACGACCTCGAGGGAGCCTTCCGGGGCGCCCGCGGCCGCGACGGTCGCGGGGAGGAGCTCGGCGAGGCGGTGGTCGATCTCGACCGCGGTGACGCTCGCGCCGGCCTCGATGAGCCCGAGCGTGAGGCTCCCGAGCCCGGGGCCGATCTCGACGACGCGCTCGCCGCGCTCGACGCGCGCCGCGGCGACGATCTTCCGCACCGTGTTCGGGTCGTGGACGAAGTTCTGGCCGAGCCGCTTCGTCGGGCTCAGGTCGAGCCGGTCGGCGAGGTCCCGGACCTCGGCGGGGCCGAGGAGCCTCACCACGGCCCGTACACCCGCTCCGCGTTGGCGGCGACGGCGCTCGCGAGCTCGGTGACGTCGATCGCGAGCGTCGCCGCCATGCTCCGGAGCGTCTCCGGGATGAGGTAGGGGCTGTTGCGCTGGCCGCGGTGCGGATGCGGCGCGAGGTAGGGCGCGTCGGTCTCGACGAGGATGCGGTCGAGCGGCACGACGGCGAGCGCCTCGCGCAGGTACGCGGCGTTCTTGAACGTCACGGTGCCCGCGAACGACAGGTGGTAGCCGGCGTCGACGCACCGCCGCGCGAACGCCGCGTCCCCGGAGAAGCAGTGCAGGACCGTCGTCTCGGGCGCGCCGACGCGATCGAGGACGTCGAGGACCGCGTCGTGGGCGTCGCGGTCGTGGATCTGCAGGGCGAGGCCGTGTCGCTTCGCGATCGCGATGTGCCCCTCGAAGGCTTCGATCTGGGCGGGACGGCCGTCCTCGTCGGTGCGGTAGAAGTCGAGGCCGGTCTCGCCGATCGCGCGGACGCGGGCACGTCCCGCGAGCGCGTCGAGCGTCTCGAGCGCCGAATCGAGCCGACCCGATGCGGCGAGCGCGGGCGCGTCGTTCGGGTGGATCGCGACAGCCGCGAGCACGCGGTGGTCGCGATCGGCGAGCTCCGCCGACCACCGGCTCGTGACGAGGTCGGTGCCGACCTGGACGACACCGACGACGCCGACGGACTCGGCGAGGTCGAGCTCGCGCACGGCGTCGGCGAAATCGAACGCGTCGCCTTCGGCGAGGTCGCGCGGCTCGAGGTGCGTGTGGTCGTCGTGCACGCCGACGGGGAGTGCCTCGGGCGGCGGCGGTTCAATCACTCGTGGACTGCTCCAGCGTCTCGACGCGCGGGAAGAGCGGGGGGTCGAGCGGCGCGACCTCGCCGGTGGCGCGCCACTCGTGCGCGGCGCGGATGTCGTTCGCGGCGACGTCCCCCTCGCCGCCGAGCGCCCTCCACAGCCGCTGCGCGGCGCGCGGGATGACGGGCGCGAGGAGGACGGCGAGCGTGCCGAGGCCGCGCGCCGAGACGGCGAGGACGGTCGCGAGGCGCTCGCGCCGCTCGGGGTCCTTCGCGAGCGCCCACGGCTCCTCGTCGGTCACGTAGCCGTTCAGCGCGATCACGAGCTGCCGCGTCGCGCCGATCGCCTCGTCGATCGCGAATCGGTCGATCTCCGTATTCGCCCGCCGCACGGCCTGGTGCATCGCGTCGAGCAGGAACTCGTCACCGCGCGTGAGATCACCGCCGAGCTCGGGCACGCGGCCGTCGAAGTACCGCGCGATCATCGCGATGACGCGGGAGGCGAGGTTGCCGAGGCCGTTCGCGAGTTCCGCCTGGTAGCGCGCCGACAGATCCTCCCAGGAGAAGGAGCCGTCCTGACCGAACGTGATCGCCGAGAGGAAGTAGTACCGGAACGCGTCGGAGCCGAAGACGTCGGTGATCTGCTCGGGCGCGATGCCCGTGAGCTTCGACTTCGACATCTTCTCGCCGCCGACGAGGAGCCAGCCGTGGCCGAACACCGATCGCGGCACCTCGAGCCCCGCGGCCATGAGCATCGCGGGCCAGATGACGGCGTGGAATCGCGCGATGTCCTTGCCGACGATGTGCACCGCGGGCCAGCGCCGCTCGAACGCTGCGTCGTCGGCGCCCCAGCCGATCGCCGAGATGTAGTTGAGGAGCGCATCGAACCACACGTAGACGACGTGCGACTCGTCCCACGGGACGCGCACGCCCCAGTCGAAGCTCGAGCGCGAGATCGAGAGGTCGGCGAGGCCCTGGCGCACGAACTGGACGATCTCGTTGCGGACGCTCGCGGGCTGGACGAAGTCCGGCCGCGACTCGTAGAGCTCGAGGAGGCGGTCCTGGAATGCGCTCATCCGGAAGAAGTAGTTCTGCTCCTGGAGCACCTCGACGGGACGGCCGTGGATCGGGCACAGGAGCCGGCCGATGAACTCGCCGCCCTCGGGGCTCACGAGCTCGCCGAGCTGCTTGTACTCCTCGCAGCCGACGCAGTAGTAGCCCTCGTACTCGCCCGCGTAGATGTGGCCCTCGTCGTAGAGGTGCTGGAGGAACCTCGCGACCGTCGACTCGTGGCGCTCCTCGGTCGTCCGGATGAAGTCGTCGTTCGCGATGTCGAGCGTCGTGAGGAGCGGTTTCCACGCGTCCTCGACGAGCTTGTCCGCCCACGCCTTCGGGTCGACGCCGTGCGCCGTCGCCGTGCGGAGGATCTTCTGCCCGTGCTCGTCGGTGCCGGTGAGGAGCCACGTGTCGTCGCCGCGCTGCCGGTGCCAACGGGCGAGGACGTCGGCGGCGACCTCCGTGTAGGCGTGCCCGATGTGCGGCACGTCGTTCACGTAGAAGATCGGTGTCGTCAGGTAGAAGCGGTCGCCGCCGGGCACCGGACCAGTCTATTTGGGCGCATCGAGGCGTGACGCGGGGGCCCGGGACGCCGTGGTCGCCGGGCGGCGGCTCGGCCGCGAGGGGGCCTCCGCGCTCGAGCCGCCGTCCGGCGACCCCGGCTCCGTTTCCCGTACGCGCGGCGCTCGGCCGACCCCCGGAATCACGAGGTGGGGCGGGCGCGGAGCGCGGCGTCGTAGAGCGACTTGCGCGACAGGCCCGTCGCCGCGGCGACGGCGGCGGACGCGTCCTTGAGGGACTCGCCCGCCGCGACTCGCGCGAGGACCTCGTCGAGCGCGACGGCGGCGTCGGGCGCACGGTCGGCCGCGCCCTGCACGACGATGCAGATCTCCCCGCGCGCGCCGTCGCGGAAGCGCTCGGCGAGCTCCGCGAGCGTGCCCCGCGCGACCTCCTCGTGGACTTTCGTCAGCTCGCGGCACACGGCAGCGGCGCGGTCCGGACCGAATGCGCGCGCGAGATCCGAGAGCGACTCGCCGAGCCGGTTCGGGGACTCGAAGAACACGATCGTCCGGCGCTCGGTCGCGAGCTCCGCGAGCGTCGACCGCCGCTCGCCCTGCTTGCGCGGGAGGAACCCCTCGAAGCAGAACCGGTCGGTCGGGAGCCCGGAGAGCGCGAGCGCGACGAGGACCGCGCTCGGGCCGGGGAGGACCGTCACGCCGACGCCGCGCTCGACGGCTTCGCGCACGATGATGAACCCGGGGTCGCTCACGGTCGGCATGCCGGCGTCGGTGAGGAGGAGGACGTCGCCGTCGCGAGCGAGCTCGACGACGTTGGCGGCGCGCTCGCGCTCGCTGTGCTCGTGGAGCGCGACGAGCCGCGGCCGCGCATCGATCCCGAGCGCGCGCATGAGGTGGAGCGTCGTGCGGGTGTCCTCCGAGGCGATGACGGGGACGCGCGCGAGCGCCTCGCGGAGTCTCGCGCTCGCGTCGCCGAGGTTCCCGATCGGCGTCGCGGCAAGAATCAGCACCAGCCCATTCTCTCCCGTCCACCGTGCACCCCGGCGGCGAGCGGGCGCGGCCGCGCCGGCACATTCGGCGCACGGGCGCACCTTCGGCGCCCTGGGCGGCAGAATGCTCGAGTGGGCACGAGCGCTGAGCGGGAGTTCGACGCGCTCGTCGCGACGGCGACGCCGAGTCGCAGCGCGAGACCGCACTTCGCGGTCGGTTCGCGACTCGACGACTGGTGGGCGTCGCGCTCGGCCCGGACGCGTCGCGCGATCCGCATCGCCGGCCCGACCGCCGTGCTCGTCACGGCGGCCGCGACGCGTCTGACCGGGATCGGGCACCCGGACGAGCTCGTGTTCGATGAGACGTACTACGTCAAGGACGCCTGGTCGCTCTGGAACCTCGGATACTCCTCGACGTGGCCGGAGGGCGCCGACGAGCGCTTCGAGGCGGGCGAGACCGAGATCTACACGGAGCGGGGCTCGTTCGTCGTGCATCCGCCGCTCGGCAAGTGGCTCATCGCGCTCGGCATGGCGGCGCTCGGTCCGGAGCACTCGGCGGGGTGGCGACTCGCGACCGCGATCGCCGGGATCCTCATGGTCGCGCTCGTCATGATCGTCGCGAAGCGCCTGACGGGCTCGCTCCTCCTCGCGACGATCGCGGGCGGCCTGCTCGCGATCGAGGGCAACGCGATCGTCATGAGCCGCGTCGGCCTCCTCGACGGCTTCCTCGCGCTCTTCGCGCTCGCGGGGTTCGCGTGCATCGTCATGGACCGGGAGCGCGGTTCGCCTCGGCTGTGGCGGCCGTGGCTCATCGCGGCCGGCGTCGCATTCGGCGCCGCCTCGGCGGTCAAGTGGAGCGGTGCGTGGTTCCTCGCCGCATTCGGCATCTGGACGGTCGTGACGGACATCCTCGCCCGACGGCGCCGCGGCGACGAGGCGTTCGTGACGCGCGGCCTCCTCGTCAACGGGCCGCTCGACTTCCTCCACCTCGTGCCCGCCGCGATCGCGACCCACCTCGCGACGTGGGCGAGTTGGTTCGCGACCTCCGGCGGCTACCAGCGGCAGTGGGCGGCGGACGACGCGAACGCGTGGGGCGGCGGGCTCGCGTGGGTCCCGCGGAGCGTCCAGAGCTGGCTGCACTACATGCAGGTCACCTACGAGTACCACGTCGGGGAGTCGCGGCCGCACGACTACGAGTCGGATGCGTGGATGTGGCCGCTCCTCGTCCGGCCGACGAGCATGTGGTACCGGGCGAGCAGCGCGGGCGACCCGGGTTGCGCCTCGGAGACGTGCGGCGCGAGCATCACCGGTCTCGCGAACCCGCTCATCTGGTGGGCCGCGGTCGCCGCGCTCGGCTACCTCGTGGTGCGGGTGATCCGACGGCGCGAATGGCAGCCCGTGGCGATCCTCGTCGCGTTCGCCGCCGGGTGGGTGCCGTGGCTCCTGTACCCCGAGCGGACGATCTTCCACTTCTACACGATCGCGTTCGAGCCGTACCTCATCCTCGCGCTCGCGATCGCGGCGGGCGCCGCGCTCGGCTCACCGCTCGACGAGCGCTCGCGGCGGGTCTCGGGACTCTGGACCGTCGCCGCGTTCCTCGGGCTCGCGGTCGTGCTGAGCGCGTACTTCTGGCCGCTCTGGACCGGCATGACCGTCGACTTCGGGTTCCTCGCCTCGCACTGGTGGCTCCCGAGCTGGCGCTAGCCGGAGCCACGCCCAGCGGCTACCAGCTCGCCGGGTCCGTCCCGACGCGCTGGCCGGCGTCGAGCGATCGGATGGCGTCCATCTCGTCCGGCGCGAGCTCGAAGTCGAACACCTCGAAGTTCTCGCGGATGCGGGACTCGGTCACGGACTTCGGGAAGACGATGATGCCCTCCTGCAGGTGCCATCGGATGACGACCTGGGCGACGGACTTCCCGTGCGCGGCCGCGATCGCCTGCAGCTCGGGGATCGCCGCGAGGTCGATCCTCCCCTGGCCGAGCGGGCCCCACGACTCGGTCGCGATGCCCATCTCGGCATGGAGTGCGCGCAGCTCGGTCTGCTGGAATCGCGGGTGGAGCTCGATCTGGTTGACGGCGGGCACGGTGCGGGACTCGGCGATGATGAGCGCTAGGTCCTCCTGCCGGAAGTTCGAGACGCCGATCGAGCGCGCGCGACCGGACTCGGCGATCTGCTCGAACGCGAGCCACGTCTCGAGCGCCCGGCCGTCGGCGGGGTGCGGCCAGTGGATGAGGTACAGGTCGACGTAGTCGAGGCCGAGCCGTTCGAGGCTCGCGTCGATCGCGCGCAGCGGCGCCTGGCTCCCCTGGTCGTCGCGCCAGAGCTTCGTCGTGACGAAGAACTCCTCGCGGGGCAGGCCGCTCGCGGCGATCGCACGCCCGAGGCCCTCCTCGTTGCCGTAGATCCTCGCGCTGTCGAAGTGCCGGTATCCGACCTCGATCGCGAGCTCGACGATGCGCTGCGTCTCATCGGAGTCGACGCGGAACAGGCCGAAGCCGAGCTGCGGGATGTCGTGCCCGGAGTTGAGCGTGATCGTGGGGACGGTCATGGCGTCAGACTAAGCCTCGCGACTGGATGGTCAGCGGGTCGGGACGGCGCGCTGCTCCGGACCGCTGTACGCCGAGAGCGGTCGGATGAGCGCATTCGCCGCCTGCTGCTCGAGGACGTGCGCGGTCCAGCCGACGACGCGAGCGGCGACGAAGAGCGGGGTGAACAGCTCCGTGTCGAAGCCCATGAGGTTGTAGGCCGGACCGCTCGGGTAGTCGAGGTTCGGCTTGATGCCCTTGCGGGCGGCCATCGCCTGCTCGAGCGCGTCGTAGAGCGCGAGGACGTCCCGCCGGTCGTAGTGCTCGACGAGCCGATCGAGTGCGGCTTTCATCGTGGGGACGCGGGAGTCGCCGTGCTTGTAGACGCGGTGGCCGAAGCCCATGATCTTGCGCTTCGCGGCGAGCGCCTCCTCGAGCCAGGCCTCCGCCCGATCGGCCGAGCCGATCTCCGCGAACGTGTGCATGACGGCCTCGTTCGCGCCGCCGTGGAGGGGGCCCTTGAGCGCGCCGATCGCGCCCGTAACGGCCGAGTACACGTCGGCGAGCGTCGAGGCGATGACGCGGGCGGTGAACGTCGAGGCGTTGAACGAGTGCTCCGCGTACAGGATCATCGACACGTCGAACGCCTCGACGACCGGGAGCTCGGGCACCTCGCCGAAGGTCATGTGGAGGAAGTTCGCGGAGTACGCGAGGTCGTCGCGAGGGGCGACCTCGTCCTCCCCGCGCCGTCGGCGCTGCGTGTACGCGACGATCGCGGGCAGCTGCGCGAAGAGCCGCACCGACCGCTCGTAGGTGAGGTCGGGGGCGATCCAGGTCGAGTCGGCGCCGAGGCTCGCGTCGGCGGCGCCGAGGACGCTCACCGCGGTGCGGACGACGTCCATGGGGTGCGCCTCGACGGGCAGCTCGTCGATGACGCGCTTGACGCGGTGGTCGAGCGCGCGATTCGAGCGCTCCTCCGCGGTGAACGCGTCGAGCTCGGCCGCGGTCGGCAGTTCGCCGTGCCACAGGAGCCACGCGACCTCCTCGAACGTGCACTGCTCGGCGAGCTCCTGCACGGGATAGCCGCGGTAGAGCAGGGAGTTCGTCTCCGGGTTGACCTTGGAGATCGCGGTCGTGTCGGCGACGACGCCGACGAGGCCCTTGCGGATTTCAGGCTCCATAGTGCTGCTCCAGACTGAAGTTGAAGACGGACGAATCGAAGGCCCCGTACGCCTCGTAGTCGAGGAGGTCGTAGAGCCGCGCCCGGGTCTGCATCGTCGGCACCTCGGAGCGCAGCGATCCCTCCGCGACGAGCGCGTCGAGCGCGCGCTCGGCGGCGCCCATCGCGACGCGCAGGAGCGAGACGGGGTAGATGACGATGTCGATGCCCGCGGCTTCGAGCTGCTGCTTCGTGTACAGCTCGCTCTTCCCGAACTCGGTCATGTTCGCGAGGATCGGCACGTCGATGGCGCCCCGCATCGCCTCGAACTCGGACAGGTCGTTCATCGCCTCCGGGAAGATCGCGTCCGCTCCCGCATCGACGAGCGCCTTCGCCCGATCGATCGCCGCCTGGACGCCGGAGACCGCGCGAATGTCGGTGCGCGCCATGATGAGCAGGTTCGGGTCTCGACGGGCGTCGACCGCCGCGCGAATGCGCTGGAGCGCGGTCGCGTCGTCGACGACGGACTTGCCGTCGAGGTGACCGCAGCGCTTCGGGTTGACCTGGTCCTCGATGTGGAGGCCGGCGACGCCCGCGTCCTCGAGCGTCTGCACGGTCCGCGCGACGTTCATCGCCTCGCCGAATCCGGTGTCGGCGTCGATGAGCGCCGGCAGGTCGGTCATGCGGGCGATCTGCGCGCCGCGGCCGGCGACTTCGGTGAGCGTCGTGAGGCCGACGTCGGGGAGGCCGAGGTCGGCGGCGAGGACGGCGCCCGAGATGTACACCCCGTCGAACCCCTTCTCGGCGATGAGGCGGGCCGAGAGCGGGTTGAATGCGCCGGGGAACTGCAGCAGCTCGCCGGTCCCGAGCGCGGCGCGAAGGGCCGCGCGCTTCTCTGCCGGGGTGACGGTCGAGTACAGCACGGGCCCTCCTCCTAGAAGATTCCTCGCGGGACCGGCGCGCTCTCGGCCGGGTCGACGATCGGCGTGACCGTGAGCTCGTGGAGCTCATCGGCGTCGAGCTCGGGGAGGCGCTCGGCGAGCGCGAGGAACCGCTCGACCTCGGCCTCGGCGAGGACGCCCTCGGCGAGCGTGCGGAACTTGCGGACGTAGTCGGCTCGAGCGAACGGCCGCGCCCCGAGCGGGTGCGCGTCCGCGACGGCGATCTCGTCGACGAGGCGCGAGCCGTCGACCAGGTCGATCTCGACGCGACCGCCGAACGCCTTCTCCCGCGGGTCCGTCGAGTGGTAGCGGCGCGTCCACTCCGGATCCTCGAGGGTCGTGACCTTCCGCCACAGCTCGACCGTGTCGGGCCGTCCGGCGCGCTCCGGCAGGTACGAGTCGACGTGGTGCCACGCGCCGTCCTGGAGCGCGACCGTGAAGATGTACGGGATCGAGTGGTCGAGCGTCTCGCGGCTCGCGGTCGGATCGTACTTCTGCGGGTCGCCGGAGCCGGAGCCGATGACGACGTGCGTGTGGTGGCTCGAGTGGAGGACGATCTGCTCGACGTTCGCCGGGTCGCGGAGCTCGGGGCGGGCGGTGCCGAGGCGCCGGGCGAGGTCGATCCACGCTTGCGCCTGGTATTCGGCGGAGTGCTCCTTCGTGTAGGAGTCGAGGATCGCGAGGCGCGGCTCACCGGGCCCCGGGAGCGGCACGGTGTATTCGGCGTCGGGACCGTCGAGGAGCCACGCGATCACGCCGTCCTCGCCCTCGTAGATCGGCGAGGGGGAGGTCTGGCCGCGCATGGCGCGGTCGACGGCCTCGACCGCCATCTTCCCGGCGAACGCGGGCGCGTGCGCCTTCCACGTCGAGATCTCGCCCTTGCGGGACTGGCGCGTCGCGGTCGTCGTGTGCAGCGCCTGCCCGATCGCCTGATAGATCGTCTCGGTCGGCAGGCCGAGGAGCGTCCCGATGCCGGCGGCGGCGCTCGGACCGAGGTGCGCGACGTGGTCGATCTTGTGCTTGTGGAGGCTGATGCCCTTGACGAGGTCGATCTGGATCTCGTAGCCCGTCACGATGCCGCGCAGCAGCTCGGCACCGCTGCGTCCGAGATGCTGGGCGACCGCGAGGATCGCGGGGATGTTGTCGCCGGGGTGCGAGTACTCGGCCGCGAGGAACGTGTCGTGGTAGTCGAGCTCCCGGACGGCGACGCCGTTCGCCCACGCCGCCCACTCGGGGCTCGTGCGCCGCGGGCTCCCGAAGACCGTCGCGCCGACACCCCCGGACGACACGGGGTGCGCCTCGGCTTGGGCGCGCGCCGCGAGGATCGGGCCCCGGCCGAGCGAGGCGACGGCGACCGCGGCGTTGTCGATGACGCGATTGACGACCATGTCGGCGACCTCGGGCGTCGGCTCGAGGTCCGCTCCCTCGCTCGCGACCGCCGCGATGCGCCACGCGAGCTGCTCCTCGCGATCGTGCCGCTCGGCGCTCGGCCAGACGCGGACGCGGTGCTCGATCATGCGACCATTCTGCATGGACGCGGGAGCGCGGCCGCGCCGCGGACCCTCAGCCTTCCGGTGCGGGCCCGCGGCGCGGCGGCGCCGTCAGTCGCGTGGGATCGGATGACCGGCGACGAAGCGGCCCTCGGGGTCGAATCGGCGGGCCGCGTCGGCGAGACGCTCCGTGCGCTCGCCGAAGCAGCGGCGGCGCTCGACATCGGGGTCGTCCGCGAAGGTCGGGGCGAGCCCGTCGCGCGCTCGCGCCGCGAGCGCGTCGACCAGTGCCCTCGCCGCGGCGCGGCCCGGCGCGACCGCCTCGGGGACGGGCGTCACGGCGAGCGCGTACACCGCGAATGCGCCCTCGACTCGCGAGAGCGCGCCCCCGCCGAGCGGCGAACGCGCGAACGCGCCTCCGAGCTGCCGGAGCTCCGCCATCGAGAGGCCCGACTCGCGGCCGCTCGCAGCGAGGAACGCGTCGATCGCCGCGTCGTCGGCGCCGTCGAGGATCGAGTGCGCGGAGACCGAGGCGCCCGGCTCCGTGGGGTCCATGTGGACGTCGAGGAGCGCGATCGACGGCATGCGACCGAACGTGTCGAGCTCCGGCGCGAGCGACCGGAGCGGCGCGAGCGTCGCCGCCGCGTCGTCGTCGTCGGCCTCAAGCACCGCGCCGTCGATCACGACGATCGAGCGCCCGCTGAGGAACGGCGGGAGCTCCGGGAGCGGCGGGAGGTGCATGACGCGCAGGCTCGTCGCCGCCGATTCCGGCGCCGTCCCGCACCAGTCGATCCACGCGCGCACGACCGTCGGCGCCGCCTCGATCGGCCAAAGGAGCATGCCCGCGTACACGTCGGGGTACGGCAGGAGTTCGATCTCGACCGCGGTGACGACGCCGAAGTTGCCGCTCCCGCCGCGAACCGCCCAGTACAGGTCGGTGTTCTCGTCGTTCGAGGCGCGCACGAGCTCGCCGCGCGCGTCGACGAGCTCGACGGCGCGGACGCCGTTGACGGCGAGGCCGTGCCGGCGGCCGTAGAACGAGACGCCGCCGTTGAGCGTGTAGCCGACGACGCCGACCTGGCCCGCGCTGCCGTGCGGCGCGGTGAGGCCGTGCGGGGCGGCCGCTTCGACGACCTCGCGCCACTGCGTGCCGCCGAGGATGCGCGCCGTGCGCGCCGCCGGATCGACCGTGACGCCGGTGAACTCGGCGAGGCTCACGAGGACGACGTCGTCGAACGGGCTGCTCGCGAGGGTCCAGGCGGCATGCCCGGTGCTCTGCGGTGCGACGCGCAGCCCTGCGGCGCGAGCCGCTCGGACGACGAGCGCGATCTCCTCCGCCGAGTGCGGCACCGCCACGGCCGCCGGCCGCTGATCGACGGCGCGGTTCCAGGGGAGTCGAGCGGATTCGTAGAGCGGCTCGCCGGGCAGCGCGACGCGCCCGCCGAGCAGGCCGCGGAGCGATTCGGCGCTCGCGGTCATCGTGTCGATGGTCATGGTGTGTCCTTCGTGTGTGGGTTGTCGGCCGGTCTCCGACAGCGTCCGCCGGGGCGCCTACGGCCGGCCATCCCGCCGCCGCGGGGAATTCGCGACCCCGCGATCCCGCGGCGCGGCACCCCCACATTTCTGGGATGGCGGTCGTCGTCGCAGGAGAGGACACTGGTGTCTCGTGGCGACACCTGTCCTCCTCGAGCGCGTCCGCAGCGACGTCGACGTGCTCGCGCGCGCGGGACTCCCGCTCGACGACTTCCTCGTCGAAGCCGCGGAGTCGCTGCAGCGCGCCGTGCCGTGGACCGCGGCATGCATCGCGACGATCGACCCCGCGACCCGGATCGTGTCGAGCGCACGGAAGTACGGCGGTCTCGACGGTCGGCACGAGCACGACATCGAATGGGGCCACATCGAGTACGCGGGCGAGGACACGACCGCGTACCGGGAGCTGCACGAGGCGGGCGAGATCGCGGTCGGCATGCACGTCGTCACGGGCGGCGACGTCGAGCGGTCGCCGCGGATGGAGCAGCTCATCTCCCCGCGCTTCGGCTACGCCGACGAGGCCCGGATGCTCTTCGCCGACGGCGGGAGCCTGTGGGGTGGCATCGCGATCTTCCGCGGCGGGGACGACCCGTCGTTCTCCGTCGAGGAGACCGATTTCCTCGCGACGCTCGCTCCGGCATTCGCCCGCGGCGTGCGCGCCGGCATCCTCGCGCAGATCGCCGGCGCCGGGACATCGGTGAACATCGGGCCCGCGGTCGCGATCATGAACGCGCGCAACGAGATCTCGCAGCTCAGTCCCGGGGCCGAGGCGCGCATTCGGCAGCTCGGGGCGCACGCGCGGACGGGCGACCCGCCGCAGACGATCACCTCCCTCGCCGCGTCGGCGCGGCGGTACGCGGCGGGCGACGCGAAGTCCGTGCCGCGCGTGCGGGTGCGGACCTTCGACGGCGCGTGGCTCCTCCTCCACGCCTCGCCGCTCGCGAGCGCCGACGGCTCGAGCGGCGACGTCGTCGTGACGATCGAGGAGGCCCGGCCTCCCGAGATCATCGACCTCGTCGTGTCCGCCTACGACCTGACGCCGCGCGAACGCGACGTGACGCGCATGGTCCTCCAGGGGCTCGACACGAAAGAGATCGCGGCGGCGCTGTTCCTCTCGCCGTACACCGTGCAGGACCACCTCAAGTCGATCTTCGAGAAGGCCGGCGTCCGATCGCGGCGGGAGCTCATCGCGACGATCGCGTTCGAGCAGTACGTGCCGCGCATGGACGCGCAGCTCGGACCGACCGGGACCTACGCCTCGGTCTGAGGCGCGGCGGCGAGCATCCCGAGAATGGCAGCCGCGATCGGAACCCCGCCCCACTCGGCGCGGCGCGCACCGTCACGACCGCCCCGCTCGCCAGCGCTTGGATGTGCGGTCATTCGCTAGCCTCGCGTTGTGGGGATACCGGGATACATCGCGGATCGGATCCGGACCCCGGCGCCGAAGGATTGCTACGTCGTTCCCGAATCCACTCCGGTCGTCTGGTTCGGTGAGTTCGAGCGTGCAACCGTGGCGACGCTGGGACTGAATCCGAGCCGGCAGGAGTTCCTCTCGACCGAAGGCGACCTGCTATTGGGTGGCGACCGCCGATTGGCGAACGCGCGCACCTTGGGCACCGCTGTGCCGAGCGCCGAGAATGAGGTGCGGCAGGTCGTCGCGGACTGCAACTCGTACTTCCAGCGGAACCCTTACTCGGCCTGGTTCGACCATCTCGAGCGCCTGATGGTCGCCGCGTCGGTCGCGTCCTACTACGGCGTCGACGGACTCCCCCTCGCCTGCCATCTCGACTTGGTGCAGTGGGCTACGGATCCGGTGTGGGACCGGATCCCTGACCCCACCATCCGCCACACGCTCTTGGAGCGCGACAGGGACTTTCTGAGGGCCCAGTTGAACTCCCCTCGCCTGCGCCTGGTGCTAGCGAACGGCCGCGGAGTGATTTCTGAACTGGAGCGCTCGCTCGACGTGCGGTTCAGCTATCGGGAACCCGCGAGCGATGGCCAGAAGGAGTCGCGCATCGTGGTGGGCAGGGTGGCGCGGGTCCAAGTCATCGGGTGGTCGCAGAACTTGCAAAGTGCCTTCGGAGTCAGCAATGCCTTGCGCCGATCGATCGCCGTTCGGGTGAGCGAGGAGCTCGCGCGCTCCTAGCCCGGCCCTCAGGGCTGCGCCGTACGCCTCCTCGTGCCATTGAGCAGCACGCGCGCCAAAGGCTGCGACTGACACGACTGCTCTAGTGCTTGTCGCTTGAGATCTCGCCGCCACATCCGTGGGGGGCTGCACATTGGCTCGCGACCCATGCCATGTACGCCTCGAACTCGCGAGCATCCTCCGCGCTGACCCACTTGTCGCCGTCGTTGCCGGAGCCCCGGAGCTCTGCCCAGCCTTCAGCCGTATTCGGATAGCGCTCCCCTCGCCAGAGCCAGAAGCCGGGCGTCCCAAGCACTTCGAGCGCGTGCTGATACTTCGCCAACAGGCGCATTCTCACGTCGTGAGGAAGCAGCGAGGTGCGTGCGGGATCGAGGTTGTCGGCGATGTCGGCGAGCTTCACCATGAATGCGCGGTCGTCGCCGCTGATCCGCCGGTAGTACGCGTCGGAGTCTTGATCGTCCTTGTCTCGGGTCAGGAGCTCCACAACTTCGATGACATCCTCGGCGACGCCGAATCTGCGGAGGTCGTCCGCGGTGATCGCGGTGTCCTCGAGGACATCGTGCAACCAGGCAGCGCAGTATTCGACAGGATGAGTAAGAGCCCGGATCCGATTCGCTACGCGTCGCGGATGCGCAATGTACTCGTTGCCCAGCTTGTCCGCTTGCCCCTGGTGCGCCGCCTCCGCGATGACCCGCGCTAGTTGTACTCGGTCAGCTCTTTGGTGCCAGGCGGCTGATCGGGGGTTGTCCTCCGAGGGCTGAGTGGCGTCGTTCAGTGTTGTAGTGCTCGAGCCAGGGGTCAAGGGCTGCGGTGCGCTCG
>Ga0182743_1002680_pt1 | contig 15124 bp, 12 predicted proteins | sample eDN3rd30CKraftOP_FD_128522 | JGI IMG/M metagenome (GOLD analysis project Ga0182743, IMG submission 128522) | Enriched Organic Plus compost microbial communities from Emeryville, California, USA - eDNA 3rd pass 30_C Kraft OP (version 2) (version 2) ... | reverse complement strand
GTTCAAGGCGGAAGAGGCCCGCGGCCGTTCGGCCTGCACCTTCGAGGGCAGGATGGTGGACGCGCCCGTGGTGAAACAGGCGCAGCGCATCGTCGAGAAAGGCGAGGCGTTCGGCATTCAGCCATGAAACACAGGCACCCGGCCCGCGCGGGCCGGGACTTGACAACGGCGTGCCGAACCAGGCCTAGGGCAGCACCCTGACCGATTCAGCCTCGATCTCGGGCGGACGGCGCAGTCCCGTATCCACCTCGCCGACGACCTCCACCTTGGTCTTGTCATCGACCTGCTGCTTGGGGAAGTCGTCGTCGTCGATTTCCACGACGATTTCGGCGGTGCCATCGGAGAACATGTAGGTCTCGGACTTGACCTTGCGCACCAGATGGCCCTGCAGGCGCACCATCTGCTCGTCTACCGGCTTGGACAGGATCTCCGCTACAGTCGGCGTGGCCGGTGCGGTGCCCTGCCCCGTGTACTGAGCGGCCGCGGGAACGGCGAAGGCCGCCAGCAGCAACGAGGTCACTACTGCAGGTGCAAGACATTTTACTGGTGCGTGCATGGCGAATTTCCCGAGAAGGTATTGACGGAGAAAACTATCCTGCCCACTGGCCCGGGCCGACAGGCTGCACCGGGGCAGCAGGAACGCCAAGCATATCCCGAGCAGACACGCCGTTGCCCGTCCGGGCGTATCGAGGCGCGTCAGCGTGCTACGCGGGCTTGCCGCCGTGGGCCCATGCCGGGATGTGGCGATGACGAAACGGCAGCAGCGACAGATCCAGGCAGGCCGGGCCGGGCGTGTCGCAATCGATGATGGCAACGCATCGCTCGGCGAAGGCGGCGCGGAAATGGTTTTTGGCCTTCACGCACAGCAGGCGCAGCGCCGCGGTATCGATACCGTGCAAGGCATAGAAACCGGGATCGTCCCCCGCGACAACGCGCTCGGTAACGATGACCCATGCCGACGGCAGGTCCTCGATGCGCAGCAGCACGCTGGCGCCGCAGCTGCGCTGCACGCCACGCTGCATGGGCCCCTGGTTGCGGAACAAGCCGTCGGTCAGGCGCTCCACCACCACACGGACCGGCACCGGCGCGCCGAACGCGTCGCCATAGCGTCCGCCCAGCACGATGTCCAACGTTGCGCCCTGCCCGGCGCGCGCCGCGGCCTGCACGACCTGCGCGTCGGCGAAGCTTGCGAACAGGCAGGGTACCTGCGGCCGGGCCTGCAGCATGGCCTGGAACAGCCCCGGGGTATCGCCCCCTCCACCGGACAACGGGTTGTCGGACGATTCAGTCACCGCGATCAGGCCGGGACGCGTATCGGCCAGCGCCTGCGCCACGGCCTGCGCGGGGCCCGGGAGACTGGCCTGGAACGCTGGCGCCAGTTGCCGGATGTGCGCCATCATGGCGTGCGCGGCTGCCTCCGCCTGGCTGGCGTCGGGGTCCTGCGCCGCATCGCTGACGACGAACACGGATGCCCCGGTAGCCGCCGTGTCCGAATACGGGAAGCCGCCAAACACCGAGACGTCCAGCACCGCGCCTGCGGCAAGTTCGCGCGCGGTTCGCTCCAGCTCGCACATGGGCCCGGCGACGGTACGCATGTTGATGCTGGGCAGGATCACGCCTTCATTCAGCAAGACACGGCGCGTGCGCAGTCCCTCGCTGGCACAACGGGCCACCGTGTGCAGCGCGCGCGCGGCGGTCTCGGCCATGTCGACGTGCGGATGGGTGCGGTATACGGTTGCGTAGTCCAGCACCTCGGCCCACTGCGCCGGCATGTTCCCGTGCAGGTCGAAGCTGGCCGCCAGCGGCACATCGGGTAGCAACGTCCGCACGCGGCGCGCGAGATCGAGCTCGGGGGTATCGATCCCATGGGCGATGGCTGCGCCGTGCAGCGACAGGTAGACGGCATCCCAGCCGCCTTGCTGCATGCCGGCGCGCAGGCCTGCCTCGATCTCGTCGCCCAGCCGCGCAATGACGTCCGGCGTAATGGGCCCGGACGGCAGCGCGGCGGCGCAGCGCAGCACCACCACCTGCCACTCGGGATGCGATGCGGCGAACTCGGCCACCGCGCCCAGTTCGGTGGCGGTGCCCCGCATGGCGGCAAGCGCCTCGTCCCCGAACTGCCATTCGTACTGTTCGAACTGCGCCATCCCGGTCGGCATCGGGCTGAAGGCATTGCCCTCGAACCACAGCCGGGCTACCGCCATGCGCTTGCGTGTCATTGCTTGACCTCGATGCCCTTCATCAGTTCAGCATAGCGCGCCTGCTCGGCACGCAGGTGGTCGGCCAGCCGCTGCGGGGGGCCACCCACCGGCTCGGCGCCCAGCGCCTTGAAGCGCTCGACCGTCGCGGGCTCCTTCTCGAACGCATCGATCTCGTTGGCGATGCGCGCGCGGATGTCGTCCGGCGTACCGGCCGGCGCCACCACCACGAACCACGAGGGCAGGAGGTAGCCGGGCACGGTCTCGCCCACCGGGCGCACGCCCGGCAGCACGTCCAGCGGCGCCTTGCTGGCCACGCCCAGCGCCACCAGCTTGCCGGCGCGGATGTTCTCCAAGGCCGTCGGCACGTTGTCCCCGGCCAGCTCAATGTGGCCAGCAAGCAAATCGGCGGTGGCCTGCGATGCGCCCTTGTACGGCACGTGCGAGATGTTCACGCCCGACAGTTGCTTGAGCAGTTCGAGCTGGATATGGCCCGTGCTGCCCACGCCGGGCGATCCCCAGTTCAACTGTCCCGGCCGCGCCTTGGCGGCCGCCAGCAGGTCGTCGATATTCTTGAATCCGGCTGCGGGGCTGGCAAGGATGACGTTGGGTACGTCGGCCACGTACGACACGGCCGCCAGATCCTTGGCCGGATCAAAGCCCATCTGCGGATAGATGTGCGGGTTGATCGCCAGTGGGCCAGGGGTGCCCATCAGCAGCGTGTAGCCGTCCGGCTTCGCGCGCGCCACCTCGGCCGCGCCGATGTTGGCGCCGGCGCCGGGCTTGTTCTGCACGATCACATTTTGGCCCAGGCGCTTGCCCAGTCCGTCCGCCACCAGGCGGGCCAGCAGGTCGGTGGTGCCGCCGGGGGCGAACGGCACGATCAGCGTGATGGGGCGTTCCGGCCAGTCGGCCGCAGACGCTGCGGGGGCGCACAGCAGCGAGGCGAGCGCCAGCAATGCGGCGGACAGGCCCGCGCGCTTGCGCGGCGAGACCAGGGCGAAACCGGCGCGGCCGGCGGTGGGGAGGGATTTCATGATGGACACTCCAGGTTGGGCAGGCGGCGGCCCGGCGGGCCGTCCGCGAAATAAGAAAAAAAGCGCCTACAGTCCGCTGTCGGTCTCGCGGGTCAGCGCGCCGTAGAGATCGGGCCGGCGGTCGCGGCGTGCCGGATACGCGATGCGGGCGCGCTCGACCTCGGCATGGTCGATGTCGGCCACCAGCAGCGCGTCCTCGCGGGTGTCGGCCGAGGCCAGCACGGTGCCGTCGGGCGAGACGATGAGGCTGCCGCCGCCCATGTCCCAGCCCCCTTCGCGGCCCACCTTGTTGGCGGCCAGCAGGTAGCAACCGTTCTCGAACGCACGCGTGCGCAATACCTCCTGGAACATGTGCACGCGCGGCGTGGCGTAGGGCGCGATCAGCAGTTCGGCGCCATTGGCCATCAGGCACCGAGCCGTCTCGGGAAAACCCATGTCATAGCAGATGCCGATGCCGATGCACCAGCCATCCTTGGCGTAGGTGTCGAAGCGCGTGCCGTAGCGAAAGTACAGTTTTTCCAGGCTACGCACGGCGGCGGGATGCGTCTTGCGGTATTTGAACGCAATGTTGCCGTCGGGCTCGACGTGCATGGCGGTGTCGAAGTACAGGCCCGGGCCGGCCTTCTCGTAGATCGTGGCGATCACGGCGATGCCGTGGTGCGCGGCCGCCTCGCGCACCGCGCTCAGGCTAGGGCCGGAATCGGTCTCGGCCAGCGCGTGGTACGACGCATCCTGGTATTGCGCGAAGAAGATAGTGTTGAAGAACTCCGGCAGCACCACGAGCTGGGCGCCATCGGCCGCGGCGCGCGCAATGTACTCGCACGCGAGGGACACGTTGCGCGGCACGTCTTCGGTACTGCGCATCTGTACGCAGGCAATTCTCATGGTTTCCCCCGTCTGGGCGGACCACGGCAGACGGCCGGGCCACAAAATCATATGATCTATTTTTGTATACTATAGATCATTTGATCCATACCCGCAACACAGCCGCCATTGCGGGCCCGCCCTCACAGCCCTTTCCGAGCCATGACGCACATCCTCCATCGCACGCCGCTCTCCCCGCCCGCCCTGACCCTGCGCGGCCGGGGTAGTTTCCTGTTCGACGCCGCGGGCCGGCGCTACTACGACGGCTCGGGTGGCGCGGCGGTCTCGTGCCTGGGACATGGCCATCCGGAGGTGATCGACGCCATCGCGCAACAACTGGGCCGCGTGGAGTACGCGCACACCAGCTTCTTCAGTTCCGAGCCCGCCGAGGAGCTGGCCGCGCTGCTTGCCGAACAGTCGCCCACAGGACTGGCGCACGTCTATTACGCGGGCAGCGGTTCCGAGGCCGTGGAGACGGCGCTGAAGATGGCGCGCCAGTATCACGTCGAGCGCGGCCAGCCAGGGCGCCACCGCATCATCAGCCGCCTGCAGAGCTACCACGGCAACACGCTGGGTGCGCTTGGCATCGGCGGGCATCAGGGCCGGCGCGCCTTGTACCAGCCCATGTTGGCCGAACCGAACCACGTCTCGCCGTGCTTTGCACGCCACTACAAGCTGCAGGGCGAGTCCGACGAGCAATATGGCACGCGGCTGGCGGGGGAACTGGAACAGACCGTCCTGGCCCTGGGCCCGGATACCGTCAGCGCCTTCATCGCCGAAACCGTGGTGGGCGCCACCGCCGGCGCGGTGTGCGCTGTGCCGGGCTACTTCCGCAAGGTGCGGGAAGTATGCGAACGCCACGGCGTGCTGTTGATCCTGGACGAGGTCATGTCGGGGTTGGGCCGCACCGGCTCTTACCATGCCTTCGAGCAGGAGGGCGTGGTACCCGACCTGCTATGCCTGGCCAAGGGCCTGGCCGCGGGCTACCAGCCCATCGGCGCGGTAATCGCCCACGACCATGTGGTCGACGCCATTGTCTCGGGGTCGGGCGCCTTCCAGCACGGCCACACCTATGTCGGGCATCCGGTGGCCTGCGCTGCCGCCCTGGCGGTACAGCGCATCATCCTGCGCGATGGCCTGCCCGCGCGTGTGGCGCGGCTGGGCGAGCACCTGGCACAGCGCCTGCGCGCACGCCTGGGCGGGCATCCCCATGTGGGCGACATCCGCGGGCGCGGCCTGTTCCAGGCGGTGGAGTTGGTGGCCGACCGCGCCAGCGGCAGCAGCTTCGATCCCGCATTGCAGCTGCATGCCCGGATCAAGCGGACGGCTCTGGCTGACGGCCTGATCTGCTACCCAGGCGGTGGTACGATCGACGGCCGGCGGGGCGACCATGTTCTGCTCGCCCCTTCCTATCTCACTGACGAGCCCGAACTCGACGCGGCAGTCGACCTGCTGGCCGGCGCCATCGACCGCGCGCTGGCAGAGGTGGCCTGAAACCTCGGCCGTGCGCCGTAGTGCTCGGCCGGCCCCGGTCAGGCTGACGCGTATAGAGGATCACCGATGGACAAACGTACGGTCGATAAACGGATCGAAGCACAATTCGCCGACCTTCCTCCGATGCTGCAGCGCGCGGCTCGCTTCGCGCTCGACCATCCCCACGCTATCGCGTTGCATTCGATGCGCGCCGTAGCGGCCGAGGCCGGCCTGCAGGCCAGCGCGATGCACCGGCTGGCGCGGCAGTTGGGCTTCGAGGGCTACGAGGCCCTGCGCGATGTCTACCGCCAATGGCTGGCGCAGGACGGCGGCTCGTTCGCACAGCGCGCCACCGCCCTGCAGCAGCGCGGCCTCCCCGACCAGACCGAGCAACTGGTCCACGAACTGGTGCACGCCGATGGCCGCAACCTGCAGCAGCTTGCCCAGCCTGGCGTGCTGGCCGCCATCCGCCAGGCGCGCGACATCCTGATCCAGGCTCGACGCATTTTCGTGGTGGGATTGCGCAGCCTGCATCCGCCCGCGTTCTATTTCAACTATGCGTGCGGCATGTTCCGCGGCAACACTACCCTGCTGTCGGGCATGGGTGGCATCTTCGCCGACGAACTGCGGCACGCCAGCCGCGAGGATGCGCTGGTGGTGTTCAGCAGCGCGCCCTATGCGCGCGACACGGTGGCGGCGGTACGCTTCGCGGGCGAACAGGGCATCCGGATCATCAGCGTCACCGATAGCCTCGTATCGCCCATCGCCGCGGCGGCTGCGGCGGCCATCATCGTGCCCAACACCACGCCGTCGCTGTTTCCGTCGGTTGTGCCGGCGCTGGAAGTGGCGCAGGCGCTGGTTGCCTTGCTGGTGGCCAGCGGCGGACAGGCCAGCCTGGACGAGATCCGCAAGAGCGAGGCCCAGTTGCGGAGCTTCGCCGTCTACACCACGTCCTGATCGCGTACGACGCCGAGCCCGTCAGGCGCGGGCGCCGCTCTCGGCCGCAGCATAGGCCGTCACCGGTTGCGGATCACCTTCATCGCCGGAAGCCAGTTGCGTGGTTGGCTGCGGGCCATCGTCGCCCCCGGCCAGTTGTATGGGCGACTGCGGATCGCGCTGGCCGCCCCAGGCAAACTGGGTGACCGGTGAAGGGTCAGTCTCGTCGCCCGCCGCCAGAGGCGAGCCGGCGGGGGCAGCAAACGGTAGCGCGCCGAACAGGATGGCGGCGAGCACGGCGGCGGTAAAGAGGGTCTTCATGGCGATGCTCCTATCGTTGTGCCCATGAATCTATCTATAAATAGATAGATAGACGGGCGGATTTTCGTGAAGTGGATTCCGCAGCGGGCGCCATCAGGACACGAAGACTGGAATCCGCTCAACCATGACGGAGATTTTATCTACTACTAGATAGATAAGCAAGTAGAAACCCTAGGTTTCCTGGACACGCAGCGGGGCGGAATGCTGGCCTGAGGTGAAAGTTACTAAAAGATACAAAAATTAAGGGCCTTCGCTGCGTCTGGAGATGGCATCGGGATGACGGGCGCTCACCCCTATTTTCCGTGCATTTCCCGCCATCTGTCGCTCATTTCCATGCAAATACCGTCACTTCGCTTGGATTGCGCGCCTCACCGACCCGTTTCTACGATCGGCCCGTCGCCCTTGCCGTGCGGCATGACCCGGAGTATCGATGGCCAGCCTTCCCGCCCGCCCCAGCGCTTCCTCTTCCCATGTGTGGCGCGTCGACGACATTCTGTCGCTGTATGCATTGCCGTTGCCCGACCTGCTGTATCGGGCGCAGGCGGTGCATCGCCAGCATTTCGCCGGCGATGCCGTGCAGCTCTCCACACTGCTTTCCATCAAGACCGGCGGCTGCCCGGAGGACTGTGGCTATTGCTCGCAGTCGGCCCGCCATGACACCGGCCTGCAGGCGCAGGCCCTGCTGCCGCTGGCCGACGTCCTGGAGGCCGCGCGCGCCGCGCAGCGCAACGGCGCACGGCGCTTCTGCATGGGCGCCGCGTGGCGCTCGCCCAAGCCGCACCAGCTGGAGGCGGTGGCCGAGATGGTGGCGGCCGTCAAGGCGCTGGGCCTGGAAACCTGCGTGACGCTGGGCATGCTGCGCGACGGCCAGGCCGAGCAGCTCAAGGCCGCCGGCCTGGACTACTACAACCACAATCTGGACACGGCGCCCGAGTTCTACGGCAACGTGATCTCCACCCGCACCTACCAGGACCGGCTGGATACGCTGGAGCGCGTGCGCGAGGTCGGCATCGCGGTATGCTGCGGCGGCATCATCGGCATGGGCGAATCGCGCCGCACACGCGCCGGCCTGATCGCCCAGCTGGCCAACCTGGATCCCTACCCCGAATCCGTGCCCATCAACCACCTGGTCGCCGTCCCCGGCACGCCGCTGGCCGACGCCGCGGCGCTCGACCCGTTCGAGTTCGTGCGCACCATTGCCGCCGCGCGCATCGCCATGCCCCGTGCCGTGGTGCGGCTGTCGGCCGGCCGCGAGGCGCTGGACGACGGGATGCAGGCGCTATGCTTCCTGGCCGGCGCCAATTCCATTTTCTACGGCGATGCGCTGCTCACCACTGCCAATCCGCGCACCGAGGCCGACCGCCGGCTGCTGGAGCGGCTGGGCATGCGGGCGGCCGACGTCCACCCTTACAACGGCGCCCCGTCCGCCGCCGATTCCTCCTCTGCTACGGAGTCTCCATGTCGCTGACCCCCGGCCTGCTCTACCTGCTTGCCAGCGTCACCTGCAGCGTGACGGTGGCGGTACTGCTGAAACTGGCGCGCCGCCACGGCATCGACGTGCGCCAGGCCATCGCCAGCAACTACGCCATCGCCGCCCTGTTGTGCTGGCTGACGCTGGTGCCCGAACCGGCGCGTGCGATTGCCGGCATCCAGTCCTGGTCCGTGCTGCTGGCGCTGTGCGTGCTGATGCCCAGCGTGTTCCTGGCAATGGCGCAGTCGGTGCGCTATGCGGGCATCGTGCGCAGCGACGCGGCCCAACGACTGTCGCTCTTCATTCCCCTGCTGGCGGCCTTTGCGCTGTTCGGCGAAGACCTCACACTGCGCAAGTCGACGGCCATCCTGCTGGCCGTCGCGGCGCTGGCCCTGGTGCTGCGCCGCCCGCGCCAGGACGACGCTCCCGTGGAGGCCGGCGGACCGATCTGGCTGTGGCCGCTGGCCGTGTGGATAGGCTATGGGGTCATCGACGTGCTGTTCAAGACGCTGGCGCGCACGGGCACGGCCTTCGCCGGCGCGCTGCTGGCGATCTTCGTGCTGGCCGGCCTGCTGACGCTGGCCTACCTGCTGGCGCGCCGCACGCACTGGCAGGCGCGCAGCCTGGCGGCGGGCCTGGCGCTGGGCATGTTCAACTTCGCCAACATCTACACCTACATCCGCGCGCACCAGAGTCTGCCGGGCAACCCGGCGCTGGTGTTCGCCTCGATGAACATGGGCGTGATCGCGCTGGGCACGCTGGTGGGCGCCCTGGCCTTCCGCGAGAAGCTGAGCGGCCTGAACCTGCTGGGCCTGGTGCTGGCGCTGACGTCGATCGTGGCGATGATGCCGTAGTGCGGCGCGCGCCTCAGGTGCCGGTGCGCCCGCGGCGCAGTTCCGGCAGCGCCTCGTCGGCGCTTTCGGCGGCGCCGTGCGCGGCATCGGCCGGCCCCGGTGGGAATGCGCCCGCCCCCTCGTCCGCGGCAGGCGTCAGGCCTTCCGAGGCCGCCACGTCCGGCGGCAGCACGTCCAGCGGCGCCCCCGCCTCTTCGACGGGCGCCTCGCTTGCCGAGGCCGGCGGCGTCACCACGTCGGGCTGCGGCTCGGCCATCTCCATCGACACGTCCACCGCCGGATCGACGCGCGGATCCAGCGCGACGGACGCGGGCGAACTCTGCAGGGTATCGGGCATGGGCACGAAGTGCACCGGCGCCTCGTCGACCTGGTGGGCGCCCGTGACGCGCGCCGGGCGCACCTGCCAGACCAGGATCAGCGCGCACACCGAGATGAACACGTAGTACATCACGGGGCCGGCCAGCGTCATCAACGTGCCGGCCACCAGCGGTCCCAAGCAGGCGCCCACGCCGTAGGTCATCAGCAGGATGGCGCTGAGACCGACGCGGCGCTCCGATTCGATGTGGTCATTGGCGAAGGCCGCCCCCAGCGGATAGAGCGTGAACTGCAGCACGCCGAACACGCACGACAGCGCCACCATGACCCAGAACGGCAACGTGATCCAGCCCCACATGGCCACCGGCAGCACCACCAGCAGCAAAGCGTTGAAGCGGATCAGGCCGGCGCGGTTGATGCGGTCGGACAGCCACCCCATGGGCCATTGCGACAGCAGGCCACAGGTGACGGCCGAGGCCACGAAGATGGCGGCCTGCGAGTTGGACAGGCCATACTTGACGGCATAGACCGCGGCCAGGCCGTAGAAAGCGCCCGAGAGGTTGCCCGCCACGAACAGCACGGTCAGCGACAGCGGTACGCGCTTGATATAGAACGGGATGTCCAGCGGCGCCGGCAGTGGCGTGGGCGGGTGCGAACGCGCGGTGACGGCGATGGGCACCAGGCACAGCACCATGCACATGGCCACCAGCACCAGCGGGGCCTCGTTCAACGTGGTGTAGAAGGTAAGGGCCAGCTGGCCCAGCACGGTGCCCAGGCCGGACACCGCCATGTAGACGGAGAACACGCGGCCGCGCAGGTGGTTCTCGGTCTGCTCGTTGAGCCAGCTCTCGATCACCATCAGCTCGGTCACCATGACGATGCCGGCCATGATGCGCAGCGGCAGCCACAGCTGCACCTGGCCGATCATCATCTGCAGCAGGATCATGCTGGTGGCGACCGCGGCACAGGCGGAGAAGGCGCGGATGTGGCCGACGCGGATGATCAGCCGGTGGCCCATCCGGGCGCCGCAGACCAGGCCCAGGTAGTAGCCGGCCATCAGGACGCCGATCCAGACCTCGCTGACGGACTGCTGCGTCAGGCGCAGGCCCATATAGGTATTGAACAGGCCCGTGCCCACCAGCATCAGCAGCGTGGCGGCATACAAGGGCGAAAACGACGACAGGGTGCTCAGCATGGCAACGCGGCGGGGCCGCGGCGAGGACGGGCGGCGCGCCTCGGGCGGAGGCGGCGCCGCGGGCAATACGGAAGGATCAGAGTTGCGACAGCAGCGTGTCGACGTCGCTGACTTCGAACTTGCCGGGGGCCTCGACGTTCAGCTTCGTGACCACGCCGTCTTCGATCAACGCCGAATAGCGTTGCGAACGCACACCCATGCCGCGCTGCGTCAGGTCCAGCTCCAGCCCCAGCGCGCGCGTCCAGAGCGCGGCGCCGTCGGCCAGCATGCGGACCTTGCCGCCGGCCTTCTGCTCGCGGCCCCACGCCCCCATGACGAAGGCATCGTTGACCGACACGCACCAGATCTCGTCCACGCCCTTGTCGCGCAGCGCCTGGGCCTTGTTGACGAAGCCGGGCAGGTGCTTGGCCGAGCAGGTGGGCGTGAAGGCGCCCGGGACGGCGAACAGGGCGATCTTCTTGCCCTTGACCAGGTCGGCGACCTGGAAGGCGTTGGGGCCGAGCTGGCAGCCCTCGGTTTCGGTGTCGATGAATTCGGTCAGGGTACCGTCGGGCAACCGGTCGCCGGCTTTGATGGTCATGGACCTCTCCGTGATGGGAATGGAGGAACGGCGGCCCGATGCCGCCGTACGCAGCCTCCATGATAGACCGCCTGGACGCGCTGGAGGCCCCGGGCGGCAGGCAGAGGCTCCTGCGCCGGGGCGGACGGCCTCAGCCCGCCAGGCCGTGGCCGGCGAACCAGTCCATCATCCGCTTCCAGGCCTGCTCGGCCTCGGTCTTGCGGTAGCTGGGGCGGTAGTCGGCGTGGAAGGCGTGCCCCGCCTCGGGGTAGACGTCGATGCGCGAGGCGCGGGCGGCCTCGGGCCCCTTGGCCAGCGCCGCCCGCATCTTGTCCACGTCTTCCTGCGGGATGCCGGCGTCCTTGCCGCCGTAGGCGCCCAGCACGGGCGCCTTCAGGGCGTCGACCCGGCTGAGCACCGAGGCGGGTTTCAGCTCGGTGGGCTGGCCGCCCAGGTGGCCATACCAGGCGGCCCCGGCCTTCAGTGCCGGGTTGTGCGCGGCGTACAGCCACACGATGCGACCGCCCCAGCAAAAGCCCAGGATGCCCAGCTTGTCGGCCGCGCCGCCCTGCCCGGCGGCCCACTTGGCGGTGGCGTCCAGGTCGGCCAGGACCTGGGCGTCGCCGGCCTTGTCCACCACCTCGGCGCGCAGCGTGGGGATGTCGGTGTATTTGGACGGGTCGCCGTAGCGGGCGAAGAGCTCGGGCGCGATGGCCAGGTAGCCCGCGTGCGCCAGGCGGCGGCAGACGTCCTGGATGTACTCGTGCACGCCGAAGATCTCGGACACGACCAGCAGCGTGGCCAGGCCCTGCTTGCCGGCCGGGGCGGCGCGGTAGGCAGGCATGTGGCCGTCGGCGGTGGGGATCTGCACGCGCCCGGCGGTCAGGCCCGTGGCATCGGTGTGGATGGCGGTTTGCGCCACGGCCTGGCCGGCCGCCAGCGAAAAGCCGGCGGCCACGCCGGTGGCCATGAAGCCGCGGCGCGATACGCGCAGCGGCGGGAGCAGGCTGTCGAACTCGGGATCTTGGACTTCCATTGCGAGCCTCCGGAGGGATGGGATACAGCGGGTTGCGACGGGGTGCGACGGTTACTGCAAGGAGAAATCGACGCGCGTGGCCTTGCCTTCATCCTTGATGTCGTCCGTGGCGAGCTTGGACGCCACCACGAAAATGCGGTCGGCCGGGCCTATGGCCTGCAACTGCTCGTATACCGCCTGGGCTCGGGCGTCGGCCAGCTGGCGCAGGGCCTGGCGCGAGACCGGCGCGGCCTTCAACAGCATGGCTTCCATCTGGTCCGCGGGTAATGACTTGGCCATGCCGATGAAGTTCCGGGGCTTGTCCTTGAGGTCGGTGTCGTCGTAGACCTCTTCCAGGTACTCGGCGCGCTCCTGCGCGGAAACCTGCACAGCGTCGGGATCGGGCTTGCGGCCGCGGCCGGCCGTGTCGGCCGCCTTGGCCATGCGGATGCGCCGCTCCAGCCAGGCCCGGCGCAGCGCGGCCTCGTCGGCCTCGGGGTCGACGCGGCCGATCACGTCGAGCTTCAGCGAGGGGCGGTCGTTCAGCGCCTTGGCCAGCGTCTCGATGCTGGAGCGGGCCGCCTCGTCGATCTCCGCGCTGCCGGGCGCGAACTCGACGTACGACAGCTCCTCGCCGCTGCCGAAGGCCGAGGCCAGCAGCTGGAACGGCGAGGTGACGGCCTTGACGAGCAGGTTCATCACCACGCGCAGGATGATGCCCCCCACCGAGAATTGCGGGTCGTCCAGCGAACCCGAGATCGGCAGGTTGATGTCGATATTGCCGCGACTGTCCTTCAGGAGCGCCACCGCCAGCAGCACCGGCAGCTGCACCGCATCGGGGCTGTCGGTTTTCTTGCCAAACGTGAGCTGGTTGAGCACCACGCGGTTGCTGGCCTGCAGCTCGCGCCCCTTGATCTGGTAGCGCACGTCCAGCGACAGCTTGCCGCGCTGGATGGGATAGCCCACGTACTTGGCGGAATAGGTGGTGAAGCGCGGCAGGTCCACACCCTTGGCCGAAGCCTTGAGGTCCAGCGACAGGAATTTCTCGAAGGGCTGCACCGTGCCCGACACCGAGAACGGCGCACTGCGGTAGACCCGGCCCGCCACGCTGACGCGTGCCGGCGTGGGCTTGGTGGACGATACGGACGACACCGAGCCTTCGACGCTGGACAGCTCGGCGCGGTAGTTGGGCCGCACGAAGCGGTCGTTGAAGGTCATGCGGCCGCGCTTGAGCGTGACCTGGCCGATGGCGATGTCCGGCATGGCAGATGCCGGCTTGGCAGGGGCAGCCGCGGCCGCGCGTGTCTGCGTGTCCTGCGTGATGGAGCCGCCCGCCTGGCCAGGCTCGGCCACCAGGTCGAGCACGTTCAACCGGCCTTGCGGGTTGAGCAGCACGTTGCCGTAGAAGTCCTCCAGCGCGATGTTGCCCAGGTTCAGGCCCAGGCGCTCGCCCGCCACCGAGATGTCCATGCCGGAAAAACCCAGGTGCTTCCAATTGAGGAAGTCGGCCCGGTTGACCCGGTCGTCCAGCGCGAAGTCGTCGACGTCGACCGCGCCGTGCCAGGCGGCGCGCAACGGCGTATTGCCCTGGGCCGCCGCGAACTCCGCCTGGCCACGTGCGCCCACGGTGACGCTGCGCACGCTGGCGTTGAGCCGGGAGGCGGCGTAGGGCGCCAGCGAGGCCAGGTCCAGGTTGGCCAGGTCCACCGAGGTTTTCAGCGACAGCGGCTGCGGCACCAGCGTGCCTTGCAGCGCCAGCCGGCCCTTGTCCTGGATGCCGTCGGCCTGCAGCGTGAAGGCGGCCGGGCGGGAGTCGGCGGCCAGGCGGTCGGCCGTCAGCACCAGCGATCCCAGCTTCAGGGCCACGGCCGGCTTGGTGCTCTCGTCGCGCACCGCCACGCCGGACAGCTCGGCACGCACGTCGCGCGCCTCGGCCTGCGTGCCCGCGACGTGCACCCGCGCCCGCAGGCCCAGGTGCCCCTGCTCCAGCAGCACCGGCGCGTAGTGGCGCACCAGCGGCGCGAAGGGCGCCAGCGCCACGTCGCCCAGCTGCACGTCGGCGTCCAGCGCCAGCGGCTGCAGCCTCAACGGCGACTTGGCGCGCAGCCAGCCGCCGGTGCCCGGATCGTCCATGGACAGCCAGAGCTGGATGGGCTGGCCGGCAGCCTGCGGCATGGCGATGTTCTCGGCCGTGAGCGACAGGCCGCGCAGGCGGTAATCCAGGCCCGACGGGTCGTCGCGCACCAGCACGGCGGCGTCCTCGACGTTGACGGCGTCGACGGCGACGTGCCAGGGCTGCTCCGTGGTGGGCGCGGCAGCAGGCGCCGTCGCAGGCGCGGCGGCATCGGCCGGTGGGGCCGTGGCGGCGGGCGCCCCGTTGCCCGCCGGGCCCGCGGGTGGTGGCGCCGCAGGAACCGCGTCCGTCGGAGGTGCCGGCCGGGTTGCGCCGCCCGCTGCGGTCAGCTGGTCGATCACTCGCAGCCAGTTCAGCTGCTGCCGGGTGTCGCGCCGCACGCTGGCGCGCGGACCGGCCAGCTGCACGGCGCCCACGCTGAGCGTGCGCGCGATCGGCTCGAACGCCACGCGTTCGACGTTGAGATAGTCCCACGACAACAGCGGCTGGCCGTCGCGCTCGCGCAGGTCGAACTGGCGCAGGCCCACGTCGCCCTGCACGCGGATGCGCGGCGGACCGTCCGGCGGCTGCTCGAACAGGACCTGCAGATCGGAATCCAGTAGGCCGCGCTGCAGCTGCACAGGCAGCTTCAGCGGCCATGCATCGGCCCATTTCTCCAGCTCCAGGCCGGAGAACGCCACGTTCAGGGACGACGCGCGCGTCGTGTCGAAAGGCCGGGTGGTGCCGTCCATGCGAAACGGACTGCCGTTGAT
>Ga0182743_1002679_pt1 | contig 15124 bp, 18 predicted proteins | sample eDN3rd30CKraftOP_FD_128522 | JGI IMG/M metagenome (GOLD analysis project Ga0182743, IMG submission 128522) | Enriched Organic Plus compost microbial communities from Emeryville, California, USA - eDNA 3rd pass 30_C Kraft OP (version 2) (version 2) ... | reverse complement strand
TTCGGCGCCCAGTTGATCGACGGCGGCCCGTGGTGCAAGTTCAAGAACCCCAAGACGGGTCGCGAGATCACGGTCAAGGACGTCATCGCCGACGCCTTCCTGCAGCAGATCCTGCTGCGCCCGAACGAATACGACGTGATCGCCACGCTGAACCTGAACGGCGACTACATCTCCGACGCCCTGGCGGCCCAGGTCGGCGGCATCGGGATCGCCCCGGGCGCCAACCTGTCCGACTCCGTCGCCATGTTCGAGGCCACGCACGGCACGGCCCCGAAATACGCCGGCAAGGACTACGTCAACCCCGGTTCGGAAATCCTGTCGGCCGAGATGATGCTGCGCCACATGGGCTGGACCGAAGCCGCCGACCTGATCATCAGCAGCATGGAAAAATCCATCCTGTCGAAGAAGGTCACCTATGACTTCGCCCGCCTGCTGGAAGGCGCGACCCAGGTCTCGTGCTCGGGCTTCGGCCAGGTGATGATCGACATGATGGGATAAGTCTGTCGGATCTTTAGCCAGCCGCAAGGCTGGCGGGTTCTGGGCTCCGTCCTCTTCGAGAGGGCGGGGCCTTTGTTTTTTCAGGTCAGTGCAGATTCCACAGCCCCAATGCCACCCCCAGCGCATCCTGGCAGGCCGCCGAGTTCGGCAATGATTTCGTCGTGGACGGTGATGACGAAGTTGATATCGAGAACTTACCGGTCTCGTAGTGCGATCAGAACCTTCCGGTGTTCTTCGATGACTTTTTTGGCCGCCGTTGTGACCTGCGCTGTGCCAGTGGTGGAGGGCTGCACGGACGTGAGCGGACGCGACGGTGCGATCTTCGTCCTTTTGTTGAGTGTGTAGCCGCAAAGTTGCTTGGCTTGCAGAGTGGTCATGCTGGTGCTCGTCGATGGAGAGGGGCGGGTTTGCCCCGCTTTGTTCATCATGCTTTTTTCTTCGTACCGCGAAAAGATCTACAGGCGGGGGGGCTGCATCTGTGGATGGATAGTTCGCCCGCAGCGGTAGGGTACGTCCCGTTTTGGGCCTAGTTACATTTTTTGATGGCGTTTTGACCGGATCGCTGTTTCTGCGGTTTTTGGGGCGCTAGGAAATTGAAAACCATCAGAAATCAATGAGTTGCTGTTCTTCCAATTTTTGATAACCTTTTGATCCGTGTTCTGATCTTCCTGGCGGTCTCTGAAGTCGGGCAGGTCATGCAGGAACGCGTTCATCCATCCATTCCTTGATGTGCTTGCGCGTTGCCGCGTTGCCGTACAGTTCGACGGCCTGGAGCAGTTTGGGCGATACCCGCGAGGGCCATAGAACCCGGGCGCGTTCCAGCACGCTGTCGCGGTCTTCGGCCAGATCGTCCAGGTTGTTGAGCAGGTCAACGAACAGAAATTCAGGCGTCAGTTGACGCGGGAATCGGGGTTTCACGCGAAAATCGAATTCCCGTTTGCCCAGCTTGAAAATGCCGTGGCGCTTGCGGTTGTAGACCAGTGTGCGGTTGTAAAGCTGGGTGGTGCCCAGGCCCACTGTGTTGTAGGCGGATGGCGAGAACAGCAAGAAATCGGCGTCGCCGCGCAGAAAGGACTGCACAACCTGAGCGTCATCCGGGGGGCAGGGGGCCGAAGCGCGATGCTTTAGGGACGTAGTACAGGCCCTGCGCCAGTTTGTTGAGCCGCCCGGCAGCCACCAGCTTGCCCAGGTCGCGGTCCACCGCAGACGACAGGCGCGTCAGGTCTTCGCGCCGGTAGACACGACCCGCACGCAGATGATGGGCCAGCGCGGCGGCTGAGCCATTTTGCAGTGGCTTATGAGAAGGCTGTGTACGCATGATGCAGCCAGAAATGCATGAAAATTTATTGAAATTTCATGCATTTTATTACCCGATGGCTGCCATCTGACAGATGGGGTACGTTGTTGCAGAGCGTATTTGAGAGAGTGGGAGCCTTTGTTTGTAGTCCTGGTGGGACTACAATAAAACTACGGTTGGGTTTTTACAGGAGATCACCATGAGCATTGCCGACACCTATGTTCGCGCTCGTATTGATACCAACACCAAAGAGCGTGCCGCTGACGCACTCGAAGCAATGGGGCTGTCCATTTCTGACGCGATCCGCTTGCTGATGTTGCGCATTGCTGATGAGCGCCGGATGCCTTTCGAGGTAAAAGCGCCCAACGCGGCCACCCGCAAGGCCATTGCAGAACTGGACGCTGGAAAAGGGAAACGGTTTGCCAGCGTGGATGATCTGATGGCTGATTTGCATGCGGACGATTGACCGCGCTTCGATCTTCAAGCGCGACTACAAGCGTGAAGCCAGGGGACGGCACAGGGCGACCCTGGATGATGATTTGAAGACTGTTCTCGTGGCGCTTGTCACTGACCAGCCTCTTGAGGCCAGGTTTCGTGATCATGACTTGAGTGGCAATTGGGCGGGCTATCGTGAATGTCATGTCAAGCCTGATCTGTTGCTGATCTACCAGAAGCCGGATGCTGATACCCTCAGGCTGGCTCGGCTTGGCTCCCACAGCGAACTCTTTGGGTGAGTGTCAATTTCAGTGTCTCGGGGCCATGGTTGGGGCCATGATGTCGAGTGCAGTTCCATAAGTCGATGATTCTTCTAAAGACAAAACCAGATTAGAGGTTTTGATCGAGAACATGTGATTGTTTTCGATCTGATCCGATAAGGTTCGGAAAAGCCCCGTCTCCATTGGAGAACGGGGCTTTTTAGTGTCCGACAGGATGCAGGTGAAACCCGCGTCATCGGACGTTTTCGGGGCCATCGTTTGGGGCCTCTTTGCTGGCCAGTTCCTTTTTACGCCAGGGTTTGGCGGCAGTCCGAGGGGCCGCCTTGCTGGGCGGCCCCTTTTTGCTGGATTACTGATCGACGACAAAACCGTCCAGGTGGGGGCGCATCGAGATCGGCTTGGACAGCGGCGGCCGGATCTTCTGGGCATCCGGCAGCAGCGACATGCCCAGGCCCGGGCCCGACGGGATGTCCACGAAGCCGTCTTGCGGCAGTGGCACCTTGTCCACGATGTTGGTACCCAGATGCTCGGGTCGTGATTCGAAGATGCCGGCTTCAAAGCCCGTGGCGTATTCCTGGATCGCAAAATTCGGAATCGCAGCATCCAGTTGCAGGCAGGCAGCCAGACCGATAGGCGACAGCGGGTTATGCGGCACGACCTGCACGTGGTGCGCTTCAGCCATTGCAGCCACCTTGCGGGCACCGGTGATGCCACCGCACAGACACAGATCCACGCGGGCGTATTCGACGGCATTGCGGCTGAGCAGTGCCTGGAATTCATAGATGTTCGAGAAGCGCTCGCCCGTGGCAATGGGCACCCGGATGCGATCGGCCACGCGAGCCATGGCGTCTGCGCCTTCGGGACGGATGGGATCTTCGACGAACATCGGGAACAGATGCTCGATGCCGTTGGTGAAGGTCACGGCTTCGGCGGGGGTCAGGCGTCGATGCAGTTCGATCAGCAGATCGACACGGTCACCCACGACTTCCCGGATGCGTCGAACATTGTCGATGGCGTCCTGCATCTTGCGGATGTGCGTCTTGAAATAGATCTGATCGTTGCCTTCATCCAGGAAGGGATTCAGGTGACCGAACGCGGTAAAGCCCGCGTCCATCTTGGCTTGGCATTCAAGCAGAATCTTCTCGATATTGCTCTCGTAGATATGGCCATAGATGCGCGCCTTCTTGCGCACGGGGCCACCCAGCAGTTCGTAGATCGGCACGTTCAGCGCCTTGCCTTTGATGTCCCACAAAGCAATGTCGATGGCGGAAATCCCGGCATTGATCGCCAGCCCCTGGAAGTAACTGAAACGATGCATGACGTTCCAGTGGTGCTCGATTTCGAATGGGTCGCGGCCGACCAGATATTCAGCGAAACGCTTGATTGCGGCACCGGACGCCTCAATGTGGCCCCAGCTGCCTGCTTCGCCCACGCCGCTGATGCCGGCATCCGTCTCTACGCGGGCGAACATGAATTGCCCGACGTGCAGAGGCTCAACTTTCGTGATCTTCATCTTGTTCCTTTAAGCAAACAAATCAATCATTCAACATGACCTCATGTCTGGAAACGATTCCAGACATGAGCAAATCAATGGCTGCGCAGATCCCCGCGGCTGGTCTCGGGGCCCATGAAGACGCTGAAGGCGGTGATGAGCGCCAACCCGACCACGTACCAGGCCACCAGATGGGGGGAGCCGCCACCGGTGGCCAGCAAGGCCACTGCGATCATGGGAGCAATCCCCCCGGAGATCGGCGAGGTGACCTCGCGCGCCAAGGAGAAACCGGTGTAGCGGATGCGCGACGGGAACATTTCGGCCAGCCAGGCGCTTTGGGCAGCCGTCATCATGGTCTTGGCCACGGACGACACCAGGAACAGGCCGGCATAAATCCACACCAGGTCGCGTGTCTGCAGCATGGCGAAGAACGGGAAGATGGCCAGCCCCGACAGCACGGCGCCCCCGATATAGATAGGCTTGCGGCCCACTTTATCGGAAACCCAGCCGAAAAAGGGCACGGTCACGAATTGGGCAGCCGTGCTGAACATCAGGGCGGTCACGATCACGTCGCGCGGCAGTTGCAATTGCTGCGTGACATACACGATGACGAATGATTCATACATGTAGGCCAGTGAGTTATCCCCAAGACGGGCGCCCCAGGCGCACAGCATGGGCCGCAACGAGGTCCGGAAGACTTCCTTGATCGGCGCTTTGACGACGGCATTGCGCTTCTTGATCTCCGTGAAAATCGGAGTTTCTTTGAGTTTTGTGCGCAGCACCAGACCCAGTATCACCACGACCGCACTGAACAGGAAGGGAATGCGCCAGCCCCAGGTCTCGAATTCGTCGCCTGTGAGCGAAGATGACAGGTGAAAGACGGCCAGTGACATCAGCAGGCCAAGGGCCACTCCGACGTAGGGCAAGGAACCGTACAGGCCACGACGGCCTGCCGGCGCCGTTTCCACGACCATCAGGACGGCGCCCGCGTATTCGGGTCCTGCCCCCAGACCTTGCAAGGCTCGCAGCAGGGTCAACAGCAGCGGAGCCCAGATGCCGGCGGTGGCATAAGTCGGCAACACCCCCATCAGTGTGGTGGCCCCGCCCATCAAGAGCAAGGTGATGATCAACACCTTCTTCCGTCCGATCCGGTCGCCCAGGCGGCCAAACAGAACGCTGCCCAACGGGCGCACCAGGAACCCGACCGCGAAGCTGCCAAATGACAGCAATGTGCCGATCAGTGGTGCATAGTCGGGAAAAAACAGCTTGTTGAAAATGGCGGCCGCAGCGGTCGCGTAGAGATAATAGTCGTACCACTCGACAGCGGTACCGATGATGGCGCTGAGGATCGTGGTGCGGATGGCGCCACGTTCCTCTGGCGTCAGAGCCGATGAATCTTGCATTACAAATCTCCTGTTTCGAAATGTCGTCCAGCACCTTGGGTGGTTTTCACTGCATGCGATGTCCGCCCGATCCGTCGATTGGATCGGGCGGCACACGGGACTCTTGCAGGCCCCTTGCGCGCGACCTTGGTCTGAGAACGGCGGAAAGCCAAAAACCGTCCTAGAATGAGGTTTTGTCGTGATGTTATTGCCCTGGAAACGTTTCCAATGCTACTAGCGTGCATTCTTGGGGTCAAGAGGCATTGCTATGGATCGACCTATGAATAGAAAAAACGGCGGCGAGCGCCGAGTGAGCATCAAGGAAGTCGCGACGCTTGCGGGCGTAGGTATTGCTTCGGTGTCCCGCGTCCTTTCAGGGCAGCCGGGTGCCAGTCCGGACCTTGCGCAGCGGGTATTGGCGGCGGCACGGCAGCTCGGCTACACCCCGAATCTGATGGCCAGCGGTCTGCGCCGGCGTACCAGTCGTTCGATCGGCTTCGTCAGCACCGATATCACCAATCCCCTGCTCGCCTCGATTGTCAGCGGCGTCGAAAGTGTCTTGACCTCAGCGGGCTATTCCGTGTTGCTGACGAACTCCGGGGGTATTCCCGAGAACGACGGCAAGCGCATTGAGGCCCTGCTGCAACGTCAAGTGGATGGACTGATCCTGCTGCCAGCCACCGAGAACGATCCGGCGATGCTTGCCGCCCTGCGCGGTGCGCACGTCCCCATGGTCGTCATCGACCGGGCCTTGCCGGCTGATGTCTCGGTCCATTACGTATTGTCAGACCACTATGCCGGTGTCGGCGAAGCAGCCCGCCGCTTGCTTTCCATGGGGCATCGTCGCCTGGCGCTGGTGGTGGGTCGTGACGTCCGCCCATCTCGGGAACGCATCCGGGCAACCCGGGACGCATACACCAGCCTGGCGCTGGAGGATGAACTGGTGATCGATCATGGCACCTTGACGGTCGAGCACGGAGAGGAAGCACTGGAACAGCTGCTGAGGTCCGACACGCCGCCCAGCGCCGTGATCCTTGGGGGGAACCAGTTGCTGGAAGGCGCCTTGCGTGCGATCCGACGTCATGGCCTGCGCCTGGGCGCCGATCTGGCACTGGTGTGTTGCGATGACATCCCGCTCAGCCGCCTTCATGAGCCGGCCATTGCCACTGTCATGCGGGATACGGCCCTGCTGGGCCAACGCGCAGCCGAGCTGCTGCTGCGACAAATCGAACACCCGCACGAAAGCGAGACGATCCTGCTGCCGACCTGGTTCAAGGCCCGCGCCAGCCTGGGATTGTAGTGACCCGGTGAACACTTGCCCGGGTGAACCGCAACAGGAGCGCCGCCACCGCGGGCACGCGGTGCGGTCAGGCTCATGAGCCCACCTGCCGGGAGAGAAAACTGCAGCTGGCGATCAGCAGCCTGGCGATTTCTTCGATATTCGATTCGAGCCGATGCTGGGGTCCCGCCACCGCAACGGCAAAGGTTTCGCCATGGACGTTGATCAGCGTCGCCACGGCCCAGACGTCGATCACGTTCTCTCCGCGTGTCAGGAAGTAGCCGCGTTTGCGACTGACTTGTATGTCCTGAATCAAGTCCTCATGTCCGGTCAGGGTGGCGCGCGTGATGGATGGCAAGCTGCGCTCGTCCAGCCAAGCGCGCAGCTCGGGTTCCTTCAGGCTTCCCAGGAGCGCCTTGCCGATGGAACTGGAGTGCAAGGGTTTGAATGCACCCGACTTGGCTGTATAGCGGATGGAGTGCAGTCCTTCGATGACCTGCAGATAGATGACTGAATCTCCCTGTCGCTTGCCGAGGATGACCGTTTCTCGTGTTGCATCGCGCAGCCGCTCCAGGATCGGTATTGCGTATTTGATGAAGGGATCGTTGGCCGAGATGTCGATCATCACGTCATGCATTCGCCGGGTCGGGTATAGCGCTCTGGGCCTGCTGCGCGTGTACAGATAGCCGCGCGAGATGAGCGTGGAGACGATGGCATGGCAGGTGCTTTTGGGTATGTTCACGGCTTCTGCCAGTTCGGTCAGCGACAGGGGCTGTTGCCTGGCCTGGAATGCTTCGAAGATGTCAATGACGCGATCGATCGCGGTGACGTTGACTTCGCTCATGTGCGATTTCCTCCTGCAGGCGTAAATGAAAATTCCGTATTTCGAACAAACAGGTCTGATACGGCCAAATTCCGGCTTTCTTGTCTTGTTTGTTCGTAATACTGAATTTTAATTCTTTTATAGGAATAAGTTCCTCCCTAGAATGATCCTGACATGTGAGGAGGGCCGTGCATCATGCCGGACAGTCAGGAAGTCACCATCGACGAACGTGCCGATGGCGTCATATGGATCACCATAGACCGTGCACACAAGCACAATGCACTGGCGCCTCGCGTGTTGGCCTCCATCGCCCGTGCGGTCGGCGAGGTGGGCAGCCGACCCGGCACGCGGCTGCTGGTGTTGCGAGGTGCGGGTGACCGGTACTTTGCCGCAGGCGGCGATCTGCTCGAGTTGTCGCGGATGCGCGACGAGCGTTCGACGCGTGACATGGCGGACGGTTCACGCGCTGCGCTTGATGCGGTGCGCCAATGTCCTGTTCCTGTGTTGGCGTATCTGAATGGAGACGCCATTGGCGGAGGAGCGGAACTGGCAGTGGCCTGCGACATGCGTTTGCAGGCCAGTCATGCCCGGATAGGCTTCATCCAGGCACGTATGGCCATCAGTTCCGCCTGGGGCGGCGGGCCGGATCTCTGTCAGTTGATCGGCGGGTCTCGCGCGATGCGTTTGATGGCGCGCAGTGAGATGGTCGATGCAACGACAGCGCTGGACTGGGGATTGGCGGACGCGGTGATCGGGGATGGTCAGGATGGCCAGGACATAGAAGCTTTCCTGGCCCCGATGAAAGCGTGTCCCCATCAGGTTTTGCGCGCCATCAAGGCGCAGACCGGTGCGTGGCGCAGCGGTTGTTCCTACGAGAAGCGGCGCCAAGTGGAGCGGCAGCAATTGCTGGCAACCTGGCTTCATGATGATCACTGGCGTGCCGCTGATCGTTTTCTTGCAAAGGGTAGCCGATGAACCGTGACAATTCAGTGCGCACCTCTGCAGTCCTCGAGCCCCAACTGCGGGGCACCAGCCCAAGCGGTATCGACGTCCCGACTTGCGTTGACGCGGACGCAGCGGATGCTTCGTCCGTTGGCCGGCCGGGTGACTATCCCTTCACCCGAGGTATCTTTCCTGACGGTTATCGTGGCCGTTTGTGGACGATCCGGCAGTATTCCGGCTTTGGTACGGCGGAAGAGTCCAACGAGCGCTACAAGTTTCTGCTGGACAAGGGGCAGACAGGACTGTCGGTCGCCTTGGACTTGCCAACCCAATGTGGGTTCGATCCGGTCCATCCAATGGCGCGGCCGGAGATTGGCAAGGTCGGGGTCTCCCTGTCCAATCTGAGCGAAGCGGAAATACTGTTTCGGGACCTGGACCTGTCGAAGATTTCAACGTCTTTCACGATCAACGGCACCGCGGCCATCATCTACGCCATGTACCTGGCCGTCGCCGACAAGCAGGGGGTCCCTCGAAAGCTGTTGACCGGCACGATCCAGAACGACATCCTCAAGGAATACGTGGCCCGTGGCACCTGGATCTTCCCGGTGCGTCCATCCATGCGGCTGATCGCCGACACCATTCTTTACTCCAATGACGTGTCGCCGCGCTTCAACCCCATCAGCATCGCCGGTGCCCACGTCCGCGATGCGGGTGCCACTGCGGCCGAGGAGATGGCCTACACCTTGGCCAACGGCCTGGCCTATGTGGAAGAACTGCGGTCTCGGGGTGGCGACGTCGAGAAATTTGCCAAGCGCCTGTCTTTTTTCTTCTACGTCCATATGGATTTCTTCGACGAGATCGCCAAGTTTCGTGCGGGTCGCCGTCTCTGGGCGCGGCTGATGAAGGAGCGCTATGGCGCGCAGGATCCCAAGGCACAGCATTTCCGCTTCGGGGTCGTGTGTGGCGGATCCTCGTTAGTGGCCCCCCAGCCTTACAACAATATCGTGCGCGTTGCCGTCGAAACGATGGCCGCAGTATTCGGCGGCGCACAGTCGATCTTCACGTGCGCCTTTGACGAGGCGTTTCAGATTCCCACCGAATTCTCGGCTGAGCTGGCTGTCCGGACGCAGCAGATCCTGGCGTACGAAAGCGGTATTGGCCGGAGTGTGGATCCGCTGGGCGGGAGCTACTTCCTGGAGCAGCATACGAATCGCATGGAAGCGCAGATCATCCAGATCATGGATGAGATCGAGGCCTATGGCGGTGTGGTCCGGGCCATTGAGGATGGCTGGATACAGATGCGGCTTGCTGAACGCGGCCTGGAGCGAAAGCTGAATACGGACTCCGGGTTCAACGTGATCGTGGGCCAGAACCAGTTCAGGAAGGATGACGAGGAAATCAAGGTTGGAGAGGTTTTCCAGCTGGATCCGATGGCTGCCCAGCGGGTGCTTGAGAAATTCGAGCGTGTCATGGATACACGTGACAACGCTGCCGTCCAGCGGGCACTGGGCCGTTTGTCGGAGGCCGCCGCGCAAGATCATGAGAATGTGATGCCCTATCTGGTGGATTGTTGCCATGCCTATGCCACCGTGGGCGAGATGGTGGACTGCCTCAAGGCGCAGTGGGGTGAATTCAAGGAACCGGTGAATCTATGAAAGCGCTTCAACATTCCTCCTTGCTTGCATCCAAGCGCATCCTGATCGGAAAGCCGGGTCTGGATGGGCACGACATAGGCGCAAAAATCATTGCATTGGCTCTGCGCAATGCAGGGGCCGAGGTGGTCTATACCGGCTTGCGCCGCACGCCGCTGCAGATCGCGCAGATCGCCGTGGACGAGGGCGTCGATGCAGTCGGGCTGAGCATTCTTTCCGGCAGTCACAGAGAACTGGTGACCGACGTCATCGAGCAACTGCGCGTGCTGCGGGCGCAGGGTGTCAAGGTCTTCGTGGGCGGGACGATCCCCGCCGAGGACCGCGAATATCTGTTGCAGTTGGGGGTCAATGCCATTTTCACCGCTGAAATGCCCCTGGAGCAGGTCGTCACGGCGCTTGCTGAGAGTCTGTCATGAGCGCGCCGCTGGCGGGAATCCGGGTCGTCGAGGTTGGCCACATGCTGGCGGGACCCTATTGTGGGCTCATGCTGGCCGATATGGGCGCGGAAGTCATCAAGATCGAACCTCCCCAGGGGGACATCAGCCGTACGGTCAGCCCCCACTTCATTGGGCCGCACAATGCATACTTTGCCAGCCTCAACCGGAACAAAAAGAGTGTCGTGCTCGATCTGGCCAGTGCGGACGGGCAGGAGGCGCTGGGCCGTATCGTCAGGACTTCGCAAGCGCTGGTGACCAACCTGAGGCCGTCTGCAATCCGCAAGCTGGGGCTCACCTATGAAGCCTTGCGCCACTGGAATGAGCGCTTGGTGTGCGTTGCATTGACGGGGTACGGAATGGATGGTCCGCACTCCGATAGCCCTGCTTACGATTACGTCATTCAGGCACTGACCGGGGTGATGGCGCTGACGGGTGATCCAGCGGCTCCTCCCACCAAGGCAGGGTATTCCGCCGTGGACAATTCGGCTGGACTGGTGGCGGCGCTGGGGCTCCTGGCCAAGGTCGTGCAGGGTCAGGGAGGACAAGTCGATGTGGCCATGTATGACGTCATGTTGTCCCAGCTCAATTACCTGGCGGGCGCCGCGTTGAATGCTGGAGAGACCGTAGATCGTCAACCGAATTCGGCGCATCCCTACGTCGTGCCCGCACAGATTTTTCCCACGGCGGATGGCTGGCTCACGCTGTTCATCACGCATGACAAGTTCTGGCGCATCTTCTGTGTGGAAATCGGCCGTCCCGAATGGGTGGAGGATCCGAGGTTCTCTTCGATGGCGGCGAGACGCGATCATCGCACCGAGGTCGTCGAGTCCATCACCCAGGTTCTGCGCCGGGCGCCCGCGAGAGAATGGGTTCGACGGCTGGCGGCTTTGGGGGTGGTCGCGGCTGAGGTCAAGACCCTGAATCAGGCGCTGGAGGATGAAATTTCCGTAGCGCGTTCATTGGTCGTGCCACTGGGTGATGAAACCCCGCCGTTGCGGGCGGTCGCTTCGCCCATCCGGTTCAATGATTTCACCCCCGTCTATGGCAGCCCCCCTTTGCTGAATGAACATGGGGATGAAGTGTTGCACAGAGGGTGTACATGACCAGACAGCCGCTCGATCGCTGGGCCTTGAGCCGCGCACTGACCGAACTGGCAAATGCCGGGCCGGCACAGCTCGCGCGCAGGCCGCTGCCTGAGCTTCCTCTACGCCAGGCCTGGCGTGTCGGGGTGACCGGCGCGCCCGGATCGGGTAAAAGCACCCTGGCCGGACGTCTGGCACTGGAGCGCCTTTGCAAAGGCCGCCTGGGAGTCCTGGCCATCGATCCCAGCAGTCCTCGCAGTGGAGGGGCGATCCTGGGCGATCGTGTCCGTATGGATGAACTGCAGGGCAGCGATCAGCTCTATATCCGGTCACTGGGTTCGCGTGGAACCCATGACGGACTGGCGGACAATCTGCCCGAGATGCTGGATCTCATGGACCAGTTCGAGTTCGATGAGGTCATACTGGAAACCGTAGGCGTGGGGCAGGCCGAGTATGCCGTGCGCAATCAGGTCAACACGCTGATATTGGTTCTGCTGCCTGACAGCGGCGACATGGTCCAGGCCATGAAGGCCGGCATCATGGAACTGGCCGACATCTATGTGGTGAACAAAGCGGACCTGCCAGGGGCAAAGCGTGCGTTGACAGATCTGCGTCGCTCTGCCGTCATCGCCAAGCGTGCTGCGCATGAGTGGAAGCCTCCGATTCTTCTGACATCGTCCACACAGGCTGACTCCATCCGGGAACTGTCGCGGGCCATTGACGAGCACCAGGCGTGGCAGACCCATAATCTTCAGACACAGGCGCAGCGCCTCAATCGTGCCCGGTATCGCTTGAAACGTCTTGCCGAGTTGCGCCTTTCCGAGGCGATGGCTCATCGGGACGAGTCCTTTTTCGAGGCTCCCCTGGCTGAACAGCTGATACAGCTTTTTGATGCCGCCCGTGCATCGACTGTGTCGGATTCCTTTCCTCCCAACCTAAAGGATGCATCATGAACTTCAGCGCGAAGAAATGCAGTGCCATATTGGTTGCAGGTGTTGTTTCGGTCTTTGGCAGTGCCGCCATGGCACAGACCTTGAATCTTAAAATGGCGCATCAATGGCCTCAGGACGAGTCCGATTATGTGATCGCTACCGGGATCAAGTTCGCCCAGGAGGTTGAAAAGCGGACGAACGGCCAGATCAAGATCTCGATGTTCCCGGCCGAGTCCCTGGTCAAGGCGGGGGCTACGCACACGGCATTGAAGAATGGGTCCATCGATCTGGCGATCTATCCGTACATTTATTCGGCGGGGGCGATTCCCCAGATGAACATGGTGTTGCTGCCAGGATTATGGCGTACCCATGATGATGTCTTTGCCTTCAGGAAAAGCGAGGCCTGGAAGCAGATTGAAGAGAAGGCCGAGGCCTATGGATTCAAGACCTTGTCCTGGATCCAGATATCGGGAGGTGTTGCGACCACCGGAAAACCTGTCCATGAGCCCGCCGACGTCTCTGGAATGAAGCTGCGGGCGGCCGGGAAATTCATGGAATATGCCTTGCAGAAGGCGGGCGCCACGACGGTTTCCATGCCGTCGTCGGAGAACTACAGCGCAATGCAGACGGGGCTTCTGGACGGGATGTGGACGTCATCCGGATCCTTCGGGGCATTCCGGATGTATGAGGTTGCCAAATTCTATAGCTCGCCCGAAGACTTCAGCGTCTACTTCACCATCGAACCGATCGCCATCAGCATGAAGACCTGGAACAAGTTGTCTCCGGAACAGCAGAAGATCCTGCTTGAGGTCGGGCAAAGTCTGGAGCAGGCGGCGTTGGAAGGCGCAAAGCATGAAGACACGCGAGTGGCCCAACTGTTTGCGAATCAGGGTGCCAAAGTCGAAAAAATGTCCGAAGCTGCCTGGAAAAAGTGGCAGGCATGGTTTCAGCAATATAGCTTCGAGAAATTCAAGGCGGACATCCCCGATGGAGAGGCATTGCTGAACGCCGCGACCCGTGAGGCCGCTCAATGAAGCGGGGGGACCTGCAAGAATCATCGGCACGGCCGTTGTGCTGGATTTCGGTATTGACCCGGCTATCGGGTGTCCTTGCCGGGATCGGGGCGTTCGTGATCGCTCTTCTGGTCTCGTACGAAGTGCTGGCGCGTACCTTGTTCGGCGTCACCACCGGCTGGGTCAATGATGCGTCTTCCTACTTGATGGGATTCATCGCCTTCGGTGGCGCCGCGTACGCGCTGGCCGAAGGCGCCCATGTCGGTGTCGATCTCGTGGTGACACGCGTACCCCATGTCCTTCGGACCCTTTTTTCCTGCCTGTCGGACTGGATGGTGCTGCTGATCGTCTCGTTGTTGGCCTGGCTGAGTCTGGTGTTCTGGTGGGATGCCTTCGAGAGCGGCGAGAAGTCCTGGGGCTTGTTCGAGGTGTCGCTGTGGATCCCGTACTCGTTTTTTACTTTGGGCATGATCTGGCTGCTCATCGTGCATGTCGCGGGCATGATCGGGCGCTGGCGCAAGCCAGTCTGATGAGTCGAATGCGATAAGCAACCTTTTAGGTCCTGCACTATGGAAATCCTGCTTGGTTTGGCGATGTTCGTCGCATTGATCGCGTGCCTCGCCATCGGCATTCCCGTGGCATTCAGCCTCTTTGGCGTCGCGATAGGCACGCTGTTGCTGGTCGGAGGGGGGATCGATGCCCTGGGCCTGATCGCGCCGACCTTGTGGGGCTCGGTGACGGGTTTCACGTTGACGGCAGTACCACTGTTCATCCTGATGGGCGCGATCATTTCGGAGTCCGGCATGGGGTCGCGCTTGTATCAGTCGCTTGCGACGCTTCTGCACGGTGTGCCAGGTGGCCTGATGGTTTCGACGACGCTCGCTTGCACGGTGATGGCTGCGGTTTCTGGATCCAGCGTGGCCACGGCCGGTGCCATCGGCAGGTTTGCAGTCGGCGAAATGCGCGGGTTTGGCTACCGGGATAGTGATTCTTGCGGGGCGGTTGCCGCAGGGGGGACGCTCGGGATACTGATCCCGCCCAGCATTCCGATGATTGTCTATGGCATCGTGTCGGAGCAATCGATCGGGAAGCTGTTCATCGCAGGCATCCTCCCCGGTTTGCTCATGGCGTCTCTGTTCATGGCCTACCAGGTGCGCGCGGCCATCCGCAGCCGCGTGGCGGTCGCTGGCAGCGAGACTTCTGTCACGGGCCGGGACAGGCTGTTGGCACTCAAGCATGTCCTGCCTATTGCGCTGCTCATCTGGATCATTCTCGGCTCCATTTATCAGGGCATTGCCACGCCGACCGAAGCGGCGGCCCTCGGAGTGATTGTCAGTTTGTTGTTGTCCGCCCTCATCTACCGTGAGCTGACGCTGCGCAAGCTGCTGTCCATTCTGGAAGACGCCGCACGCGGCAGTGTGATGGTCTTGATGATCATCGCGGGCGCCATGGTTTTGGGCCTGTCATTAATTTCGTGTTTGAGGCATAACATGACGCCAAGGAGTGTCTATGCCACGCAAACCAAGAACCCCAGCGGCCGCGCTGCCGACCATTGCCCCAGAACTGTTGGAGTCGTTCG
>Ga0182743_1002674_pt1 | contig 15142 bp, 14 predicted proteins | sample eDN3rd30CKraftOP_FD_128522 | JGI IMG/M metagenome (GOLD analysis project Ga0182743, IMG submission 128522) | Enriched Organic Plus compost microbial communities from Emeryville, California, USA - eDNA 3rd pass 30_C Kraft OP (version 2) (version 2) ... | reverse complement strand
GCGGTGATCGACCCCGCGTCCTGGATCGCGGCGGTCAGGCGCAGCGCCCGCATCTCGAGATCCCAGTCAGGCCGCGCATTCATAAGTCCAACCTATCGATGGCATCGAGGACCTGCTCTTGTCCTATGGCGGACGCCGGGCGACGCTCGATGCATGGAGGGATTCGACTCGGTCGCGGCGCTCCCCCGCACGGCCCCCGGGGCGCCGTGGGATCCCGTCCCGGTCGGCTACCTCGACGCGTGCTCGATGGGCCTCCCGCTCGCGTCGACGCTCGCGGCGATGCGCGACGGGCTCGCGGCGTGGGGGGAGGGTCGCGCGAGCGCCGCCGCGTACGCGGCCGTCGTCGAGCGCTCGCGCGCGCTCTTCGCCCGGATCGTCGGCGTCCCTACGGCGCGCGTCTCGATCGGGGCGACGGCCTCGGACCTCGTCGCACCGATCGCCGCGAGCCTTCCCGACGGGAGCGCCGTGCTGTGCGCCGAGGGCGACTTCAGCTCGATCGTCTACCCGTTCATGCAGCACGGCGACCGCGGCGTCGCCGTCGCGCACGCGCCCCTCGAGTCGCTCGCCGACGCCATCCGCCCCGGCACCGCGCTCGTGTCGTTCTCGCTCGTCCAGTCGGCGGACGGGCGGATCGCCGACGTCGACGCGATCCTCGCCGCCGCGCACGACGCGGGTGCGCTCGTCCTGTGCGACCTGACGCAAGCCGCGGGCGCGTACCCGGTCGACGCGGCCCGATTCGACTTCACCGTCTGCCACACCTACAAATGGCTGTGCGCCCCGCGCGGGGTCGCCTTCCTCACGAGCGCCCCGGAGGCGGCCGCGCGCGTCGTACCGCTCGCGGCGGGCTGGTACGCGGGGGAGCGCATCTGGGAGTCGTGCTACGGGCCCGAGATGCGCCTCGCGGCGGACGCGCGCCGGTTCGACTCGAGTCCCGCGTGGCTCTCGTGGGTCGGTGCCGAGCCGGCGCTCGAGCACTTCGCGCGCGCCGACATTCGCGCCTCGTCCGCGCGGTGCGTCGGCCTCGCCGACGGCCTCCTCGGCCTCCTCGGTCTCGAACCGCGCGGGCAGTACATCGTCGCGCTCGACGACCCCGACGGGGAGCGCGCCGCGGCGCTCGATGCATCGGGCGTGCGCTTCGCGAGGCGCGCCGGCCGCGTGCGGCTCGGGTTCCACGCGTGGAACACCGAGGACGACGTCGACCTCGTCGCCGCCGCGCTCGCCCCGCTCCGCCGCCCCCGCGTCGCGTAGCCTTGAGCTCGTGACCGAAGCGCTCGCGACCGTCTCGCTCATCGGCGTCTACTCGGCGATGGCCGTGTACGCGCTCGCCTTCGTGCTCTTCACGATCGACCTCTCGCGTCGAGGCGCCGCGGCGACCGTCGCGAAGGACCGCTCGGAGGCGACGGTGACCGCCCGGCTCAACGAGTCGAGCGTCGCCGTCCTCGAGCGGACCGAGACCGCGGCCGCGCCGCGCTCGCCGCGCTACCTTCGCGCGGCCATGGCGCTCACCGTCGTCGCCTGGGTCGTCCACGTGGCCGCGACGACGCTCCGCGGCATCGCGGCCGAGCGCGTGCCGTGGGCGAACATGTTCGAGTTCACGCTCACGGCCACGGCGATCATCGTCGGCGTCTTCCTCGCCGTGCAGTTCTGGCAGGACCTCAAGTATCTCGGCGCATTCATCACCGGACTCGCGACGATCTCGCTCGGGGTCGCGACGATCTCGTTCTACGTCGACGTCGTGCCGCTCCAGCCCGCGCTCCAGTCGGTGTGGCTCGTCATCCACGTCTTCGTCGCGACGCTCGGCACGGGGTTCTTCGCGCTCGGGGCGGCCCTCTCGATCCTCCAGCTCCTTCGCGGACGGCGCGACCGTGGCGGCCTCGCGCGCGCGCGATTCCTCGACACCGTGCCCGTCGCGGACCGGCTCGAGAATCTCGCGTACCGGCTCAACATCATCGGCTTCGTGTTCTGGACCTTCACGCTCATCGCGGGCGCGATCTGGGCCGAGCGCGCGTGGGGCCGCTACTGGGGCTGGGACACGAAGGAGGTCTGGACGTTCGTCATCTGGGTCCTCTTCGCCGGCTACATCCACGCTCGTGCGACGCGGGGCTGGCGCGGCGATCGCGCCGCGTGGCTCGCGATCGTCGGCTTCGCGGCGGTCGTGTTCAACTTCACGATCGTCAACCTCTTCTTCAAGGGACTGCACTCGTACTCGGGGCTCTGAGCCCCGAGGCGCGCGCCTGCCCGCGCGTCACTCCGCGAGGAGCTCGACGCACCGCCGCAGCCGGTCGAGCCACCACTGCGCACGCTCGAGCGGTGCCTCGAACTCGGCGAGCCGGAGCGGATCGGCGGCGACATCCCGCACCCGGATCGCGCCGTCGACCGGGTGCAGCGGCGCGTCGGTGACATCCGCGGCGAGGAGCGCCGCCGTCCCCAGCCCGTGATCGAGGTCGAAGTCGGGAAGGGCGGCCGCGAAGCGGACCGCCGCCGCCAGGCCGACCGAGGTCTCGAGGGCGCTCGACGCGACGACGGGGAGTCCCGCGGCGTCGGCGATCGCGAGCGCGCGCGTCGCCCCGCCGAGCGGCTGGGGCTTGAGCACGAGCACATCCGCCGCCTGCGCACGCACGACCGCGAGCGGATCCGAGGGCTTGCGCACGGACTCGTCCGCCGCGATCCGCACGGCGCCGCCCAGCCGTCGCCGCAGCTCGGCGAGCTCGCTCACCCTCGCGCACGGCTGCTCCGCGTACTCGAGGCCGAATGCGGCGAGCGCCTCGAGCGCGACCGACGCCTCCTCGAGCCCCCACCCGCCGTTCGCGTCGACGCGCACGCGGCCCTCCGGGCCGAGCACGTCGCGCACCGCCTCGACGCGGGCGACATCCTCGACGAGCGAACCGCCTCGCTCCGCGACCTTGACCTTCGCCGTCCGGCAGCCCGGGAAGCGCCCGAGGACACTCCCGACGGCATCCGCGGGGACGGCGGGGACGGTCGCGTTGACGCGCACGCGATCACGACGCGGCGTCGCTCGCTCGCCCCAGCCGTCCTCGATCGCCGCGCGGAGCCAGACGCTCGCCTCCTCGTCCTCGTACTCGGCGAACGGCGACCACTCCACCCACCCGTTCGGCGCCTCGAGGAGCACCGCCTCCCGGACCGTGATCCCGCGGAACCGCTCGGTCATCGGAAGCGCGACGACGCGGGCGCGATCCGCGATCTCGCTCGGCGCCACCGTCATGGCGACAGTGTTCCGCATTCCGCATCGGCTCGCACCGCGCGGGCGCGACGGCGCGTAGGCTCGGCGTGTGGGCGACGAGCTCGGCGACCGGACGGCGACCGCGGACGCGGCCGTCGCACCGTCGCGTCCGCAGCCGAAGCTCGACACGGCGATCACGCCGGTCATTCAGGCGGAGCAGGTGCACATCCCGACGCCGGCGTGGGGTGCACTCGCGCAGCAGGATCTCGCGCGCGTCGAGGCGGGTCTCGCGGCCGCGGCGCGAGCGACGCCCGAGGCCGCGCCGCCCGCGAAGGATCCCTCGCTCGGCTGGGCGGCGATCGCGGCGGGCGTCGCGACGGCGATCCTGCACGGCTTCGCGGTCTCGGTCGCCGCCGCCCACGACGCCCAGGCGAGCACCGTGCTCGCCTGGATCGCGATCGCGTGCTCGCCCGTCGCAGTCATCCTCGGCATCGTCGCGGTCGTCCTCGGCCGCGGCCGGGTGCCGGGTGTCCTCGGCGCGCTCGTCGGGCTCTTCGCGAATCCCTGGATCCTCCTCCAGACGCTCACGCTCGTCGCGCCGTAGACGAGGGGAGGGGGATCGCCCGAATGCCGGAGCATTCGGGCCTGATGCTCCGCCCGCCGCGCATTCCTCCTCCCTTTCGCCGGACCGCCTCCCGAGCGGGACGCCCTAGCCTGGACGCATGGTCTCCGAGCTCTTCGATCCGGCCCTCTGGCATCCCGTCGACGGGTTCGGCGACCTCGCGGATGTGACGTATCACCACGACGCGGCCGGCCGGGTCGCGCGCGTCGCGTTCGACCGTCCGGAGGTCCGCAACGCGTTCCGTCCGCAGACCGTCGACGAGCTCGCTCGCGTCCTCGACGACGCGAGGCGGAACCCGCGCATCGGCGTCGTCCTCCTCACCGGCAACGGGCCGAGCCCGAAGGACGGCGGCTGGGCGTTCTGCTCCGGCGGCGACCAGCGCGTCCGCGGCCGCGCTGGATACGAGTACCAGGACGGCACCGAGAACGCCGGCCGCCTGCACATCCTCGAAGTGCAGCGGCTCATCCGGTTCATGCCGAAGGTCGTCATCGCCGTCGTCCCCGGCTGGGCCGCCGGCGGCGGGCACTCCCTCCACGTCGTGTGCGACCTGACGATCGCGAGCCGCGAGCACGCCCGCTTCAAGCAGACCGACGCCGACGTCGGCTCCTTCGACGCCGGCTACGGGAGCGCCTACTTCGCCCGGCAGGTCGGACAGAAGTTCGCGCGCGAGGTGTTCTTCCTCGCCGCGGAGTACGACGCGCAGCGCGCGCTCGAGATGGGCGCCGTCAACGCGGTCGTCCCGCACGCCGCGCTCGAGTCGACGGCCTACGCATGGGCGCAGACGATTCTCGGCAAGTCCCCGACTGCGATCCGCATGCTGAAGTTCGCCATGAATGCGGTCGACGACGGGCTCGTCGGTCAGCAGGTGTTCGCGGGCGAGGCGACTCGCCTCGCGTACGGGACCGACGAGGCCGCCGAGGGCCGGGACGCCTTCCTCGAGAAGCGCGAACCCGACTGGTCGCCGTACCCCTGGCACTACTGAGCCCGAGGGAGGGACCGTGCACGCGCTCGTCGAAGTCCCCGCCGATCCGTTCCGCGTCTTCGAGGCGCTCCGGGACGCGCTCGCCGGCTCGGGTCCCGCGGTGCTGCCCGTGCCGGACTCGCCCGCGGCGGCGCTCCGGCGGGCCGAGACGCACCGCACGGAAGTCGTCGCGGAGGTGCCGAAGCGCGTCGTCGCCGTCGTCGAGACGAGCGGGACGACCGGTCGGCCCAAGCGCGTCATGCTCTCGGCGGGAGCCCTCCTCTCGAGCGCGGCGGCGGCGGAGGCGAGCCTCGAGGGCCCCGGCCAGTGGCTCCTCGCGCTCCCCGCCCACTACATCGCGGGACTCGCCGTGCTCGTGCGCTCGATCGCGATGGAGACCGAGCCGGTCGCGCTCGTCGCCGAGCGGTTCACCGCCGCCGGGTTCGCGTCGTTGACGGACCGGCTCGAGCACCCGCGCAAGTACACCTCGCTCGTCCCCGTCCAGCTCGCGCGGCTGCTCGACGACCACGACGGCCTCGTCGCGCTCCGCCGCTACGACCGCGTGCTCCTCGGCGGCCAGGCGCCCGCGCCGTCGCTCCTCGAGCGCGCGGCCGACGCGGGTGTGCGCGTGACCGTCACGTACGGCGCGACCGAGACGTGCGGCGGCTGCGTGTGGGACGGCGCGCCCATCGGCGACACGCGGGTGGAGATCATCGACGGCCTCGTCCACATCACCGGCGCCGTCCTCGCCGAGGGCTACCTCGACGATCCGGCCGGGACGCAGGACGCGTTCCCGGAGATCGAGGGCATGCGCTGGCATCGCACACGCGACCGCGGCGCGCTCCGCGACGGCCGACTGACCGTGCTCGGCCGGGCCGACGACACGATCGTCTCCGGCGGCCTCAAGGTCTCGCTCTCGACCGTCGAAGCGGTCGTCCGCGGGATGCCCGGTCTCGACGACGCTGTCGTCGTCCCGGTCGAGCGCCGCGACTGGGGCCAGGCGCCCGCGGTGATCACGACGGGACTCGCGGATGAGTCCGCCGTCCGAGCCACCCTCGTCGACGCGCTCGGCCCCGCAGCGACCCCGGCGACCGTGCTGCGGCTCGACGCGCTCCCGCTGCTCGACTCCGGCAAGCCCGACCGCGTCGCGCTGACCGCGCTCGCGCAGCAGCGCATTCCCTAGAATCCTCGGGTGGCCAAGCCGAAGCGACCGCAGTCCAAGAGCGCGTCCGCGACGCCGCGGAAGCCCGGCGCTCCCGCCGCGAAGCCCGGGCGTCCCCCGCAGCATCGCTCGGGCCACCCGCGAGGCAAGTCGAAGGCCCCCGGGGTCGTCCCGAAGGCTCGAGCGCGCGACTGGATCGCCGCGGCGCGCATCCCCACCCTCCCGCTCATCGTCACGCCCGTCGCGATCGGCACGGCGGCCGCGTACGTCCTGCACGACGGGCCGGCGACCGACTGGCACTGGCTGCGGGCGCTCGCGTGCCTCGCCGTCGCGGTGAGCCTGCAGCTCGGTGTCAACTTCGCCAACGACTACTCGGACGGCATCCGCGGCACCGACGCGGTCCGGACGGGGCCGCGCCGGCTGACCGCCTCCGGTGCCGCGAAGCCGCGGACCGTCCTGGCGGTCGCGATCGTCTGCTTCGCGCTCGCCGCGATCGCCGGCCTCCTCGTCGCGTGGCGCTCCGGGCACTGGTGGTTCATCGCGGTCGGCGCCGCGTGCATCGCGGCGGCGTGGTTCTACACGGGAGGCAAACGCCCGTACGGCTACATGGCGCTCGGCGAGGTCGCCGTGTTCCTGTTCTTCGGGCCCGTCGCGACGCTCGGCACGATGTTCGCGCTCGCGAGCACCGTGACGCTCGAGGCCTGGCTCGGCGCGATCGCGGCCGGCGCATTCGCGACCGCCGCGATCCTCATCGCGAACACGCGCGACCGCGCCCAGGACGCCGTCGTCGGCAAGCGCACGCTCTCCGTCCTCATCGGCGACCGCCCCTCGCGCATCCTCTACGCCGCGCTGCTCGCCATCCCCTACGCGGTGCTCGCGGCGTTCGCGGTCCTGCTCTACGACACCGCGGGCTACGTGTTCTTCACGCTCCTGCTCGCGCTGCCCGCCGCGATCATCGCGCTCACGGCGAAGACCTCGCGCGAACTCGTCACCGTCCTCAAGCTCACGGCGCTCACGTCGGTCGCGTACGGTCTCGGGCTCGCCGCGGCGATCGCCCTCTGACGGTCGTCAGCGGCCGGAGTCGGCGATCCCGTCCTCGATCGCCGCATCCGGATCCTCGGTCGACGCGGTCCGGGACCGGCGCGCTTGCGCCCGCTCCGCGAGCTCCCCGGTCACGCGACCGCGCAAACCGCCGAGCGCGATGTACGAGATGCACAGCGCGATGACCGCCGCGAAGATCGCCGCGACCCACCACAGCGTCGGTCCGAGCAGGACGTAAAGGAGGGCGAACACGGCGGCGAAGATGCCGATCCGCACGAGCGAGTACAGCAGCCAGGCGCGCACCCCGAAAGTGTAGGTCCGTCGAGCCTAGACTTGGCCCATGGCCCGCGTCCTGGTCCTCGTGCTGGTCGTCGGCGTCGTCATCGACGTCTTCGCGCTCATCGACCTGTGGGGGATCGACCGCTCGCGCATTCGCGTGTTCAACAAGCCCGTGTGGGCGGTCATCATCATCGCGCTCCCCGTCGTCGGCGCGATCCTCTGGTTCCTCGTCGGGCGGGGCGGCAAGGGCCGGGGCGGGCGCGTCGTCATCGCCCCGGACGACGACCCGGAGTTCCTCCGACGACTGAGTGAGGAGGCCCGCCGGGCCGAGCGGGCCCGCCGCCGCGAGCAGGGCGAGCAGGAGCGCAGCGACCCGGACGATGAGCCGACCGCCCGCTGAGGCGCCGTCAACGGCGTTCGCGGCCGCGCTCCTCGGCGAGTGGGTCCGACTCGGCGTCCGCGACGTCGTCGTCGCCCCCGGCTCGCGCTCGCAGGCCCTCGCGCTCGTCGCCGCCGAGCTCGAACGCGCGGGGCTCGTGCGCCTGCGCGTCCGGATCGACGAGCGAGTCGCGGCGTTCCTCGCGCTCGGCATCGCGGCCGAGAGCGGCCGGCCCGCCGTCGTCATCACGACGTCCGGCACCGCGGTCGCGAATCTGCACCCCGCGGTCCTCGAGGCGCACCACTCCGGCGTCCCGATGCTCGTCGTCACGGCCGACCGGCCCGACGAGCTCCGCGGGATCGGGTCGAATCAGACGACGGTGCAGCCGGGTCTGTTCGCCGACGCCGTCGGCAGGACGTGGGACGTGGGAGCCCCGACCGGGGAGCCGGGGGAGGGGGAGACCGCGCGGTCGATCGCCCGCGCCGCGCTCGTCGCCGCCGAGCGCGGCCCCGTCCACGTCAACATCGCGTTCACCGAACCGCTCTCCTCGCCGTGGTCGCCGCCAACGGCGCTCGCCTCGATCGACCCCGACGATGACGACGCGGTGCTCCCATACCGCCGCGGCCGCGGCGGTGAGGTCGTCGAGCTCGAGCCCGGGCCTCGGACGATCGTCGTCGCGGGCACGGGTGCGGGGCCGCGGGCGGAGGAGCTCGCGCGAGCGCTCGGGGCGCCGCTCTTCGCCGAGGTGTCGAGCGGCGCGCGGTTCGGGCCGAACCTCGTCGTCCCGTATCGGGAGGTCATCCGTGACGAGGGGTTCCTCGGGCTCGTCGAACGCGTCGTCGTCCTCGGCCACCCGACCCTGAGTCGCGAGGTCCCGTGGCTCATCGAACGCGCGACCGCCGACACGATCGTCGTCCGGGGCGTCGAGGCCGAGGCCTACAACCCGGGTCACGCGGTGCGCGCGTTCGTCGACGACGTCGTCGTCGTGGGCGAACCGCCGACGAGGGCGGCGCTCGACGCGTGGCTGCGGCCGCTCGTGCAGCGCTCGCGTCGAATGCTCGAGGCCTCGAGCGAGGACGTCGCCCCGCGCATCGACGCGCCGGCCGGGCAGAAGGCCCGGGCGGAACTCGCCGCCGTCCGCGCCCCCGTCACGCGGCGGGCGCTAGCGGAGGCGGTCTGGCGCGCGAGCTGGCCGCACGATCGACTCGTCGTCGCCGCCTCTCGGCTCATCCGCGACCTCGACCGCACGGTCCCGGGGAAGCGCATTCCCGTCCACGCGAACCGCGGTCTCGCGGGCATCGACGGCACGATCGCGACGGCGACGGGGATCGCGCTCGCCTCCCGCGCGGTGACGCGCGTCCTCGTCGGCGACCTCGCCTTCCTCCACGACGTCGGCGCGCTCGCGCTCGGCGAGCACGAGGAGCGCCCTCGCCTCCTCGTCATCGTCGGCGACGACGGGGGCGGGACGATCTTCGGGCAGCTCGAGGTCGCGGAGCACGCGGGCGCGGTGTTCGACCGCGTCATGCTCACGCCGCAGCGCGTCGACGTCGAGGCGATCGCGCGAGGCTACGGATGGGAGTACCGTCGCGTCGCCACGCGGGGCGAGCTCGACCCCGCGCTGTCCGCGGTCTCGGGTCCGACCGTCGTGCACGTCTCGCTGCCGCGGTGAACGCGCCGGAGGCGCTCAGCGCTTGAGACCGAATGCCTCGAGGATCGGCCGGAGCTTCAGGTCGGTCTCGGCGAGCTCCATCTCCGGGATCGAGTCGCTCATGATGCCGGCGCCGGTGCACGCCCGCGCGGTGCGGTCATCCACGAATTCGGCGCAGCGGAGCGCGATCGCCCACTCGCCGTCGCCGTTCGCGTCGACCCAGCCGACGGGCCCCGAGTAGCGACCGCGGTCGAAGGTCTCGACCTGGCGGATCCACGCGATCGCGTCTGACCGGGGGGTGCCCGCGACCGCCGCGGTCGGGTGGAGCGCGGCGACGAGCGAGAGGACGTCGGAGCCGTCGGCGATCGTGCCCGACACGTCGGTCGCGAGGTGCGTGAGGTGGGGGAGTTCGAGGACGAACGGGGTGGCCGAGACCTCGAGGTTCGTCACGTGCGGCGCGAGCGCCTCAAGGACGCTCCGCCGCGCGAGCTCGTGCTCCCGCCCGTCCTTGTCGCTGTCGGCGAGCGCCTCCGCCTCGCCGGGGCCCGCGGTCCCCGCGAGCACGCGGGCCGTCACGCGTCCGCCGTGGACGGTCACGAGCGTTTCGGGGCTCGCGCCGATGAGGCCGTCGACCGCGAAGAGCGCGACGTCGGGGTGCGCCGCGGCGAGTCGAGCGAGGAGCGCGGCGCGGTCCACCGGCTCGGGCGCACGGAGCACGACGTCGCGCGCGAGCACGGCCTTCTCGAGCCGCCCGGCGCGGATGGCGTCGCGGATCATCGCGACCGCCTCCATGTATGCCGCGCGCGACATGTCTCCGTCCTCGACCCGGACGCCGGCGGGGTAGTCGCCCGGTCCCGTCCTCGAGACGAGCTCGCGCGTCGATCCGACGGCTCGCGCGACCTCGGGGACCATGAGGACGCCCCCGCGGGGCGAGGTCGGGTCGAACGCGAAGCTCCCGAATGCGACGAGGCCCGCCCCGCCGCCCGGCGCCTCCGCGAGGAGGGAGCGCCACCATTGCGACGCCTCGAGCACGGGGCTCGGTCCTCGGAACGATCCTCGGATCGTCTCGCCCGTCCCGATCCAGCCGACGCCGCCGCGCACGAATGCGAGCGGCTCGGGATCAGGCACTCCTCAACGCTACTCCCGTCCCCGGGACGCCCCCTCGCCCCCGCTCGCTCGACGCCGAGAGCGCGACGGGGGACGCTCGGTAGACTCGGGGCGTGCCACGAGCGAACCTCGACAAGCAGCCTCGAGAGGTCGCTGCGATGTTCGACGGCGTCGCTCGCCGCTACGACCTGACGAACTCCGTCCTCTCCGGAGGCAACGCCGTGCTGTGGCGGGCCGCGACCGTCCGCGCGGTCGCCCCGAAGGCCGGGGAGCGCATTCTCGACGTCGCATGCGGGACCGGCACGAGCACGGCCGCGCTCGCGCGCCGCGGCGCCGACGTCGTCGGCCTCGACTTCTCAGCCGGAATGATCGCGGAGGCCCGCCGTCGTCACCCGAAGCTCGAATTCGTCGAGGGCGACGCCGAGGCCCTCCCGTTCGGCGACGCCGAGTTCGATGCCGTGACGATGAGCTTCGGCCTCCGCAACGTCGCGAACCCGCACGCGGCCCTCCGCGAGATGCATCGCGTGCTCAAGCCCGGCGGTCGCGTCGTCGTGTGCGAGTTCTCGACGCCGCCCATTCCGATCATCCGCGCCGGCTACGCCATCTACCTGAAGCGCGTCCTCCCGCTCATCGCCGACCGCACGAGCTCCAATCCGGAGGCGTACCGGTACCTCGGCGAGTCGATCGAGGAATGGCCGGACCAGACGACGCTCTCCGGCTGGCTCCGCGGGGCCGGCTTCACGCGCGTCGCCTACCGGAACCTCACGGCCGGCGTCGTCGCGCTCCACCGCGGCGTCAAGCCCGCGAAGGCTCCCGCCGCGAAGCGCAAGCGGAAGCCCGCGACCAAGCCCGCATCGACGGCGGCGACCGGGTCCGACACGACTGCCGAGGCGCCCGCGGCGCCGCCCCCGGCGGAGTGAACGCGGTGGTCACCGGCAGGAGCGGCCGCACGAAGGAGCGCGGCGCTCGGCTCGCCGCGGTCCTCGGCGTCGACATCCGGTCGCTCTCGCAACCCGACGAGCGGCGGCTCGCCCGCGACGTCGAGGCGGGGCTCGATCGCGTCGAGGCGGTTATGCGCGCCGAGGTCGCGTTCGCGGACGGCCTCGCCGACGCGACGACGCGCTACCTCCTCGACGCGGGCGGCAAGCGCATCCGCCCGGTGCTCGCGCTCCTCGCCGCGCACCTCGGCGACGGCGCGACGGACGAGGTCATCCGCGCGGCCGCGGCGATCGAAGTCGTCCACCTCGCCTCGCTCTACCACGACGACGTCATGGACGAGGCGCAGCTGCGTCGCGGGGTCCCGAGCGCTCAGACCGTGTGGGGCAACTCGGTCGCGATCATCACGGGCGATCTCCTCTTCGCCCGCGCGAGCCGGATCGTCGCCGATCTCGGCGAGCGCGCGCTGCGCATGCAGGCCGAGACCTTCGAGCGCTTGTGCCTCGGCCAGCTCCACGAGACCGTCGGGCCGCGCGACGGCGACGACCCGATCGCCCACTACCTCGGCGTCCTCGCGGACAAGACGGGATCGCTCATCGCGAGCGCCGTCGAGGTCGGCGCGCGATTCGGCCACGCCCCCGAGGAATGGATCGCCCCGCTCCGCGAGTACGGGGAGCTCGTCGGGATCGCGTTCCAACTCGCCGACGACGTCATCGATCTCGCCCCCGCGTCGAGCGAGACGGGGAAGCGGCCGGGCACGGACCTGCGCGCCGGCGTGACGACGCTCCCGCTCCTCTACCTCCGGCAGGACGCGGAGCGCGGGGGCGAGCCGGCCGCGCTCCTCGAGCGTCTCGAGCGCGCCCGCGCCGGCGACGACGACGCCGAGTTCGCGGCGGCCGTCGCGGAGCTCCGCGCGCATCCCGTCACCGAGCGCACCCTGGCCGAGGCGCGCGCTCGCGCGGCGGCCGCGATGGCGGTCCTCGACGCGATCCCAGACGGACCGGTCCGCCGCGCGTTCACCGAGTTCGCCCGCCGCGCCGTCGACCGGGAGGCCTGACCGCTCGCGCCCACGCCCGACCCTCACCCGAAGCCCAGCCGAGAGACAGCCATGACCCCGAAACTCCGACTCGCGATCGTCGGCGCCGGCCCCGCCGGCATCTACGCCGCCGACATCCTCCTCAAGCACGAGCGCGCGTTCGAGGTGTCGATCGACCTCTTCGACCACCTGCCCGCGCCGTACGGTCTCGTGCGCTACGGCGTCGCGCCCGACCATCCTCGGATCAAGGGCATCATCACCGCCCTCCGCGAAGTGCTCGACCGCGGCGACATCCGCATCTTCGGCAACGTCCGCTTCGGCACCGACCTCACCCTCGCCGACCTCAAGCGGCACTACCACGCCGTGATCTTCGCGACGGGCGCGATCGCGGACGCCGACCTCGACATCCCAGGCGTCGACCTGCCGGGCAGCTACGGCGCGGCCGAGTTCGTGAGCTGGTACGACGGGCACCCCGACGTCCCGCGCGAGTGGCCGCTCGATGCGCGGGAGGTCGCCGTGATCGGCAACGGCAACGTCGCGCTCGACGTCGCGCGAATGCTCGCGAAGCACCCGGAGGATCTCATGCCGACCGAGATCCCGGCGAACGTCGAAGCGGGGCTCAAGGCGAGTCCGGTGACCGACGTGCACGTCTTCGGGCGGCGCGGTCCCATGCAGGTGAAGTTCACACCGCTCGAACTGCGCGAGCTCGGCGAGCTCCGCGACGTCGACATGATCGTCGACGAGGAGGACTTCGAGTACGACGAGGCGGCGCGCGCCGCGATCGAATCGAACAAGCAGATCCTCGTGATCGACCGCATCTTCCAGCAGTGGCGCCAACGCGAGACGGGCTCCGCGTCCCGGCGCCTGCACCTCCACTTCTGGTCGAAACCGCACGAGATCGTCGCGGGCCCCGACGGCTCGGTCGCCGCGATCCGCATCGAGCGCACCGAGCCCGACGGCGCCGGCGGCGCGCGAGGCACGGGCGAGATCCGAGAGTTCCCGGTGCAGGCGGTCTACCGGGCGGTCGGCTACTTCGGCTCGCCCCTGCCCGGGGTGCCGTTCGACGAGCGCCACGGCGTCATTCCGAATCACGAGGGGCGGGTCCTCGACGACGAGGGCGAGGTCATCCCCGGCATGTACGCGACCGGGTGGATCAAGCGCGGCCCGGTCGGCCTCATCGGGCACACGAAGTCCGACGCGATGGAGACGATCTCGCACCTCGTGCGCGATCAGGCGAACTGGTGGTCGCCCGCGGAACCCGACGAGGAGGCGGTCCCGAGGATGCTCGCCGAGCGCGGCATCCTGTGGACGGACCTCGACGGGTGGCACCGGCTCGACGCGCACGAGCTGGAGCTCGGCGCCCGTGCCGGTCGGACGCGGGTGAAGGTCGTCCCGCGCGACGAGATGGTCCGGATCTCCCGCGATTGAGCCGGGCGGCGAGCTCGGGGCGCGGCCTTCGCGGGGAGCGGGAGCGATCAGCGTGTGCAGTTACCCTGAACACGAACGGCTAGGCTGGCCCCACGGCTTTGTATGACAAAGGAGATCGCGATGACCGCTGAGCGCGAGCGCGCCCTGATCGATTCCGTCCCGACGGGGCTGTACATCGGGGGCGAGTGGCGCGAGGCCGAGGGCGGCAAGCGATTCGGCGTCGAGGACCCCGCGACCGGCCAGCTCCTCCTCGAGATCGCGGACGCCTCACCCGCCGATGGCATGGCCGCGCTCGATGCGGCCGTCGCCGCGCAGGAGTCGTGGGCCCGCACCGCGCCGCGCGTCCGCGGCGAGATCCTCCGGCGCACATGGGAGCTCATCCAGGAACGCGCGGACGACTTCGCGCTCCTCATGACGATGGAGATGGGCAAGTCGCTCGCCGAGGCGCGCGGCGAGGTCGGGTACGGCTCCGAGTTCCTCCGCTGGTTCGCGGAGGAAGCCGTGCGCATTCACGGCCGCTACTCCGTCGCGCCCGACGGCAACTCGCGCCTCCTCGTCACGAAGCGCCCCGTGGGGCCCAGCCTGTTCATCACGCCGTGGAACTTCCCGCTCGCGATGGCGACCCGGAAGATCGGGCCCGCGCTCGCCGCCGGCTGCACGGTCGTCATCAAGCCCGCCGCGCTCACGCCGCTCACCACGCTCCTCCTCACGAAGCTCTTCGAGGAGGCCGGCGTGCCGAAGGGCGTCCTCAACGTCATCCCGACGACCACCGCGAGCAAGGTGACGGGGCCGCTCATCGCCGACCCGCGCCTCCGGAAGCTCTCCTTCACCGGCTCCACGGAGGTCGGCGTCGCCCTCCTCAAGGCCGCGTCGACGAATGTCCTCCGCACCTCGATGGAGCTCGGCGGCAACGCCCCGTTCCTCGTCTTCGAGGACGCCGACCTCGACAAGGCGGTCGAGGGCGCGCTCGCCGCGAAGCTCCGCAACAGCGGCGAGGCGTGCACCGCCGCGAACCGCTTCTACGTGCACGAGGCGGTCGCCGACGAGTTCTCGCGTCGCTTCGCCGAGCGCGTCGCCGCCGTCAAGGTCTCGCGCGGCACCGAGGAGGGCGCCCAGGTCGGGCCGCTCATCGACGAGGAGAGCCGGCAGAAGGTCTCGAGCCTCGTCGAGGACGCCGTCTCGCACGGCGCGAAGGTGCTCGCGGGCGGCGAGGCCGTCGAGGGCGCCGGCTACTTCTACAAGCCGACCGTCCTGCTCGACGTCCCCCCGGCCGCGCGGATCCTCAGCGAGGAGATCTTCGGCCCGGTCGCGCCGATCGTCCGGTTCTCGACCGAGGACGAGGCGGTCCGCCTCGCGAACTCG